>Ga0302187_10005232_pt1 | contig 10270 bp, 9 predicted proteins | sample II_Bog_E1_3_FD_202120 | JGI IMG/M metagenome (GOLD analysis project Ga0302187, IMG submission 202120) | Peat permafrost microbial communities from Stordalen Mire near Abisko, Sweden - II_Bog_E1_3 | ecosystem: Environmental > Terrestrial > Soil > Wetlands > Peat | place: Sweden: Abisko, Stordalen...
CTCCGGGCCAGCAGGAATTTCAAGTACATTTCTGAGAAGGCGCGTTCCTCGTGCATCACGCGGATCATCGCTTCCCTCGCTATCTTGAGCGCCGTACAGACGTCAATTGCAGCGGCAGTGGCCAAATGCAGCCCTCCCACGCTCGCCAGCGACTCCTCTCCAATGAATTCCCCGGCGGAGAGAAGCGCGATGGTGGCTTCCTTGCCGTCAGGCGAAACGACGGTGAGTTTTGCGCGGCCCGTCCGAAGATAAAAGATGGAGTCAGCCGAACTTCCCTGCGAAAAAAACACCTGCTTGGGCCGCAAACGGACCAATGTTCGTCCCACCCCTGCCTCTTCAAGAAAGGTTACGAGATCGAAGGTCATGCTTCTCACCTCGAAGGAGACGATTGATGGGCCGATCAAAGTGTACTCGCATGGTCTTACTATCTTTGTACGGTATCTGACATAACCAGAGATATCTTTGTACGGTGTCTGACATAACTCTAAGTATTATTGTACGGTGGCTGACATAACTCGAATTGTCTTTGTACGGTCGCTGACATAACCCGAACTGTGTCTGGAATCATGAGCTTGGCGTATACCTATTATGATAAGGTTTGGTCTGAAAGTGAGGGTCCGTTGCGCACAAGCGGCTTTAAGAACACTCTTTTGAAGGCTCTGGACGGGGACATCCTTGAGCGCCTTCGTTTGCAGCCGGTCCTGTTTGAGCTGAAACACGAAATCGAAAATCCTGGCGACCCGATCGATCGACTCTATTTTCTCGAAGAGGGGATGGCGTCGATGACGGCAACGTTCAAGGATGGAACACAGGTCGAGGTAGGGATGTTCGGCTATGAGTCGGTCATCGGCGTCTCAGCTCTGATGGGAACAAAAAAGAGTCTCAATCGCGTCTACACCCAGATTGCCGGCCATGGCTATAGCTGCTACGTGGAGGATGCTAGAAGAGAGTTCCGCCTTGGAGGAAAGTTTCAGTTTCTGGCTCTGCGCTATGTTCAGGCACAACTGGTTCAGGCATTGCAATCCACTGGATGCAATGCGAAACATAACTTCGAACAGCGGCTCGCCCGCTGGCTGCTCATCTGCGCGGACCGCGCGCACACCGACACGTTCAAGATTTCGCATGAGTTTCTTGCTGACATGCTAGGAGGCCGCCGGCCCACTATTTCCACGACAGCCGGGATTCTCAAGCGAAAAGGACTTATCTCTTATACCCGCGGCGAAATTCGCATCCTGGACGTCCCTGGGCTTACGAAGGCCTCTTGCGAGTGCTATCTGATCATCAGGGATTACTTCGATAATTACACTGAGTTCGACACCTCAATCACGGCGTAGTAGCATTACCCGCCGCAGCCTCAGATATAGGCCCGGAATTCGGCGAAGTTGAAAGCGGGTTGGTTTCAACGGCGCTGGTCCATGGCTTCACGCCTTCAACGACTTTCAGGGCAGGGTCTGCGCCCATTACCCGTTCAGCGCCCATGCGCCTAGCGGGCGGGCTGGCGATCTTCAGAGTAGTGGACGTGAACCAGATGCCACGCTCTGCCTTCTTTGCGGTAGATCTGGGTCTCCACACCGCGGGTGGTCACTGCCGATCCGTCTTTACGCATCGTCGCGTGAAATACCCAGTGGAATTCCGACCACGCCGCGCTGCCGTCCACGTGAATCGCCGCGCCCTGCGCCTGAAGATCGCGCGCCGAGAACATGCCGCCCATTACGTTCTCAAAGACGTGGTGCTCGATGGCATCGAGGCCGTGCTCTTCGCCCAACGGATAGATAAACGAGACCTCGGGAGCGTGAGACCAGATTTGCGAGAGCAGGTTCAGATCGACCGTATCGACCGCTTTTGTGTACTGGCCGATCAGGTGATGGATCGCCTCGACATCCGCGGCGGGCCCGGTATCCTGTTGGGCGGCAGCGCAGGCCGGGATAAGAAGCGCGATAGAGGCAATCACAATACGTGTGAGCATCATTCGTCCATTCTATTCGGGCAATCGCCCAAGACAATTGCCGGGCTCAACGGGAATGGGGCCTCGCACTTTACCGCACGCGGGAACAGGCTTCTCGCGACGCGCCGGCAAGAATCCCTTTTTGAAGGCGAAACCGAGCACCCCGCAGAAATCCCGAAAATTCCCGGAACTGCATTGACAGATATATCGTATAGGCTTATACATCGCAACACGAGGTATAAAGCAATGGCGAACAAACGAAGCCTCCCCGGCGATGGCGATCAGCCCGACCGCTGGGAGGCGCAACTACGAAAAGGAGCCCTGGAGATGGCAGCCCTGGCCAGCCTCTGGCGGGGACGGCTTTACGGCCTTGAGATCATTCGTTTCCTCGAGAATCACTCGCAAATGGTTCTTGCCGAAGGCACCATCTACCCCATCCTGAGCCGGCTCAGGGACGAAGGCATGCTCACTTCGGAGTGGGTCGAAGCCGAGGCTGGCCACCCGCGCAAGTACTACTCACTGACCAACAACGGACGACAGCGCCTCCGCCTGATGGCAGAGGCCTGGATCAGCTTCTCAAGCGGCCTCAGCCGCCTTCTTGAACCCGTCTTGCTCCACCCCGCGGACCAGGACCCGTCCACGGGGAACCCGGTAATGAAACCACAGGAGATCAAACAATGACCCCGGAAATGCAGATCGAAAGCTATTTGACCCCCCTCCGCTTGCATCTCGGCCCCCTGACCATTGCCGAGCGGGAAGAGATCGTCCGCGAAATCAGGGCCCACATCCGCGACTCGGCAGAGGAACCCGGCGCGTCGATTGAGAGTGTCCTTGCCCGCCTGGGACCGGCTGAGAAGTTGGCCGGCCAGTATCGGGATGGGATACTCATTCGCCAAGCCAGCCGCAGCTTTTCACCGCTGGTGCTGCTGCGCGGCGCACTCCGGCTGACCACCAAAGGGTTCTTCGGCATATTCGTCTTCTGCTGCGCAATTCTTGGTTACTCATCGGGAGTCGTGTTCGTCTTCGCCGCCTTTGCAAAGCCCCTCTTCCCCGCGCACACCGGCTTATGGTTTCAGGATGGACGATTTGTCGATTCGGGAGTACTCCACTTCCCGCCGCCCGCGCCACTCGCGCATGAAGTTCTCGGCATGTGGTTGATTCCGCTGGCTCTCACTCTGGGTAGTTTCACCCTCCTGCTCACAACGTGGGCGATCCGCACATCGCTGCGCCTCTCCCAGAGGTTGCAAGCGAAACTCTAACCGATCCGCGAGAAGGCTCGGAAACGACGAGAGCGGGAACCTGCGGGAGATGCGAAACTGGCAATCAGCCCGCAGGTTCAGTTGCAACTAGTTTCCTGGCGGGCAGCGCATCCGAGGAGGATCGGGACAGCGTACCAATTGTTGTTCGATCCGGGCATGATCATGTTTGCTATCTCCAGTTTCATGTTCATTCTCGCTTCACGGAATTGCGCAAATGATTGCTTTGCTTTAGCCGGCGCGCGAACGCAATCCCCGCAGAGGTATGAAACCCGGAACCCGGTGTTTGAGCCCTTGCGCAACGGAGTACTTGGGGAATACGCCGGATGCCGTATGAGCGATCATGGTCCCTGCTCCGACTGGTGCAAAACCCAACCATCGCCTCGCATACTGCTCTACACTGGAAGGCAACCATGCGCCTCCCTGCTTGCTCCCTCGCCTGCCTCGCCTTCGCCGCCACCTTGTGCGCTCAGTCGCCTGCCCCGCGCGCTGCCGCCCCGAAAATGCGCGCCGAACGAGCGTATCAGGCTGCGGTTCATGACGGCCCCCTGAGCCTGCATGCTTTCCTTGTGGGTTTTCCCAAAGGGGCAGACCTGCATGTTCACCTTTCCGGCGCGGTATACGCAGAGAGCTTCATCCGCGCCGCGGGAGAGGACGGGCTCTGCGTCGATCCCGCTGCGCTCAGCTTTGCCAAGCCCCCCTGCGATGTGCCGCTGATCGCCGCGAACCAGTTATCTGGAAACATCACACCGTCCAACCAGGTTCTCTACGACCGCCTCGTCGACTCCTTCTCGATGCGCGGGTTTGTTCCCACCCCAGGTTTGAGCGGCCACGACCAGTTCTTTGGCGCCTTTGGGCGTTTTGGGGGCTTGAGCAAACGTCACACAGGAGAATGGGTCGATGAAGCCGCCAGCCGAGCCGCAGCGCAGAATCAGCAGTATCTGGAGCTGATGCAGACACCGCCCTTCGGCCACGCCGCCCAGATCGGCCACGACATCGGCTGGAACCCGAACCCAACTCCAGCGGACCTCGCAAAACTGCGCCAGGCGCTGCTCGACCGCGGCTTGCGCGATGAAGTAGCGGCAGATCGCGACAACGTCCGCTCTTCCGATACCCAGCGCGACGAGATCGAGCATTGCGGAACCCCGCAAGCCACACCCGGCTGCCAGGTCGAAATCCGGTATATCTATCAGGTTCTGCGTGGCGCAGCGCCGGAGCAGGTCTTTGCCCAGACTCTGCTGGGCTTTGAGACGATTCAGGCCACCATGGAAGCTCGCGAACCCGGCTTCGTGGGCATCAACTTTGTCCAGCCCGAAGACGGGTTTATCTCCATGCGCGACTATACCTTGCAGATGAAGATGCTGGATTATCTGCACTCGGTTTATCCGCAGGTACCCATCAGCCTCCATGCCGGCGAGCTGGCCCCTGGACTGGTGCCGCCGGAGGGGGTTCGCTTCCACGTCCGTCAGGCGATCGAACTGGGCCACGCACAGCGCATCGGCCATGGCGCTGATGTGATGTACGAGGACAACGCCCCAGCCCTGCTCAAGGAACTGGCCCAGAAACACATCATGATCGAGATCAACCTCAGCTCCAACGATGGCATCCTGGGCCTCAAGGGCGCCGATCACCCCTTCCCGCTCTATCGCGCCGCCCACGTCCCGGTCGCGCTTTCCACGGACGATGAAGGTGTAAGCCGCATCGACCTGACCCGCGAATACGTGCGCGCCGCCCTCGATTACCGCCTCGGCTACCAGGACTTGAAGCAGCTTGCCCGCACCGGCATGGAGCACGCCTTTTTGCCCGGCCCAAGCCTGTGGGCCGCCCCGGACGTCTTCACCGCGCCCGCCGCGCCCTGCAAAGCCCAGACCCTCGGCGGCGAGAAGCCCACCCCAGCCTGCAAAGCGTTCCTAGACCGCAGCGAAAAAGCCGCCGCCCAGTGGGAACTGGAGCGGCGATTCAAGGCGTTTGATGCGAGATTCTGACCTCTGCGCTATTGCTCACATCACCTGTTTTCAGGCTACAAGGGATTGACAAATATAGCGTTAATGACAAAGTCGAGACTTGATCCGGGCTTGACTGCTTCAGCTAAACGGGGAGGCTTCACCGTCGATCCATGCATGTGCATCGCAACAGAATAGCCAAGAGCTGTTCGCCGGAATTGAAGGAGGCCTACGCGTATCGCTCACCAACTTTTTGTAGTGAATCGATCAAAGGGAAAGCAAGTTATTCCCAAGCGGATCAGTGCCGATCACTGTGCAAGCTTGCTCAGACAGTCGATCATAGCCGCGCAGGAGTGGCTCCTTCACCCCCTTCGGCGCCAAGCCCCATGTAGAGTTGAAAGAAGCACCGCTAATTCTTGGTTCAGCTTCTTCACGCCTTGGTTCCTCTTCTTTTGACGGCTCCTTCCAACTCGGATTTACTGGCTGACTTGCTGCGCTCTGTCTTCGGCTTTGCGCGGTTCCGCGCGAATCAGGAGGCGGTGTGCCAGGCTGCGCTGGCGGGGCGCGATCTGCTGCTGGTGATGCCCACCGGGGCGGGGAAGAGCCTTTGCTATCAGTTGCCGGCCATCGCGCGCGGCGGAACCGCTTTGGTCATCAGCCCGCTGATTGCGCTCATGGACGACCAGGCGGCCAAGCTGGCGGCGCTGGGGCTGCGCGTGGCCAGGATTCATTCCGGACTCGACCGCGGCGTGGCGCGCCAGGCTTGCGTCGACTACTTGCAAGGCAGCCTGCAATTTCTGTTCATTGCGCCGGAGCGGCTGCGCGTTCCCGGCTTTCCCGAGATGCTGGCCAAGCGCAAGCTGGCGCTCATCGCCATCGATGAGGCGCATTGCATCTCGCAATGGGGGCACGACTTCCGCCCCGATTACCGCATGTTGGGCCAACACCTTCCGGGGCTGCGGGAAGGCAGGGATCAGGGATCAGGGATTAGGGATCGGGGAACGGAGAGCGGAGCTCAGGACCGAGTACCGGTACTGGCGCTGACGGCTACAGCCACGCCTGCAGTCCAGGCGGACATTCTGACGCAACTGGGCATGGTCAAGCCGGTCAGGTTCATTCACGGCTTCCGGCGCGAAAACCTGGCCATCGAGGTGGTTGAGCTGTCTGTGCCGGAGCGGGCAGGGGCCATTGCGCGTCTGCTAGCCGATCCGGCGCGCCGCCCAGCCATCGTCTATGCCACCTCGCGCAAGAATGCCGAGCGGCTGGCGGAGGAGCTTTCGCTCAGTCCTTCAGGTGGCGCTGGTTCCGCACGAGACGTCGCCGCCCGCAAGATTCGCGCTGCGGCCTACCACGCCGGTCTCGATGCGGAAACCCGCGAGCGCGTTCAGACAGCTTTCCAGGGGGGCCAACTCGAAGTGGTGGTCGCGACGATTGCGTTTGGCATGGGGATCGACAAGGCGGATATTCGCACCGTGATTCATGCCGGATTGCCGGGGACCCTCGAAGGCTATTACCAGGAGATTGGCCGCGCGGGCCGCGACGGCGCGCCCAGCCGGACCTTTCTCATGCACAGCTACGCCGACCAGAAGACCCACGACTTCTTTTTCAATCGTGACTATCCGCCGGTGGACCACCTGCAACAGGTCTTCCGGGCGCTGACAGAGGAGCCGCAAGCGGTGGAGGAGCTGCGTGGGGCGTCCAAACTCGGCGATGAAGAATTCGACAAGGCCCTCGAAAAGCTCGAGATTCACGGCGGCGCGCGCATGGACTTCGGCGGCAACGCAACAGTTGGCGGCACGGGCTGGAAGAAGACCTATGCGGTGCAGGCGCAGTTCCGCGCAGAGCAGCTTGAGAAGGTGCTGCGCTACACCACATCAAGCGACTGCCGCATGGCGGCGCTGGTGCGCCACTTTGGCGACGTCGAAGATGCCAGCCAGCCCTGCGGGGTCTGCGATGTCTGCGATCCTGGCGGCGCGGTGCTCAGGCTCTTCCGACGTGTGACGGCGCAGGAGCGGGCGATCGTGCAGGCAATTGTGGACGACCTGCGGCCGCTGACCTACAAAGCCACGGGTACATTGCAGAGGAGCCTCGAACTGGTGGGCCGCCTGAGCCGCGACGAATTCGATGGACTGCTCGCAGCCATGGTGAGGGCAGGCTTGATCGAGCTGGAAGAGGCGGAATACGAGAAGGACGGCGAGGTCAGGCGGTATCGCAAGGCAAGCCTGACGGAAGCCGGGCGCGAACTGCGGTCGGGGGATCCTTCGGAGCTGCTGATCAGCGATGGGCTTGTGGAGGAGTTTGGCGGGCGCGCTGCGCCTGCGAGGCGAACGAAGAAAGAGAAGGTCCCAGCCGGGAAGCCCATAGGGTCAGCGCCGGGCAAACACGCGGAGACAGGTTCGGCGGCCGGGACCGCACCCGTGCAGCTCACCGCCCAGGATGAAGCGCTGGCGGCGCGTATCAAAGAATGGCGCGCTGAGGAAGCCAAGCGGCTGAGGGTTCCGGCCTACGTAGTCATGCACGACCGCACGCTCACGGCTGTGGCGCTGGCCCGCCCCCGAAATCCCCGGCAGTTGCTAGAGATCGACGGAATGGGCCCCGCCAAGGTCGAGCGCTTCGGCGCAGCGATTTTGGGTCTTTGCACGGCGGAATGAGCGGTGGGCTATCAATCGGCTCCAGACTCTTGGCCGGGGCAATCACAACCGCAGTTCGAGGTGGGTGGCGCGTCCTAAGTTATTCCGATTCTTAACGTTCCCTCCATTGACGGTGCCCCATCCTTCGATTCTTTCCATCAAAGGGTGGGAGACCACAGCACTCGACCATCTGTTTCCGTGTTCCAAACAATGAAACCGGGCGGGCGGCGCACCCTAAGTTTTTTGAAATCTTAACCTTGCCAACAAAGGTGAGTGCCCATCCTTCCGCAGTTTCTTCGCGGAAGGGTGGGACCGCACGACTTTCGACCGTCCCGCATTCTACGACGCGGGAACCGCCACGGCAACCATCACCAACAATGGGGCCTCCTGCACGGCCACCGCCAACTGGGGCCAGGGAAGCACAGCCTCGAGCCTTGCTTCGAGCCTGGCCTCCGCCATCAACGCGGTGGGCGGCATTCCGGTGACTGCCACCGCCAACGGAAGCACTGTGAACCTGGCCAGCGCGGGAACGGGTCTGGGCTCCGGCTACTCGGTCTCGATCTACATCGCCGACTCGCAAACGGCCAGCTTCCCCAGCGCTTCGTTCAGCGCATCCCCTTCGACGGGAGGGAGTTCCGGTTCCAGAACCCTCTACCGCCCGGATCGGGTTTCCCAAGTGGGTTTCGCGCTCTGCGTGGTCGAAGAGATGGGAGTTCGCGGATCTCAGAATCAAAACCTGAGGCACCCAACCTTGTTGATAGATTGAGTTGCGAACCAGCCAAGCCGTTGTCCCCAATTTCCGTGGCGTTCTTCCGAAACCAAGAGCAAGCCTGGCGATCACCCGCCAGTTGCGCGCGATAATCAATTCATGCAATTTCAGCGTTCGTCCGGAGTTCTGCTGCACGTCAGTTCGCTTCCGTCCTATGGCGGCATCGGCGACCTGGGCCCTGCCGCCCACGAGTTTGTCGCCTTCCTCGCCGCGGCCAAGCAGCATATCTGGCAGGTGTTGCCGCTCTGCCCCACCGGGTATGGCAACTCGCCCTATGCGGGTTCGTCGGCCTTTGCAGGCAATCATTTTCTCATCAGCCTCGAATTCCTCTCCGATTGGGGTTGGATCGACGGCGAACGCATCGGCGGACTGGCTGGCCGCAGCGGCAATGTGGATTTCAACGAAGTCGAGGCGCGCAAGCTCCCTCTGCTCCACGCAGCAGCCGGAAACTTTCTGGACCGCGGCCAGCACGACCACAAGTTAGCCGAACAGTGGCAGAAGTTCGAAGAGTTCTGCCGCGCCGAGGCCGCCTGGCTAGACGACTACGCCCTCTATGCCGTGCTGCGCCGCCAGTTCAATACCGGCGCATGGACGGCCTGGCCCGAGCCGCTGCGCCGCCGCCATCCAGAGGCTCTCGCTCAGGCATCCGCCGAGCACGGCCGCGCGCTCGCCCAGGAACGCGTGCTCCAGTTTGCCTTCTCGCTTCAGTGGAATCAGCTCCGAAAGGCGGCCGCAGCCAGCGCCATTCGCATCCTCGGCGACGTCGCCATCTTCGTCAACATGGATTCGGCGGACGTGTGGGTACACCCCGACCTTTTTGAACTCGACGAGGAGCTGAACCCCATCCGCATCGCCGGCGTTCCCCCCGACTATTTTTCTCCCACCGGCCAGCGCTGGGGCAATCCGCTCTACCGCTGGGATGTGCTCGCCGCACACGGGTTCAACTGGTGGATCGAGCGGATTCGCCGCTCCTGCGAACTCTATGACATCGTCCGCCTCGACCACTTCCGCGGCTTCGAGGCCTATTGGGCCATTCCCGCCGAAGAGGAAACAGCGGTCAACGGCGAGTGGATCAAGGCGCCGGGCCTCAAGCTCTTCCGCGCTCTCGAAGCTGCTCTCGGCCCGCTGCCGCTGGTGGCCGAGGATCTAGGCGTAATTACCCCCGAGGTGGACGCGCTGCGGCTTGAGATGGGCATGCCGGGGATGAAGGTCATGCAGTTCGGCTTCAACAGCAAGGGCGCGCATATGCACCTGCCCCACCGCTTCACGCCCGATACCGTGGCCTACACCGGCACGCACGACAACGACACCACCCAGGGCTGGTGGAATGCCGCAGCCAAAACCGAGCGCAACGCCGTCGAAGCCTACGTCGGGCCCGGCGCCAGGCGACCCGTCTGGCCGCTCATCCGGGCCGTCGAGGCCAGCGTAGCGCAAATCGCCGTGCTTCCCGCGCAAGACTTGCTCGAGCTTGGCTCTGAAGCCCGCATGAATATCCCCGCAGTGCCCGCTGGTAACTGGAGCTGGCGCGCCCCCGAGCAATGCTGGAAGCCCGAGCTCGCCACTCGCCTGGCCGCCATCGCCGATGTCACCGACCGCGACAACGACCCGCTAGCGGAGCCAGAAGAAGCGGACGAAAGAAGTTGATCCGTACTTTAGGAAACCGGCGGGTGGCCCCGGTCTCTAACCACCGCTAAGGGTGCCCCCGGTCCCTCGCTTTTGGGGACCGG
>Ga0302187_10005236_pt1 | contig 10267 bp, 5 predicted proteins | sample II_Bog_E1_3_FD_202120 | JGI IMG/M metagenome (GOLD analysis project Ga0302187, IMG submission 202120) | Peat permafrost microbial communities from Stordalen Mire near Abisko, Sweden - II_Bog_E1_3 | ecosystem: Environmental > Terrestrial > Soil > Wetlands > Peat | place: Sweden: Abisko, Stordalen...
GGGTGGCTTTCGAGCCACCCGCCGCAAGGAGAAGCAACCGAGGTGTAAAGAACTAGACCGCGGAGGTGAGCTGGCTGCCCACGTTCGAGAACGCGTTGCCGATCTTACCGGCGAGGGTGGACATAGCTGCGACGGCGGCCAGACCGATGAGACCCGCGACGAGCGCGTACTCGATGAGATCCTGACCAGACTCTTCCTGCACGAAATTCTTGATGAACGACATGTGACTTCTCCTGAAATTGAATTGATCTGGAAGTCGTACGGAGTGAGTGGGGGCACTCGGGTGAACTCTGTATCTCCCTCGATCTGTCGCAACGTTAACGGCCAGGACAGGGTTACCTCAATCACCTGAATGGTCTATCGGGCACCCTGGTAATGGTACGTACCGGGGACGCCTGTCTGACCCGTTCGTTGGATATCAGTTCCGACAACTAAGGAAGTCGGCGAACCTCGCACCAGTCTCAACTCGCGCCGAACCAATACTGGTGCGGCCTTGCACCTCCTTATCGGCATACGAGGCGCGTTGTACAGTCCTCCGCTGCAACTTCCGTACTGTCCTCGATTGCACCGACGGGCCGTTCAAAGGTAGGTAACCTGCGTCTCTTTCGTGCACGCTCCAGCCAAGCCTCCGCTATCCTTCGGGGAATGAGCACCAACGAAGATCGCAGTTGGAAGGACAGGCTCTTCAGCCTGCCGGTCACAATGGGCTACGCGCTCGCCGCGCTGGTCTTCATCGTGACACCCCGTTCCATGAGCGATCCAGACATCTGGTGGCATCTTCGCAATGCGCAGATCCTCCTCCAGACGCACCACTTCATCGCGGAAGACGCCTTCTCATCCACAGCACAGCACGCGGCCTGGATGAACCACGAGTGGATCGCTGAGCTGCCCTACTATTGGGGATGGACCGTAGCGGGCGGCAAAGGCGTGTGGCTCGTCAACGCCATCGCGATCGCCGTCGTCACCGTCGGCATCTACCTGGTGAGCTACCGCCGCTCAAAGAGTGCTGTGGGCTCGTTCGCCGTGACTCTGGCCGGAATGTTCCTCTCCAGCGTCTCGTATGGCCCACGCACGCTGCTCTTCGGCTGGATGTGCCTTCTCGCCGAGATGTATCTGCTCGAGTGCATCTACGACAAGGACAACCCTCGCCCCGCACTGGCATGGCTGCTGCCCCCGCTCTATATCGTGTGGGTTAACACGCATGGCTCGTGGCTGATTGGCATCGCACTGCTGGGTGTCTTCTTCGTCACCGCGGCCTTTCCGTTCCATTGGGGAGCGATCTCAAGCCGCGGCATGGAGCCCGGCGCCCGCAAGACTCTGCTCGGCGCGATCCTCGCAAGCATCGCCGCACTGTTCGTCAACCCCTACGGTTGGAAGCTCGTCGCGTATCCGTTTAACCTCGCGTTCCATCAAAAGCTGAACATCGAGAACGTCGAGGAGTGGAAGCCCACCGACGTGCACACCGTGCGCGGTGAGATCCTGCTGGTGCTCCTCGCCATCGCCATCCTCTGGCAGATCTACAAACAGCGCGATTGGGAGCTGCATGACCTGGCCTTTGTCGGCGCCGGCCTGTACTCCGCGCTGAGCCACTCGCGCTTCCTCTACATGTTCGCAATCACAGCCGCGCCGGCCTTCGCCATGCGCTTCCCTCCCGTGAAGCGCGGAGAGAACTACCGGCCCAAGCCGCTGCTCAACATCGCAACCATGGTCGTGCTGACCATCATGGCTGTAAAGCAATCCGTGCTCGTCAAGGACACCGACTCGCAAAAGGCGATGCCGCTCTTCCCTGTCGATGCTGTTCCCACACTCCAGGCGATGCACCTTCAGGGCAAGGTCTTCAACAGCTTCCTGTGGGGCGGCTACATGATCTGGAACCTCCGCGACGTCCCCGACTTCATCGACTCCCGCGTGGACATCTTCGAGTACAACGGCACCTTCAAGGACTACCTCGACATCATCCGCATCAAGGACACAGAGAAGCTGCTCAATCAGCAGAAGATCCGCTACGTGCTCTTCGAGCAGGACACTCCCCTGGCCTACTTCCTTGAGCACACCTCCGGTTGGAAGGTCGACTACCTGAAGGGCAACGTGGTACTGCTGGAGCGAACGTCCCCGCTGCCAAAGTAGCGCAAGGGCCGGAGGCAACACCGTGCGAGTGATCCTTCCGATAGGCGCGATTCTGCTGCTCGCAGCCGCATCGCTGGCCTATGCCTCGCGCCGTTTCAGCCTCCCCGAACCTACCGGGCCGCACCCGGTCGGCACGCGAATCATCTATCTCAACGAGCCCGGCCGAGCGCTGGATGGCACGCCCGATCCCCACGCCACCCGACCATTAGTCGTTCAGCTCTGGTACCCAGCGGTACCCTCGGCCGCGCCGATCGCAAACGCCCGCCGCCTGAAGGAGACCACCTGGCGCGACGCCTACCAGGCCGCCATCCCCACGCACTCTCGTTGGAATGCTCCGGTCGCCGCAACCCCTGGCCCCCTGCGTGTCCTTCTCTTCAGCCCCCGCTGGCGTGGCGAGCGCACCCAGAACACCATCGCCTTCGAAGAGCTCGCCAGCCATGGCTACGTGATCGCAGCGGTCGATCACCCGCTGAACGCCGAGCGCATGGAGCTGGCCGATGGTACGGTCATCTACGGCTCGGAGCAGCTACAGGGACCGCAGGGTACCCAGGCCACCGCGCAGCAGCAGATCAGCTACTGGAACCAGAAGCTCGACGTTTGGGCAACGGATATGCGCGCCACGCTGGACAAGCTTTCCGCAATGAACGGCGACCCACACGACCCGCTACATGCCCGGCTGGATACCCAACACGTTGGAGCCTGGGGCCACTCGTTCGGTGGAGCAGCCGCGTTGAGGCTCTGCGGGCTCGATCCCCGAGTCGTCGCTGCGGTGAACCTCGACGGCTGGACCTTCGCTGCCCTCGATCAGCGAACGGCCTCGCAGCAGGTGATGATCGTCTACGAAGACGTCAGCCGCCTGCGCGAGCAGCAACTCCAGGCGCAGCCCGCCCTCCAGGGAACGGAAGAAGTGATGGACCGGGAGGACTTCGGCCTGACGCGCGCCAGCCTCCAGCGCTTTGGCGGCCTGCGGCTCTTCGTCGAGGGGACCCAGCACGCGGACTTCAGCGACCAGCCGATCCTGCCGCAGATCGAAAACGGCAAGATGACCGGACTGATCGCCGCCGAGCGCAGCCAGCAGGTTCTGCGGGCTATCCTCCTTGGTTTCTTCGATGAGGCGCTCCTCGGCAAGCCCTCCACCCTGCTTTCCCCCGGCCAGAAGCAATTCCCCGAGGTGCGGGTCGAGCGCTGGCCGGTCGCTGGACTCCCCAAATAGCTGCCAACCTGCTCCCTGCTCGCTCTACCGGCCAGCGAAATCCCCTGCTTTCGTGACCAGATCCCGGTTACTGGCAGGCCATTCTCCTGCTCTGCATACAACGAAGTGGCTATCCCCTTCGCCGCCGGAACGCGCGATCCTTGCCGAAGCAGTGGTTCTATGTGGCGGGTCGCTACGAAGGCGCCGAGCTGGCACGCCCATCCTCTCCGGGCCAACCAAAAGGGCATTGATGCAGAGTATGGAAAGTACCCTCGAAGGCGATGTCGTCACTCTCGAAGCTCCCTCGGTGCTGGAACCGGAGGTGCTGGTCGAAGCGACGGCCCCCGCACCTGAGCCCCCCACGGGACCCGAGCGGTCGGTCTTGTCGTTCCTTGAATCTGCCGCCATCAAAGCCGCCGCCTGGACGGTCGTCTCCTACGGCGCTGCGATGGGATTGCGAGTGGTCAACAGCCTGGTTCTGGTCCGCCTGCTCGCACCGGAAGCCTTCGGCGAGATGGCACTCGTCTCGACCCTCATCGTAGGCATCACACTGCTTTCCGATCTCGGCCTGGGCCCAAGCATCATCCAGAGCGAGCACGGCGACGATGTACGCTTCCTCAACACCGCCTGGACCCTGCAGGCCGCCCGAGGCATCGCCCTTTGGCTCATTGCGATGGCCATCGCCGCCCCAGCCGCGCACTGGTACCACGACCCCCATCTGACGAAGCTCCTGGCAGTCGTTGCGCTGAGCTGTATCATCAACGGATTCAACAGCACAGGGCTGCTAACTCTCTCGCGCCACATGGGCGTGCGCCGCCTCTTCGCCATCGACTTCTCCACCCAGATCGTCGGACTTGCGATCACCGTCGCCTGGGCCTGGCGCTGGCCCTCCGTTTGGGCTCTGGTCGGCGGAAGCCTCATCTCTAGCGCCTACCGCCTCGTCCTCAGCCACATGCAATCGGTCACTCCCGGCGTCCGCAACCGCTGGGCGCTCGACCGCAAGAGCCTCAAGGACATCGTCCACTTCGGCAAGTGGATCGTCCTCGGCACCGCCTTCTACTTCTTCGCCTCCCAGGCAGATCGCCTGCTGCTCGGTCGCATGGTCTCCCTCACCACGCTGGGCATCTATGGCATCGCCTTCCAGATCTCCGACGTCCCGCGCTCGATCATCAACGCCTTCTCGCAGCGCGTCGGGTTCCCGTTCGTCGCCAAGCTCATGCAACTACCGCAGTCGGACTTCCGCAGCCGCTTCCTGCGCTACCGCGGGTACGCTCTGTCTGCCGGTGCCGTGATGCTCAGCGCGATGGTCGTCTGGGGTGACCTGCTGATCCTCAAGTTCTACCCCGCCCGCTATCACGAAGGCTCCTGGATGATCCCCGTGCTGGCCGTGGGCCTGTGGCACACGCTGCTCTACACGACCACGCAGCCGGTGCTGTTCTCCCTCGGCAAATCCACCTATAACGCAGTCGGCAATGCTCTCTATTGCGCGGCGATGCTCATCGGCATCCCGCTTGGTTTCAAGTTCTTCGGCCTGCCCGGCGCAGTCGTCGCCGTAGCAGCCGGAGATTTTCCGCTCTATGTAGTGACCCAGTTCGGCGCGCAGCGGGAAGGTGTTCGCCCGCTCCGCCAGGACATGCTGTTGACGTTGCTGTTTCTCGCGCTGCTGGCCGTTGGCTTCGGCCTGCGACGCTTCGCTTAGCCCTGACGCTTTGGAGGGATGCTGCGGACCGATCGATGTATCGCCCCCCGCCGCACCCCTCCCTGAAACTCATGAAGGAACGTTCATGATCGCGACGAAGATCCATCCCGCGACGTTCGTACCGGAGGTTTCCTCCGGCAGCGACACCGCGTGCTCCGCCAACGGCACGCTGTGGGAGCGCTTCGCTCGCGTCGCCGAAGGGCATGCGGATCGCATCGCCGTGACCTTCGACGGATCTCCAGTCACCTATCGCGCACTCGCTGCGCAAGCGGAAGTCGTTGCTTCTGCACTCGCGCCGCACCACACCCAGCGTGAAGCTCTCGTCGCGATCCTCACCGAGCGCACGCCCGCGATGGTTGCGGCCATGCTCGGCGTCATTCGCTCCGGCGCGGCCTATCTGCCCATCGACCCAAAGACCCCCGCGTTGCGTCTGCAGGAACTGTTGGAGGATGCGCAACCCGTCGCTGTCATCACCGACCGTGCACACGCGGCTCTCTTCACCGACACGCGGACACCTCTCCTGATGATCGAGGACATCCTCGCGGCTCCCACGGCAACCGCAGCGCCCGCCTGCGCAGCCACGCTCGACGACCTCGCCTACGTCATCTACACCTCCGGCTCAACGGGCAAGCCCAAAGGCGTGATGGTGACGCAGCGCAACGTAACGCGCCTCTTCGACGCCACCGAGCCCTGGTTCCACTTCAACGAGCGCGACGTCTGGACAATGTTCCACTCCTTCGCCTTCGACTTCTCCGTTTGGGAGATGTGGGGACCTCTGCTTACCGGTGGCCGCATGGTCATCGTGCCGTTCGCCACGAGCCGCTCCCCGGAAGAGTTCTACGATCTCCTCGCCGACGAGCACGTCACCGTCCTCAACCAGACGCCGACCGCCTTCACGCAGCTCATTCACGCAGAAGAACGTGCCGCATCCCTCGGCCGCACACGCGTGCTTGCCCTGCGCACCATCATCTTCGGTGGCGAGGCCCTGAACCTTCGCGCGCTCGCACCCTGGATGCGTCGCCATGGCGATGCCCAGCCCGAGCTCATCAACATGTACGGCATCACCGAAACGACCGTGCACGTCACCTATCGCCGCGTCCTCGCCCACGACATCGAACGCGAGACCGAGAGCCTCATCGGGGAACCGATCTCTGACCTCACGCTGCATCTGCTCGATGACCACATGCAGCCGGTGGCCGATGGTGAAGTCGGAGAAATCTTTGTCGGAGGAGCCGGTGTTGCCTGTGGTTATCTCAATCGCGAAGAGCTTACGGCACAGCGCTTCCTCGCAAGCCCCTTTGCTCCGGACCAGAAGCTTTATCGCACGGGTGATCTAGCGCGGCGCCGCGCCGATGGCGAGCTCGTGTATATGGGCCGCGCCGATCGCCAGGTAAAGATCAATGGCTTCCGCATCGAGCTGGGTGAGATCGAATCCGTGCTCGCTTCTTGTCCCGCTGTCATACACGCGAGCGTGCTGACGTTTGAGCACGAAGGCCGCGTGCAGCTCGGAGCGTGCATCGTCGCACAGCAAGAGGCCGATCACGACGAGATGCAGCTCAGCAAAGAGATAGTCCAGCGCCTCCCAGCGCACATGCGTCCCGACCGTTACGCGTGGCTGCCGGCCCTGCCCATGAACGCCAACGGCAAGGTCGATCGCGAGCCCCTGCTCGTAGCGCTCAAAGTACAGAGCGCCTCCCTCCACAGCGCCCCGTCGACTGGCACGAGCACCACTCCGAAGTCGCAACTTGAGTCCACGCTCGCAGCCGCATGGAGCCGCGTTCTCGGCATGGAGCGAGTGAGTCTCGATCAGAACTTCTTCGACGCAGGCGCAAGCTCCTTGAAGCTCGCTGCGTTGCGTGCCGAGCTTGAGAAGACTCTCGCTCGCACCATCCCCATGGCTTGGCTCTTTGAGCACACAACGATCCGCTCGCTCGCCGCGCGGCTCGAGCGCGAGGCAACGCCCTCGCCGACCAACTCCAACGCTGGCCCGCAGGACCGAGCCCGCATGCAGCGCGAAGCTCTTGCCCGCATGCGCAACCCTCGTGCCGCCCTTACGACTACCAGCCCGGAGGTCACGCGATGAGCTACCAGATCGATTCGCTGGACGCCGCAAACGCCATCGCCATCATCGGCATGTCCGGCCGCTTCCCCGGCGCGCCGGATGTTGCCAGCCTCTGGCGCGTGCTCCTCGAAGGCCGCGACACCATCACGCGCTTCAACCCCGAAGAAGCCTCCAACTTCGTCCCTGGCGAGTCCGATTTCATCGCAGCACGCGGCATCCTCGATGACGTTGCCCTCTTCGATGCAGAGTTCTTCAGCGTGCCTCCGCGCGAAGCCGAGCGCATGGACCCGCAGCATCGCCTTCTGCTGGAGTGCTGCTCGAATGCCTTTGAAGATGCAGGCTACGACCCGCACAACTATGCAGGCGACATCGGCCTCTTCGCAGGCTGCGCGCTGAACACCTACCTGCTCAAGAACCTCGCACGTGATCGCGCCTTCCTCGACGAGTTCACCAATGGCTACCAGGTCGGCGATTTCTCCTACCTCACCGGCAACGATAAGGACTTCCTCACCACCCGCGTGGCCTACAAGCTGAACCTCCGCGGCCCCGTGATGACGGTGCAGGGGGCGTGCGCGACGTCGCTCGTGGCAGTCTGCCAGGCGGCGCAGTCGCTGCTCAACTACCAGTGCGACATGGCACTCGCGGGAGGCGTCTCCATCACCTTCCCACAGCAGCGCGGCCACGTTGCCCAGGAAGGCAGCCTCACCTCGCGTGATGGCACCTGCCGCCCCTTCGACGCGCAAGCGAGCGGTACGATCTTTGGGCACGGCGCGGGCGTCGTTCTGCTCAAGCGTTATGACGATGCTGTGCGTGATGGAGACAACATCGCGGCAGTGATTCGCGGCTATGGAGTTACCAACGATGGCTCGCAGAAGGCCGGATACATGGCTCCGGGCGTCGATGGTCAGCTTCGCGCCATCACCGCAGCACAAGCGATGGCCAATGTCAGCGCCGACACCATCAGCTACATCGAAGCGCACGGCACAGGCACGCCGATGGGCGATCCCATCGAGGTCTCCGCGCTGACACAAGCCTTCCGCACGGCCACAGATCGTGTGGGCTTCTGCACGCTTGGCGCAGCCAAAGGCAACCTCGGTCACCTCGATGCGGCAGCGGGCGTCACCGGCCTCATCAAGACCGTGCTGCAGATGCAGCATCGCACGTTGCCCGGCCTCGCACATTTCAGCGCGCCGAATTCCGAGCTTCATCTCGGAGGCTCACCCTTCCGCCTCATCGGTACAGCGGAGCCCTGGGAGAGCGCTGATCCCGACACCCCGCTCCGCGCTGGCGTCAGCGCCTTCGGCGTCGGCGGTGTGAATGCGCACGTCATTCTTGAAGAAGCGCCGACACCAGAGGAGCACCGCACGCGTCGCGAGCGCCAGGTGCTGTTCCTCTCCGCACGAACGCCCGAGGCCCTCGATCAAGCGAAGCTCTCGCTGGTTGAACATCTCGAGCAGAATCCGTCGATCAATCTGGCCGACGCTGCCTACACGTTGACTGTTGGCCGCCACCGCTACTCTTCGCGCTTCGCAATGGTTGCGGCCTCTCGCGAAGACGCGATCGAGTCGCTCCGCTCCAGCCAGTCCCAATCAACATCAACACGCACCCGCGAACGCATCGTCTTCCAGTTCCCTGGACAAGGCTCGCAGTTCCCGGGGATGGGCGCGGAGCTCTATCGCAGCGAGCCCATCTACCGCGACACGCTGGACCTTTGCTTCTCGATCGCAGAGCAGGCCGGTACATACGGGCTGCGCGAGTTGATCTTCGGCAGCGCCGAAGCCGAAGTGCAGCTAGCCCAGACCCGCTATGCGCAACCTGCGTTGTTCGCAGTCGAACTCTCCCTCGCAAGCCTTTGGCAAAGCTGGGGACTGAAGCCTGCCGCCTTCGTCGGACACAGTGTTGGCGAGTATGTCGCCGCCGTTCTCTCCGGTGTGATGTCCGCAGAAGACGCGATGCGGCTCGTCTGCCTGCGTGGCGAGCTGATGCAGTCCATGGAGCCCGGGGCGATGCTCTCCGTAGCCCTCGGCGAAGATCGCATCGATTCGTACGCCAACCACCGCATCAACGTCGCGGCCTACAACTCACCACGCGCCAGCGTACTCGCAGGCCCCTTCGAGGCTATTGAGATGCTGGAGGCGAGGCTCGGTGAGGAGAAGATCGCATGTAAGCGGCTCAAGGCCTCGCATGCTTTCCACTCCCACATGATGCAGCCGATGCTCGATGCGTTCGAGGATGAGGTGGCAAGGGTCACGCTGCATCCGCCCCAACAACCCTACGTCTCCACGGTCACGGGCGAGTGGATCACCAATGAGCAAGCCACCAACCCACGCTTCTGGGCTGATCAAATTCGTCGTCCCGTACGTTACGCGCAAGCGCTGCGCACGCTCCTCCATGCAGGCTTCGATTCCTTCCTGGAGTGCGGCCCGGGCGAGGCGCTGACGTCGCTCGCGCTGCATCAGCGCTCCGCCACACCCGACATGCTGGCCATCGCTTCGCTGCCCAGCATGAATTCGAACGGGCGCAAACGGGATGTGCGTGATGCCGTAGCCGCTCTGTGGAACATGGGCGTGGAGCTCGAGTGGCCGCGCTACTACACGAGCGAACAGCGGCGGCGCATCCCCCTCCCAACGTATCCCTTCCAGCGGAAGCTGTATTGGATCGATCCCCCTGCGTCCCACACGTCACACGAACCCGCGGCAAGCACCGAGTCGGGCCTTCAAGGAACCTCAACGATCATGACACCGAGCCAGGAGCCAATCGCGCCCTCCGTTGAGCCACAACCGCAGCAGCGTTTGGAGCGCCTGCAGCAGGAAGCCGCCACGCTCTTCACCGAGCTCAGCGGCGTCGACATCGCGCCCGCAGAGTATGACCTCACCTTCCTCGAGCTAGGGCTCGACTCGCTCTTCCTCACCCAGGCCACGCTCGCAATCAGCCGCAGGTTCGGGGTAAAGATCACGCTGCGGCAAGTGATGGAGCAGCTCTCGACCATCGCATCGCTCGTGCAACACCTCGACGCACACATGCCGCCCGACGCAATCGCGCCCGCCCCGCTGGCAGTTGCGCCTGCCGCTTCCGCGAACTTCATGCCACAGGTCGCCTCGCCTGGCTCGTCTGGTTCGTCCAACTCGTCCATCGACCAGCTCTTCGCCAGCCAGGTGGCAGCGCTCTCTACGATGTTCACGCAGCA
>Ga0302187_10005239_pt1 | contig 10264 bp, 8 predicted proteins | sample II_Bog_E1_3_FD_202120 | JGI IMG/M metagenome (GOLD analysis project Ga0302187, IMG submission 202120) | Peat permafrost microbial communities from Stordalen Mire near Abisko, Sweden - II_Bog_E1_3 | ecosystem: Environmental > Terrestrial > Soil > Wetlands > Peat | place: Sweden: Abisko, Stordalen...
CTGCGGCAGCGGAAACAGCAGCGGCAGCGGTCGAATCGGACGTTGTTCGGGCCAACGCGGCTACGGCCACCGGCAACAAAGCGTCGGTGGACCACGCCCGCGACACGGCGACGTCGGATTACTCGGCATTGCTGACAGCGGACGATCAACTGGCAAAGGCTGCAAACGATCTAACGGCGGCGGCAGCGGGGAATGCCACCTTTTTTGCCGCAGAACCCGGCAACGCGGCAATCAACGATCTGGGGACGCAGGATGCCTCCGCCGCAGCAAACCTGCTCTCCGCAGCCACACACGGCGGAGCCGCTGAATATAGCGCGGCCGCAGCCCATCAGGCGGCCGCTATAAAAGCAGCCAATACCATTGCAGAAATTGATCTCTCCAGAACCGCGGCTTTCCATGCCGTGGTGGACTCCGAGGAACAGGCGCAATCTGCCACGATAGCTGCTGCATCAGCAGGGAACGCATCGACCGCGGCGGCAGCGATGGCCACTGCCGCAACCGCCGGGGCAACCGCGGACGGAGCCGGAAATCCCTACGCGGGAGTAGTCGAGACCGCTGCCGCAGCCGTCGCAAATGCCGCATCGGCCACCATTTCGGCCCGGCGCGCCATGGACAAGCTAAAGATCTGAAGTGATCGGGCGAGCCGGACAGGACCCTCTGCTCCTGCTCGTAACCTCTCGATTTGACGGCTCGATCCATTCTTAGCTAAGCTAACTTAGCAGTTTCGGAAGAGGAGCCATGGTCAAAGCCACCATCTTCGAAGCCAAAACCAACCTCTCCGCCCTTATCAAGAAGGCGCGGAATGGCGAGACCGTCATCATCACCTCCGGCCGCAAGAAGGTCCCTGTCGCTCGACTGGAGCCGATCCAGCCCGCCAAACCCGCCCGCAAGAAGCGCCTCGGAGTCATGGAGACTCCCGGCTTCGTCTTGGGCGATTCGTTCTGGGAGCCTCTACCGGAGGAGGAACTGAGGCTGTGGGAAGGTGAAGGCGAGTGAGATTTCTGCTCGACACGCACACCCTGGTTTGGGCCACGCTCTCCCCGAAAAAACTAAGCCCGGCTGCTTCAGCCGCCATCGCCGACGAGAACAACGAGGTATTGGTCTCCGCTGCATCCGCTTGGGAAATCGCGACCAAAGTGCGTCTCGGAGAAATGCCCGAAGCGATCTCTCTTGAAGCCAGGTTCCTGCAGGCGCTCGATGAGGCTGGCTACGCTCTGCTCTCCATCGACGCCGAGAGCGCCCTCCGCGCCGCGCGATTCTCCGCCCCGCACCGCGACCCGTTCGACCGCATCCTCGCGGCCCAGGCCCTCGCGCTCGATATCCCAGTCGTCAGCCTCGATGCCAAACTCGACCAGTTCGGCGTCCGCCGCATCTGGTAGACGGCCCAAAACGGCAACTCACCTGCCAGCCATCGACCACCAACCCGCTCCTACTTGCCGCGCAGAAATCCCTTGGTGTCCATCCATTGCACAAACACGTCCGGCCACTCGGACACCGCCCCATGTGCGCCCAGCCGAATCCCAAACCCGTGCCCCACCCCCGCGTACTCATGCAGTTCCGCGGACACGCCCGCCTTCCGCATTGCGATAAACAGCAGCGGCAGCTGCTGCGCAATATTCTCGCGATCGTCAGCCCCGCACAGCAGAAATCCCGGCGGCATGTCCTTGGTCACACCCGTAATCAACTCCGGCGTCAGTCCGCCCGGATACATCAGCGCCTCAAACGCTGGCTTGCTGCTCAGCTTGTCGATCGGGTCGGCCGCACTCGCATCGCCCGCATCAAACCGCTCCGCCGCCTTCACCGCCAGCTCCCCCCCGGCAGAAAACCCCATCACGCCCACCCGCTCCGGATCGATCCCCCACTCCGCCGCCCGCGCCTTCACCATCCGGATCGCTCGCTGAATGTCATGCATCTCGTCGCCGTCTATGGTGTAGGTCGACCCCTTCTGCTTCGCCAGCCGGTACTTCAGCACAAACCCGGCCACCCCGTGCCCGCTTAGATACTTCGCCACGTCATACCCCTCGTGGTCGATCGACAACAGCGAATGCCCGCCTCCGGGCGCAATAATCACCGCCGCCACCGGGCCCTTCGCTCCGCGCACCAGGTACGGCGTCAGCGATGGATTGTCGATCATGGTCACCGCATGCTCGCCGTCAGCGTTCTGCAGTGTCACCACTTCCTGCTCCGTCTTGCCCGCGGACCCCGGCGCCCCATTCGCCCACAATGGCACCTCCGCCCGCATCTTCACCGGTGCAGGCACCGCCGGCACCGCCGCCTGCTGTGCCACCCCAACCGCAACGCACCCTATCGCCGCCAACCCACACATCACCCTCAGCATCGTCACGCGCATGGCTCACCTCGCCCGCAACTATACCGCGCGCCCCGGCCCATGCGCCACCTGGCACCAGTTTCACGAGCGCGTCATTCTGGTCCTGAGCTTGCCGAAGGACCAGAATCTCAGTCGTTGTCTTTGACTCTCGGCAGGATCATCGCGCGCGCCAGGAGTCACTTGCCCTTGTAATCCTGAAACAGCTCCGGAAACTGCGCCTGCAGCGCATGCACCTTCGGAATATCGCACACCTGGATATACGGATTACCCGGGTTCTTCTCCGCATAATCCTGGTGATACTCCTCCGCCTCGTAGAACGCATCCAGCGGCACCACCTGCGTCACAATCTTCCGCGGAAACGCCTTCGCCGCATCCAACTGCGCAATGTACGCCTTCGCAATCTTCTCCTGCTCCGGCGAGGTGTAGAAGATCGCCGACCGATAGCTCGTCCCCACATCCGGCCCTTGCCGGTTCAACTGCGTCGGGTCGTGCACCACGCTGAAGAACACCCGCAGCAGCGTCCCGTAGCTGATCGTCTGCGGGTCGAACACCACCTTCACGCTCTCCGCATGCCCGGTCGTCTCGCTTGAAACCGCCGCATAATTTGCAGTGTCTTTAGACCCCCCGGAGTAGCCCGCCCACGTCTTCTCCACGCCCTTGATCCGCTCGAACGTCGTCTGCACGCCCCAGAAGCATCCGCCCGCAAACACCGCCGTCTCCGTGTGCCCTGTGGTTCCCGCGCCCGCCGCCGAGTGCTCATCCACCACCGGCGCCGGCAGCTTCTCCGTCCTCACCTGTCCAGCCATCATCGCCCTCACCCCCAGCACCGCCACCAGCACAAACCCCGCCACCACCACCGCCGCACCCAGCTTCGACATCCCGCACCTCGCCCAACTAGTTAGATCGCGCCACCCACAAAACGATCCATCCAGCTTTCAATCCGTGTTTATCCGTGCAAATCCGTGGTCGGCCGTTACGCCGTCTGCCGCCGCGCCTGGATCTCAATAAAGCAGTTCACCAGGCTCACCGCCGCCGGAGTCACTCCCTGGATCTTGATCGCCTGCCCCAGCGTCTTCGGCCTCACCTTGCCCAGCTTTTCGATCATCTCCCGGCTCAGCCCACTGCAAGCCGCATAGTCAAACCCCGCCGGAATCACCCTTCCCTCATCCCGCTTCAGCTTCTCCATCGACCGCCGCTGCTGCTCCAGGTACCCCGCATACTTGATCTCCGTCTCCACCGTCTTCATCTCATTCCGCACCCACGCCGGCAGCTTCCACAAATCCGGGTGCCCCATTCGTGACGGTTCCATCGTCACGGGTGGGGTTTGCGCCCATATCCTCAACTCCGGCACGCCTGCGATCCCCACGCTGAGCACTTGCCACAACCCCTCCACCGTCACCTCCGGCCGCTTCAGCATCTCCGCGTAGGACTTCCCCCGCAGCCCCTCCGCATCGCCGCGCAGCGCGGCCTTCAACTCCTCCGGCAGCGACTCCAAGTCCACCTTCGCCCTCCGCAGCAGCCCTTCAAAAGCCGTCGCCCTTGCCATCTTCGCCTCGTACTCCGCCCACGCCGTGTCGTCGATCAGCCCCAGCCGCCGCCCATGCGGAGTCAGCCGCCGGTCCGCATTATCGATCCGCAGATGCAGCCGATATTCCGCCCGCGACGTAAACATCCGGTACGGCTCATTCGTCCCCTTCGAAATCAAGTCATCGATCAGAATCCCGGTATACCCCTCCGTCCGATCCAGCGTAAAAGCCTCCGGCCCCGAACGTTCGGGTGTCCCATTCGTGACAGCTTCACCGTCACGGGTGGGGTTCACACCGTCCCGCTCCCACCGCGCCCACAGCCCCGCATTGATCCCCGCCATCAGCCCCTGGCATGCGGCCTCCTCATACCCACTCGTCCCATTGATCTGCCCCGCCAGAAATAGCCCCGCATACTTCTTCACCGCCAGCGTCCGGTCCAGCTCCGTCGGATCAATCGCGTCGTACTCAATCGCGTACCCCGGCCGCAGCATCTCCGCATTCTCCAGCCCCGGTATCGACCGCACCATCGCCGACTGCACCTCCATCGGCAGGCTCGTGCTCATTCCATTCACGTAGACCTCATGCGTGTTCAACCCCTCCGGCTCCAGAAAGAACTGGTGCTGGGTCTTCTCCGGAAACCGCACAATCTTGTCTTCAATCGAAGGGCAATACCGCGGACCAATCGCATGGATCTGCCCCGTATACATCGGCGACCGGTGCACGTTCTCCCGGATCAGCCGCAACGTCTCCGGCGTCGTCGTCGCAATCCAGCAACTCACCTGCCGCAACTCCGGCACCCAAGCCCCCGCCCCAGAACCGGGTGCCCCTTCCACAGAACTGGGTGGCCCATCAACCAAACTGGGTGCCCCATCAACGAAACTGGGTGGCCCATCAACGAAACTGGGTGCCCCATCAACCAAACTGGGTGCCCCATCAACCAAACTGGGTGCCCCATTCAAGGCGGCTTCATCGCCTTGGGTGGGGTATGCAGCCCCATAACCCTTCGAGTTCTCATCCGCTAGCTTTGGCTTGTCATTCTGAGCGGAGCGAAGAATCCCCGTATTTTGTATCCGTCCGTCATTCTGAGCTCCGCTCAGAATCTCCGTCGTTGCCGTTGCCGTTGTCGTTGCCGTTGCCGTTGTCGTTGCCGTTGTCGTTGCCGTTGTCGTTGCCGTTGCCGTTGCAGTTGTCGTTGCCGCTGCCGTTGCCTTTGTCGTTGCCTTCCCCTCGCCCTTCGCCCCTCGAACGCCTGCCCGAAACGAAAACGGCGTCGGGTCCGCATCCCCCGGCTGCTCCTCGAACTTCGTCCAATCAATCGTCCGCCCATCCAGCCGTGGCGGAGTTCCCGTCTTCAGCCGGCACTCCCGCAGCCCCAGCCGCTTCAGAGCCTCGCCCAGTAACACGCTAGCCGGCTCGCCACTGCGCCCCGCCGCATACTGCTGCTCTCCGCAGTGGATCAGCCCGTTCAAAAACGTCCCCGTCGTCACCACGGTCGCCCTGGCCCGCACCACTCGCCCATCCCGCAGCCGCACTCCGGTCACGCGCAGCCCCTGAGTTAGGGAATTGTCATTAGCTAGGGAATTGTCCTCGGTTAGGGAATTGTCATTCTGAGCGGAGCGAAGAATCCCCGCATTTTGCTCGGAGCCCCCATCCAGCCGGGGCGCCCCATTCGTGACAGTTCTATCGTCACGGGTGGGGCCTGCCACCGCCGAATCCGGCGCCTCAACGACGAGATCCACAACCTCCGCCTGCTTAATAAACAGCCCCTTCTGCCCCTCCAGAACCTCCCGCATCTTCACCCGGTACAGCGCCTTGTCGCACTGGGCTCTTGGACTCCAAACGGCAGGTCCACGCGAAGTATTCAGCAGCCGAAACTGGATCCCGCACGCATCCGCCACCTCGCCCATAATTCCGCCCAGTGCGTCCACCTCGCGCACCAGGTGGCCCTTGGCAATCCCGCCGATCGCCGGGTTGCAGCTCATCTGCGCAATCAGGTCCAGGTTCAGCGTAAACAGAGCCGTCCGCAGCCCCATGCGCGCCGCCGCCATCGCCGCCTCGCACCCCGCGTGCCCGGCCCCCACCACCACCACATCGAACTCTTCCGTAAACGCCATCACCCTCCATTCTACGTTCGATTACCGCCGCCAGTCTCCCCAACACACCGCACCGAAGCGTCATTCTGGACGCAGCCCAACTCTTCGTCGACACACGCCCGAAGCGTCATTCTGGACGCAGTCCAGAATCTCGGTAGTTCGACCGCCTCCGGCCCCGCAACATCCCGGCTTTTCGTCCCCATTCGATTCATTTTGTCCACCCCCGTTCGTCGTGTCATTCTGAGCGCAGCGAAGAATCCCCGCATTTGTGCCACCACCAAACCCTCCAAAGTGAAAAATAGGTGGCATAGGAGTTATGCCCCACTTGGTATACTGGAAGTAGTGAAGTATAAAGCAAGGCCCGGATACCCCTCCGGGCCTTTCCTATTGCAGTCGCCGATTGATCGGGAGGGGTGTTGTCGAATTGGTGACTCCCCTCCGTCATCTCGTTTGTTTCTTAGACTTTGACCATATAGGGGGGGAGGGGGGGGGTAGCCCCCGCCAGCCGTCGCAGCCGCTCCCAACTCGACACGCGCCGTACTCTCTGCCAGAATCGCTGGTACCCCGCGCCACGTCTCTCAACCCAGCCTCAACCGGAGGAACCCATGAGCAACCCCCTGAAGCTAGGCAGTTCCGGGCCCGATGTCCAGGCTCTCCAACAGGCGCTCGCCGCCGCCGGATTCAATCCCAACGGCGTCGACGGCAACTTCGGCCCCGGAACCCAGGCCGCTGTCATCGCCTTCCAAACCAGCAAGCAGCTCACGCCCGACGGCATCGCCGGCCCGGCCACCATCGCCGCGCTCGGACTCCCCGCCCCGCCCGTGCTCCCCTCGGCCATCCCCGGCGTCACCGTCGCCGTCGTCTCGCAGATGTTCCCGGTGACCCCGGTGGCTAATATCGCCGCGAACCTTCCCCCGGTCCTCAACGCGCTGGTCACCGCCAACCTCGCGGACAAGGCCATGGTACTCATGGCCCTCGGCACCATCCGCGCGGAAACGGAGTCCTTCCGCCCCATCAGCGAGGGCCAGTCCCAGTTCAACACCTCGCCCGGCGGCACGCCATTCAACCTCTACGACAACATGGCCCAGCTCGGCAACCAGGGACCGCCCGACGGCGCCAACTTCTGCGGCCGCGGCTTCGTCCAGCTCACCGGCCGCAACAACTACACCCACTACGGCAAGGAGATCGGGCAGGATCTGGTCGACAATCCCGCACTCGCCAACCAACCCGCCATCGCCGCCCAGTTGCTCGCCTGCTTCCTCTCCGACCGCGAAGGCGCCATCCGCGCCGCCCTCGCCGCCAACAACCTGGCCGCCGCGCGCAAGCTCGTCAACGGAGGCTCCAACGGCCTCGACCGCTTCACCAGCGCCTTCCAGATCGGCACCAACCTGATCCCATGACCGCCGTCTTCGCCGTCACCGGCAGCAATCCGCTACACTGAGCACCCGGAAAGGACACCGCATGCTGACCAACAATCCCGTCATCACCTTCATCCCCACCAAGGACGCAGACCGCTCCCGCGCCTTCTACGAGCAGAAGCTCGGCCTCCGCTTCGTCTCCGACGACTCCTTCGCCGTCGTCATGGACTGCATGGGCGCCACGCTCCGCATCGCCCGCGTCGGCGAGTTCACGCCCATGCCCTTCACCATCCTCGGCTGGGAGGTCGAGGACATCGACAGCACCGCCGAAGTCATGACCTCCAACGGCGTCCAGTTCTCCCACTTCCCAGGCCTCGACCAGGACGATGCCGGCGTCTGGACCGCCCCCAACGGCTCCCGCGTCGCCTGGTTCAAAGACCCCGACGGCAACATCCTCTCCATCTCCCAACACTAGGATGGGCATCGAAATTTGCGCCGGAGGGCGTACAACTGGAGCTATTGAGAGGGAACAGGTAGGGGAGTACAGGCAGTGAAAATGATGATTCAGCAATCCGCAATCCTTTTCGTGGCTGGTCAAATGCTTGCTGTGAGCATCGGCATGAGCCAACAGACAGCTACAAACTCAAACAGTCATGCCGCGCGGATCAGTACCCTCTCTCAGCAACTGCGCTGGCAACGGAAGGAGGAGATGAGTCAATATAACGCCGTGCGGGACTCCGCGACCCAAGACCTCTTAAAAGAGATTGACGGATACATCGCCGATAGCTTTTCTTCAGGTTCTACTGCGGATCAGGTTAAAGCAGGCCTGGATTCGGTCTTGGGACGCAAGGACGGGGATGACATGTACAACATCGTCTTCTCTACCGAGCTTCCGACAGGCCATTTCCTTGTTGTGGGCATTGAGCTATGGAGGGGCGGCCCGGCCATCAGCGAGAATGCAATTTCCTTTCGGGCATACCAAGCATCCGCCGGAAAATTCATACCCATAGCAAGTACAGCGAACCTTGCCGATTCTGCACTCGGCGATCTAAATGCAAAGATTATTCCAGAGGGCTCGGTTCTGGGTCAGTTCTGGTTTGTAGCGTGGGCGGATGTGCCGCCCCTCGCCCCTTACAAGGTTGCAGTTCGCCTCTACGGCTTTGATGGCACAAACTTCCACATAATGTGGGCGCCGGAAAACATAATCGCCGACAATATACCCAACGCCGTGGATGTGACAAACGGCGGCAGTGTTATCGTGAACCGAATGCCTGACTGGAAGAGCCAGATAATCGAGCATGATCAATATTCAGTGACCGCGCAGGGAGTGCAGAAGACTGCCGAATGGACCACGCCGCGCCAGTAGACTGAGGGAAGCGGCCACCCAAGTGCGCGCGTCCGGAACGGCACGAAGTGCTAGAACTCCAGCCGCAGCCCCATCTGCACCTGCCGCTCCCGCGCCTGGCTGGTCGCCGCAGCCGTGTACGCGCCGAACGGCAGCACGTTCAGCCCCTCGCTCGCCACGGCAGCCGCGTCCTGGAACACCAGCGGCGTCACGCCCGCAGCAGTTCCGGTCCCCGGTGTGCCGACGAGATAAGCCCGCTGCGTTACGCCGGAGAGGTTCTGCCGGTTCGCAACGTTGAACGCCTCCAGCGCCGTGCGCAGCCGCAGCCGCTCGCCCACGCGGAAGCTGCGGCTCAGCCGCAGGTCCAGCGTCGCCGCGCCTGGCAGCCGCAGCGTATTGCGCCCCGCCGTCGGCAGCACCGCCGAGCCGCCGGACCCGTTGATGCTCTCGCGTCCGCCAGACAGCCGCGTGCCGCCGAACACGTCGTAGCTGTATCCGCGTCCGCTTCCCTCGGAGAAGATGCCGGCCAGTGTCCATCCGTCCAGCACCGCGTGCCATAGCGGTTCGGTCGCAGACGGATCGCGAAGGGCAAGATGGAGAAAGCCAGGAGCGCTGTTCCATCGTGGCGACCACGCCGCCGTCGCCACCACGCGCTCTGGAAAATTCAGCGCCGACAGCCCCTTGTCATACCGCACCGTGAACGGATCGAACTGCCCGCTGGTCCGCGGCACGGCGCCCGCGTTCTGCCCGTAGTCGAGCGCCTTCGACCACGTCCAGGCCACGCGGAACTCCAGGCCGCGGCCCACGCCGCCGGCACCCGCGCGTCCGCCCAACCCGCGCTGCGCCTCCAGCGTCAGCCCGTTGTAGGTTGCGTTCGCGTTCGACACGATGTCCGTGACCGGCCCAAAGCTGCTGCTCACGCGCGCCGAGTATACCGGCACCGAGAACGTCTCGCCGTCGCGCGCCCCCGTCGCGCCCGTGCCGCCTTGCAGTTGGAACTCCCGCACATCGGTCGAAGGAGCAATGTTGATGTCCACCGAATTCGCAAGTTGCCGGTCAAGATTGGTGACAAACTCCGCGCGCCCCAGCACGCCCCAACCCAGCTCATGCTCCAGCGATAAATTGGCCTGCTGCACCATCGGCAGGCGGAATCTGCGATCGAACACCATCGCCGAGGTCGTTGCCGCCACCACGCCGCTCGGCGCAGTCAAAAACGAGCACACGTACCCGAATCCCACCGTCGTCACCTGCGGACATGCGGTCTCCGTCGCGGGCGTAATCTTCACCCGAGTCGTCGAGCCCGGCATCGCCGTGTCCAGCAGCGCCGCCCGCACCGTCGCGCCCGGCAGCTTGCCAAAGTACACGCCGTATCCCGCGCGCACCACGCCGCGGCCCATGCCGAACGGCTGCCATGCAAATCCCAGCCGCGGGCCAACGTTGTTGCGGTCCTCGGGGAACACGCTGGTCGCGCCCGTCGCGCCGAACACCGCGTCCAGCGCCGCATTCGGCTGCTGCGGCAGCGGTAGAAACTCGTACTCGTACCGCACGCCTGCATGCACCGTCAGCCGCGGCGCCACGCGCCAGTCGTCCTGCGCAAAGCCCGCCCACTCCTG
>Ga0302187_10005242_pt1 | contig 10260 bp, 7 predicted proteins | sample II_Bog_E1_3_FD_202120 | JGI IMG/M metagenome (GOLD analysis project Ga0302187, IMG submission 202120) | Peat permafrost microbial communities from Stordalen Mire near Abisko, Sweden - II_Bog_E1_3 | ecosystem: Environmental > Terrestrial > Soil > Wetlands > Peat | place: Sweden: Abisko, Stordalen...
AGTGCAATGACCACACCTGCTCAGTCGGCAAATCCTGGTGGACACGGGTGGAGTTGAACCACATCGTCCTCTTTGCAAAAGAGGCGCTCTTCTAATTGAGCTACCGGCCCACATTAAAGTTGGAGGGAAGGGAGGGAGTCGAACCCTCTGAAACGTGATCCACAATCACGCGCCGCACCGTTTGGCTTCAATCCCCGTGAAGTTACTGCATGTTATGGAGCCGATAGAGGTACTCGAAACCCCAACCTGCGGCTTACTGGGCCGCCGCTCTGCCACCTGAGCTATACCTGCCCACATTCATCCGCGAACAGCAAATCGCCGGTCGCCATTGGAGTCGGCGTACAAGTACCGACTCCACTCATTCACTTCCAGACCCATCGACCGCAGAATGAACCTGCCCGTGTGAACGCTTGCCGGCAGCGGCCTGCGCAACAGCGGCATGTCCGCCTCTTCCGGCGTTCTATCCGCCTTGCGATGGTTATCCTTGCGGCAACATGCCACAAGATTCTCCCAGAAATTCTTCCCGCCCTGCGCTCTGGGAATGACATGGTCGAGTGTTAACTCGCTGCCATGAAACTTCACTCCGCAATACTGACAGCGATATCTATCCCTCATAAGAATGTTGCGGCGCGTGGTGAACTGCAACCGGACAGGTACATGCTTATACACCAGCAAGCGAATAACGCTGTCTAAGTGGATGCCAGGATAGATCAACTTATCCGTAGCTAACTTCACAGTAGCTTTTCCCTTTGTAACAAGATTCAGTGCTAGCTTCGCCGGAATAGTGCGAAGGGCCTCGTATGAGGCATTCAGTTGTAGCACCGGCCTTCGCATCAAACTCATTGCAACCCTCCTTACGCCGTTTCAAAACTGGAGCGGTGAGCGAGACTCGAACTCGCGTGTGCGGTTTGGAAGACCGCCGTACTTGCCGCTGTACGATCACCGCTTGAACTCCCGAACGATATGGACCCATCGTCGGGGACCCCGCGCCATTGGCTCTCGGAGGGGGATTCGAACCCAATCCATTCGAGGCTTCAAAGGCCCCTGGCCTGCCATTAGCCGATCCGAGGAGAACTATATTCATGGCTCCCGGCGAGGGATTCTAACCCCCATCAGCACGTTCAGAGCGTGCGGTCCTCACAGTTGAACGAACCGGGAACAACTCAAAATGTTTGGCTCCGAGAGTCGGATTCGAACTGGCGTCTCGCTGCTTAACAGGCAGCCGCTCTACCTGTGAGCTATCTCGGAGTAATGCAAAATTACACAAGACCGCCCACCGCTGAGCAATCTCGGATCAGCGCCACAACGCTAAAAACCCTCTGGCCGGTTGGCTCAGAGGGTAGATGAATTCCAGTTATAGAATCCCTGAGCGATCACATAAGTACGCCATGCCGCAGTTGCGCGGTTGCTGGTGTAAAGCCGTGATTGACTCGGTTCGTCATTGCAAGTACAACTTAACCCGAATCGCAATCATAAGTCAACTGATTTTGTGCAACTATCTACGGAAATCGCTTACAAATTTGTAAGTTCGATTAGAAGGCAACCAGAGCAGCACACCTTGAGACTGGCGCCGGTGACGGGAATCGAACCCGCGAATCAATGCCTTGAAAGAGCATCCGCCAAACCAACCTAGCGTACACAGGCGAAACTGGCGGCTACGACGAGAGTCAAACTCGCACCTTACTCCTCGACAAGGAGGTGTCCTATCCTTAGACGACGTAGCCATTCAAAAAACAAGTCTGGTGCATGTGAGAGGATTTGAACCTCCAAAGCCCCGAGGGGTTGCGGTTTTACGGACCGCCGCAGCTCCACTCTTGCAGACTGACAGTTCCTCGGTGAGCAGCGTGGTCACGGAGCAGGCGGTGCAGGAGCTGCCCCTGAATGGGCGCAACTTCGTCAACCTGGTACAGATTCAGCCGGGCCTCACCGCGGGACAGCCCGGTGCGATCGGCTCTGGCAACCGTCCTGACGACCGGCGTGCATCTTCGGTCGTATCGGCCAACGGCCAATCCGACTTGTTCAACAACGAGATGATCGAAGGCATGGACAACAACGAACGCGAACGGGGCTCTATTGGAGTTCGCCCGTCGTTGATGCCATCGCGGAAGTGAAGGTGGATACAGGGCCCACGCCGATCTTTCGTTCTGTCAATCGGCGCCATATCGACTATCTTGGATGGTATGTCGAATTCCGATCAGCAGACGAGGTTGGAAGGGCGCGTAATTCGGGCTGCGGAGGCCGCTCTGTTGCGTCAGCAATACGTTAGCGCCATTGACGTGCTGTGCGGAATGGGACTCTTGTTGCCCATGCACGTAGATTCATGGCGCAAAGGCCGGGTGGATTACCTGGAGCGAGTCATTCAGGAAAATCTCCACAAGATCTCTTCGTCCATGGAAATACTCCGGCGCTGGGCTCGGGAAAAAGGCCTGAAAGCAAGTGAAACACGTTACGTGCGCAGAGCGCGATCGGGGACCATACCCTTGCAATTCAGCATGACCGGAGACCCGGCAATCGAGCAAAGCTATCGCACTCATTACATATCGCCGGCGCTCTCTGAGCGGAAGCAGGAGAAGCTCCAGGAGAAACTGAATCGCGCTCCACAGCCAGTCGTGTTCCAGACCGTGCGCGATGGGCAGTGCTCGGAGTGCGGCTTGGAGATGGGGGAGGGATCGTTCCTGTTTATGGAAGCCGAGCAGCCGCTCTGCCTGCCATGCGCCGGTCTCGGCGACCTCGAGTTTCTTGCTGCGGGGGACGTGGCTTTGACCAGGCGGGCAACGAAACATAGCGCGCGAAGCGCTGTGGTGGTCCGCTTTAGCCGGACCCGAAAACGTTACGAGAGACAGGGCATCCTGGTTGAAACATCTGCTCTCGAAAAAGCCGAGCGGGAATGCGCGGAAGATGCGGATGAAAGAGCGGCAGGACGCGCCCGTGAAGCCGTGCGACGCCGCGAAGAAGACCGCGAGCTGGTTGCTCGCATGGCAAAGCAGATCGGGGTCCTGTTCCCCGGCTGTCCGGCTCATGAACGCGCTGCAATTGCCGAATATACTGCCGCCAGAGGCAGCGGGCGCGTTGGGCGGACAGAGGCGGGCAGGAACCTGGAGGTGCGCGCTTTGACTGCGGCAGTGGTCGCAGCGGTTCGACATCAACATACCGAATACGACAAACTCCTGGCACAAGGAATGGATCGCGCTACAGCCCGTGAGAGAGTCGGCGATAGGATCGATGAGGTTCTGGCGGGGTGGCGAACTTGAGGGCTGCTCTGTAGTTTGGGGCTTGAAGCCCGCCATGTTGTACGCTCCTGAAGAGGGAACTTTCCGATGCTAATCGAACAGCAGATCGCCGAGCGGCAGCAGAGGGCTGCCGCAGCTCCGCTGAAAATTTTGAAACGGCCGGCGGGCGGTCCTTACGGCGATTACACCGTCAAATCTTCTAGCGGTCGAACCTATCGGGTGGCGATTCGCGGTCTCGGGCTCTTTGAGAATTATTGCTCCTGCCCGGATTTCGCGGTCAACACGCTGGGAACCTGCAAGCATGTCGAGGCGATGCTTCTGCGGCTCAGGAAGCGCCATCAGAAGACGTTGGAAGCTGCGAAGTTCAAGCGCACGCGCGCTTCCATTTCGCTTGAGTACGGGAATACGATCGAAGTGCGGCTGCGTATGCCCGCATCGCCTTCGCCTGCGCTCCTGTCGCTCGCAGCGGAACACTTCGACATCAGCGGTCTTCTGCGCCGTGATCGTTACCGGCGTTTTTCCGATGTGTTGGAGGCGCTGCGCAACGCCGACGGCCAGGCGGTGATCTATAGCGACGTCGTGGAGTACATCGACCGGGAAAACGAGCTGGCCGAAGGGCTCGAACAGGAGCGCAAGCTGCTGGCAAAGCTGAAGCGAGGACAGGACCCGACGGCTGGCGTTCTGAAGACCACGTTGCTGCCGTATCAGGCGCGCGGCGCGATCTTCGCGGCTTATCGAGGACGCGCAGTCCTGGCCGACGACATGGGACTGGGCAAGACAGTTCAAGCGCTGGCCATGGCCGAGCTTCTGCATCAACGGCGAGGGATCGAGAGAGTGCTGGTGATTGCGCCGGCCTCGGTGAAATACCAGTGGAAGACGGAGATCGAAAAGTTCACCGATCGCTCTGTAAAGATCGTCGAAGGTCTGTTGCCGCAGCGGCGCGCGATGTATGCGTCCCCGGAGTTTTTCACCCTCACCAACTACGAGCTTGTTCTCAAAGACATTCGATACATGCAGGAACTGCGTCCGGACCTGATCATCCTCGACGAGGCGCAACGAATCAGAAACTGGACCACTGCGACAGCGCGCACGATTAAACAATTGAAAAGCCGCTACGCCCTGGTGCTTACCGGCACGCCGCTGGAAAACAAACTTGAGGAGCTGTTTTCCGTTGTGGAGTTCGTCGATGGCCGCAGGCTGGGGCCGGCGTTCCGCTTCGTAGACGAGCACCGCGTGCTGGATGCCAAGGGCCATCTAACCGGCTATCGCGGCCTGGATCAGATTCACAAGCAGTTGGCTCCAATCCTGTTGCGGCGCACGCGCCCCGAGGTGCTGAAGGATCTGCCAGAGCGCACCGATAAGGTCTTCCGCGTGGCGTTGACCAGCCAGCAGGCGGAACCTTACTACGAGCAGAGCGATATGCTGGCGGCGCTCATGCGCAAATGGGAACGCCAGGGCTGGCTCTCCGAGATCGATCAGAAGCGCATTCTTTGCTACATCCAAAACATGCGCATGTTGTGTAACTCGACATTCCTATTCGACAAGCAGACTCATCATTCTCCTAAGCTCCAGGAGTTCCGCGAGATCATGACCGACTTCGTCTTGAGCGAGGAACGCAAGGTGGTGGTGTTCAGCGAGTTTGAACGAATGACGCATCTGGCAGGCGAGGAGTTGCGCAAGTTGGGCATCGGATTCGTGTCTCTCCATGGTGGTGTTCCGTCGCGCCAGCGCGGCGCCTTGATCGAGCAGTTCCGCAACGATCCGGCCTGCAAGGTCTTTCTCTCGACCGATGCGGGAGGCGTGGGCCTCAATCTGCAAGCAGCCTCGGTGGTGGTGAACTTCGAGCCCCCGTGGAACCCGGCCCGGCTGGAGCAGCGCATCGGTCGCGTACACCGGCTGGGCCAGTCGCGTCCTGTACACGTAATTCACATGCTCACGGAGAAGAGCATCGAAGAGCGCGTGTGGGAGACGCTTGCCCTGAAGAAATCGCTCTTTGCCGGAGTGTTCGATTCACCCACCGACGAAGTGAGCTTCGCCAAGCTGGGCCGCAAGACGATGCTACAGGCAGTGAAAGAGATTTTCGCCGAACAACCGGGTCGTCCCAAACCGGTAATTGACCACGCTCCGGCTGAGGCGGTTCCGCTAACGCAGCCGCAGCAGGAGGTTCAGAAGCAGTCGTCCGGATCAACGAGTGTCGAGACACCCGCGCCTGCAGGTACTCATCCTTCGCCTCCGGCAACTCCCGGCGGCAACGGCGTCGAACTTGCTGCGGCCTCATTCATCGAAGCTGGACTGCGATTGATCGAGTCGATCACGGCAGGTGGCACTGCGGGCGGCGCGGCAGGCGGCACGGCGGCACGTTCCACGGCCGCTCCCGCACCGCGCGTGGCTCAAGTGTTGCCCACCCTGTTCACTAGCGATCCTCGGACGAACCGCCCGGCATTGACCATCCCTCTCCCGGATTCAGTGACCCCGGAGCGGCTCACCAGCGCGTTTTCGGCGTTGCTGAACATGTTCGGACAATCCTTGAGCGCATCTGCCACTCCAAAGAGCCAGAGTTGACCGGCATCGACCCGAAAATAAGTTCGTCACTGTGCAACCGGGGTTCAAGTTCATGCCCTGGTAGAAGGTTCCAATCAGACGAAGTGAGCGGAAACTGGAATGGCCCGGGAAACGGTTTGGTTACGGGTGTGAGAAGTGCGCATTTCAACTGATTGCCCACATGATTCCAGAGCCGGTCCCTGTAATGATCGAGAGCAGAGTCTCCGGGGCGCAGATTCCCATTGAAGCCGATCGGTCTATCGCAGTTTTGATGCCAGTTCAAATGATTTGACGGTAAGTATCGCCTCCCGTATCCGAAAGCGTCTCGCCGGTTCGGATTGATGATAGACCAGGTCTTGTTGAGAACTTGATGGTGCACAGGAATCCTCGCAGAGAGCATCCGGCTTGGAGTTCCTGGTGCTACATGTCCTCTATACCGTCCGGGCAGATTCGCGAGGTGAGCCGGTCTGAGCTTAATTGCTAATAGAGCGATCAATTGCATAAAATGAACGAGCGTCGGGAGTACAAAGAAAGGGGAATCCTGTGCAGTCAAGCGCGACGGCAGCAGAACTTTTTCGGCATTTAAGTACCGAGAAATCCAGCTTCTATCGCTGCATCATGGACGTCTTTGCTGCCGCCAAGCGACAGTACCGGCTTCAGCTCCGCCCCGACGAAGTACTCGCGGAAGCTAGTTGGGCCGATAGCCTGCCCACTATTGAAGAGGTCAACAGCGCCTTGGCCCAGCTAGCCGAATGGGGCAATCTCGATTCCCAACCTGACACGGCGCGTGTCTCATCCCTCAGTGACTTCTATCGCGCACGCTTCCTTTATCGCCTGTCCCATGGCGGCGAGGCAGTAGAGACGAGCCTTGCTGTATTTTTTCAAACGCTGCAACGCAGGGCCGAATTACAGACCGTTGCGCTGGAAGACATTGCCAGCCGGCTGCAGGCATTGCAACAACTGATCGACCATGACGTAACCAAGGACGGGCTTGATGTCGCCAAGGCACATCAAGTATTACGTGACCTGGTCGGTGTATTCAATGATCTCGCGGAAAACGCGCAGGCGTTCATGGCTGGAGTTGCGCGCAGCCTTGAGCTTCAGCGGGCCGAGGCCAGCGCGGTTATCGACTACAAGCGCCGCCTGATCGACTACCTAGACCGTTTTCTGAGCGATCTCGTTCGCCGCTCCGATTCCATTTCCCAACTCATCCAGGATTTGGCGCCTCGCGTCGATGCCGTCTTTCTCCAAATCGCGGAGCGGGAAGCGCGGGACAGCGCTCCAGATGGCGAGGAAAATCAAACCAACGAAAAAATGCGCCGTTGGCAAGCGTGGGGTGAACGATGGAAAGGGTTGCGGGGCTGGTTCCTCTGGACCGGAGCGGAACCGCCCCAGGCCGAATTGTTGCGAGGGCGAGCACGTGCTGCGATTCCTCAACTCCTGGGTGCGATTGCCACTTTGAATGACCGTCGCAGCGGTCGCAGTGATCGCTCCGCAGATTTCCGAATGCTCGCACATTGGTTCGCCGTCTGTGGCAGTGACGGTGAGGCACACCGCATGGCGCGAGCTGCTTTCGCGCTTCATCCTGCTCGGCATTTCTCACTCAACCTGCAGGCCGACGACGAAGTTCCGGCGAGCACCCCATGGGGCGAGGCTCCACCGCTACAAATCAACCCTCGCCTGCGCGAATATGGCGAAGCCGCGCCCCGCAGCCCGCTCGCCCGGGTGCGTGACCGCAGTGCTGAACGGGCGCTCATGGCGGAACAGCTCGCTGAGGAATCGCGTCAGATCGAAGCCGCCAGGCAACGCCTGGTTACCGGGCATCCTGTCCGCCTATCGGAGTTAGGTGAATTGGACACACATGCCTTCGGCCTGTTCCAGAGCCTGTTGGGAGAGGCACTGGCAGAACAAGCTCATCCTGACCAGATCGTCGAGCGTCAAACCGGCGACGGCCTCTTGAAGATCCGCATGGAACCCCTCGGTGTCGCAACGGAGGCTCGCATCGTCACACCGGCCGGCGTTTTCGCAGGTCGGGACCATCTTGTCACGATCACGTTCATGCAGGCGCCGCTATGAGCGCCCGGCCTTTAGTTCGGCAGGACAGCCAGCGCATCGGCGAACTCCAAAGGGTCCAGCAACAAGACGAGTTCCGTAGGGCTCTGCGCGCCCTGCTGATGCGGCCGCTGATGGCGTCGAGTCACGAAGACTTCCCGGCGGTACGACGGCAGGCGGCGCGGCTGAGCGACTGGTTTGCACGTGAGGTTGGTTGGCCACTTGACGTGGAGCGCGACGGCGCGCGGCTTTTCAAGCGGCCTGCGGATCTCGTGGACGAGACGCGCGGCCTACCTGACTATAACCGGCGTCGCTACGTCCTGTTTTGCCTCGCTTGCGCGGTGCTGGAGCGTGCCGATCCGCAGATCACCTTGCATAAACTGGGTGAGGACATGATGCAATTAGCCGGCGACCCGGCATTGGCCTCATGCGGCTTCGAATTTACGCTGCGCACTGCGACTGAACGGCGCGAACTGGTTTCCGTCTGCCGGACATTGCTGGAGCAGGATGTGTTGCAACGCGTTGCCGGCGACGAAGAGAACTTTGTCCTCGAAAACGGCGGGGCCCGGTCGGACGCGCTCTACGACGTGCAGCGGCGCATGCTCGCTGGCATTCTAGCGGCAGTGCGCGGCCCATCGACATGGCGCGCCGAAGCGGCCCCGATCGATTTTGAGGACAGATTGCGCTCACTGGTGGCCGAGCATGTAGCAGACAGCGACCAAGGCCGTCGCGACGCCCTTCGCCACCACTTGGCGCGCCGGTTGCTGGACGATCCAGTCATCTACACCGCTTCTTTGGATGCAGAGCATCAAGCCTACTTCGTCAATCAACGTGGTGCGATGGCGGCCAGGCTCTGTGAGGCAGCGGGACTCTCCGCCGAGCAGCGCGCCGAAGGACTGGCGCTGACGGACGAGTCGGGACGACTCACTGACATATCGATGCCTGCGGAAGGCACAGAGGCCCATGCCACATTGCTGGTTGCCGAGCGCCTGGCCAGACTCCTGCGTGAAGCACCGAAATCGGCCGTCACCACGGACGGCGACGTTGTGGACTTCTTGCGCGTTGCAATCGATAAGTATGGCCGATATTGGCGCAAGTCGGCCCGCGAGCCCGGTGCAGAAGTGGAGCTGGCCAAGATCACACTGGATAACCTGCACCGGCTTCAACTGATCTCGCATGCAAATCGCGAGATTCGCCCCTTGCCGGCCATTGCGCGGTTCGCGCTTGGCGATCCTGAAGTGCGCACGCAAACGAGCGGCAATCGACGCTCTGAAAAATCGCTGTTCGACGCATGACCGACACCCTGTTCGATCTACCTTCGCTTCCTCGCCCCGAACTGCCGAAGCCTCGACGTGAACGATGGCAGCCGCTTCGGCTCGGACTGGTCGAACTCTTTCAGTTCGATAGCGAGGAATTCTGGTTCCGCGATGGCCACCTGCTTCTGCGCGGCCACAACGGCACGGGCAAATCCAAGGTGCTTTCGTTGACCCTGCCCTTTCTTTTCGATGCGCAATTGCGCCCATCGCGCGTTGAGCCTGACGGAGACCCCGGAAAGAAGATGGCCTGGAACCTGTTGATGAACTCCTATCAACGCCGCATCGGCTACACCTGGATCGAGTTTGGCAGGCGCCAGGCGGATGGCGTTGCGCGCTATCTCACCCTGGGCGCCGGCCTGTCGGCGGTGGCAGGGAAGACGGAAGTCGAAAGCTGGTTCTTCCTGCTCGAAGGCACCGGCGAAGGGCAAGACCCTCGTATCGGTGAAGACATATGGTTGACAAGCGATCGGGTTGTGCTTACCCGTGAGCGACTGCGCGAAGTGGTTGAAGGTCAGGGCCGCGGCAAGGTCTTCGACAATGCCCGCAACTACCGTCGGGCTGTGGATGAACGGCTCTTTCACCTTGGCGCAAAAAGATACGAAGCTCTGATGGACACCTTGATCCAATTACGCCAACCTCAGCTGGCGAAGAAGCCCGACGAAGACGGCTTGTCCCACGCCCTCACGGAAGCGCTACCTCCGATGCCTCCGGAGTTGCTGGGCGACGTGGCGGAGGCGCTCAACCAATTGGAGGAAGACCGTGAGCAGCTGGAAAAAACTCGGCAACTGGAGCACGCCGTCAAGCAGTTCGAACAACGTTACCGCGTCTATTCTGGCATGCTCACCAGGCGCCAGGCGCGTGAACTACGCCAAGCACAAACTTCCTTTGACAATGCCAGTGAAGAGCGCAGCAAAGCGCAGATCGAATTTCAACGGGCGGAAAAAGCTTCAGCCGCTGCCACTGTGTCCCACGAAGCAGCCAAACGGAGTTTGCTCGGGGCCCGAGCGCGACTGGAAACGCTGCAGAGTGATCCTGCCAACCAGGACGCCAATCGCCTGAGTCATGCGGAAAAGGATGCCAAAGATCGCCAGAGTGAAGCGGGGGCTGCGCGGGAAAAATGT
>Ga0302187_10005244_pt1 | contig 10259 bp, 7 predicted proteins | sample II_Bog_E1_3_FD_202120 | JGI IMG/M metagenome (GOLD analysis project Ga0302187, IMG submission 202120) | Peat permafrost microbial communities from Stordalen Mire near Abisko, Sweden - II_Bog_E1_3 | ecosystem: Environmental > Terrestrial > Soil > Wetlands > Peat | place: Sweden: Abisko, Stordalen...
AGGGAGCAATACAGCGATACGAGATAGGAGGCGATGGCGCGATGGTCGATGCCCATGAAGCGCACCGAGAGCCCGGGGCTCTGCTCACCCGGCAGGTTCGGCTGGTACAGCCCGACCACGCCCTGGCGGCTCTCGCCGGTGCGCAGCAGCAGGATGCTCGACTTGCCCTGCTCGAGCGGCATCTTGTCCGAGGGGAAGAGCGGGACGCCGCGCCAGGTGAGGAATTGCGATCCGTGCAGGGCGACCGTGGGCGGTGGCACGCCGCGGCGGGTGCATTCACGTCCGAAGGCCGCGATGGTGCGGGGGTGGGCGAGGAAGAACGCCGGCTCCTTCCACACCAGGGAGAGCAGTTCGTCGAGATCGTCGGGCGTGGGCGCCCCGGTGCGCGGCTTGATGCGCTGCTTGGGCACGATGTGGTTGAGCAGCCCGTATTCCTTGTTGACGATCAGCTCGCGCTCCTGGCGCTCCTTGATGGTCTCGATGGTCAGGCGGAGCTGCTCGCCGATCTGGCTGTAGGGGCTGCTGTAGAGATCGGAGACGCGCGTATGCACATCGAGCACGGTGTTGACGGCCGAGAGCATGTATTCGCGCGGATTCTCCACGTAGTCGACGAAAGTCTGGGGCAGTTCGCGCTCATCGCGCCCAGAACATTCGACATTCACGCTGCCCGCATCCTTCACGCGGTTGAGGCGGTAGATGCCGGCCTCGACCGGGACCCAGTGCAGCAGCCGCGTCAGCCAACGCGGCGTGATGCTGGACATCTGCGGGACGGTCTTGGTGGCGTTGGCGAGCTGGCGTGCGGCGACGTCGCCGAGCGCTGTCGATGGGGGGAGGGTGTCAGCCATGGTGGTTCTCGTGCATGGAGTGGTGATCGGGCCCGAGCGGCGGCTGGAGACAGCCGTCTTGCCGAGCGCGTGCGCCGCGTCGTGGAGGAATGAAGGTCCAGCAGGCGTCCGTGGTCGGATGGTCGCTGGCAGAAGGCTTTACAGGTCGTACTCCGGTGAACCGGTCGCACTCTTCCGATCGATGCCTGCCGCGTTCTCTATTGAGACACTTCCGGCTGACGCCCGATCAAGTGGCTCGCGACTCTATGCATGGACCACAGCATTCTCAAGGACAGATTGGAAGCCCATCAGAGTAGTCGGATTCTCCGGTTGCCATCCCATCCCCTCTAGCGCCCATGGTCGACCCCGTCTGGCGCCGGCGCAGCACCTGAGCAACAGGCGCTGTTGGTCGGACAGCAGATGCATCCCCCTCTCACCGCGTACGATGAGCACCCGAATCCTCAGGCCAGCCGAGGAGAGGTCCTTGCGATCGATGCAGTTCGTCATTGGCACGGGAGATGCATTGATCTTGCCCCACTTCACCCCACCACAGAATGCCAGCACCATGCTCTATCGCCGTCTCGGGCGCACCGACATCCAGGTCAGCGCCATCAGCCTCGGAACCATGACCTGGGGTGAGCAGAACACTGAACAGGAGGCCCACGACCAGCTCGATCTCGCCATCGCGAACGGGGTCACGCTCATCGACACTGCGGAGATGTACCCGGTCCCGCCCAAGGCCGAGACCCAGGGCCTGACCGAGCGCTACCTGGGCAGCTGGCTGGCCAAGCCCGGCAACCGCAACCTGGTCATCGTCGCGACCAAGGCCGCCGGCCCGGTGCGCCAAGCCCACCAGCCGAAGCACCTGCGCGGCGGGACCACCCACCTCGACCGTGCCAACCTGGTCTCCGCGCTGGATGCCAGCCTCAAGCGCCTCCAGACCGACCATGTGGACCTCTACCAGCTGCATTGGCCCGATCGCAGCACCAACACCTTCGGCCGCCTCGGCTATCCGTGGATAGAGGATGCCCACACCATCCCGATCGAGGAGACCCTCGCGGTGCTCGCCGATCTCATCGCTGCAGGCAAGGTGCGTGCCATCGGCGTCTCCAACGAGACGCCCTGGGGGCTGTCGCGCTTCCTCGCGAGTTCCGATGCACGCGGCCTGCCGCGCATCGCCAGCATCCAGAATCCCTACAGCCTGCTCAACCGCACCTACGAGATCGGACTGGCGGAATTCGCCCATCGCGACCAGGTGGGCCTGCTCGCCTATTCGCCGCTCGCCTTCGGCGTCCTGAGCGGCAAGTACCGCGGCGGCGCCCGGCCACCGGGATCGCGCCTGGCGCTCTATGAACGCTTCGCCCGCTACTCCAACCCGCAGGCCCTGCGCGCCAGCGAGCGCTATGTCGCCTTGGCCGCCGAACGCGGCCTTGATCCATCGCATCTCGCCCTCGCCTATGCCCTGGCCAAGCCGTTCACCACCTCGGTGATCATCGGCGCCACCACCCTCGCGCAGCTGCGCATCAACCTGGCGAGCATCGATGTGCGGCTCGACGAGACCCTGATTGCTGCAATCGAGGCGATCCACGCCGATCAGCCCAGCCCAGCCCCCTAGCGGGAGCCACGCCGGCAGCCGATCGCTCGCGCCGCCGCGAGCCCCTAGTTCTTGCCCACCGCGATGCGGAAGCCGAATCCGCCCACGTGGCTGCTGACGCGTTCAGGCGGATAGCCAAGCCTGAAGGCTGAACGGCAATCGCCGGGGGACAGGTTGCATGAGCCACCTCGCAGCACACGCGCCTTGCCGGCCGCCGGCCCCAGCGGGTCGACCTGCGCCTGATCGGGCAATTTGTCGAGCCAATCCTGGCACCATTCGCTGACATTGCCGTGCATGTCGTACAGCCCCCACGCATTCGGCTTCTTGGTACCGACTGGATGCGGTACCTTGCTGGCGAAGTTCTTGATCGGGAGATCCTCGGAGTTGTCCTTGAACCAGGCGTAGTCGCCAAGGAGCATGTCGCTGTCTCCGAAGAAATACGCAGTCGTCGTGCCGGCCCGGCAGGCATATTCCCACTCGGCCTCCGATGGCAGGCGCACCAGCTTGTCGATCTTGGCGCCCACCCGGCGGCAGAACTCCTCGGCATCGAGCCATGACACCATGGTCACCGGCTGGCGGGGTCCCTTGACCATGCTGGGATTCTTCCCCATCACCGACTCGAACTGCTCCTGTGTCACTGGAAACCGGCCGAGGTAGAAGGGCTGGGTGATGGTCACCGCGTGCTGGATCTCGGAGACCGTGCGATTGTCTTCGGTGACCGGACTGCCCATCACGAACTTCCCGGCATTGACCAGGATCACCTCCAGCTTCATGCCGCCGCCCAGGTCCAAGCCGAGCGGCGCCGCCTGCCCCGACAGCCGCTCGGTGAGTGCTGCCAGCTTGTCGGCTACCGCTGCGGCGAAGGCGGTCTTGCCGTGCTCGGCGGTGAATGCCCGGATGCGCTCCAGCAGCTCCTTGGCCCTCTGCTCCGGCACCTTTCCGGCACCGGCTGCCCGCTGGATCGCTTCCCACGCCGTCTTCGCCGCCGCCTCGACAGCCCCCAGGAGCTTCTCGTCCACCCGCGCCTGGCAGGCGGGGGCGAGCGGATGCTCGGCCGCATGCGCCAGATCGGCCTTGGCCACGCGGGCGTCTCCGGCAGCCAAGGCGAGTATTGCGTGCGCCACGTACTCGCTGGCCGATCCAGGGATGGCTGCGCCTGCGAGGCGCAGGCGCTCAGCCGATGGGAGATCGGCAATGCGGACCTTCATGCCGGCGCTGCCGCCACCGGGCAGGGCGATCTGGACACTGATCTCGTCGGCGGTGACCTGGGTGACAGTGCCGGTCACGGTCTCCTTGCCCTTCACGAAGCTATGCTCCTTGCCGTCCTTCAGCGCCTCGAGCGCTGAACGTGCGGCCGCCGCAGCCTTCTCCAGGGCGCTGCTGGTCTCCGATAGACCCTGCACCTTGGCGGGAACGACCTGCACGGCGGGGTCTGCTCTGGTATCGGACACCACTTTGTCCAGAGCGGCGAGATCCATCCGCACGGCGGCGTCCACAGCCATCTCCGCGTGCTTGGAGAAGGCCGTGTCCGCCTTGGCCAGGATGGCATTCTGCACCGCCTCCGCCTCAGCCTTCTGCTCCTGGGCCAGGGTCTCGCGCAGAGTCTCGACGCGCGCATGTCCGGCGCGGTATTCGATTGCCTGCGCCGCATCGAGGGCGGTCGCTGCCGCTGGCCAGCGCTTGTCCTTCAGCGCGACGGCCGCCTGATCGAGAGCCCCCTGCATGGCCGTCTCCGCCTGGACGCGTAGGGCGGCGATGGATTGGCCCGCCCGGCCGGCGAGCTGCCCGCCTTCCCCTCTGGCGGCCTTCTCCCACACCGCGATGGCCGAGTCGAACCTCCCGGCATGCGCCAGAGCCGCCGCCGCATCGGCACTCGGCTTGGCGGAGAGCTCGACCGCCTCGTCACGGCGCTTGGTGATCTCGGCGATGGCCTGCGCCGACCTGGTCGCTAGCTCTGTCCCGGCAGCCGCCGTGCGCACGGCGTCGAAGGCGGCGATGGCTTCGGCATAGCGCAATGGATTCTGGCGCATCAACTCCTCGGCCGCGTCGAATTGGCGCTGCCTCTCGGCAGCCTGGGTCCCGGACTGCTGCGCTGGCGTGCCGGCATCCGCTCGCCCGGCGCCTGGCGGCGGAAGAGGCGTGTCAGCGGATGCCTTGGTGCGATCGCCGGAGCCGGATAGCGACCACGCAGCCAGCGCAACGACGACCACCACCGCGATCATCGCCAAACGCCTCGAGGAACGCGGGAGGGTCGCACGCCGCGGAGCATGGTGCGCAGCCTGGCCGCCGTCCGATGGCATCGCGGCACCAGGGATGCTGAGCTTGCGTGACGGAAAACCGGCCTGCCCGGTGTGGAATGGCCATTGCCCTTGCGCCACCTGGGCATGCAGCGGTGCATCGAGCTTGGCGACCCGGCTCAGATCGTCTGCCGCCTGACGTGCGGACTCGTAGCGGCCGGAGCGGTCCTTGACCAGGAGCTTGGCGAGCACCGACACCAGGCCGCGGCTGGCGACGACCCCCCGTTCGGCCGGGCTGGGGCACGCGCTGGTCAGATGCTGCGCCATGATCACCGCCGCGGTGGCACCGGAGAACATGGTCGCGCCGGTCAGCAGATGGTAGAGCGTGGCTCCCAGCGAGTAGAGGTCGGTGGTGGCATCGAGATCCGCCTGGCCACGCGCCTGCTCCGGTGAGATGTAGTGCGGCGTGCCCATGGCCGTGCCATCCTGGGTCAGCGACTTCTCCTCCTCGGATTGGCTCTCGAGACGCGCCAGGCCGAGATCGCAGAGCTTGGGCGTGCCGCTCTTGTCGATCAGGATGTTGTCCGGTTTGACGTCGCGGTGCAGGATGCCCCGCTGGTGCGCGTGCGCCAAGGCTTCGGCGACGGCCACGCCGATGCCCACCACCTGCGCCTCCGGCAGACCGCCGGGACGGATCAGCGTCTTGGCACTCGCGCCCTCGACAAATTCCATGGCGAAGAAGTAGATGCCGCCTGCCTCGCCGACATCGATGCCCCTGACGATATTGGGATGGCTCAGCTGCGCGGATGCGTGGGCCTCGCGAATGAACCGCTCGATGAACATCGGCTGCTGGGCGAGACGCGGCGGCAGGACCTTGACCGCGACGATGCGTTCCATCGAGATCTGGCGCGCTTTGAAAACCGCGCCCATGCCACCCTGCCCGATGCGTTCGAGCAGCTCGAAATTCCCGATGGTGCGCGTCTCAACCATGGAATCCTCGTCGCCACGCCGTGCTCATGCACAGCGGTAAGCAATGCATACACGCGATGGATGCCGCGCGTTCACGACCAACAGAGAGCCGGTCGCACCGGTCTCGCTCAGCCGGCACGCCGGAGCGGGCCATGTCGCCCACTCGGCTCTGTCCACCGATGATGGCATTCTGACGGCTGCGTGCATCGTCGCCTCGGCCATCCCGCTGCGATGCCGTGCGGTGTGGCATGATGAGGTCGTGGCATTTCCATCGCACGAAGACTACAGGGGAGCTCCGACCAGGGGGCGATGTCGCATCGGCACGCTGCGACGATGCCAGCGCAGCCAGTCGGGCTTGGCCGGGCGGAGATGATGCGAATGCATTGCAATGGCATGATGCATAAGGCGTTATGCTTCCTCCTGGTCGCACGATGATGCTCCGCGCAGCGCTGGCCCATGGCCGACATTCCTGGTCGGGCACACTGCCGGTAACATCCTGCCTAGCGGCGGCATTCTCTTCAGGTACAGGAGGAGCATGACGACCGCAACGCCACCCCACCTGACGACATCCCCGAGAGGGACCGCCGAGGCTCTCAGCCGCCTTGCCCTATCCAGGGATCCGGATGCGTGGCTCACGATCGTCGAACGCGAGGGTCCGCTGATGTTCCGCGTCGCCGCGCGGATCTTGGGGAATGCCGCTGCCGCTGATGACGCCTGCCAGGAGGCCTTCCTGCATGTGCGCGCACGCGCCGACCGCTTCCGCGCACCAGCGAGCGGCGATGCCGATGCCGCAGCGCGGGCCTGGCTGCTGCGCGTCGCCGCCAATGCGGCCTCGATGTGGGCGCGTTCCGAGCGCCGGCACCGCGACCGCGCCCACCATGCCACCGTGCCGCCGGCACGCACCGACTCGCCGGCGGCCACCACCGGTGAGATGGAGATCGAGGCGCTGCGCAGCGCGCTGCAGGAGCTGCCGGATGCGCAGCGCCTCCCGGTGGTGCTGCATCACCTGGCTGGTCAGGATTACCAGGCGATCGGTGTTGCGCTCGGCATCAGCGCCGGCACCGCGCGGGTGCGGGTGCACCGCGCATTGGATCACCTGCGCAGCCGCCTGATGTCGGCCGAGGTCGCCATCCCCGCCAGCTCGCCGTCCCGCTGGCTCATGCTCCTGACATCGACACACACACCTGCGGCCAGCAGCGCCGCCATCCTCGGAGGGATGACCGCCATGACCAAGATCGCGATGCTCTGCGCCTCTCTGGCGCTCGCCGGAGTGATCACCGTCACCGCCCGCCCTGTCCATGCCGACGAGGCCCACAGCACGTCCGCCCGCGTGACCATCAGCGGCATCGGCAAGGCCCTGGTCGACCCGAACGCCAAGATGGACCCCACTATCGCCAGCGCCAGCGTGACCACGCTCAGCACCGCGACGCAGCCGAATATCACCTACCTGGTCTACGGCTGGGCCGGCGTCATCGTCGCAAAACGCGCCGATGGCAAGCTGGTCGACGTCACCGGGGTGGTCAGCGAGCACGGCGGCAGGAGAAGCATCCTGGGGAAATCCATCGATGTCGCCATCGATGGCGTCCCACTCGAGAGCAGGCCGCCAACCAAGCCGTGAACGCAGGGTCAAGTCGCCCGCACCTGCGGTGAACCTACCGTGGCGTGGCCTCGACGCTTATCCGCCATGGCCGCCAGCCGGATGGATGCTGTCTAGGCCATGCCGTCCGGGGCGTTCGACAGGATGATCTTCAGCGCGTGCTGCCGGCCGGCATCATCGAAGCTGTCATATGCCTTGCGCGTCTCGTCGAGTGCGAACTGGTGCGCCACCAGCTGCTGGGGCTTGATCGTCCCGGCCATCACCGACTTGAGCGGCTGGGGGGGGGTCACTGCATCGATCAGGCGGGGCGGTGATGGTGATGTTCTCCGATCTCAGCATCTCGAGCCGCAGGTTCACGCTCGTCCCATGCATCCAGCCGCTGGCGATATGCCCTCCGACAGCGATGATCCACTGGCAGATGCCGAAGGAGCTTGCCATGCCGACCGCCTGGATGGCCACATCCACGCCAGCCCCCCGGTCAGGGCCAGGACCTTCGCCACGGCAGTGCCATCGGCGCTGTTGACGGCATCCGTCGCTCCGAACGACATCGCGACGGCGAGGCGACGATCGTCGAGAGCGATGGCGATGATGCGGAATGGGCTGATGAACTTCGCCGTCAGCAGGGCCGACCGTCCGACCGGCCCTGCGCCGACGACGGCGACTACGTCGCCCGGCTTGACGCAGCCGTCGAGCACGCCGCCCTCGCAGCCGGTCGGCAGGATGTCATTGAGCCTCACCATGGCATCGTCATCAGCGGCGGCCGGCAGCAGGTAGAGGCTCGAATCGGCGCAGGGGATGCGCACGAATTCCGCCTGCGTCCCATCGATGGCATTGCCCAGAATCCCGCCGCCGCTCTCGCATTGGGACGGCATGCCCCGCTTGCATGACGCGCATCGCCCGCAGGCGGTGATGCGGCAGATCATCACGCGATCGCCGCGAGCATGCGATGGGGTCAACACCCCATAGCATTATTCGCGCCATCCGGCCTAGTCTCCTCGATGGCCGATCCGCGCCTCGCGCGGCGACCTCTCCAGCCCAATCCCCGGGCGATCCCAGCGAGCGCTGGACCCGCTTGATTCCCAAACGTCCCCGTACCGGAATCAGGCTCAGCACCCCACTTCCAGGACCATGCCATGATCTGGCCTGATATAGTCCAGTTCATCGGTGCGATCCTCCTGATCGTCGGCGCCTTGCTGCCGGTCGTCAATCCGCTCGGGGATGCGCCCCTGTTCCTGAAGATGACGCCGTGGTGCGATTATTCGACCCGCTGCGAGCTGGCGCGGCGGATCGCCTTCTATTCGTTCCTGCTCCTCTTGGGATCAATGCTGCTCGGCTCCTTCGTCCTGCGCATCTTCGGCATCTCCATCCCGGTGGTCCAGGTCGCTGGCGGGGCCGTGGTCACCGCCCTGGGTTGGAAGCTCCTGGCCGACAATGCCAAGATCGCCGATGTCGCCACCACTCCGACCCTGGCCCAAGCCAAGGCCATGGCGCTGGCACGCGCCTTCGCACCCCTGACCATGCCGCTGACGATCGATGCCGGTGTCATCTCGGTGGCAATCACTGTCGGCGCCAATCATGCCCATACCATCGAGAGCGAACTGATCCAGCTCGTCGCTGCCATTGTTGGGTCTGGGATCATCGCCTTCCTCATCCTGCTGACCTATCGCTACAGCGAGCGGGTCGGTGGCTGGATCGGCAACACCGGCATGATCGTCGTCGTGCGTCTGTCCGCATTCATCATGCTGTGCATCGGCGTGGGCATCACCTGGAATGGCATCAGGTCGCTGCTGGCCGAGGTCGGCTTCGTCGGGGCCAAGAGCCTCACCGCCATGCCTTGAGCTGGGGGCCCTGTGGAGCCCGCAGTGCACCTCGGCTCAACGCATCGCGTGAGCGGATCGGCATCCTCTGCGGGAACGCAGTCGACGATGGCCAGTCCGTCTCAGGCCCGGACCAGGTAGTTGCCGGGAACGAAGACGTCACGGCTGAAGAACCACGGCGGGCTGTAGAGCATCTGCGTGAAGGCGAAGTCGACAGTGCAGTCGCCCTCCGGTCGCATGACGAAGAATGGACGCGGTGAGCGAACGCCGATGCGGGACAGCCATTCCGGGCGCTTGGTGCCGGTCTCGTCGCAGAGGGCATCGACAATGCCGGCCGGCAGGGCTGCCAGGCGTCCATCGGTGACTGCAGGCGCCTCGGCGATGAGCTCCGACCGCTGCGCTGGCGCAGCCGAGCGGAAGTCGTCGAGGAACTGGCCGATGGCCCATTGATAGGCGCCAGCGAGGGTGGCGTCCTGCTGGGCGATGTCAGCGATGGCGCGGATCGATCTCATCCAGCACTCCCGCAATGGTGGCGATTTCCCCGGTGTCAGCTCACGGTAGTAGCGCCCGATGACGATCAGGGCATCCTCGACCGTGCGGATATTGAGTATTTCAGCGAGATATTGGAAATACCTGCGGTCCTGGGGATTCCTCAGCACGTTGGCCTTCATGGCGAACATGGTCCGTTCGTCTGCCACTTGGACACTGAGATGGCCATAATCATGGAATGGAGTGAAATCCCCCTTGCCTGGATGCTGGTCGGGGAAATACATGAGAGCCTGCTCATTGAGCCAATGTTCATCGCCTAGCGTGACGCCGACGGCGCGGATATGCCGTTCGATATGATTCTCGGGGACGATCCAGCCATCGATATCCTGGGTCGTCGGGCGCACGTCATGCACGAGAAGCATGACCGCTCCTTCGACCAGATTCACCGTCGCCCTGATGCCCTCGTGCTTGAGTGCCTCATCGAGGAGCGCGAATCCTCGTTCGATATCAGCTCTCCCCCCTATCGTCCGCTACTGGATCGCAGCATCCTGCCCGCGGTTTTTCCCCGCACTCCGGCGCCGCTCCGGTTCCGGAACCAGAGTTCCAGGCTCCCGACCTGATAATGCATCCTACGACATGATCGCTGAGCATATCATCACTTCCCCGCATCAGAAGCGGCGCAGTCCCGTCCCACCGCCCCCCAACCCGACTTACTGATTTACCCCGCCGTCT
>Ga0302187_10005250_pt1 | contig 10250 bp, 7 predicted proteins | sample II_Bog_E1_3_FD_202120 | JGI IMG/M metagenome (GOLD analysis project Ga0302187, IMG submission 202120) | Peat permafrost microbial communities from Stordalen Mire near Abisko, Sweden - II_Bog_E1_3 | ecosystem: Environmental > Terrestrial > Soil > Wetlands > Peat | place: Sweden: Abisko, Stordalen...
GGCTGCGCTTTCCATAGGCTGCGCTCTCGTACACTGGTAGCTCGCAACCCTTTGCGAGGGCCAGTTCTGCCTCGTGAACCTTTCCACTGCTACCCGCCAACGAATGTTCGGGAAGCGCGGTGAAACTCCGCCACTGCCCCGCAACTGTGAAGCGCTTGCCTGCGGCCTATGCTGCAGGTGAGGCCGGACTGAAGCCCCCACTGATTGCCTTGTGCATCGGGAAGGGAAGGCTTCGAATGCAAGGTCCTGCCCTGAAATTGCGCCAGTCAGGAGACCGGTTCGTCTGCGTACAGCCTGCCACGCCTCCGTTGGGGAGGTGAGGAGATTCCATGACGTCTATCGTTTCGCGCCGCCATCGTGCGGCTACATCTTTTTTCCCTTCGCGACAATCCGTTCGAGCTGCTACTTCCTTTGCGCTTGCACTCCTTGGTGTTGCCTCCGCAAGCGCTGTCGTCGTGCGTGGCCGCGTGACGGACGCCCTGGGCGCTCCGCTCTCCGGAGCCCGGGTGCAGCTCATCGAGAACGGCAAGTCCGTTGCCTTCGCTTATGCGGGCACCGATGGCTCCTACGAGATTCGCTACTCCAATGGCGGCCGCTTCACGTTGCTCGGTTCCGGCGCACCGTACCTGCCGTATGTGAGCCCAGACTTCTACGGCGGCGCTACCGATGTGCTCGAGCAGGAAGTGGTGCTCGCGCTTAACAGCGTGCGCCAGGATGTCTCGGTCTCCGCGACCGGCATTCCCACGCCACTGCCGCAGCTTACCGCTCCTGTCACGGTGATCCCGGGCGATCTCTTCGCCGATCAGCTTGGAGTCAGTAACCTGGTGCGCCAGTCGCCCGGCGCCTTTGTGGTGCAGACGGGCCAGACTGGAGGCGTGACGTCGCTGTTTCTGCGCGGCGGCAACTCCACCGCGAACCTCGTGCTCATCGATGGCATCCCTGCGGACGACATCGGTGGCATCTACGACTACGGCACAGTGAGCTCCACGGCGATCGGCCGCGTTGAGATCGACCGCGGGCCGAACTCCGCGATGTATGGCACGGATGCGGGCGCAGGCGTCGTCACCATCGAGACGCCGCGCGGCACCACGCTGCGGCCGGTGCTGAACTACTCCGGCGATGCCGGCACGCTGCATGAGTACCGCAATGAAGTGAACGCCAGCGGAACGCTTGATCGGCTGGATTACTTCGGCGCCTTCTCGCGGATGGATACCTCCAACGCTCTTGCCAAAGATCGCTTTCACGATGCCACGTCGGCCGTGAACCTGGGCTACGACTTCAATGGCAACACCACGCTGCGGTTTACGATTCGCAACTCGGACTCGGCAACAGGTCTGCCCGGTCCGCACGACTTCTTTGGGATCTCCAACAATGGCAAGCAGGCCGACCAGGATCTCTACAGCGGCCTGACCCTGGAGAATCGCTTCCACGATAAGTGGCACAATCTTGTGCGCTATGGCATCGCCCGCAAGCGGGAGCAGGCGTATCAGTACGGCAACACAGGCACGCCGGTCCAGTTCTCCTGCGGTGCGGGTTGCAGCTACACCGAGTACTTCGGCAACGTGGTGACGCTGCGTGGCGCCAATGGCTACGTGGGCACGGGGCAGACGAGCATTTATGGCTCGAACAGCGACCAGAGCTCCAATCGCGACCAGCTCTACTACCAGAGCGACTACTCGTTCTCGCCGCACTTCATAGCGCTCTTCGGTTTCCGTTACGACAACGAGCGTGGCAGCTTCAACGATGCGGCGTTCGGCGAGAACGAGAAGGTGAAGCGCACCAACTTCGAGTACAACCTCCAGTTCCAGGGCGAGTTCAAGAACCGCCTGTTCTATTCGCTGGGTGGCGCGGTGGAGAAGAACCACCTGTATGGCATCGCAGGCACGCCGCGGCTCGGCCTTTCGTATGTCCCGGTGCGGCCTTCGTTGAAGGCCTTCCACGGCACCAAGCTGCGCGCCAACGCGGCCACCGGCGCGCAGGAGCCGTCGCTTGCTCTCGAGTACAACAGCCTGTACTCGCAGCTGCTGGCGTCGAAAGACACCACCGACATCGCGGCGTATCACATCAAGCCACAGTCGGCGGAGCGTTCGCGTACGTATGACGTTGGCGTGGACCAGAACATCTTCGGCGAGAAGCTCGTGCTGAAGGCCGGCTACTTCCACAACGTCTTCGATCGCCAGCTTGAGGCTGTCACCAGCTCGGCGCTGGTGCAGTACTTCAACTATCCCTTCATCTACAACACGAGTCTCTACTCGGCTTATCTCAACTCGCTGGCATATCGTGCGCAGGGTGCGGAGCTGGAGCTGGTGTGGCAGCCGAGGCCACGCTTCCTGCTGCGCGGCGGCTACACGTTCCTCGATGCACGTGTGCTGCAGTCGTTCGCTTCCGACGCTATCGCGGCGAACAATGGTTACGCGACGACGAACCCTAACTACCCGAATATCCCCATCGGTGCGGAGAGTCCGCTGGTTGGTGCGCGGCCGTTCCGTCGCGCGCCCAACACGGGTTACTTCGACGCGCAGTACACGTACAAGCACCTTGGGCTGCAGCTCCTGGGTGCGATGGCCAGCCGCAGTGATGACTCGACGTATCTCGACTACTCGGACCTGAACGGCGGCAACTCACTGCTGCTGCCGAACCGGGATCTCGACTTTGGCTATGTAAAGCTGGACTTCGGCGCGACTTATGCGTGGAAGTACGGTGTGACGGTCTTCGCGCAGGTGAACAACCTGCTCAACGACCAGCACATCGGGCCGATTGGTTTTCCGGGGCTTCCATTGACAGCGCGAGCCGGCCTCAAGCTGCGGCTCGGTGGCGATAAGTAGCTGGCAGTTGTAGCGGCTTAAACGCGGCCCTCGGACGAATGTTGCGTAAATCATCGCAGCGACCATCGTTCGAGGGCCTCGTCGTGATGTCTGCGGGCCAACGGGGACTCTTCGCAAACTTCGTGCCACCTGAGAGTCTCAGCTACCGTCTAACCCGCTGAGAGATGTTTGCAGAAAGCAGGATGCTGACCATGTTCAAGCTAACCACCTTCGTTCCGGCAGGACTCATTGGGCTGACTGCTGCTGTTGCCTGCGCACAGGGAATGCCCATCGAGGGCCCTGCACCGACAACTGCCCTCGTGTATGCCGAATCCAAGAACCATACCCAGCTCGACCCTCAGGCCTTGCAGGTGCAGGTGAACGGGCACAATGTGCAGGTCACAAGCGTGGAGCCCGTGTCTGCGGATCGCGCGCAGGTGGCTATCCTGATCGACGGTGGCCTCCGTTCCTCGTTCAACCTCCAGATCAACGACATCAAAGAGTTCGTGAACGGCCTTGCTCCGGGCACGGAGATCTTGATCGGGTACATGGAGAATGGCCGAGTCGTAGCGCCGACGGGCTTTACGACCGATCGCGAGCAGATCCTTGGCAGCCTGCACATGTCGATCGCGTTGCCGGGCCTTTCGGCCAGCCCTTACTTCTGCCTCTCGGACTTCGTGAAGAAGTGGCCGTCCAGCGCACCCTCAGCACGATTCGTCCTGATGATCACGAATGGAGTGGACCCCTATAACGGTGCTCCAACGCTGATGAATCAGGACAGCCCCTACGTCCAGACCGCGCAGGAAGATGCCGCTCGGGCAGGTGTCGCGGTGTACTCCATCTACTTTCCGGATGCGGGTCTTCGCGGGGGGCGAGGCAGCCTGAGCGGCCAGTCTTACCTTTCGCAGGTGGGCGATGCGACGGGCGGCATGGTGTTCAACAACGGATCGATCCCTCCTGTGAGCATCGGACCCTACCTCACCCAGTTTGGCCGCGCGATCAAGGAGAGCTACCGGGTCACGTTCCTCGCTGGCACGGGAAACCGCAAGCCTTCGACGCTGGACCGGCTGAAGATCAAGACCTCGCAGCAGGGGATGAAGGTGCATGGCCCCGAAGTGGTGCATCCCGGCATGACGGAGTAGTGGCGCCGGTTGCTTGATTCCAGGGCCCGCGAGCGCGCGGGCCCTGGTTTTTGGGTGGCAGAACGGGCAAAGTAGCCATTTCGGCATCTTTGGCAAGGCAGATCATCACTCCGGAGGGCACTTTGCGGGCTAGGATTAAGGGGAGACGTATTTCGCAGTGATCCTTGGATTGGACCGAGATTGATGATGCACGAAAAACACTTTGTTGTTACGCCTACCTCGCATCCTGTGTCTGACACCGATCGGGCCGCCATGCTTGAGCACCCGGGCTTTGGCTCGGTCTTCTCCGACCACATGGCGACCATGAAATGGACCACTGAGAAGGGCTGGCACGACGGGCTCGTTGGCCCTCGTCGCCCCTTTCAGATCGATCCAGCCGCTGCGGTTCTCCACTACGGGCAGGAGATCTTCGAGGGCATGAAGGCCTATCAGACGCCGGACAGCGGCGTGGTGCTCTTCCGTCCGGAGGAGAATGCGAAGCGGTTTGTACGCTCTGCGAAGCGGCTCGCCATGCCTGAGCTTCCAACGGAGTTTTTCCTCGAAGCGATCGAAGAGCTGGTTCGCCTGGACCACGAATGGATTCCGACCTCGGACGGAGCGAGCCTTTATCTGCGGCCCTTCCTGTTCGCGACCGAGGCCTTTCTCGGCGTGCGTCCGTCGCGGGAGTTTACGTTCTGCGTGCTGGCGTCCCCGGTGGGGGCGTACTTCTCCGGTGGACAGAAGCCGATCACGGTGTGGGTTTCCAATGACTACATCCGCGCGGCGAGCGGTGGGACGGGAGCGGCGAAGTGTGGCGGCAACTATGCAGCAGGGTTGCTCGCGCAGGCACAGGCATACGCGAATGGCTGCGACCAGGTTGTGTTCCTGGACGCCGTGGAGCGTCGCTGGATCGAAGAGCTGGGCGGAATGAACGTCTTCTTCGTGACGAAGGACGGCAAGCTGATGACGCCACCGCTCTCCGGAACGATCCTCGAAGGCATCACGCGCGATTCGATCCTGAAGCTGGCGGCGGAGCAGGGACTTACGGTGGAGGAGACTCCGTACTCGTATGAGCAATGGAAGCTGGATGCCGCGAGCGGTGTGCTGACCGAGGCGTTCGCTTGCGGCACTGCCGCGGTCATCGTGCCGATTGGGGTGGTGCGCGACGCGGCTGGTGACTTCACCATCGGGAACGGCAGCGCGGGCCCGGTCACGGAGAGCCTGTATCAGCGACTGGTGAACATCCAGCGAGGCGTCGAGGTGGACGCTCACGGGTGGCTGCACAAGATCGAGATTCTGCAGCCAGTCAGCTAACTCGTCGCGGTAATCGCGATACGAACTACGCAGGCCCTGGAGATCTCCGGGGCCTTCTCGTTGGGGTGCAGGATACATCGTCCCTGCCAGGCTCCCCCCTCCCCCCCTATCTCGCCAAAATATTCAAAAGGGAGACTTTAGGGGACGGGTCTTATGTTTCAGCATCTTGTTGCATCGGGCAGTTTCTCAGAGCGGGCGGGGACTTCTATATCAATGTTAGCCATCCTGGAGAGTCATTGCGCCAACAAATTCAGTTGCTGGAGCGACGTCTTCCCGTGAGCCGTTCTACTGCGTCGGTCTGGTAGCGGCTGAGGCGCACGAGAGCTCCGTCTTTCATCAGTAGCTGGTGTCCACCGCGGAACCAGGTTTGGATCTCGCGCACGAAGTCCATGTTCACGATGGTGGAGCGATGGACGCGGACGAAGCAGGCGGGATCGAGCTTCTTCTCGAGCGATTGCAGCGTCTCGCGAATTTCGTGGCGTTCTCCGCGGGCGTGAATCTGCGCGTAGTTGCCCATGGCGTCGATGCGCTCGATGGAGGCTACGGAGATGAGGTGGATGCGTCCGTTGCGGTTGGCTGGGATGCGCTCGAGGTATCGCGGCTGCGCCTGACGATCGCTGAGGGTGGCCAGCAGGCGCTCGAGGGATTCGGTGGAGACGGGTTGCGCGGCGCGGTCGCGGACACGCGCGAGAGCCTGGGCGAGGCGCTCTCGCGTGAAGGGCTTGAGCAGGTAGTCGAGTGCATTGAGGTCGAAGGCTTCGAGCGCATGACTGTCGTGGGCGGTGACAAAGATGAGCGCTCCGCGATAGTTGCGAAAGAGGCGGCGTGCGACCCCGAGGCCATCCTGGCCGGGCATGCGGATGTCGAGGAAGACGAGATCGGGGTGCGAGCGTTCGATCTCTTCGAGTGCGGAGTCACCATCGCCGGCTTCGGCCACGACGAGGACGTCGTCATGTTCCTTGAGCATGCGGACGAGGGCGCGGCGGGCGAGCGGTTCGTCATCGACGATGAGGGCGCGGATCAAGCAGGAGTCTCCACGGGGAGGATGACGGTGGTGCAGACGCCGGTGGGGCTCAACGGCATGAGGTCGAGCGAGGCGCGATCGCCGTACATCTGCTCGAGGCGGGCTCGTGTGTTGCTGAGACCGACGCCGTGGCCCGAAGTTTCGCCATCGTTGAGCGAGCTTGCGAAGTTCTTCACCTGAAGCAGAAGGGTAGTGCCAACGCGTTGCGCGAAGATTTCGACGGTGTCGCTGCCTTTGTGGCGGCCGATGCCGTGGTGGATGGCGTTTTCGACGAGGGGCTGAAGGAGGAGGCTGGGCACGGGGATGGAGCGCGTGTCGGGAGCGATGTGGAAGCGGATGGTGAGGCGGTCGCGGAAGCGTTGCTTCTGGATCTCGACGTAGTGCTCCAGGAAGGTGATCTCCTGCTCAAGTGGGACCTGCATGCTGCGCATGTCGTCGAGAACGACGCGGAGGAGTTCGCTGAGGCGATGGAGCACGTCCTCGGCGGCGACGGGGTCTTCCTGCACGAGGACGATGGCCGCCTGCAGGGTGTTGAAGAGGAAGTGAGGCTGCAGCTGCGTGCGCAGCAGGTGCAACTCGGCGGTGACGACGCGGGCCTCCAGCTCGGCTTCGCGGCGCTCGCGCCAACGGTCGCGCCAGAGAGCCTCGCGGCGATGGTTCTGATAGGCGGCGAGGGCGTAGAGGAAGATGCAGAGCTGGATGTTTCCGATGAACTCTTTCTCCCGCAGGTGAGAGAGGGTGTCGGCGAAGGTCTGGTGCTGATCCGGTTGGTACAGCCAGCCGACGCTCTTCAACAGCGGCTGGACGAAGACGATGGCCAGCGTGAGCAGCATGTACTGCAGCAGGCGGCGGAACCAGTGGTCGAGATGGAAGGGGAAGCGTCGGGAGAACAGGAAGATGAAGGGTGTGACGATGGCCCAGGCATAGGCTTCCGCAGCGGACCAGACGAAGTAGTGAGCGTAGGGAAGGAAGTTGCGGTCATCGCGGTCGGAGCTGAACAGGCCCCAGCCCTGAAAGATCCCGATCGCGGTGAAGCAGATGACCGCGACGCCGAAGGATCGCCAAAACGAGACTCGCTCTTTCTCCACAGGATGATGATGCCCTAAGCGGCGGGCGGCTGGCATGGGGTGAACTTCGATTCGTCACTGCCTATTGCGACTCGTCCTCATCATTTTCGGGTGGACACAAAGGGGGCAGGAAACGGCGGTGGAGGGACATAGGCTAGCGCTCGAAAGCCTGGGAGGGCTTGCTTATGCGTCGTCTCCAATCCATCGTCCTTGTTATTGCCATCGTGGCTCCTGTTGTGTCTCCGATGTTGGCGGAGGGAATCCAGCAGCGGCCGTCGTCCGGTCGCGTGGCGCCTGGCCGCGCCGAGCCAATCCAAGTGGTGCTGGTGAATATGTCTGGCAAGTTGCGCGAGGCGCATGTTGGTCGGGCGGTGATCTCTCTTCCGGTTGCCGAGAAGGTGGTGCTGCGGGTGACGCCGGGCGAGAAGGTGACGATCACCAGCGCGACGGATCGACACGTGGGGAAGGTGATGACGGTGTCGGCGGTGGATGGGGGACGGGTGATTCCGGTGGAGTGAGGGCTTGGCGGAGGAGGACCGCAGTTGATCGGATCTTTGTTTCCTGGGTCACGTCTCAAAGGGAAACGTTTGTAAGCCGCTTCTTACTGCAGTCTGTGGCCGTATAGTTGGAGGATCTTCTTCAGCCGAGGTTCGGATGGATACAGTAGCTTTGAAAGGGTTCGACCCATTGCAATCGGGCGGTGACGCAACCTTTGGAGGTGGATCAGCGATCTTCGAGGATGCGACGAAGAGGGTAATTCACAACATTCTCCGAAGTTATACGGGGTTTTACGATCTCTTCTCCGAGACGATCCAAAACGCTTTGGATGCGGTTGAGATCGCATCGCGCGAGCGGGGACCGACGTTTCAGCCGCGGCTTTGGATCACGATAGACATTCCTGGTTCGAGCCTTCGGGTAGTAGACAACGGGATCGGAATGGATCTCGATCAGTTTAAGTATTGCTTCAGACCCAACGTAAGTTTCAAGAAGAACGCGACGGTTAGAGGGGAGAAGGGCGTTGGAGCCACATTCCTAGCCTACGGCTTTTCGTTTATTTCTCTTCAAAGCAAAAAAGACGACTCTGAGTTGGCGGCGATATTGCGCCAGGGGCGGCAGTGGGCAGAGGACGAGCGAGGGGTCATTCCACGTCCAACTTTCGAGCCTCAGCCTTTCGCAGTTCCAGAACTATCAAATCAGGAATCAGGCACCTGCCTAGAGATAATCTGCGGTAAAGCGCCAGGAGAGAGACCGAAGGATTTTGGATGGATAGGTGCCTACACGGCCCAGCAGTGGCTTGATGTTTTGCGAATTAAGACCCCTTTGGGCGGGATCTATCTCACTGGAAAAGCATTTGCGCCGAATGTCGAGATAAAAGTTATCGCTTCAAAGCTAGACGTATCTGTGGTGGAAACGAAGCGGGCAGAGTATTACTTCCCTCATGAGATTCCAGATATGAAGGTGCAGCAACTTGCTGATGTCGTCACCGCTCAAAACAGTGTCAAGGGCGATGCAAGCACGAAGTTCAAGAACCTTCCTAATGAGTTCAAGCGCCTTGATTGCATCTGGGAGATTTGGACGAAGGAAGACTTGCTCGCCGAGGATTCTGACTTCCCCATGGATGACAAGAGTCGGGAACTAGTGGAGAAGCATTCCGTTTCAGTTTATGGTTCGTTCCTAAGCACCGCAAAGACTTGGAATCGACTCAACGACGAAGTTGTCAATCTCCGCAAAGGGCTACGGATAATGCACGGAGGCATGCAACTGGCGTCGGATCATATGGTTCAAGGGGAGTTGAGTGTCATCCCCCTAACGAGCGCAATTGGCTACCAGAATAATTCGCATGTCATTATCCACTTCACTGATGGTAGCCCGGACATGGGGCGCAAGGTCTTTCAGCCGGAGCTGACTGATCTCGGGGAATATCTAGCGAAGCGTGTAGTGACTATTTTCCGTCGCTTCATTTCCCACCTAAGAGCGGATACTGGTGCGCAATCAATTACGCCTGATAAGGCGTTGTACGACTGGAAGCGCGAGCAGGAACGTTACAGGGACGAGCATCCCTTGACAAAGCGGTCTTCTGACACAGCCATCAGTCTACTGTCTGTACCGCAGCAGGAGCAGGATGTCATAGCTCTATTTCACGAGCTTGTTGGGGCGCAGCTCTTGAAGGGGTACCGGTTCTTTGCGACGTCACCGATCGACAGGTACGACTCGCTATTCATGATGGATTACAAGAAAGAAGATGGTGTCTATTGGGACAGCAAATCTGGTCGGTTAGGTATCAGCAAGGAGTTTCCGGAAGGACAAACCGAGCCAAAAACGTTGGAATATAAATATTCGCCCGATGGGCTGGTTGCAGACTTTGGAAAGGAGCTGAAGTTCCTATCGCATATCAATTTTGTGGTTTGCTGGTCGGCGGGGAAGGCCTATAGGGAAAGGTTCACGCTGGAGCCATTACTTGTTGGAGACGAAGGCTCGACCCGTCAGATCTATGGCGCGACACACCAGGCGTTTATGGACGGCTCGTCCCAGCCGCTATTTGAAGTTCTCGTCCTGGAAGATTTCATGCGGTGGCTTATCGATCCAGAGTCTGAGGAGGCGAGGCAGAAGCAGGCGTATCGCGCATGACAGTTAGTTCAAGATGAAGCAAGGCCCTAAGCCACTAATGCCTTCATCCTTGCTGGGCCACCCGGTGCCATCGCTTGGTGGGGAAGCAGATTCCCTTCGGGAATGACAAACCAGAAAGGCAACGGCGAAGGCCCCGGATTTCTCCGGGGCCTTGCTGTTGGTGTTGGCAGTTTGCGCGAAGCGCGTCCTGCCGCCACGCAGTGGTTTAGTACATGCCGTCCATGCCGCCGCCGCCACCGTGGTTGTGGCCGCCAGCTGCTTCCTTCTTCTCGGGGATCTCGGCGATGATCGC
>Ga0302187_10005251_pt1 | contig 10249 bp, 10 predicted proteins | sample II_Bog_E1_3_FD_202120 | JGI IMG/M metagenome (GOLD analysis project Ga0302187, IMG submission 202120) | Peat permafrost microbial communities from Stordalen Mire near Abisko, Sweden - II_Bog_E1_3 | ecosystem: Environmental > Terrestrial > Soil > Wetlands > Peat | place: Sweden: Abisko...
CGGAGAGCCCTTTCGTGACATCGAGAAACTTGAGCAGCAATGGAAATCGAGTGAAATGCGAGGCCAGTTTCCCGAGCATCTGTTCAGGTGATCTCTCTAGCAATTGGCGGATCGATCGCCCCTTGAGCGGTCCGTCGGCGACAAGGCTTGGGTGGTCATCCCGGTCGCTTAAGATCCAGGCTTCCCCGATGGGGCCGTCGCCCGGAAGCGGGGCCGACAGAAGGTCGGCCAAACGCCTACCACCCCAAAGACGATATTGGTAGATCGGCTCGAATCGTAGGGGATACAAAGGAATTTCTGTCATAGTAGTCGGTCCAGCGTTTGAAGTCATCGATGGATTAGTGCGATTGCTCTCATGTCGATTGCGTTTGTTTGATCGCAACTTGAACGATGGCCAGAAATTGGTCGGCCTTCAGGCTGGCACCGCCAATGAGGGCACCGTCTACGTTGGGCTGACTAAGCAGAGCGGCGGCGTTCTCCGGCTTGACGCTGCCTCCATATTGGATGACCACCGATTGCGCCGGTTTGCCGAACATCTGAGCGAGGCGCTTTCGGATCACGATATGCTCCACCTCCGCTTGCCCAGGAGTGGCGTGGTGGCCGGTATTGCCGATGGCCCAGACTGGTTCGTAGGCGATGCTTAGTCGAGGGAGGGAATCCGCCGAAAGTCCCGCGAGACCCAAAATGATCTGCTGTTCAAGTACCTCTGCGGTCTGGTTGGCCTTGCGTTGTTCCAGCGTCTCGCCAATGCACAAGATCACGTTGAGGCCAGCGTCTAAAGCAACGTGCACCTTCTGGTTGATAAATGCATTGGTTTCTCCCAACTTGTGGCGACGTTCGCTGTGTCCGAGGATGACGAACTTGCAGCCGAGATCGAGGAGCATCGTCGGGCTGACTTCGCCGGTGAATGGTCCTTCCTTTTCGGGATAGAGATTCTGCGCACCAAGAGCGACGCTGCTGCCTTTGAGATTCGACGCGACAAGTGCCAGGTAAGGAAATGGCGGGCAAATGGCGACGCATACGCGATGCTCCATCCCGACGCCATCCGCAACCGACTTCGCCAGTCGTTCGGCCTCAGCCGAGTTGGTGTACATCTTCCAATTAGCAATGATGAATGTCTGGCGCATGGTTGTGTCCCTAATTGGTGCTCACTAAATTAGAAGATGAGTCGCTGCGCGACGCACTCTCCGTGCAGTTCCCCTCCATCGCCGCAGGGTACTCACCACGGCGGGCCATTCGATTGCACTTGGCGCGATAGAAAAGAGCCTCCTGCGCCAAATAAACGTGACCTTCCTGGCCACGCCAAACTTCCATAGCCGGTTGCTGGATGGCGCGGGCAAAAGAAAACGTGAGGGCCCAGGGAAGGCGCTTTCTGAATCGAACATTCATCGCATTCAAACGCGCCGAAGCTAATTCGCCGGATTGACCGCCAGACAAGAAAGCAATTCCGGGTACAGCGGCCGGAACCGTCCGCAGGAGACACTTCACCGTGGCGTCGGCGACTTCATCTACCGTTTCCTGATTCAGACAGGCTAATCCTGGTAGCACCATATTGGGCTTCAAGATCATGCCTTCGAGCATCACCTGTTGCGCATACAGCTCGTCGAAGACCGTCCGCAGCACCTCCTCCGTCAGAGCAAAGCAGCGCTCCATGGAATGATTTCCCTCCATGAGCACCTCAGGTTCGACGACGGGAACGAGCCCGGCTTCCTGGCACAAAGCGGCATAGCGAGCCAACGCTTGGGCATTGGCTTCAACGCAACCCCGGCTGGGAATGCCGGGACCGATGGTTATAACCGCCCGCCATTTGGCGAAACGGGCTCCCATTTGAACGTATTCCTTGAGGCGATCACGCAAACCGTCCAGTCCTTCAGTAACTTTTTCCCCGGGATGTCCGGCCATGTCCTTTGCGCCGGTATCGACCTTGATACCCGGAATGATTCCCGCAGCGACAATGATTTTTAGAAACGGGGTGCCATCCGTCTTTGCCTCGCGAATGGTCTCGTCATAAAGAATCAGGCCGCTGATGCACTCGCCGAGGTTGGGAGTGGTGACAATCAACTCGCGGTAGGCGCGTCGGGCCTCATGCGTTTGCGGGATGCCCAAGGCGGCAAACCGCTTGTTGCAGGTGGGATTGCTTTCATCCATCGCCAGCAGCCCCTTGTCATCGGCGACCAGCGCCTTCGCGGTTTCAATGAGCGTCAGCGCGCTCACTTGGAGTTGCTCCACTTCCAATTCCGGATCTCTGGCAAGTCCTGACCATGCTGATCGATGTAGACTTTGTGCTCGATGAGTTTGTCCTGCATCATTTGTTTCAGGTACGCCCCCTTGGTTCCCAGATGCTGCACCCGGTCCACCACATCCTGCACCAGATGGAACCGATCCAGTTCGTTCTGAACCCTGATGTCGAAGGCCGTCGTAATCGTGCCTTCTTCCTTGTAACCACGGACATGGAGGTTCCGGTTGGTCCGGCGGTAGGTCAACCGATGGACAAGCCATGGGTAGCCGTGAAAACCAAAGATGATATGCTTATCCTTCGTGAACAGAGAATCGTAGTCGGTCTCACTTAGGCCATGTGGATGCTCGCTGGCGGACTCCAGCTTCATCAAATCGACTACGTTGATCACCCTGATCTTAAGATCCGGCAGGTGCTGGCGTAGAATGGAAGTGGCAGCCAAAATCTCCAGAGTTGGTGTATCGCCACAACAGGCCATCACGACATCCGGTTCGGCGTTCTGGTCATTACTGGCCCACTGCCAGATGCCGATGCCCTCCGTGCAATGGACGACGGCTTCGTCCATGGTGAGCCATTGCGGCAGGGCATGCTTACCCGCGACGACCACGTTGACGTAATGCCGGCTGCGGAGGCAATGATCGAAGACCGAGAGAAGACAGTTCGCGTCTGGCGGCAAATAGACCCGGACGATGCTGGCCTTCTTATTGATTACGTGGTCGAGAAAACCGGGATCCTGATGGGTGAACCCGTTGTGATCCTGCTGCCAGACATGGGAGGCGAGAAGATAGTTCAGCGAGGCGATTTTCCGCCGCCAGGGCAATTCCGAGGTCACCTTCAGCCACTTGGCATGCTGGCTGAACATCGAATCGACGATGCGAATAAAGGCCTCGTAGCTGTTGAACAGGCCATGCCGACCGGTCAGCAGATAGCCTTCCAGCCAACCTTCGCACTGGTGCTCACTGAGCATGGAATCAAGCACCCGTCCCGTGGGCGCGAGGAATTCGTCGTTGTTGACCTCACGCGCATCCCACTGCCGGTTCGTTACCTCAAAAACTGCGCCCAGCAGATTGGAAAGCGTTTCATCGGGACCAAAGACGCGGAAGTTTCGCTGATCCTGATTTAGTTTCGCTACGTCGCGGAGGAACTTGCCCAGCACGAGAGTGTCTTGCCCATCAACGGCACCGGGAGAAGGTACGCTCACCGCGTGCTGATGAAAGTCCGGCATGCGCAAGTCGCGAAGCAGGATGCCGCCGTTGGCGTGAGGATTGGCTCCCATCCGCCGGTCGCCCGTCGGCGCCAACTCGGCCAGTTCCGGGAGAAGGCGGCCATTTGTGTCAAACAACTCCTCGGCCTTGTAGCTCTTCATCCAGTTCTCCAGGAGTTGGACGTGATCAGGATGGTTGGCATCCACCAGTAATGGGACTTGGTGCGCGCGAAATGTTCCCTCGATTTGGAGCCCGTCGACGACCTTGGGTCCCGTCCAACCTTTGGGTGATCGTAGCACGATCATCGGCCAGCGCGGGCGTGAAGCATCGCTATTGGTCCGGGCATTCTTTTGGATTTCCTTAATGCTATCGATAGCCTTTTCCAAAGCTGTCGCCATGAGTTCGTGCATCTTTTCCGGCTCATCACCCTCAACAAAAATAGGCGTCCAGCCACAGCCTCGAAAAAACTGGTCGAGTTCTTCCGGTTCAATCCGGGACAGGATGGTCGGGTTGCTGATCTTGTAGCCGTTGAGGTGGAGGATCGGCAGCACGGCTCCATCCGTAACGGGATCGAGTAATTTGTTGGACTGCCAAGAGGTTGCCAGAGGACCCGTTTCCGATTCGCCATCGCCGACGACACAGGCGACGATCAGCTCAGGATTATCGAACGCTGCTCCGAAAGCATGACTCAGCGAATAGCCGAGTTCGCCGCCTTCGTGAATCGAGCCTGGCGTTGTGGGCGCGACATGGCTAGAAATGCCGCCGGGAAATGAAAATTGCTTGAAGAGCTTTTGCAGCCCGGCTTCGTCTTGTGTGACGTTGGGATAAATCTCACTCCAGGTTCCTTCGAGGTAAACGTTGCCCACGATAGCGGGTCCACCGTGGCCGGGACCAGCCACGTAAAACATATCGAGGTCATACTTTTTGATGACCCGGTTCAAATGGACGTAGATGAAGTTCTGACCTGGCGTAGTGCCCCAGTGTCCTACTACGAGCGGCTTCACGTGGGATAGCTTCAGCGGCTCTTTCAGCAGTGGATTGTCGTAAAGATAAATCTGCCCGACCGAAAGATAGTTGGCGGCACGCCAATAGGCGTTCATTTTCTGGAGCAGGTCGGGAGTGAGTGTTTTGAGAGGTGCGTGCATAGGTGAGTCTTTTGGGTTTAGGGCCAGCCGTTGCGATGATCCCTTCTCCGAATCTATCTCCAAAAAGAAGCGCACCAATGGGGTGAACACCCCATAAAGGGAGAATGGCGGCAAACGGGTTTCCGAAAATCGGGAAATGCGCCCGAAATATTGGACGATTCGATATCGTCGTCGCTTTCGGCAAGGAAGAGTTTTTGTAAGCTGGAGAAAGGTGTACCGTGAAGGGTGGTCCATCACATCGAATTAAACCTGCGCGACATCAATCAGTTGTTTAACACCATTGATCCGTCGCCATTTCCGGATAGGGACCTCGATCGGAGCGCAGAAGATTTTATCGTAAGCTGGGCGCAGGAATTTCCCGTCGACGAACCAGTCGGGCTAATCATCTATTTGAAGAAGCCACCCGAAGGACACCGCACCAGCGATCTCGTCGTTAAAGCGATCCACAACTATTTCACATACCGGGCGCGGCTCAATCATTTGGAATTCAAACGCCTGATGAGGCAGGGACGTACCAGCCTGATGGTGGGTTTTGCCTTCCTGGGCCTTTGTCTTTTCATCACCGAGATTCTCTTGCCCAAGAGATCCGGTATCTTGCCCGATTTTGTTCAGCAAGGCCTTACCATCGCTGGGTGGGTGGCGATGTGGCGGCCGATGGAAATTTACCTCTACGATTGGTGGCCGTTGCGTCTTCGTGGAAGGATTTTTGCCAAGCTGAGCAAGATGCCCGTCGAAATTCGCAAGGGGCGCGATGTCGAAGCCGAATTGTTCCCGCCAGCCATGAATCCAGCTTCTACTGCGCCTCTTAAGCGGTCAGCCTAAGGGCTTCGGTCGTGGACGAAATTAACTCGACCGGATTTGTTCATGTCCAAATATAACGCAGCGTAAACTTTGTAATCTACGAGAAGGCCTTCCTTGAGTTTGGTCTCTATCCACGATTTCAGTCCAACTAAGGGCACGACATGAACCTGAATGCTTTCGGATTCATCGCCGCCCCCTTTAGAAACCTTCTTTAATTCTGCCGCGCGGAAAAAACTGATCACTTCAGTCGAAAGTCCGGCTGAGCTAGGCCCCTCCGCGAGGTATTCCATGCGCTGAGCTTCGTAACCTGTTTCTTCTCGCAACTCGCGTTTCGCCGCTTCGGCCAGGGCTTCGTTTTCTTTACCCGCGATATCTCCAGCAAGGCCGGCAGGGATTTCAATGACCCGCTTGTTTACGGGAACACGAAACTGCTCCACCAAAATAAGCTCCCGATTATCAGTGATGGCAAGGATTCCTACGACTCCGCTTGTTTTGCAACGTTCGACGTATTCCCAGCGATCCTTCCTTTTAACCCGAAGAAAGCGGCCTTCGAATAAAACTTCTGCCGCTAGGTTTCGGCGCGAATCAGGAAGAGGAGTGTTCACAATAATTTTAGCTAGCCAAACAGAGGGAGCCGAGAAACGTGCTGACCGGGAGTTCCCGGCGAGGCGGCAACGCGGCTGCCGCCGTTTTATCGGCGCTCGCGGAACAACTCTAGAGCTTTTATCTGTCCTGCGAGAAGATACGACCGTCAATCGATCCACCGCAGCCGTGCTGGATAGCGGGGGACCGGCAACGTCGCCCCCTCCGGGTGCCCCACTATAATCGGTGCAACAGGCAAGAACCCTTCGGAGACGCCGATGGCGCGCCTGCCGTCGTCGGTGCCGAGCCAGTCTTGCGCAAGACCAATCCAACAAGTTCCCAGTTCATTCCCATGAGCCACCAGCATCAGGTTTTCTGCCGCCAGCGCCGCATTTGCGACCGCCCAATCTCCGTGCTCGGCCGAGATGACAATGAGTACTGGCGCATGATAGAAAATGTGAAAATCGGGATCGTTCAGGGAATCATCAGGGTGGAGAGCTAATGAGCCCTTCTCCGTCCCTCGAATGTGGGCTTTGGAGGCTTCCGATATCTGGTTGAGTAACGGGATATTTTGAATAACGACGAATTCCCACGGCTGCTTGTTACGAGCGCTTGGCGCTTGAATGGCTGAGTCAATCAGCCGTTCCAGAAGGGACTTTGCCACCGGTCGTTTTGAGAAAGCGCGCGTCGAGCGACGCCCATAGATGGCTTCAGTTAATTCCATTGTGCTCATGCGTATTGCTCCGTAGTAAGCGAGCCAATCTGGATGCTTCCGGAGGGCCCCTTTGTTCGTTGGCCGTTGCTCAGAATACCACTTTGTTCAAAACAGACGAACCCTCGGTCAAGAGTTCATTTACCCAGTATTCCGGGCGATGATAATGCTTATACAAACGAGCTTCGTAATCCCGAGTGAGCAGGGTTTCCTCGGAGTATTCAGGAGATTTTTTAATCTCCTCGCGGGAAAGCCCGAGAAAAACTTCTGATTCGAAGACACTGATCCGCTCGATCCATTCCGGCGAGATCAAGACATTTTTCCCAGCCAACCAGTTACTGATGTTAACCACCAAGTAGCGGATCTTCCAAGTGTCGTCATCAATGATAAAATCTTCTACATGGCCAATCCCTCCGTCGATGGCATGGATGGAATAGCGACTTACTTCATGCGTGCTCCGCAGATGTTGATCAGCGCCATTCTCCATTTGATTAGGTCGCATTCCTTTGTGCGATTCATTCGAACTGTCTGAATATACAGACTCAATAGAGAGTCCCGTCCAGTATGGGGGCCATCCATAATGGCAGTAGTAAGCATCTTCGAATTGACGGGAAACGGGTTTGTGATCAGCTAAAGATGGACTGTCTTCGATTTGCTTCCTTGTTAGTGCAACCGTGATAAGGTCCGTAGCATCATTCACTCTGGATAACGCCTGTGGTGAAAGCAGCACTTGCCTGCCTGGCAGCCATTTTCCTGTATCTACAATTAGATAGCGGATTTTCCACAACCGGTCGTCGAAGTAGAAGTCTTTTACCTTTCCGATTTTTCCATCGAGGCTGTCCAATTCGTAACTAATCAGCGAATAGGCTTTGGTTAACATAATAGTTTGTTGGTTGTGGGACGTTCTTCCGTTGTGGTCTTCCGGCTGCTCGCACATTGCTCAGGCCCGTCTAACTTCGCCATGGGGTGTTCAATCTTTTCGGAAAACCCTTATTTCATTCTTGTCAGGATACTTTGCCTTCAAGAATGGCGTACAGTCGGGCAGCAGATTGGGGCACTGGGACCTTGCCGTCCAAAATATCTCTGGTTCGGACGTTGTCTCCATACGCCTGCTGGTTAATGGCATCCTTGCGTTCCACGGAGGTGCCTCCCAAGGTTGCCCCACCAAAAATACCCGCCGAGTCTTTGTAAACCACAATCTCCCTACGCTCGAGATCGATGGTTGAAACTTTTGCCGTGCCGGTATCGGAACCGGCGGTTCCTGTAGCCGTTGCGTCCCAATTTACTTTCCCCCGGCTGGTAAAGTGTTTAACGGCATCATCGGTATTCAAAATCACAATATATTGAACTTCCGTGAATCCAATCTGAGCTCCCAAGCTGCCACCGCCAAGATTGAACGCCGACGGAGCCGACCAAGTACTCAGTGCCTTATCGCCAAGGCGCAAAAGGACGATGCCTTCACCGCCTTGTCCTCCAATTCCTAATCCAGCTTTCGTTAAAGAAAAAATGGCAACGCCCTTGGCGTGATTCAGCAAATCAGCCGGTATCGTTTCGTCCGAAGCTTGTTTCTGCTCGAGAGTTTGAGTGGCGGCTTGAATTCGCTCGTGCATGTCTGCAGCTCGCGCTTCAGAGGAGAAGGAGATTAAGGCAATCATTGTGGCGAAGGCCAATAGAGTGGTCGAGGTTCTGGTCATAAACCCAAGGTAGCCCGACCGAAACTAAAACCTATGGGGTGTACACCCCATAGAAGCGCATACGGTCCTCGCATATCGTAAATGGAGTAGCCCCGACACCCGCAAAGGAAACATCACCATGGCAACAAGCAGCAGCAAAATAGCGATCACGAAAAAGCCCGTTTGGTTTATCACCGGTTGTTCGACCGGCTTCGGTCGTCATCTCGCCAAACGTGTCCTTGGTCTGGGCTATCGCACGGTTGTAACCGCTCGCAAGCCCGCGGAAGTGAAAGATCTGGAAGACGAGGGCCATGCCTTGGTGCTCAAGCTTGATGTCACCAATCAGGAAGAAATCAATGCAGCAATCAAAACGGCGGAAGCAAAATTCGGTCAGATTGACGTGCTCGTGAATAACGCGGGTATCGGCTATTTTGCCGCCGTGGAAGAGAGCGAAGAAGATCAAATTCGTCGCATGTTTGAGATTAATTTTTTTGGTCTCAGCCGCATGATTCATGCGGTGCTCCCTGGGATGCGTAAACATCGTCACGGGTTCATCATCAATATCTCCTCCATTGCCGGACTCTGTTCCTTCCCTGCGGTCGGCTATTACAATGCGACGAAATTTGCGGTCGAGGGTCTATCGGGAGCGCTCGCCCAGGAAGTCGAACCTCTCGGCATTAAGGTCATGGTCGTCGAGCCAAGCGGCTTCCGAACCGATTGGGCTGGGCGTTCGGCGAACGAGAGCAAAAAACAAATTGACGATTATGCGGCAACGGCCGGGGCAGCGCGCAAAGAACTGCGTGCCATTTCAGGAAATCAACCGGGCGATCCTGTTCGTGCCGTCCAAGCTATCGTGAAGGCTATTGAGAGCCCGAATCCGCCGCACCATCTTCTTTTGGGCAACGATGCCTATGACGCCGCCGTGGCCAAGCTCGAAAGTTTGCGCAAAGAGTTTTCTGCCTGGGAAAAAGTTTCTCGCGGGGCCGATTTTCCCAAGGAATAGGAATCAAGTGGGGCTCTCCATCCTTGCGTCATTTATCACCGGGAATCCGTACGGTCAATGTGGGGTGAAGACCCCATCGCAAAGAGTTCGTCTGGATCGTAAGCTTCTCTCAGGATCATTATGAAAGCATTTCAAAATCTATTCTACGGCGGCTTGATTGCCGCTGTTCTCTTTTGGCATGCTCCGGGAAAAGCCTCTGTAGATGGGGCAGGTGGCAATTCAAATCCTGTATCGACTCCCAATCCGAATTCACCGGTCTTTCAATCGCCACATACTTCAGTCGGCCCCAGTACGCCGAGTACCCCTAACACGCAACCTGTCGATTTTTCCATGTCCTTGACCGTTGGGGTGGTGATGGCGTTACTTCTCTCGCTTTTTCTGCAAAGAGCCGTAAGCGATCCCGGAGCGGTTAAAGGTGGATCACCTTCTTCTGTTCTCAACCGTCTGATTCGAGAAGTCGAAGAAAGTTCCGGCTACACCCGCAACGACGCGCGAGCAAAAGCCAAGGAATGGCTCGTAACTAACGTCACCTCTTTGGGCCAGAACGAGATTTTCTTGGCGAAGACTCACTTTAGTTATTTGCTTCCGGCAGATTGGGGAGCCAAAGCATAGGAGCTCTAAGCCCACGAGCACACGATCCTTGGCGCCAGACGCATGTCAGGGTTATTGGTTATTCTGCGAGCACTTTCCCGGTTGCGTTTTTCATTCCTCCGGTTGTTAACCTGCCGCCCTTTGGCCTTAGGCAATAGTAGCGGGACGTTTGGAGCGACTTTGGCGAAAGAAAAAGTAGATAATAATGCTCATGGCTGCGGCATAGGCGCACCACAACGAAGTGAAGGCATAAGAGTAGATAAAGAGCACAGCAATCAGGCCTATAATATTGAGAACTCCA
>Ga0302187_10005256_pt1 | contig 10246 bp, 7 predicted proteins | sample II_Bog_E1_3_FD_202120 | JGI IMG/M metagenome (GOLD analysis project Ga0302187, IMG submission 202120) | Peat permafrost microbial communities from Stordalen Mire near Abisko, Sweden - II_Bog_E1_3 | ecosystem: Environmental > Terrestrial > Soil > Wetlands > Peat | place: Sweden: Abisko, Stordalen...
CGCTTCCGGCGATAAGGTTCCGCTGCTGGGCAGCCGTCTTCGCGGCCCATTGTTCATCCGTGCCGAAATCCTTCACAACCATCACCGGTTGCGCTACGTTCACCGCTACGTCAACCTTTGCGTTAGGTGAATCGAACTCTCGATAGCCGTGGCGGGTCTTCAGTAGGAACATGGCGTTCGCGTTGGCTGACTTACCTCCTACGGCATCTCGCACAATAAGTTGATGCAAAGCTCTGCGCTCTGTCTCACGCCCGATAGCCAAAGCTTCATCGAGTGCTTCATCCTCATCTAGCCAGCGCCGAAGCGTGCTCGATACCACTCCAAAGTGCTTTGCGATGCCGACCAGAGCATAGCCTTGTGCGGCGAGGCCTTCGATTGTAGCTGCGGCATCCTTCGGCGGGTTCTTTCGCGGCGCGGCCATATCATCAATCCTTCAGAAAGAGAGCGGCGACACGCCCGTGGCCGACGTGCCGCCCCTTCACTGTGGCACTACACAGTGAGCCTTACCTCGATACCAAGAACGCGACAGGGATGCTTTTTCGCTGCGCTACAGCTCGCGTCCAGTGAGCAGGGTTGGCAAGATCGGAGATGATAGGCGACGGGCCGACGACCGCGTTCGCTCCTGTGCCGTCACTCCATGACATACCAAGGGGATGCAGCGACAGATTCAACCGAGAGAAGAGGATGGTGCTTCCTCCACCATTACCCTGCTGCGGAAAGCGGTGAATTTCGGTTCCGTAACCCGTGCGTGGCGGCGCTACGGCATAGCCAATCGCACCAGGACCAAACAGGATCGTGACATAGACGCCAGGGGTTGCCGTGGTGAGATTGTCGTCAATCGTTAGCAACATGCCCTTGTAAGTCTTGAATACGAGGCTCGATTCACTCGGCTTGAAGAACTCTACTTCATTGTTCTTCAGCATCTCGCCATAGATTTTCGAGTGAACAGCGATGCACTTGAAGTCTTCGAGCCTATCTCCGATGGTGAGCGCGGTATCAACAACCGCTTGACCATTGAATGCATTCGCATTGACGGTGACGCCATTGTTTAGAGTGATCGTACCCGTGGCTCCGCTGATGTCGTTGACCATATCTCCGCCGTTGTTCGCGACGTTGGAGTACAGGACTCCAAGCATCGTCGCAACGAGGCGGAATTCGAATTGACGATCCCACCAGGCCTGCACGCGATCCTGAATGCGTTGAAGCGCGCTACTTCCGCTAAGCTCCGAAGCGAGGCTCGCTTCGCCCCAGGAACCGTTTAGAAATGCCTTTCTTACTACTTGGGACGCTGCGGTGATCCCCAGCGGCTGAGCAAGGTCGGTTGGGACATCATTCGAAATGTTCGCTTCGATGTCCGGAAGGTCCGACCAGAACGGTACGGTGAAGAACTCGGCTCCGGCTTGGAGCTGCGACGCCATCATGCCGTTGCGGATGGCTACGCCAGAATGGAAGAAGGCTGAGCTGACAAGGCTGTTTTCGACAATGTAGTCGGTGAATTCGGCGGGGACGACGACGTTTGCGAGCTGAACGACAGACATAGGGATGCCTCAAGTGGGATGAAGTTCACATCTCACGAGGCTTGCCGACTGGCTGCCACGTCGCTCGACTGAGCGGGTACTACATGGTGCGGGTCACGCGCGACTGCGCGCTTCAGAGACAATGCCAAAGCTGCTCATGGGTGTCAAGGTGCATTCGGCGTGAATCTTTAGCGCTCAACCAAAAAGCTCAGAGGAAAAGATTGAATTGGCTCCCAAGACGGAAGCCTTGAGGATTCAGAAGTCTCGTATATTTGCCCCTTCGTTCGAGACGCCCACTCACAGAAACAGCCCGTCCTTGCATGTGCGCATTGCAGGCTGTCAGGTAATTTTCCGGGCTGAGCACCAGCCTTGTCTTTACTGCCTTGCCGCCTACATCGATCCATGAAATGACTACGGTGTGTTCATCTTCTGGCTCATCCTCCCACGGCTGCGAATCCGACTTCAACAACACGACGCGTCCTTCAATGGTCACGTCCCGCGCTTCTTCCAATCGTCTTAGCTGAATTCTCGCGGCTTTGACGTATTCGATGGCCTCGTGATCAATCGCCACGGTGTCGGACGCTTTCTCTTCGGGGATCTTGGGCGACCACCTGACAGAAAACGACAACTCCCCAGATGACCCTTCGCTCATATCAACCAAAGCATCACACATATTTGCATTCAAACCGGACTCATAGTTGTTAACCAACGCGTCGATACTGTGTTCCTGTTTGGCAGTGTCTACGCTCTTCAATCCACGATAGATACGTTCGATGACTCTGCGTTCATAAGGGCGCTCCACTACTTCATCCGGCCAGAGGCTCCCGACCATCGGCAAAAGCGGGCTCTCGACCGTAAATCCGAAACTGCCGCGAAACGTGTGGCCGAAGCGACACCGCTGTACGTTCTTGATTGCCCGAGGCAACGGCTTGTTGAAGAACGGAAGAGCTGAAATTTCGCCAGTGGAAGCGTATGTGAGAAATTTCTTGAGACCCTCAACAATGAGCGTGGCACGCTCCAAGGCGATGGAATCTTGGTCATTCTCCTCGCTGACGAAGCGAGTATTCAGTATGTCTTTGCTCACATCGCGGATCTGAGCGATAACCATCTCGGGCGTGACGTGGAACAGCGTCGCGAGGCTTGTCGCAGCGTCAACGACGCGCCGCGAGAAGTCCGCAGCGTCCGCAGACCGAGGAATAACGAACTCAATCGGTGGAAGTCCCTCTTGATTGGGCCGAAATAATTCGATTTTTTGGTTCTTGTGCGGGTGCGCTTCCCATCCCTTGAGACGCAAAAACTCGCGAATGTCCGACAGTTGTACGGCCCTTCCAGCGCTCAGGAGGTTGTTTTCCATCAAAACACTCCCTCAGCGACCCTCGCCAGAAGATCGTTCAACGTATCCGGCGTAAGCTGCTGCGAGCGCGGAATCCGGATTCTGATAGAGCGGGAGTTGTCAGTGAAGTCACCTTCCGCCCGATACCAATAGCAGCACTGCCGCAAGAGGAGTGCGTCTTCGGAATGCGATATCCACTGGTCACTATCATCCGGAAGCGCCAAGAGTATCAGCAGGTACGGGGCCGTCCCGTGCAAGTTCCTGTAGACACACTTTTGGTACGCCGGAGCTTCCATGTCGTACACGACGTACTCAGGTTCAAAGGAACATCCGATAGATGCCTTCAATTGAAAATCGATTGGAAAACCATTCTCTATGCGCATCCCGTTGAAAATAACGATGCGTTTGAACGTTCCATCTACGCCATAGTCCTTGATCGGGCCGGAGATGTTCACCCCCGCCCGTCCCGCAATCGCAAAGACATAGGCTCTGCTTAAAGACTCTTCGATGTCGTTCGTGGTCATCATTGAGTGATTCTGGAATTATGCACTCAATTGTTCATTCGCTTTAGATGAGTATAGAAGTTGCGCTTCGAACTTCGCCCAATCCTACGTTATAGGGGTATACCCCAATCTTCTTTGTGATCCGGGGATTCGGAGCCGTGCCCCCGCGCCGCCTCGCGCCTGAATCCAGGGGGTGGGGGGGGGGCTCATGGTCCGTCATGCTTCCGCGCGCCGGTAGCGCAGTCCAAGCGCCTCGACAGTGGCAGGCTCGCGCCGCGCTTATTCGACACGATACTCGACATTTCGACCACGAGCATTCAGCCCGGTTGCCAAAGTATTGATTTTAGGATGGATATGGTGGGCACAGCAGGATTCGAACCTACGACTTCCACCGTGTGAAGGTGGTGTCAAACCAGCCGGCCGCACATTCTAAAGGCCTTATAAACCGGCGGAACGGGCAAAAATCGGTATTTCGGGCGCGATTTGGCATCAAAATGGCATCAACTTTCAACCAGTGGGTGATGGGCTGACCGTGGGGGCGGCCCAATACTTTCTTTCCATTTGGGCGTCGATGGGTCACGTCATGTCCGCTCCGAGCAGATACAATTTCGCTCACCCTGGTCGAATTCTGCAGATTTCTTCCATGCAATATTGTTGGCCCGCGCAATTTATACAGGATGGCACTTACGAGTTGGTAAGACCGGCGAAACCGCATGGCTGGGCGTTCTTTGCGACAAGAATGCGACAAACTCTAGCCAAGCGGTGATGGGCTGATTTGGGGGATCAACCCAATTCAATCTTCAATCAGGAAGCTTGCCCCTATCGCCCTTCATATACGGCGCTCCTGGCGAGGAGCCCCACCTTGTGAAGACTTGCAGGAAGTGGTCCGTTGATAACTCTAAAGCGGATATCGGCCGGTATTGCCGCGAGTATCACCAGGCCATGCTGCAGATTCAGAAGGTGAAGACGCTCGATGTCCCGCAGCCTAACTGCCACTTTCTGCTTGCGGAGATCTACGCGAAAAAGGGCCCTTACTAACGAAGTGTTGGCTGAGATGGCCTAGACACGCCCGCAGGGAATGGGGCACATGGGCAATCTGTACGCGCGGTTTGGGCATACGTCCGAAGCGCTGGCACTGATCCCTCCACTGGAAGACACGGTGAAGAGCGAAGGGATCGGGCGATACGATCTTGCACTCATCGAGTGCCGGCCTTGGCGCAGCGATGACGGCTTCAAGTGGCTGGGAGAGGCGTACAAGGCGCACGATGAAGGGCTCACGTACCTGAAGATCGATCCCTGCCCCGATCCGCACTTCGATGACCTTCTCGCCGCGTCGGACTGGCGCAGTATCCTTCCGCGCCCGTTGATGGTGCGCTAGGCGCGCGGCTCGGCACCGACGGGCGGAGCAGCGTAGCCGGAGTATCCCTTAGCCAGCTCGAGGAAGTCTGACATGCCGCGGTCTCTGCCGACGACCGTGCTCTTCACGATGGATTCGACCATGAAGGAGCCGAGATGGCGGTAGCTCTCAAACTGGGACTCGGTAAAGAACTGGTCTCCCGTGCTCTCATGTGGAAAGGAGGAATGGACGCGTTGATATTGAAGGATGTCAGCGGGTTCTGTTTCCGTCATGGACGGCTTGATGTATACGAGCCAGCCATCACGAGAACCATCATCCCGCGCCACGCCCTGAGGAAGATCGGTATACCCATACCGGATCCGCGCGACGGCGCAGAACCGGTTGGCCGATTTCCCCTGCGCTGCCATGTGAAGGTCGGTCCCAAATTCTATGGGGACTCCCAGGTCGATCTGTATCTTGCGGATGGCATTGCCGAGGTCTTCGAAGCCGAATTTCTCATCCTGGCCGCCATCGACGACGATGATGTGTCTGCAACGGCGGAGGACCATCTCGTAGAGGGCGAGGTCCTCGAAATGGCCGCCATCGCTGAGCTCGACCCACGCGCGATTGTCGTCAGCCAGACCGAAGGCTTCGGACAGCAGGGGCTTGAGTGCGCAGAACGGGCCCGTTTTGCCGAGAAATTTCTTTGCGGACTCAGCCTTCTTCGCATCGGCCTGCGCGGGATTGGGAAGCCACATACCCAGGCGGACGTTGAAGAACGTCATCAGCAGCGACAGCAGCGGAGAGCTCTGATAGCCCATGTTAGGGTTGGCTGCCGCTCCGCTGATGGACATGGTTGTCGCCAGCGTGATGCCGCGAGCACGATTGTCCTTCAGCTTGCCCCCGGCATAGAGCGCGGTCGGAACGTATCCCACCCGCCACCCGCCGCAAGCCACAGGACTGAAGCTGAATCCCTCGCCCCTGCGCTGACGGAGCGCGGGATTCCTGGTGCCGGTGAGGTTGAGGGTTGCGTTGAGAAGGTGCATGGGAGCGCCTGGAAAACAAGGCATCTGGGCCTGGCGCGGGGTGTCGTCTGGATCGAACTGCGTGAAGGGATCGGGATGACGTGACAGGTTGGAGGCGCCGAGATACGCCCGCATGAGCCGCATGCGGTACATGCCGTGGAGCGAGAAGAGATTGATGTTGATAGCCACGTTGAACAACAGAGCCACGAGTGAGGCTGCGATCGCGAGGATCAGCGCGCTCTCCACGTTCTGCGCCAGCGTCATGGAGCTGACCGCGTGCGTCCAGGATTTGCATGCTCCTATCCAGGCGTCGATGCCGGCGCGGCACTGCTCGGTCACAGCGGCCATCGACAGGATCATGAGCAGGATCGACACGCCCCCAAGCACCGGCAGGATGAGATGGTAGCGGGAGAGAAACTTGCCCGCAGCACCAAGCTGTTTTGTGTTGACCGCGTCCGGGGCGGCCGGTGTGACGGCGCTGAAACCCAGCCAGCTGGAGAGCCCGCCGACGACCAGACCGCCGACCGCGGCTTCGACCGTCTTCCAGCCGTCGACGCCATACAGGACGACGGCGCCGCATGCCATCCAGACGAGGATGAAGGAGAGAAGCGCGCCGCCGGAGCGTACCCACCACTCGCGATCATCTTCACCTTCGAACAGTCCCATCATGGCGCAGTAGATGCTGGTGCTGACGAGGATGACCGCCAGGACAAGAGGAGGCGCAAACAGCACAAAGAGTCTGTCGTCGATGCCGCAGATCAGCTTCGGGAAAACTCTTCTTTCGAGAAGCTCGAGAAGGCCTCCCGTGGCTGCCGCCATAAGCAACGAAGCAGCTATACCCATGCCCCAGACGGCAAGGGGGCCACGGCCGAAGGGAACGCCCGATGCCGAGGCGCGTGCGCAGAAGACACGCGCGATGAAAATAGTCAGGATCAGGTAGCCTGAGATCGAGACGAGGAAGTTCTCGCGGAAGACCCAGCCATCGACATGCGGTTGTGCGCTGCCCCTGGAATCCGATAGCGAGTTCAGAGCGGGAGATTGAACCGAGGCTGCGACGATGTGGGACGAGTGGCCGGGAAGCGCAGGTTTCGCGGGACAGTTTCGGTTCACCGTCTGCCCCTGGGCAGCAGGCACGGGTCCCGGGGAACCGGATAGATCACCCGACAGAGCAACGAGTGACACACCGACTAGGACAAACGTAACGAATGCGTACGCCACGGTGCGGCGGAATCGATCCAGTCCCGGTCCAATCGTGACACCGAAGATCCGAAGCCCCTTGTGCGAGGGGAGCGCAATGCCCGCCGCGACGGCAGCCAGTGCGAAGCTGACTAGGATGGAGACACCACCCCAGGTGAAATGCAGAATCCGAAGGCAGTCGCGGATCCTCTTCGGAGTCTGCGGATGCGACGCCAGAACGTCGAGAACGAATCGATGCGACAGCAGCGAGAGATGCGGGGTGTCGAAGATCGCCCGGAAGGCAGGTGCACTGTGTCCCAGCGAGATGAGAGACGCGCCGAGGGTGAGACTTGCGATGCAGGCGACGATCACCGGGAGCAGCATCGTCCAGTTGACGATCAAGTTTCTGAGGATGATCGCGCCCAGCGTGAAGGTATCGAGCGTAAAGCCAAGGTCCGGTGCCAGGTATGAAGTATAGGAGCGAAGGTGCCGGAGCGGAGGTGCCTCCGGGTCGCCGCCCGTATGCGACCCGACGCCCGCCAGTCTCTTGCGAACGACCGCGAATGCAGAGCCCGTAAGGGACGCCAGCTGCGTCAGCAACTCATCTCGAGCTTCGGACATCTGGGTGGAGAGCACCGTCGGATCCAGCACGGCGGCTGGGCCTGCAGCGGACTTGGCATGCATGAGGCGGCTAAGATGATGCATCAGCCCTTTGCTGGATGACGACAGCGGCCCGTAGGCTGCATGGATGTCGCGACGAATCTTTGTGACCGTTGTTTCCAGGTCTTTGAGACCTTGTGGAAGCAGGTAGCGGCTCGCTTTCCATGAATCGAGGTTCGCCCCAGCTTCACGGAGATGCATCGTCAGCGTACGGGCATCTTTCGGCGCAGCCTCCGACTTCAGCAAGCGGACAGCCTGCTCGATGCTGTCGCAGGCGGCGAGCAGGAGATCGTAGCCACCGGCATTCACGGCCTCCCGGTAGATCCAGGACGAGAGCCAGCTGCCGATATAACCGCCACCGGAGACGGTGGAGAGATAATCCAGAGAGGCAAGGACATCGTTGTCTGTAGGCGGTTCATCGTTGCAGAACTTGGCCAGGCCTTCCAATACTCCCAGCGAAAGCGTGGCGCAGCGGATGCCGCCCCCGGACAGACAGATCGCCGTTGCCTCCATGCCATGGAGCAGATTGATCAGTGGCCAGTCTGCGCGAGCACACTTGTCGATTTGCACTTGAAGATCCTTGCCCAGGGGCTCGCCGGAGGTGATCGCGTTTTGGGTTGCAAGCAGGTCCTCATAGGCCTTCTCTTGCGCGTTCAAAGCACCTGCGATACGGGTCTCTACGTCGATCGCTGGAGGGTTTGCGGCGGAGACGCAGAGGACCTTTTTCGCCTCTTCGATCAGGCGCGGGTAGTTTCTCCGGCGATGCTCCTCGAGGATGACGCGGAACGGGATCGCATGCGGAAGAGCCAGCTGGACGGGAGACTTGAGGAGGGAATCCATGGTCAGACCTCTGATGTGTGCTTAAACAGATCCTGGGGGGCCCGTTGTGACGAATTCGGCTCGGACAGGTCGTCAGCGGGTGTCTCGCCGAACGCCGTGGAGAACAACCAGACGACAAGCAGAACCCCGACCGCGCCAATGGGGACCCACCCTACGACGAGTAGCCGAAGGCCCGCATGCCTGAACAAGTCAGCTGCAACCAGCAGGACACCGCGGGTGTCGCTACTGGTTGCAGAGCCCTCTTCGCGGCGCGTTTCTATGGGCGCGGCGCGAGGCCTGAACAGAGACCGCAGACGAGCCCGAATCATCAATTCGCACCCAGCTTGAAGCTGCTTAGCACGGTCCCGATATCTATCTTGGTGCCGAACAGAATCCGAATGTCATCCGGTGGAGCATAGGCGTGGTCGAGATTCTGAGCCTGCCACGAATGCTGAGAGATGTTGGCATTGAATCCTATATAGAACGGTATGAGGGTCTCCGGAACAGGTATCTTTACGAGGCCCTCGAAATCGAGGCGGTAAAGCTGCTTGCGGCTGTCGATAAGCGTGCTGCCGGAGGAAGCGAGCGTAGGATACTGCGCGGCGCAGCCGGCGGAGGGCTGTGCCGTGGTCGTGGAAGAGATGGACGAAGTTACGACCGGCTTACAGACGTAGCTTTGCAGATTGCTGAAGCGTCCGAAGGTGATGTCCAGATAGTGCTCGATCAGGGGTGCCCGATCGGGTGAAGCAGACAGAGACATGTTCCCCAACCGGGCGCCGTATACATAGAAGTTGTACGCGGGTTGAAAGTTGAGAGTCCCGGTTTGCCCGCCTGGCAGGATTACGTTCGTCGCCGTGGCGGCGCCAGCGATGGTGTCAAACCCTGCCCTGGCGAGCGGAGCGAAGAACAGGCCGTTCGGATGGTCTCCGCGACCATGCGTTACGACCCATGGAAGATAGGCTGTCGTTTCGACACGGAAGACCTTCTGTGAGGTGAGCAGCGTCGGGCTGGATGTCGACGCGGTTGCGGTGGTCGAAGTGACCGTCGATGCCGCAGTACTCACGGGGATTGAGGTGAGGCGCGCCTGGAACGAGGTGGAGAAGCCGGGCGCGTGGTCGGCGTGCCAGCCCCGCGTGTTTCGCTTTCCGGCGGGGCATGGTGCGGGGCCGCCGTCTCCGCTCGAGGAGCCCACGATCAAACCGCGGGCACACTCGAACCCAGGAAGCTTCCACGCATGCTCAGCTTCGAAGGAATAGAACTGATTGGCCTGCGAAAAGTTCGCGTTCGTCGCGCTGGATGCGGAGCTGTTGCCGAGAAGGACGCCAGCGACGAACGTCAGGTTGGTGCGGTGGAAGTCGAACGGATACTGGACCCGCTTGGGTGTGGAGACGCACCGGTCGCGCAGCGGTTTGGGCAGTTCCGAACCGGCTGGAAGCACCTGCACGACCTGGATCCAGTCCCCTTCCTTCAACGCGTCGGCCAGGGTGACCTTGTACGTTCCAGCGGTGGCGTCCACGGCGCCGAGCAGGGTGTTGCTTGAGCTCGAGGTGAGGGGCAGAAGCTCGCCGTCGGTCTTGAAGCGATCCAGGTCATCCACCGTGAGACAGTCTTTGACCCCAGATGGCTTTCCGCTCGGAATGTTCGCCAGGCGGAGGATGGCGACCGAGGGGGTCACTCCATTCGAGGCCGGGCTGGCGGTGCCGGAGATCACCGTGATCCCTTCATTGAACGGCGTGGAGGAGATGGTCGGCACGGCCAGCGGCACCTCGGTGAGCACCTCCTCCAGCTTCGTCAGGCCAGCGGCTGGTGGAAGGCCTCCGCCGTTGTTGGCGAGAAAGGACCGCTGCGGCGGAGGCACCACCTGGACCCGCACCTTT
>Ga0302187_10005257_pt1 | contig 10245 bp, 8 predicted proteins | sample II_Bog_E1_3_FD_202120 | JGI IMG/M metagenome (GOLD analysis project Ga0302187, IMG submission 202120) | Peat permafrost microbial communities from Stordalen Mire near Abisko, Sweden - II_Bog_E1_3 | ecosystem: Environmental > Terrestrial > Soil > Wetlands > Peat | place: Sweden: Abisko, Stordalen...
CAGTCCTGTCGATGGTCACATTGGCGATCGCAATCATGATTCTGGCGCCAAAATGAACCACGCAGCGATGGCGATTGACGGAAATCGGCAAGGTGCGCAACTGCGGCCGCACGATCTCTTGGCGCCACGCTCCGTCGAAGACCTCGTCGGCGAAGATCCTCCCTCCTGGGTGCGGGAGGATCTCTTTGCCGCGGCGATGGTCGTGGTTCGGCGCGCCGAAATGCGCGACGCGCTGGTTCCCGTCGGCCTGCGCGGAAAAGGTCGCAACCGACGTTTCGCCGGCCATCTCCCCCTGGCCTCGATCACGCGGGTCGTCACGCCTGAAACATTGGCGCGGGAGAGCGCCTGGAATACAGCGCCAAGATTGGACGCGTTCCCTCATTTCGCCGTTCTCGACGATGTCGCTCGTTATCTGGATGAGGCCGAGTTGGCCTGGGGACCGACGGGGAGCATGGGATTTGAACTCGCAACCGGCATGGCTTGCCTAACCGCCACCAGCGACATCGATGTCGTCGCGCGGGCGCCCGTCGCGCTGTCGCGCACGCTGGCCGCCGACCTTCACGACGCCTTGCGCCGACTGCCGGTTCGTGTCGATGTGCAGATCGAGACGCCATCCGGCGCCATTGCCTTGGCGGAATATGCCGCGAATCTGGCCCGCGTGGCGTTGCGAACACAGTTCGGTCCGCGACTGGTCGAAAATCCCTGGCAGGAGGAACGCTGATGAGCATTGCCTTTCTGTTTCCCGGTCAAGGCGCCCAGAATCCAGGGTTCCTGCATCGCCTCATCGAGAAGCACAAGGAGCTGGAAGCCCATTTTGCCGAAGCCTCCGACGCCCTCTCGCAGGATGTGATGGCGTTGGATAGCGAAGACGCCTTGACCTCCACGGTCGCGGTTCAGCTCACCACCGTGGTTGCGGCGACGGGCATGGCGCGCCTTTGCCGGGCGCGAGGCATCAAGCCGCAAGCGGTGGCCGGCTTGTCCGTCGGCGCCTTCGCGGCGGCTTTTTCGGGCGGCGCGATCGAATTCGCGCCCATGCTCAAAATGGTGGCTCTGCGCGCGCATTTGATGGAACACGCCTATCCGACGGGCTATGGACTGGCGGCCGTCGTGGGCCTGCCCCAGCGGCAGCTCGCAGGTCTGGTCGGCCGCATCCACTCAGAGGAAAGACCTGTTTACATCGCCAACCTCAACGCGCCGACCCAATTCGTGCTGGCGGGGAAAAAATCTGCGCTGAACGACCTCCTGGAGCTGGCGCGCACCGCCGGAGCCCGCAAAGCGGAACTCATGGCGGTCGCCGTTCCCTCTCACTGCCCGTTGCTGACGGCGGTCGGCGATGAACTGGCCGCCGCTATTGCCGAGATCGCCGTCGTGGCGCCGGAGACGCCCTATGTCAGCAACCTGGGCGGTCGGCTGGTGTCGGATCCCGAAGCGATACGCCGGGATCTGGCGCGCAATGTGATGTACCCCGTGCTCTGGCGCGACGCCACCACCGTCCTGCATGAGGTCGGCGTGAGGCTTTTCCTCGAAATGCCGCCCGGACATACGCTGACCAACCTCGCGGCGGAAGCCTTCGAAGACGCCCGCGCTCTCGCGCTGGACGAAAATCGGCTCGACACGGTGGAATTCCTGGCGGCGCGGGAAGCCGCCGTTGACGGGGCGCCATGAGCCATTATCAGCTTGACGCCAAACCCGCCGGAAGAGGATAGAAGGCCGACGTTTAATCCAACTCCTTAAATGGAACCCACGTGGAACAAATTGTCAGTCCGCCGCTGTCCGAACAGCTGCGCGAACGCATCGAAGAGAGAATCGTCAACGGCCGATATCGCCCGGGGACAAAACTCGACGAAGTGGAACTCGCGGCTTCGTTCAAGGTCTCGCGCACCCCGATCCGTGAGGCGCTCATCCAGTTGTCAGCTGCCGGCCTGGTGGACATGCGGCCCCGACGCGGGGCGGTTGTCGCGGAAGTCTCGTCGCTGCGGCTCGCGGAAATGTTCGACTTCATGGCGGAATTGGAGGCCGCCTGCGCTAGGCGCGCCGCCGTTCTCGCCTCCGACGTTGAAATTTCCCAACTCGTCTCGGCGCACGAAGCCTGTCGATCGGCGCTGGATGCGCAGGATCCCGATCGATATTATCGGCTAAACCAACAGTTTCATCTTGTGCTTTACGGAATGGCCCACAGTGGGTTTCTTGCGGAGCAGACCACTTTGATGCAGCGGCGATTGCGGGCGTACAGACGATTGCAGCTGCGCATCCCCAATCGAATGGCGTCATCTTTCGAAGAGCATGCCGGCGTCGTCGAGGCGATCCAGGCGAAAAACCCAAACCTCGCCGCAGATCGCATCAGGGCCCATGTGAATATTCAGATCTCTCAGTTCACGGATCTCATTGCGAAAAGTTCGGCATGATGCGGAAGGGCGGCGTGGCGCGTTGGGATGCACTGCGGAAGGCGTCTCAACACCGCACATGTTGGCCGGTAGGGCCGCTTTCCGCCCTTCGTGAACATTGACGATTTCAATTACCAACTTCCGCAACGGGTCATGACTACCCGGTCGGGCAGGTCTTGTGATGACGCTTTCCTGACAATAGCAGCCGGGTGTCGGTTTGAGTTGCGGCCCCGGGGGACGGCGCCGCAACCATTCAGTCAAAGCTCTACCTGCTCGGAATTGCTGGCGCGTCTTCCACCTCAATGCCCAGGTAAACCTCGGGCATATGGTCTGAACACGCCTTGACTCACGTCGAAGGCATGCCCATTTGCGGACAGCGTGTTAGCACTCTCGATAACAGAGTGCTAAAAGCAGACACCTCCGCCCTTCGCCGCACCTTCCCTACCGAAGCGTGCTCGGGCCGCAATCAAGGAAAACAACATGGCGTTCCGTCCTCTTCATGACCGGGTTGTACTCAGGCGCCTCGAGGGCGAAGAAAAGTCCAAGGGGGGCATCATCATCCCCGACACCGCCAAGGAAAAGCCGCAGGAAGGCGAAGTCGTCGCTGTCGGCCCTGGCGCCCGCGACGAGGCCGGCAATCTCGTCCCGCTCGGCGTGAATGCAGGCGATCGCGTCCTGTTCGGCAAATGGTCGGGGACCGAGGTTAAGATCGACGGTCAGGAACTGCTGATCATGAAGGAAAGCGACATTATGGGCGTCGTCGGCTGATCCGACGCCTTTCTCCAAAAACCTGAGATTTTTTCCTTTCGGAGCTGTACCAACATGGCAAGCAAAGACATCCGTTTCTCCACTGACGCGCGCGACCGCATTCTTCGCGGCGTCGAATTGCTGAACAATGCGGTGAAAGTAACCCTCGGCCCCAAAGGCCGAAATGTCGTCATCGAAAAGTCCTATGGGGCGCCGCGTATCACCAAGGACGGCGTCACCGTCGCCAAAGAGATCGAACTCGCTGACAGGTTCGAAAACCTCGGCGCGCAGCTCGTGCGTGAAGTGGCGAACAAACAGCATGACGCCGCCGGCGACGGAACAACCACGGCGACTGTCCTCGCCGCCGCCATAGCGCGCGAAGGCGCTAAAGCCGTCGCCGCCGGGCTCAATCCGATGGATTTGAAGCGCGGCATCGATCTTGCCGTCGAGGCCATTGTCGTCGATCTCAAGAAGAACTCGAAGAAGGTCACCTCGAACGACGAAATCGCCCAGGTTGGCGCCATTTCGGCCAACGGCGACAAATCGATTGGCGACATGATCGCCAAGGCGATGCAAAAAGTCGGCAATGAAGGCGTGATCACGGTGGAAGAGGCCAAGAGCTTCGAGACCGAACTCGACGTCGTCGAGGGCATGCAATTCGACCGAGGCTACCTCTCGCCCTATTTCATCACCAACGCCGAGAAAATGATCGCCGAATTCGACGAGCCCTATATCCTGATTCACGAAAAGAAACTGTCTTCGTTGCAGGCGATTTTGCCGGTCCTCGAAGCGGTCGTTCAGACCGGCAAGCCGCTGGTGATCATCGCGGAGGATGTCGAGGGCGAGGTGCTGGCGACGCTCGTCGTCAACAAGCTGCGCGGCGGTCTAAAAATCGCCGCCGTCAAGGCGCCAGGTTTCGGGGATCGCCGTAAGGCCATGCTCGAGGACCTCGCCATCCTGACAGACGCGCAGGTCATTTCGGAGGACGTCGGCATCAAGCTTGAGAACGTGACCTTGGCGATGCTCGGCCGCGCCAAGAAGATCCGCATCGACAAAGAGAGCACCACCATTGTCGACGGCGCCGGCGACAAAAAGGACATCGAAGGGCGCATCGCTCAGATCAAGGCGCAAGTCGAGGAAACGACCTCCGATTACGACCGTGAGAAGCTGCAGGAACGTCTTGCCAAACTGGCTGGCGGCGTCGCGATCATTCGCATCGGCGGCTCGACGGAAACCGAGGTCAAGGAAAAGAAGGACCGCGTCGACGATGCGCTCAACGCCACCCGCGCCGCAGTGGAGGAAGGCGTGTCGCCCGGCGGCGGCGTCGCCCTGCTTCGCGCCATCTCCGTGCTCGCGAGCGTAAAGGTCCAAAATCCGGACCAGAAGACCGGCGTCGACATCGTTCGCAAGGCGATCCAGGCGCCTGCGCGCCAGATCGTCGACAACGCTGGCGACGACGGCGCGGTCGTGGTCGGCAAACTGCTCGAATCGCAGGATTACGCCTTCGGCTACAATGCCCAGACCGGCGAATATGGCGATATGGTCAAGCTCGGCATCATCGACCCGACCAAGGTCGTTCGCACCGCGATTCAGGACGCCGCCTCCATCGCCGGCCTGATCGTCACGACCGAGGCGACGATCACCGAAGCGCCGAAGAAGGACGAGCCTGCAATGCCGCCCGGCGGCGGCATGGGAATGGGCTACTGAAGTCCGGCCCATTCCGGCAGCGACGCACGTAACCAGCCCTGGGGAGAACTTTCCCCGGGGCTTTTTTTCGCCCCCGATCGCGAACGACGGCGCGGGCGCCAATAACAGGACGAATGATGGGTTTGTCGGACGGTTGAATCGCCGCCATCCGTCCAGACAACGATCAAGAAATCGGCTCTGGCCTCGTTTTTATTTGCCATTTTTAGCGCCCGTTGTCGGTCGGAGCCGTTTCGATGCCTCGTTTCGTATTGCCGCCGTGACCGGCGACGCTGCTCGATCCGTCGGAGCAAGGGTTGTCTTCTGCTTGTGCGCGGCGGAAGTGCCGACCATGGTCGGCGTATTCTCCTTTCCTGCTTTGCTTCCCGACTTCGTCGCCGAATGGGGCCTGAGCAACACCGAGGCGGGCTGGATTTCAGGCTCGATCTTTGCGGGCTAAACCTTAGCTTTGCCCGTTCTCACGCGCTGACAGACCGCATCGACGCCAGGCGGGTCTATTTGGCCGGAGCCCTGCTCGCGGCGATTTCTACGCTGGGCTTCACCCTGACCGCCGACGGGTTCTGGACGGCCCTTGCATGGAGGACTCTGGGCGGCGTCGGGTTAGCGGGAACCTATATGCCGGGCTGAAGGCGTGGAGTCGACCTGATCTCGGCAAAAATTGTTTGGCCGCAACGGAAGCAAAGCTTCCATCGCAGCCGCCCAAGGAAAACGCCTCCCGTCGTCGATTACAGTTAAAAAACATCTGCCGATGGTGGCACTGGAAATTGTCCTGCCGCTATCGCCAACCCCACTAGTCGACTCAATCCCACCCATCCCCTTTCAGCAAAACGGGGTTTCGTCACGAAGCCCGATCCGGATTCTGAGCGCGACGCATTTTTAAAAGCCAACCATTTTCGGGTAAGAATGAAAGCTAATGAAAAATGAAACTTAAGTTTTTTTGAAACCTAACAATTCAGCTTCCACACCCGCGACGAGGCCGCCGACATTGCTTCATTCCACCGTGACGCTCTTGGCAAGATTGCGTGGCTGGTCCACGTCCTTGCCCATGAAGACCGCCGTGTAATAGGCCAGCATCTGGATCGGCGCGGCATATACGATTGCCGCGAAATCCGGCGCCATGTCGGGCATGCGGATTTCGCCCGCCAGCGTCACCGAAGCCGCGTCAATCGCGTGGGCGTCGCCGACCATGATGATATTGCCGCCTCTCGCCGCCACTTCCTGCAAGTTGGAGATGGTCTTTTCCAGCACCGCGTCGGTCGGGGCGATGACGATGACGGGCAGTTGCTCGTCGATCAGCGCGATTGGCCCGTGTTTGAGCTCCCCCGCCGCATAGCCCTCGGCGTGGATATAGGAAATTTCCTTGAGTTTTAGCGCGCCCTCGAGCGCCAAGGGATAGGAAGGGCCGCGTCCAAGATAAAGCACATCGGTAGTCTTGCCGAGCTGATGCGACAGGATTTCGATGCCTGCCTCAAGCTTCATCGTCTCGGCGAGAAGACCGGGCACCACCATCAGCTCATTGACCAGCTTTTTCTCCGTCTCGGCGTCGAGCACGCCGCGCGCCCGGCCGAAGGCCACCGCCAGAGCCGCCAGCACGGTCAGCTGACAGGTGAAAGCCTTGGTCGAGGCGACGCCAATTTCGGGGCCCGCGAGGGTCGGCGCGGCGACGTCGCTTTCGCGCGCGATGGTCGAAGTCGGCACATTGACCACGCCGATAATCTTCTGGCCATGCGCCTTGGCGTAACGCAGGCCGGCGAGCGTATCCGCCGTCTCACCCGATTGCGACACCACGATCATCACCCCCTGCTCCGGCAGGGGCGCCTCGCGATAGCGGAATTCCGAGGCGACATCGATTTCGACACGCAGGCGGGCAAAACGCTCGAACCAGTATTTGGCGATCATGGCGGCGTAATAGGCGGTGCCACAGGCGGTGATGGTGATGCCGGTAAGGCTCGCCGCATCGAAAGGCAGCGCGAAAGGCAGCCGCACGGCGCCGGTGGCGAAGTCGATGTAATGGGCGAGCGTGCGCGCCACCACTTCCGGCTGTTCGTGGATTTCCTTGGCCATGAAATGACGGTGGTTGCCCTTGTCGACCAGAAAGGCCGACGCCTGCGTCTTGACCTTCGCGCGAACGACAATCTCATTGTCCTCGCCACGGAACACCGCAGAGCCGCGCCGCAAAATCACCCAGTCGTCGTCTTCGAGATAGGTGATGGTGTCGGTGAAGGCGGCCAGCGCGAGCGCGTCCGAGCCGAGGTACATTTCCTCCCCCTCGCCATAGCCGACCGCCAGAGGCGCGCCGCGCCGCGCGCCGATCAGCAGGTTTTCCTCGCCCTGGAACAGGAAGGCCAGCGCGAAAGCGCCTTTTAGACGCGGCAAGCTGGCCGCCACCGCCTGCTCCGGCGAAAGCCCCTGGTTGATCGCCTCGGTGACGAGATGGGCCACCGCCTCGGTGTCGGTCTGGGAGACAAATTTATGTCCCTTGGCGATCAGTTCATCCCGCAATTCACGAAAATTCTCGATAATGCCGTTATGCACAACGGCGAGCCTGTCGGTCGCGTGAGGATGAGCGTTGTTTTCGGTGGGACGGCCATGCGTGGCCCAGCGGGTGTGGCCAATGCCAACCGACCCGCGCAGCGGCTGCTGTTGCAGCAGCGCTTCCAGATTGCGCAGCTTGCCCTCCGCGCGGCGGCGCGCCAGCTTGCCATCCTCCAGCGTGGCGATACCCGCTGAATCATAGCCGCGATATTCAAGACGCTTGAGCGCGTCCACCAGCGGGCCCGCGACGGGACCCTGGCCGAGAATGCCGACAATGCCGCACATTGAGGATTAGTCCCTTCAAAAGGAGCCGCCCGACGGGCAGCCGAACATCAAGCATCGCGTGGAAATCAGCCGCCCGCATAGATTATGTCAATCGGCCGCGATGGCGTCTACTTCTTCGTCCCCTTCAACGCGGCCATTTTCTTGCGGAAGGCCGTCGCCCAGCCGCTGATTTCGTTTTGCCTTCCGCGCGCGACCGCCAGCGCATCCGCCGGGACGTTCTTGGTCACCACCGAGCCTGAGCCGACATAGGCGCCCGCCCCGATCTCGACCGGCGCAACCAGCGAAGAATTGGAGCCGATGAAGGCGTCGGCGCCGATGGTGGTGCGATATTTAAAGAAACCGTCGTAATTGCAGGTAATGGTCCCGGCGCCGATATTGGCGCGCGGACCGATGGACGCATCGCCGATATAAGTCAGATGGTTGACCTTGGCGCCCTCGCCGATGTCCGCCTGCTTGATCTCGACGAAATTGCCAACCCGCGCGCCTTGCGCCAGCTTAGCGCCGGGGCGCAGCCGCGCATAGGGGCCGATGACCGCGTCCTTCGCCAGAGTGGCGCCTTCGAGATGCGAGAAGGCGTGGATGATCGCGCCCTCAGCCACCGTCACGCCGGGACCGAACACCACATGCGGCTCGACCAGAACGTCGGGCGCCAAAACGGTGTCATGGCTGAAAAACACTGTTTCCGGCGCGATCAGGGTCGCGCCCGCCCGCATGGCGTCGAGCCGCAGGCGGCGCTGGATTTCCGCTTCGGCCTCCGCCAACTGCGCCTTGTCGTTGACGCCCAGCACTTCGCCGGCCTCCGCCGTGACGATGGCGCAAAAGGCGCCGTCGCGCCGCGCGACCTCGACCGCGTCGGGCAGATAAAACTCTTTTTGGGCATTATTGTCGCCAATGCGCTCCAGCCAGTTCAGCGCCTTGGCGCCGTCGAGCGCCATCAGACCGGCGTTGCACTGGCGGACCTGGCGTTCCTCAACGCTCGCATCCTTGTGCTCGCGAATCGCCAGCAATTGCCCATCGGGGCCCGTCAGCAGACGGCCATAACCTGCGGGGTCGGCGGGTTCAAAACCCAGCGCCACGACGCCGGCGCCGGCCGATCTTTTTTCGAGCAGCAGCGTAAAAGTTTCCGGCCGCATCAGTGGCGTGTCGGCGAAAACCACCAGAACGTCGTCGAATTCCTGCGCCAAGGCCTCGCGAGCGGCCAGCACCGCATGGGCCGTGCCTCGCCGCTCGGTCTGGACGAAGACAGCGGCATCAGGCGCCGTGCGTAAAACTTCGGCCTGGACGTCGGCGCGATCCGGCCCGACCACCACGGCGAGCGAATCCACCCCGGCACGGCGGACCGAGTCAAGCACATGGGCCAGCATGCTGCGGCCGGCGATCTTGTGCAGCGCCTTGGGCAGGCTTGAGCGCATCCTCTTGCCCTCGCCGGCGGCCAGCACGATCGCCAGACGGCGTTTAATTGGCGCGTTCCTGTCCGGCAGCGGCGTCGTCATGCGTCAAACCTTTCCTGCTTGGCTGCGCATTGCGCCTTTGACTGCGCATGCCCAGAAAGGTTGCTATAGGGGACCGGCAAAATCCGTCAAAGCAAAAATCTGCCTCGCCTCAGCCACAAATTAGGTTATATGTCGCGCTGAATTCCAGTTTTGCGATGGATCGGATTGCCTCGCCAATGTTTAAGCGACGGGATGTTTTGCAGATGGCGGGCGCCGCCGCCGCTTTCGCAGCAGCAAGCGCCTTCGATGAGGCCCTCGCCCAACCGGCTTCCGAAGACGGATCGGCCATTCCCTTCAACAGCAACAGCTCTTTGGTGGAGGAAGCCGCCCGCTCGCTGGCGTCGAAGCCTTTTGTCCCGCCCAATTCCGATCTGCCCGGTCCACTCTCAAATCTCAACTATGACGCCTATGTGGGGATTCACGCCAAGCCGGAATCGCTGATCTGGGCGCAGGATCCCAGCGGTTTCGTGATCGAACCGCTGCATCGGGGCTTCGTGTTCGGCACGCCCATGCAGATCAACCTGGTCGAGGGCGGGCTGGCGCGGCGGCTGAACTACGACGCCGCGAACTTCACCTTCGGCGGCGTCACCATGAACGCGCCGCCGGTCAATCTCGACTTCTCGGGATTTCGCATCCTGCAACGCGGCCCGGGCGGGGCCTTGCGCGAATTCGCGATCTTCCAGGGCGCAAGCTTCTTCCGCTCGAACGCGCCCGGCCAAACTCTCGGCGTGAATGCGCGCGGCCTGTCGATCCGCACCGGCGACGCGCGCGGCGAAGAATTCCCCTTCTTCCGGGCCGTGTGGATCGAGAAGACCACTCTCGCGGCCAACACCCTGACGATTCACGCCCTGCTCGATTCCCAGAGCGTTACCGGCGCCTATCGCTTCACCCTCCATCCGGGCGAGGCGACCATTGTGGACACCGAATGCTCGCTCTTTCCCCGCGCGGCCCTCGATAACTTTGGTATGGCGACGATGAGCGCCACCAGCCTGTTCAGCCCGCTCGACCGGCGCGGGGCCGATGACGTCCGCGAGGCCGCCTCCGAGATCACCGGCCTGCAAATTCTGACCGGCGCCGGCGAATGGGTTTTTCGCCCG
>Ga0302187_10005263_pt1 | contig 10242 bp, 9 predicted proteins | sample II_Bog_E1_3_FD_202120 | JGI IMG/M metagenome (GOLD analysis project Ga0302187, IMG submission 202120) | Peat permafrost microbial communities from Stordalen Mire near Abisko, Sweden - II_Bog_E1_3 | ecosystem: Environmental > Terrestrial > Soil > Wetlands > Peat | place: Sweden: Abisko, Stordalen...
TTACCATCTGCCCCGCCTGCGGCTGTACGATGGAAGGGATGAAGGAACAGGAACTTCCGCACGATGCGGAGCTCGAGGCGAGCCTGGGGCGCGCGGCAGCGATCATGGCTCGGCTGCGTGCACCGAACGGCTGTCCCTGGGACCTCGAACAGACCTTCGACAGCATCAAGCGGCACACGCTGGAAGAGGTCTACGAGGTCTTTGACGCCATCGAGCGTCGCAACTTCGCGGACCTCAAGGATGAGCTCGGCGACCTGCTGCTGCAGGTGTTGTTCTACGCCCAGATGGCTTCGGACGAGGGCCGCTTCACGCTGCGCGATGTTGCCGACAACCTGAGCGCGAAGCTGATCCGCCGCCACCCGCACATCTTTGGCGACGTCGAAGCCGCGACACCCGACGCGGTGCTGCGTAACTGGGATCAGATCAAGGTCGAGGAGAAGAAGGCGAAGGGCTCGGAGTCCGAAGGGCCGCGCTCGCTGCTGGATGACGTTCCTCGCTCGATGCCCGCGATGATGGAGGCCACGAAAATCGGTTCCAAGGCCGCGAAGGTGAACTTCGACTGGCCCGATGCCCAAGGCGTTCTCGCCAAGGTGGATGAGGAACTCGCGGAGGTTCGCGCGGAGCTTGAGGGCAACGACCGCGAGCGCATCGAGTCCGAGGTGGGCGATCTGCTGTTCTCTGTCGTGCATCTTGCGCGGCATCTGAAGGTCGATCCCGAGCAGGCTCTGCGCGGTACCAACGCCCGCTTCCGCGCGCGATTTGCTGCCATGGAACTCGTGAGTACCGCAAAGGGCCAAGAGCTTGCGACGTTGAGTCCGGATGAGTTGGAAGCACTATGGGCAGAGGTCAAGCGCGGGCTCGCCAAACAGCAGACAGAGAAGAAGCAAGGAGAGTGCGCATGAGCGCCATGGAAGCGGCCCAGACCGCTGTGGAGAGGTCGTCGCCGGTGATCGAGATTCGTGCCGTGACGAACCTGGACGAGTGTCTCGAGTGCCTGGAGATCGAACGCGCGGTATGGGGCTACGACCCTGAGGACCTTATCCCTTCGCGCATGTTCCTCTTGGCTGCGCGCATCGGCGGCCAGGTTCTTGGGGCGTATGTTGACGACAAGCCTGCCGGCTTCGCGATGGCGCTTCCCGGCGTGCGCAACGGGCATCCGTATCTCCACTCGCACATGCTGGGGGTGCTCTCGGAGTATCGCAATCTCCGCATTGGTCAGCGACTCAAGCTGGCTCAGCGCGATGAGGCGCTCGCGCGCGGCTTCGATCTCATGGAGTGGACCTTCGATCCGCTCGAGATTAAGAACGCACACATGAACATCACGCGCCTCGGTGCGGTGGTTCGGCGCTATGCTCCGAACTTCTATGGGCCTTCGACCTCACCGCTGCAGGGCGGCTTGCCCACCGACCGCGTCTACGCTGAATGGTGGCTGCGCTCGGAGCGCGTCGAGCGCGTCCTCCGCGGCGACGCGCCAACCTACGAGATCGTCGAGCGAGTCGAAGTGCCGAACGCCATCTATGCCTGGAAGGCGCAGCCCGAGCATCGGGCGGAGGCGCTCGCCGTGCAGAGCCGAAATGCCAACGCGCTGCAGGCCGCCTTTGCGCGAGGCCTTACCGTCGTCGGCTACGACCGCAAGGCAGACGGCGATGGAGCGTATCTGCTAGGCATCTGGACGGATGCTCCTGCCAACATCGCGGACTACAAGAAGTAAGTTCGCCACAAGCTCAGACGCAAGCAACAGGACCCTGGAGAGACCATGAAGATCGATGCCATCCATATGCGCGAAGTGAATATGCCGCTCGCGCATCCGTTCGAGACCAGCTTTGGCGTGACCACAGGCCGCCGTGTATTGCTTGTTGAGATTGAGGCCGATGGCTTCAGCGCGTGGGGCGAGTGCGTCGCCGGCGAGCACCCTTACTTCTCCGACGAGATGATCGACACCGCTTGGATCATCACCGAGACTGAGCTGATTCCGCGCCTGCTGAAGGCAGACATCGGGAGCGGGCGCGACTGCCCGGCGATCTTCGAGCAGGTGCGCGGACACCGCATGGCCAAGGCTGCGCTCGAGAACGCTGTGTGGGAGCTTCACGCGCTGGAGCGCGGCATTCCACTGGCAAAGCTTCTCGGCGGCATGCGCGAGAAGATCACCTGCGGTGTGTCGATCGGCATTCAGTCCTCTCCCGAGAAGCTGATGGAGGTCATCGCCAAAGAGGTCGCGGCGGGCTATCAGCGCATCAAGCTGAAGTGCAAGCCCGGCTGGGACGAGAACATCTTCGCCTTGGTGCGCGAGCGTTGGCCAAACATTCTTCTGAGCTGCGATGCCAACTCCTGCTATCGCCTGGAAGATGCCGACCGCATCGCAAAGTGGGACCGCTTCAACCTGCTGATGATCGAGCAGCCCATGTGGTACGACGACTTCTACTTTCACGCCACGCTGCAGAAGAAGATGAAGACCCCGATCTGCCTGGATGAATGCATTCGCAATCGCCGCGATGCGCGCGCGGCGCTCGAGCTGGGCAGCGGGAAGATCCTCAACATCAAGGTGGGTCGCGTTGGCGGTTTCACCGAGGCCATCGCCATCCATGACGTGGCAAAGGAGAAGGGAATCCCCGTGTGGTGCGGCGGCATGCTGGAGACCGGCATCGGCCGCGCGCATAACATTGCGCTGTCGTCGCTGCCGAACTTCTCCCTGCCGGGTGATGTTTCTGCGTCCGCGCGCTATTGGGCGGAGGACATCATCGAGCCTGCGGTGACCGTTAGCGAGCAGGGCGAGATCGTGGTCCCGACAACACCAGGACGCGGCTACGAGATCGTGCGTGAGCGCATCGAGCGCAGCACTGTGCGGCAGAAGACCGTTCGCCGCCACGCAGCTGTCAGTGCCTGAGTAGAAACGATTAGCGTGTAGGGACGTGCATGGCCAGGAGCAGCTGCACGGCTTCCTGCACGGTCACTGGCCCGGGAAGAGCCTCGAAGTCGCTCGCGGCCATGCGGTCGTTCATGGCGAGGTTCTTCACCACCACCCGCAAGTTCAGGTGCATGTCGAGGCGAGAGTAGACCCATCGCTCTCCAGCAGGATTGGCCTGTTCGAGCGATAGAGTTCCGCCCGGATAGATCTTTCCGAGGATCCCCCAGCCGAAGCTGACGGGCTTGAGCACGCGTGCCTCCACCCTCACCATTCGCCCGGAGCGGGCATCGATCCACACCCGCCCTTCCAGCCCCGTGAGCATATCGGCAGCCATCGAAGGCGGACGGTAGGCGGGGTTTGGCTTGAAGTCGAGCACGACCTGCTGTCCGGCGAATCCAGGCCATTGAGGCTGCCCCTCGGGGGCGGTGAACAGCATGGCACTGGGCATCTGCTTCACCAGCGCCATCGTGTCTTGTTTGGTGCCCGCGTCGCGCTTGTGATGGCGCACAAACTCCTCGGGGTGGCTCATGATCTCGCGCAACCGGTCCTGCTCGGCCGTATCTTCTACTGCAGTCAGCGGTTGCCCGTTGCGCTGCACGAGACGTGCCGCTGTGCCCGACTTCGTCTCTATCTCGGCACGCACGGTGTCGGACTTCGCGTCGACCTTATGGATACGGAAGCGAAGCGGCTGGCTGCCATCGTCGTCAATGATTCTGAGTTCATGGGCGATGGCTGTCTCTGCCCATGCGTGTGGCGAACGGCCGAGGATGGTCGCGGAAGGTGTCGCGTCGGATGCCTGTAAGGTTCCCGTGGGGAGGGTCTGGCTATTGCCAGTTCCCGCTGCGGGTTGCAGCAGGATGAAAAACATCAGGGTCCGCAGGAGTTTTGCGACGACGTGTCGCCTTGGCGTCCTGTACTCCCTCGTAAGTTCAGCCTTGCAGAAATGCATCGAATCGATCAACAGAACCCGCCTCACTACCATTTTGACGCAGCCGGTGCCTCTTGGGGCGATTGTGCGCACTTGCTCCGGGGCAGTATAGTTGCGGCAACAGCAGTCCTGCGGCGCAGCCTTCGGCCTTGACGGCAGAAAAAGTTCCGTTGCCTAGGCATACGGGCACCGGGAGGCGTGTGCCTGAGGGCCACGTAACCTGCATCCAATCTATCGAACGGTCTCAAACCGTGACGAGTTACAAGGAAGGGCGAAGTCGAATGAACTCAATTGAAGGCGCGACCATCATCGGAGCCAATACCAAGATCCTGGGAGAGCTCAGCGGTTCCGAAAGCCTTCTCATCGAGGGAGAAGTGGAAGGGACGATTACGCTTCCCGGGGGCAAAGTCACCATCGGCGACCAGGGGCGCGTCCGTGCGAACATCTTCGCGCAGGAGATCCTAGTTTCCGGCCGCGTGCATGGCGACCTGCTCGCCACGGGCTCTGTGCAACTCCGCTCCAACTCCATGGTACTGGGAGACATCACTTCGCCACGCTTCACGATTGAGGAGGATGCGATGTTGCGGGGGCACGTCGAGCCCGCCAAACCTTCCGCCCCAGAGGTGGATGCGACTCCTCGCACGACGGGCGAACTGCCGTCAGCCCTTGCTGCCGCCGAGCGCCAGATCCACGAATCTACATCGGGCTCTGCAGACACCTCCGATGCCGTCCTGTCCACGACCGAAGGCGGCGACGCCCCCTCGCACTCCTGATCGCTGGCTAGGCTTCGCGGAGGCAATGAACGCATGCTCGGGATTTTTCGTAGAGACCAGTCCAACGCTTCCAGGCAGCCGGAACGCTCGTCGCGTCATTCGCGCGGGTGGACCGGTCTGCATAAACATCTGCAGTCGCACGAAGCGCTGCGCGTGCTGGACTTCGGGGCGACCTCGCCCTCGAACATCAATTATCTGACGTCCCTGGGCCACAGTGTGTATATGGCCAACATTGTGCAGGACGCCAGCCGGCCCGAATGGCTGCTTCCTGCTACGGATGGTGCAGCATCGGAGTATGACGTGGAGCGTTTCGTCTCGGCGAACCTGGACTTCTCAGGGCGCGACTTCGACGTCGTTCTGCTATGGGATACGGCAGACTATCTTCCCAAACAACTCGTGCCTGCGGTCTTTGACCGGCTGCGCGAAGTGCTTCGCCCGGACGGACGACTGCTGGCCTTCTTTCACGGAAAGGCCGATGGTCCGGGTACGGGCTTCTCGCGTTACCAGCTGACGGACACGGAGAATCTGGACCTGATTGAGAGCGGCGAATTTCCTTTGCTCCAGGTGTATCCCACACGCCAGATAGAGAAGTTCTTCGAGGGCTATTCGAGCACGCACTTCTATCTGGGCAAAGACAACGTGCGAGAAGTCATCGCTGTTCGATAGGCTTCCGGTTAAAGACCATAAGGGCTGTCACAATCGTGGCAGCCCTTATCGCTTATCAAGCTTTCGGCAGGGAATTAGACCACTTTCCCTGTTGCGGTGCATCCCGGAAGTGGATTGCGGTGGCGTTTTCATCGGGGAAAACGCCCATAAGAGTCGAGATACCGCTCTACACCTACAGGGATAATGGTCTAGCCCTTTGCCGTGTCGGCCTTGCTCGGCTTCTTGCGGCTCTCGGCCCAGCGACGCTTCTGGGCTTCGGCGATGCGCTTGCGACCCTCGGGCGAAAGCTTGCGCGCGCGCTTCACGGGCTTGGGTGCATTGGTGCTTCCCTTGGGCCGGCCGCGGCGACGGGTTACCGTCACTGTGGTGCCACTGATGGTGACCAGAGCCGATCGGGCCTCTTGTAACCGTTTGATCTCGGCATCGATCTCACTCAGAATCTTGCTTACATCCATTGGAATTCCTTCCAGACTACGATATTTGCATTCCACTCCACCAAATCATGCAATGCCATTACTCTATGCCTGCGGACTAGCATGTGTAAACCGACGGTACCTTATCTTATTCGTTTCTGGAAGCATGCCGTCATCTTTTGAGTTACCTCCGAGATGTTATTTTGTCGCAGCATGACAATGATTGCGCAGTTCCGGCTCAAATCACCGAAACGCACTGCAAACAGCGGACAACCCTGCCCCTAGCGGCGGGAATGCTATCCTCAACGCGATGAGAATGATACCTCTTCGGATCTGGCTGCTGACGGTACTCTCCGGAGTTCTGCAGCTGCTCCCATTTCCGCTTGCGGGTCCTGTCCCGAGTTGGCGCAGGGCATTTTGCTGGATCTGTCTCGTCCCCCTGTTTCTTGCCCTGCGCGAGCTGGAGTGTATTCGCGGCGGCGTCCGTTGGTTCCACGCGGCTGCGATCGGCTACCTCTGCGGGATCGTCTGGTACTTCGCTAACTGTTACTGGATCGAAGGTACGATGCAGCTCTACGGAGGGTTGCCGGTGCCAGCGGCCTGGGGGGTGCTGCTTCTGTTTTCGCTGTATCTCGGCCTGTATCATGCCTTGTTCGCATCGCTGTTCTGGGTAATCCAGCGGCGACTGCGATGGCCCGCTGCTCTTTTTGCGGCCCCTTTCCTCTGGGTTGCGGTTGAACTGGCGCGGACGCAGATTACTGGCTTTCCCTGGGATCTACTGGGCTACACGCAGGTCGATCATCAGCTACTTAGTCGGATCGCTCCTGCGACCGGGGTGACTGGACTCTCGCTGCTGGTCGTGCTGGTAAATGCTTTGTGGCTTATCCCTTCCGCGTGCGACGGGGCACGGCTAACCCGGAGAGTCGCTGCCGCCGTGACAGCTTTGATCGTGCTGCTGCTCGCGACCTCCTCGGGGTGGTTTTCCGCACCGGTAGATAGACAGGACGAAACTGCTGTCCTGTTGCAGGACAACCTCAGCATAGGAGGTGCACAGGCCGCGAATGTGCCGGAAGAGCGCCACGATGCGATGCTCGCTTCGTTTGTGTCACTAAGCGCATCGCCGGCGATGAGTGTTGGAGTGCCGCTCACGGCGAAATACCCCACCGTGATCCTATGGCCGGAGGCTCCAACGGATTTCTTCGATGGGGATCCCCAATTCCGTGGACTTCTTAGCACGCTTGCCACCAACTCCCATGCGACTGTGATCGCGGAGGACGTAACTCCTGCGCCGACAGGTCCGGATGGTGTTCGACACCTGTATAACTCAGCTCGTTTGACTCCGCCGGACGAAGAAGACGGCAGCCGTTACGACAAAATGCACCTCGTTCCGTTCGGCGAATACACGCCTTACAAGTGGCTTTTCTTCTTTGCCGGCAAACTACTGGACGACCTGCCGTTTGTGCCGGGCCTTACCCGCAATTCCTTGCCCAGCCAGGGGCACCGTTACGGCGTGTTCATTTGTTACGAGTCGATCTTTGGTGACGAGGTGCGGCACCTCCCCCTGGACGGAGCGGAGGTGCTCGTCAACCTCTCCGACGATGGATGGTACGGCGACTCCAGCGCTCCCTGGGAGCACCTGGATATGGCGCGGATGCGAGCGATAGAGAATGATCGTTGGCTGCTGCGCTCTACCAATACGGGAGTGACGGCAGTCATCGATCCGCACGGTCGCGTCGTGGCGCAGTTGCCGAGGCATGTGCGATCCTCCTTGGCTGCGGGCTTTGCATTTCGCGATCGGCTGACGTTCTACACACGGTTCGGGGACTGGCTCGGGTGGCTTTGCGCCGGAGTCTCCGGAGTGGTGCTGACGGCAAGCTTTTTCACTCGGCGCCCGGTACACTAGGACGTGCAGCGCGCTTGATCGCGGGCAGAGTTAGACCATTGCAGAAAGATTTGATTCGATGCTGAGTGACCTTGAATTTCTCTACTCCCCGGTTCGCGAGAAAGTACGCGATCTGCGGGAGTATCTTTGACTCGTCCCGCCTGAAGACCGCGTTAGCCTCCGTTGAGGAGAAGATCGCCGACCCTTCCGTGTGGGCGGATGCTGCAAAGTCCCAGCCATTGATGCGAGAGCGCAAGAAGCTCGAATCGCAGCTTGCGCACGACGCGGAGTTGGAACGCCGCAGCAACGATATCGAAGCGTACTTCGACCTGATGCGCGAAGGGGAGACCTCGGTCGAGCCCGATCTCCAGCGCGAGATCGAAGCGATTGCGAAGCTCACCGAAGAGCTCGAATCGCGCACCATGCTCAGCGAAGAGACAGACCCGCTCAACGCCATCGTGACGGTTCATCCGGGAGCCGGCGGCACGGAAAGCCAGGACTGGGCCGAGATGCTCATGCGCATGTATCTGCGCTGGGCTGAGCGGCAGGGCTTCAAGACCGAGATCAACGAGCTACAGGACGGTGATGAAGCGGGCATCAAGTCGGCGACCTTCAGCATCACGGGCGAGTACGCCTTCGGTATGCTCACGGGCGAGACTGGCGTGCATCGTCTGGTGCGCATCTCGCCGTTTGATTCAGCCAAGCGCCGTCACACCAGCTTCGCCAGCGTCTTTGTCTCGCCGGAGATCGACGACTCGATCGTCATCGACATCAAGCCGGACGACCTGCGCATCGACACCTATCGCTCTGGCGGAAAGGGCGGACAGCACGTGAATACCACGGACTCGGCGGTGCGCATCACGCATCTGCCGACGGGACTCGTCACTGGCTGCCAGAACGAGCGATCGCAGCACAAGAACAAGGATCGCGCCATGAAGATGATGCGCTCCAAGCTCTACGAGTACGAACTGGACAAGAAGAAAGCGGCCACCCGAAAGATCGAGGATTCCAAGCTGGAGATCAACTTCGGCTCTCAGATCCGCAGCTACGTGCTGCAGCCGTACCGCATCGCCAAGGACCTGCGCACGCGCGTGGAGGTTGGGGACGTGGATGCAGTGCTCGATGGTGCACTGGAGCCGTTCATTCGCGGCTTTCTCAAGATGCGCCGCGAGGGTGGCATCCCTGCGCCGATCACTGATGATGACGATGTGTAGAGGCACATTGTGCCATCTATCTCCGTCTAGTCGCCCTTGCCCTCAAGCCAGCGGTGCAGCCAGCTGATGTGCAGATTGAAGCGAAGCGCCGTGTAGCTAAGCATCTCGTGCATCATGCGCTGGGCTGCATCGATGTCGTCGAGGTGGCCGATGACCTCTCGTGGTGAGGTGTAAACGTCCAGGCCAGCGCGCTCGCAGAGGAGCTGGATGCGGAACAGGTGCGTACCGTCGCTGACGACGACGATCTTGTTGAAGTGCTCGCGCTCCGCGATCTCCTGCAGTCGCGTGACCTGCTGCTCCGTGTCGAAGGAATGCGTCTCGGCGATGATGTGGTCGAAGGGAACGCCCTGAGCCAGCAGATAGTCCCTGCCGACGCCGCCTTCGGTCTTGCCTGAGTCCTTATCGCTGCCTCCGCCCAGGGTCACGATGACCGGCGCAATGTCGCGGTCGTAGAGGGAGACCGCCTTGTCCAGCCGGGCGTGCAGCACAGGTGAGGGCCGGCCAGCGTATTCGGCTGCGCCAAAGACGGCGATGGCATCCGCGTTGCGCGCGTTGTCAACGTCGGCGGTGGCCTGCACCTCGTGATAGACCCAAGCGAACCAGCCGATGGTAATGAGCAGGGCCAGCGCCAGCAGGTCGCGCAACAGGCGACCGGCGAAGTTTGACTTGCGGCGCTTGCCGCCGGACTTGGAGTTGGCACTCATCGTTCGTGTGCTTTGGGTTCGTATGGTTTGGCAGGATCGTATCGCTGGCCGAGATACTTATGCCGCTTCGAACTGAACCGGCGCAGAACTATTGGATGACTACCCGCAGCTTGTGGCTGGCGTTCAGACAACATTTCAAGCCAGTTTTTGCAAGGCGAGCGCGATCTCATGGGTTGGGATGGCACCTTCGCGAAGAATCATCCAAGAATTTCCGCCGCCGCTAAGATCCACGATGGTCGTACCGACGGAGCGCGCGGTCGGTCCCGCATCGACGATGAGCGGAATCTTGTCGCCAAACTGGTCGCGTACACCACCAGCGTAGGTGCACTCGGGCATGCCCTGCAGATTCGCAGAGGTGGCGGTAATGGGAAGGCCGAGACCCTTGACGACTTCGCGACAGAGCGGGGAGTCGGGCACGCGGAGCGCCACGTTGCCGGTGTTGGCCGTGACCCGCAGGGGCAGCTTGCTGCCGGCCTTGACGATGAGCGTCAGAGGTCCGGGCCAGAACCGCTCTGCCAGCAGATCAAAGGCGGTGTCGATGGAGCGCGCGAGCTCGTAGGCCTGCGAGATGTCTCCAATCAGCAGGGACAGCGGCTTGTGCGAAGCACGGGACTTCAACTCATAGATTCGATCCACGGCGCGCAGATTGACCGGGTCGACGGCGAGGCCATAGAAGGTATCGGTCGGCAGGGCGACTACCTGGCCGGCGTTCAGGGAAGCTACCACCTGCGCCACGAGGTGCGGCTCCGGCTCGTCT
>Ga0302187_10005267_pt1 | contig 10240 bp, 6 predicted proteins | sample II_Bog_E1_3_FD_202120 | JGI IMG/M metagenome (GOLD analysis project Ga0302187, IMG submission 202120) | Peat permafrost microbial communities from Stordalen Mire near Abisko, Sweden - II_Bog_E1_3 | ecosystem: Environmental > Terrestrial > Soil > Wetlands > Peat | place: Sweden: Abisko, Stordalen...
AGAAGCTCGATGCCGTGAACAGCGGAAAGTCGATCAGCAGCATCTGGAACCAACCCTGGTAGAAACGGCAGATCATGGCAGGAATCAGCAGCGCGGACATCACCACCATCAGCGGATAGCTCAGGTTCGCGGTCAGGTGGTAAACGGCCTCGATTTTGATCCGCCGCGGGACTTCCGACTTGAACATCATCGGCAGCACTTTAATGCTTGTTTGGATCAGCCCCTTGGCCCAGCGGGCCTGTTGTGTCTTGAAGGCGGTCATCTCGATGGGCAGCTCGGACGGGCACTCGACCTCGGGCAGATACTTGAACTTCCAGCCGGCCAGTTGCGACCGGTAGCTGAGATCGGTGTCTTCGGTCAGCGTGTCGTGCTGCCAACCGCCGCCATCGTGAATGGCCTTGATCCGCCACATGCCCGCGGTGCCGTTGAAATTAAAGAAGTCGCCGGAGCGGACGCGTGCTCCGTGCTCAAGCACAAAGTGGCCGTCCAGCAGAATCGCCTCAATCTGCGTCAGCATGCTGTAATTGCGGTTCAGGTGCGTCCAGCGCGTCTGCACCATTCCGATTTCCGGCTCGGCGAAGTGATGAATCACCTTCATCAGCCAATCCGCCGGAGGAACAAAATCCGCGTCGAAGATAGCGACAAATTCGCCCTTGGCCACCTTCAGTCCGGCATCCAGCGCGCCTGCTTTGTAGCCGTACCGATTGGTCCGGTGAATGTAGACGATGGGATGGCCCAGAGCCGCAAAGCGCTCCACAATGCTTGCGGCTACCGCATGGGTTTCGTCGGTCGAGTCGTCCAGCACCTGGATATCGAGCTTGTCGCGCGGATACTCCATGGCGCAGATCGCATCGATCAGCCGGTCAATGACAAACTGCTCGTTGAAGATGGGCAGTTGCACGGTGACGCGGGGCAACTCGTCGAAATGCCGCGGCGGGTCGGGATGGTAGTTTTTGCGGAACTTGTAGTAGAGATAGACCAGCGTATAGCGGTGCACGCCATAGATGGCAAGAACGATCATGACCGCAAAATAGGGCAGCAGTAGCGTCGCATCGAACCAATTCCAATGGTAGAGGTTCTTGAAGGTTACATCGGTCTGCTGCATCGCCTTGAGGTAGTGGCGCAGGTTGTTTTGCGGGGCAAAAGCCAGATGCGTGGCTACCCCCATCGACAGCCGGTGAAACAAGCTGGCGGCGGGAATCAGAAGGGTCTCAAGCGCGGCGAACAGGGGCAAGCCTCCACAGCCGGGATAACCCCATTGTATGCGATGGTGCGGGCGGATGTGAGATCCCAGGCCCCACCCTCTAGCTTCCCGGAGGGTGTGCCAGAAGGCCAACGCGGAGACAGTCTGGTAACACATGTGGTACTCTTTGTTGTGCCTCAGATTCTGACGTATGTCAATGCGGAGGGCGTAGCCCCCTATGCACAGTGGCACGAGAGGCTGGATTCCGCAGTCAGGGCGCGGGTTACGGCTGCGGTCTACAGGCTTGAGGCTGGCAATTTCTCGGCGGCCAAAGGCGCAGGCTCCGGTATCTTCGAGTTGCGGCTGGATTTCGGACCGGGCTATAGGGTGTATTTCGGCAAGGACGGCGACGCGCTTGTGATCCTGCTCGGCGGTGGCACGAAAAAGCGGCAACAGGCCGACATAGACGCAGCGCAAGCGCTGTGGAAGGAATACAAACAGAGAAAAGAGCAGCGGAGGGACGTTGGAACTCACAAGAAAGTTTAGCGATTTGGTAAAGGCGGACCTTCAGAGGGATGCGAGTTTCCGGCGCGCTCTGCTTGGCGAGGCTCTGGCTTACATGGCCTCAGGCGATTTGGATACCGGGAAGATTGTGCTGCGGGAATATATTAACGGGACGGTGGGCTTTCTCAAGCTGGGAGCGGCGCTTGGACGTTCTCCGAAGAGCCTTATGCGGATGCTAAGTCCAATCGGGAACCCGCAAGCGCGGAACCTGTTTGAGATGGTCGCCTATCTTCAGAAGGTCGAAGGCACGGTGCTTGAAGTGCGCGCCATTGACGCAACTGCGGCCTGAACATTCACATTTGCCCTTCCCAACCCTCCTGTCGTACTGTTGCCCTCAGCCGGAGGACTCCGTCGAATGTCCACGCTCACCGCATCCCCCATCCGTGCCGCCGCGGGCGGCAGCTTCCTGATCGAGACCCGCACTCCCGCCGAAATCTTCACTCCGGAAGACCTGAACCAGGAGCAGCGCCAAATTGCCTCGACCGCGGCCCAATTTGCCCGCGACGAGATTCTGCCCCTGGCCGCCGCGATCGAAGCCAAGGAAGCCGGCGTAATGAAGTCGCTCATCCGCAAGGCTGGGGATCTCGGTTTCACCGCAGTCGATATTCCCGAAGAATATGGCGGCATGGAGATGGACAAAACCACCTCGACGCTGCTTACTGACCATCTCTCAGTCCTGGCGAGTTTTTCGACGGCTTTTGGGGCTCAAATCGGCATCGGCCTGCTTCCTCTGGTCTGGTATGGGACCGATGAGCAAAAGCAGCGTTACCTGCCCAGGCTGGCTACTGGCGAGTGGGTCGCCGCCTATGGACTTTCCGAGGCCACCTCCGGGTCCGACGCCATGAACATCCGAACTCGTGCAACCCTCTCACAGGACGGAAGTTACTACCTGCTCAACGGCGAAAAAATGTGGATCACCAACTGCGGCATCGCCAGCCTGTACACGGTTTTTGCCAAGATTGACGGCGACAAGTTCTCCGCCTTTCTTATTGATCGCGACTCTCCAGGCCTGAGTGTCGGAGCGGAGGAGCACAAACTGGGCATTCGCGGCTCGTCAACCTGTCCGCTGGTACTCACAGACTGCCGGGTCCCCGCCGCGAACCTGCTCGGCGAACCCGGCAAGGGCCACCACATCGCCTTCAACGTATTGAATGTGGGCCGTTTCAAGCTTGGTGTGGCCTGCGTCGGAGGAGCGCGCCACGCGCTGGCGCACATGATTTGCTACGCCAAACAGCGCACTGCATTTGGCAAGCTTATCGCAGAATTCGGCCTGATCCAGCGCAAGATATCCGCCTCGGCCACCCGGCTTTACGCCGCCGAAAGCATGGCTTACCGCACCGTGGGAATGATCGACGCTGGCCTGGCCCAGGTCGCTGCGGATCAGGCTCATTCTCCCCGCGTGACCCAGCGACGCATTGAGGAGTACGCCGTCGAGTGTTCCATTCTGAAGGTCTATGGTTCGGAGATGCTGAGCCTGGTGGCCAACGAATTGGTGGCCACCATGGGCGGGTACGGTTATGTCGAGGAATATCCGGCCGAGCGGTATTACCGCGATGCGCGCATCAATGAAATCTTCGAGGGGACGAACGAAATCAACAGGTTGATTATCACCGGGTGGCTGATGAAGCGGGCGCTCAGCGGCCAGCTTCCGCTGCTTGGAGCCATTAAGAAATTGATGGACGAAGTCACCCAGCCGCCATCCTTTGAAACCGCGGCCGACGCCCAGGAGCCGTTGGCCCGCGAGGCAGAGCTGTTGACTGCGGTAAAGAAGATGGCGTTGTTTGCGGCGGGAGTGGCTAGCCAGCGTTTTATGACCGCGCTCCAGGATCAGCAGGAAGTGATGGCCGATTTGGCCGATATCATCATGCAGGTGTATGCGTTGGAGTCGGCGGTGCTGCGGGCGCGGAAGCTGGCTGAGGCCAAGGGAAGCGCAGCCGAGGTTGCGGCCGCAATGACGGGCTTGCTGGCGGACGAGAGCATGGGGTTGGCGGAATTGGCTGCCCGGCGAGTGTTGGCGGCCTGCGCCGACGGCGACTTGCTGCGGACGCAACTGGCCATTCTGCGGCGGTTAGCGCGGTTTACGCCCGCCGATGCGGTTGGGTCGAGCCGCACCGTCGCGCGTCATTGCGTTCAGTTGGAACGATACCCGTTATAACGCCGGTCTAAAAAGACCCTCCATCCGGACGGCTAGACCGCCGCCAGGATGGAGGAGGGGGTAGATCTCGAGATGCAGCGTGGCGCTGCCGCTCGCAATCCGGTTGAAGTCAGGGGCGAACCACGACGTTGACATCCAGGGTCATATCGACGGGAATGGCCTGGTTGTCCAGCTTGCCGGGGCGCCATTGAAGCTTGCGGACCGCCTCGACTACGCGAGCATCCAGATCCTTATTCACCGACTTCACCACCTGGATATCCTGCGGTTTGCCGTTCTCATCCACATTCAGCGTGAGGGTTACTTCAGCCGACTGGGGAATGATGTTGTCGAACGCGTCGCCGGGGATGACGACGGTATTGGATTGAATAAGCTTGGGAGCGGTCACGCCGGTGCTGATGCGCACTGCCGGGGTTGAGGCGTCGGCGTCGCCGGTCGTGGGCTGGCTGGCGATTGCCGATGCAGTAAACAGCATGGGGGAGAGCATAAGGCTAGCTGCGATAATACGACGCATGAATTACCTCCAATGGTCATGTGTGACCAACACCACTATAAAACTATTTCAATACGATTGTCAATTATTTTATTTAAGTTCATATTTTTCAATAATTTACGATGAATCTATGTATTACTCTGAACAACAACGCATATGCGTAGAGGATTTCCAGGGATGAAACAGGGAGCGGGGATTGAGAATCCAGAGAAAAGGGAAACCGATTCAGTATTTGCAAAGTAGTAAACGTGGTTTCGGCTCGCACGTTCAAGCCAAAGTGGTTCGCGGCCAGGGTTTGCAGCGGAACGGGTCGAATCGACTTGGCAGGAATTCTCAGTTACACTCAACCTTTCTTCAGTTACACGGAGAAGAATGATGAGAACCGGAATTTCCCAATTGCTCGTCGCCGGCTGTGCATTGGCGGCATTGCTTTCCGTCGCAACCGGAGTTGTTGCCCAGCCAACACCAAGCCGTTCTTTATTGGCGCTTTCCAAACGCAACCACACACTGGCCATTGTCGACCCAGGAACGCTTCAGGTCATCGCTACAGCCCCAGTTGGTCCGGACCCGCACGAAGTGATCGCCTCTTCCGATGGAAAGACGGCTTATGTTTCCATCTATGGAGGCGGCGCCTACCATGCGCTCTCGGTCATTGATCTGGTCGGACAGAAGGCGCTGCCTGACATCGACACCGGCGCCCTGAATGGCCCGCATGGACTTGCGTTTGCTGGAGGAAAGGTCTGGTTCACAGCCGAAGGCGCAAAGGCAATTGCGAGCTACGATCCCAGGTCCGCCAGAATCGATTGGATCATGGGCATTGGCCAGAACCGGACGCATATGCTTTACGTCACGGCTGACCAAACTCACATCTACACAACCAACGTAAACTCCGCCACGGTCAGCATTCTGGAAAAGGTCGCGCTGCCTCCCATGGGACCTCCTCCGGGAATGCGTCCGCCGGGAGGTGCGCCTCCTCCTGGGCCCCCGCCGGGAATGAACCAGCCGCGAATGGATTGGAATCAGACCGTCATCCCGGTCGGGAAAGGCGACGAAGGCTTTGACGTATCGCCCGACGGGCGCGAGCTTTGGACTGCGAACGCGCAGGACGGCACCCTCTCGGTGGTTGACCTCACCACCCTCTCGGTGACAGCTACGTTGAACGCGCAGACGTTCGGCGCCAACCGTCTCAAGTTCACTCCTGACGGGAAGCTGGTGCTCATTTCAAGTCTGGGCAATGGCGATCTGGTCATCTACGATGCGGCATCCCGCAAGGAATTCCAGCGGGTCCAGATCGGCCATGGAGCGGCAGGCATTCTCATGGATCCGGTGGCCAATCGTGCGTTCATCGCTTGTGGGCCTGACAACTACCTGGCCGTTCTTGACCTGAAAACGCTTGCGGTGACAGGGCACATCGATGTTGGGGGGGAGCCGGACGGCCTGGCCTGGGCGACCCGCCCTTAGTCGAGAACAGGCGTTCCTCTTCGAGCCATTCAGACCGTGCACACTGTCATGCCATTGTCAGGCACATCTCCTATTGACATTCTGTAGGAGGGAGCACATACTCGTATCGGCATTCGATAGGAGCGCGCAGATGAGTTCCAAACAGGCCAGTCTCCTGCAGGGCACGCTCGATCTCCTGGTTCTCAAAGCGCTGGGAGCCGGAGAACTCCACGGCCTGGGCATCTCGCGACGCATTGAGCAAGTTACCCTGGGGACATTTCTGGTCAAGCCTGGCTCGCTGTTTCCTGCTCTTCATCGCATGGAGGCGGCTGGCTGGCTGAGTTCCTTTTGGGGCGAATCCGAGAACAACCGCCGTGCGAAGTTCTACCGCCTCACCAGGACTGGCAAACGCCAGCTTGAAGTGGAGACGGACCAATGGACAAGAGTCGCCCATGCCATGACAAGCGCATTGCGGGCAACATAGAGGGCCATCCATGACACTCTGGTCCCGCGCTCGCAGCATCTCACGGAACCTGCTCCGGAAGCAGCAGGTTGAACGTCAGCTTGACGATGAAGTTCGTGTCTACGTGGATATGCTGACCGACGAACGCATCGCTGCCGGCATGTCCCCATCGGAGGCGCGGCGCACTGCACAGGCCGAGTCCGGCGGTATTGAGCAGGTCAAGCAGGCTGTGCGCGATCGTCGCGTGGGCACAGGCCTCGAGCTCCTGTGGCAAGACGCGCGTTTCGGCCTGCGCCAGCTGCGGCGTAACCCCGGCTTCACGATTGCCGTTGTTGCCGCTCTGGCTCTCGGCATCGGTGCCAACACAGCCATTTTCTCGGTGGTCAATGCGGTTCTGCTTAAGCCTCTCACGTACCCCGACGCCGATCGCATCGTCCATTTCTATCGCCCTTTTCCTGAGGGGCGTCGTGAAGAAGCATCCATTCCAGAATTCCGAAGCATACAACAGCAAACCAGTGTTTTCTCTGAGGTAGCAGGCTACGATGCAGCCGGCCCCGGGTTCAATCTCACCAGCGAGCGGCCTGAGCAGGTTCATGGCATTCATGTAACTGCGAGTTACTTTCGCCTCTTCGGCGCACCCGCTATTCTCGGGAGAACTTTTACGGCGCATGAAGATGCTCCCAACGGCGGCAAGGTAGTAATACTGAGCTACGGCTTGTGGCAGCGCAAGTTCGGCGCCAGTCCGGATGTCATCGGCAAGGCGCTTTCATTGGGCAACGAGTCATACACGATTGTCGGCGTAATGGAAAAGCAGTTTGTGCCCATGCCTGAAGCGGATATCTGGCTGCCCTTTCAATTCGAATCCGTAAGCAACAATCTTGGGCACTTCTTTCACATCGTCGCAATGCTTCAGCCCGGCATCGGGCTATCTCAGGCCAACGCACAAATGAAGTTGGCAGGCGCCGGGTTTCTCCACGACTACCCAAAAGCAAATCCCGCCCAGGGTTTCGCGGTCGAATCGCTGCGGGAAACTATCGTGGGCGACTCGCGCAAATCGTTGTTGATTCTGCTGGGGGCCGTTGGCTTTGTTTTACTCATTGCCTGCGCCAATGTCGCCAATCTGCTGCTGGCTCGCGCCACGGGCCGCAAACGCGAGTTCGCGATTCGTTCGGCTCTTGGCGCCAGCCGCATTCGAATCGTCCGCCAACTGCTTATCGAAAGCGTCTTGCTCGCAGTTGCCGGCGGCATGCTTGGTCTTGCTCTCGGCTTTGTTTCTATGCGGGCTCTGCTGGCTATCAGCCCCGCGGGCCTGCCACGCATCGGCGAAGACGGTTCGGCCATCGGCATGGATTGGCGCGTGCTCGGCTTCACGCTCGCCGTCTCGCTTCTCACCGGTATTCTCTTTGGACTTTTTCCCGCGCTCAGCGCCTCGCGCTCCGATCTCAACTCCGCTCTCAAAGAGAGCAGCAGCCGCTCAGGCACGGGCTTTCGCCAGGGAAAGGCGCGTTCGCTGCTGGTCATCGGCGAAGTCTCTTTGGCGCTGGTTCTGCTCATCGGATCGGCGCTGCTCATTCGCACATTTGTTGCCCTGCAAGGCGTTGGTTCCGGATTCGATTCCCACAATATTCTCACCATCGAAATGTCGCTCAATGGCGAGCGGTACCACGAGGCAGCCGGCGTGGCGCAACTCTCGCGCGATGGGCGCGACCGGCTCAATGCCCTTCCCGGCGTCGAACTTTCTGCCGCCGCTTATTGGCTGCCCATCGATACCGGAGACGGTCTCGGGTTCCAGATCGTCGGACGTCCGGTCAAGCAAGGCTGTTGTGGCGGCAGATGGATGAGCATCTCGCCGGGTTACCTCAACCTGTTCAAGATTCCCATTTTGCGCGGACGCGACTTTTCAGAAAGCGATTCGGCTTCCGCGCCCGGCGTGGTGCTGATAAACGAGACGCTGGCCACGCACCTCTGGCCCAAGGAGAATCCCGTAGGTCATCAAATCGTGATCGGTAAAGACCTGGGCCCTGCTTTCGAAGAGCCTGCGCGTGAAATTGTCGGCGTGGTTGCCGACTTTCATAATGCCGGTCTCGGCCACCCTCCCCTGCCGCTGATGATTGTTCCCATAGCGCAGGTCACCGACGGAAATACCGCACTCTATTCCGATTCGCAGCCCCTTCTTTGGCTGGTGCGAACCCGCAATGACCCCCACCAGTACCTGGCCGCGATCAGCGAGCAATTGCGCACTGCAAGCGGAGGCTTTCCAGTGGCGCATATCCGCACCATGGACGAGGTTATGGGGCGCTCGACGGCGCGCGAGAGCTTCAACATGCTGCTGCTGTCAATCTTCGGCGCCTCCGCGCTGGTTCTGGCGGCCATAGGCATCTACGGACTAATGGCCTATTCTGTCGAGCAGCGAACCCAGGAGATAGGTATCCGCATGGCCCTCGGCGCGGATCGCTACGTCATTCGGAGGCTCGTGGTCTGGCAGGGAATGAGGCTGGCTCTGGTGGGCGTGGCAGTCGGCGTCGCTGCTGCCTTCGGGCTTACACGGCTCATTGCGAGTTTTCTGTTTGGCGTCGAGCCATGGGACCCAGTGGCATTCGTCTGTGTGCCACTGCTGCTGACTTCGGTTGCGCTTCTCGCGGTATGGCTCCCTGCCGCACGCGCCTCGAAGGTCGATCCATTGCAGGCCTTGCGCGCGGAGTAATCCGGAGACGGCAAGCGGGCACAGAGATTGGCTGCTCCGGGTCGCGGTTTTGAGTCCAGGGAAAGTACAAACCCAAACTCCGCATGCGATAATCGCCGCAACTCTGCAAAATGGACCAGTCTATGGATCAGCAAATTGCGTGCATAATCATGAGCGGCATTATCTTCCCCTGGTACATTACGTTGGGCAAGGTGGCCGTTGGTGCAGTCATCACGGTGGTTTCGCTAGCGGCCCGATACTGGAGGTTCTTTGCCCAGTGGCTGAACGGCATCCGAGGGCGCGATTGGGCTTCCGTTTCCGCCGTGGTCGACATAGTCAGCGTTGTCGCTCAAACGGAGCAGGGCCGCTACAACAGAGAACGAATCGTTGGCTACCTAGCCACGCTTACTTACTTCTATCGCAATCCTGAACTGCAAACGGGCGATTACAGCCGCATGTTCGACCGGGAAGACGAAGCTCAGGCCTGGACTGCGTCCTACAAGGGCCGCGCTGTCCTGGTTCACGTGGACCCGCGCGACCCCTCACGGTCTGTGTTGCGCAAGGAAGAACTCTAATTGGCAGCCAGCACCGCGTCCGCAATTCGCGCAGCCTCAACGGCTAACCGCACAGTGTGCACTCGCACCAGGGAAGCGCCGTGCAGAATCGCCGTCACCAGAGCCGCCACGCTGGCCGTCTCGCGCGCATTCACCGGGGCGTCTCGCCCTGCGTAGAGCGGCGCCAGCGTTCTGGCCATGAACGACTTGCGCGATAAACCGGCAAGCAACGGCCGGCCCAGTTGCAACAGCTCTGCCTGGCGGGCAAGCAGCGTGTAGTTCTCATCGAGCCTCTTGCCAAATCCGTAGCCGGGGTCCAGCACCACTGCCTCAAGCGAAATGCCTGCCGCCTCGGCGCTGGCCAAACTAGCCTGAAGTCCCGACCGCACGCTGCGAAGCAATTCATCCGGAGCAAGCTGCGCCTGAGTCCGCCATTCTTCCGGCCTCCCCCGCGTGTGCATCAGCACCACGCCGCACCCGGCGTCCGTGCACGTCTCAGCCATTTCAGGGTCCCACGAAAAGCCGCTGACGTCGTTCAAAATTTCCGCTCCGGCCAGGCACGCAGCCCGCGCCGTGGCTGCCTTGTAGGTATCCACAGAAACAACTGCTTCCGGCCGCGCCGCAAGAATCCCTTCGAGTACCGGTAAAAGCCGCGTCTGTTCCTGTCCTGCGCTCACGGTCGGCCTCGGCTCCGAACCCGCTGCGGCA
>Ga0302187_10005271_pt1 | contig 10236 bp, 7 predicted proteins | sample II_Bog_E1_3_FD_202120 | JGI IMG/M metagenome (GOLD analysis project Ga0302187, IMG submission 202120) | Peat permafrost microbial communities from Stordalen Mire near Abisko, Sweden - II_Bog_E1_3 | ecosystem: Environmental > Terrestrial > Soil > Wetlands > Peat | place: Sweden: Abisko, Stordalen...
CCGGCATGATCGGGCTCGAGCTCTGCGTCCCCTTGCTCCTGTCCCTCGTCCACGACGGCACGCTCTCGCTCGGCCGGTTCGTCGACGCGCTGACCCGCGCGCCCGCGAACGTGGTCGGCCTCCCCCAGCCGCGGATCAAGGACGGCTGCCGCGCCGATCTCGTCCTGCTCGACCCGAACCTCGAGCACACCATCGACACCGCCCGCCTGCGGAGCAAGAGCAAGAACACGCCCTTCGCGGGGCGCAAGGTCAAGGGGCGCGTCATGATGACGGTCGCCGGTGGGCGCGTCATCTTCGACGGCACCTCCGCGAGGCCCTCGTGAGCGGCGACGAGCGCGCGTGGCTCGTGCTGGCCGACGGCACGACGTTCGAGGGCCGCCCCTTCGGCGCGCGGCGCAGCACGACCGGTGAGGCCGTCTTCACGACCACCATGACCGGCTACCAGGAGGTGCTGACCGACCCCTCGTATCACGGGCAGCTCGTCGTGATGACGGCGCCCGAGATCGGCAACGTCGGCGTCAACGCGGCGGACACCGAGGCGGTCGACGGGAGGCCGCGCGTGGCCGGGTTCGTCGTGCGCGACTTGAGCCCCATCGCGTCGAACTGGCGTTCGGAGCAGTCGTTGGAGGCGTACCTCGCGCAGCACGGCATCGTCGGCATCGAGCAGGTCGACACGCGCAAGCTCACGCGCCACCTGCGCGACCACGGCTCGCAGAACGGCGCCATCGGCACCGACTCGCCCGAGGAGCTGCTCCGCGTCGCGCGAAGCGCCCCCGACATGAGCGGCCTCGACCTCGTCGAGCGCGTCACGCCGCGCGAGACGTACTCGTGGACCGAGGGGCGCGGCATCTGGGCACCGCCGGGCGCGACGCGAGCGCCCACGCATCACGTCGTCGCCGTCGACTACGGCATCAAGCGGAACATCCTCCGCTGCCTGGTCGACACCGGCTTCAAGGTCACGGTCGTCTCCGCGCGCGCCTCGGCGAGCGACATCCTCGCGCTGAAGCCCGACGGCGTCTTTCTCTCCAACGGCCCCGGCGACCCAGAGCCGGTGGATTATGCTGTCCGCGCGATTCGCAAATTCCTGGGCCGTGTGCCGGTTTTCGGAATCTGCCTGGGCCATCAACTCACTGGGCTGGCGCTGGGAGGCAAAACCTACAAGCTCAAATTTGGCCATCACGGCGGCAATCACCCGGTCAAGAACAACGCGACCGGCAAGGTAGAGATCACGGCCCACAACCACAACTATGCCGTCGATCCGGACTCGATCAACGCCAACGAAGTCGAGCTGACCCACGTGGACCTGAACGACCAGACTCTTGAAGGCATGCGTCATCGGACGCTGCCGTTGTTCACCGTCCAGTACCACCCCGAAGCTGCTCCCGGCCCGCACGACTCCAACTACCTCTTCCACGACTTCCGGCGGATGATGGAGGAGTGGAAGGGATGAGCGGACTTTGACGAACAGCTTGGGATTTGAAAGTAGCTTGGCATGGCTTTGAAGAATTCCGAACAACTCGGCCTTGAAGGATGCGCGGAGCGGAAGCGATCCGGTGCGTATTTCACACCGGACGATGGTGTGAGAACGCTCGTCAAATGGGCTATCCGGCGACCGTCAGATCGCATGCTCGACCCGTCTTGCGGCGACGGCAGGTTCTTGGCAGCGCACCGCAGGAGCGTTGGAATTGAGCAGAATGTGGAGTCCGCCGGAATTGCGAAGCAGAGAGCGCCATGGGCGCTCGTTCATGAAGGTGATTTTTTTGCTTGGGCGGAAAGCACGAAAGAAAGGTTTGAGTGCGCCGTTGGCAACCCGCCTTTTATTCGATACCAGCACTTTACTGGAGATGTCCGATCAAGAGCGCTGGCACTGTGCGCCAAGTTGGGAGCGAACTTCTCTGGCTTGAGTTCTTCCTGGGCTCCATTTTTAGTTGCAGCCGCGGGCCTCCTCAGAGAGGGAGGCCGTATGGCGTTCGTTGTTCCGGCGGAGATCGGCCACGCGCCTTACGCAAGGCCTCTGGTCGATTTTCTGCTAAGAAGCTTTCAGCACACACAGATCGTGGCGATAAGGGATAAGTTCTTCCACCACCTCTCTGAAGATTGCTGGCTGCTCTATGCGGACGGTTTCGGAGGGACTTCTACCGCATTACACTTCACAGAGGTGGATTCGTTTGCATTTTCAGCGGAACCGCCTAAATCGACTGTTTCCATTCCCATAGCCGAGTTGCGCGTTTTTTGGAAGATGCGACTCCGACCGTATCTCTTGCCTTCGACGGTTCGCGAGTTTTACTTGAATGCCGCACAGACTAACGGTTCATTTCGTCTAAGCGAGGTGGCAAGCATTGGGATCGGCTATGTAAGCGGTGACAATGATTTTTTTCATTTTCGGCCCTCGACGGCGGAAAGGCTTGGGATTCCAAGAGACTTGCTCCATCCAACTGTGCGGAATGGCAGATCGCTTCCCGCAGGGAGTCTGACGCGAAAGATTATCGATGGATGGTATAGAGCGGACGAGCAAATGCTATTACTCAAGCTCGAGAAGTCTACTCATCTGTCAGCATCTGTAAGGCATTACCTTGATTCGGATGCGGGGCAAAAGGCCCGAGAGACATATAAATGCCGCACGCGCGATCCGTGGTATGTTGTTCCCGATGTGAGAACACCGGACTTTTTTCTGACCTACATGTCGGGACGTGAGCCAAATCTTGTTCGTAATGACGCGACTTGCACATGCACTAACTCTGTTCACAGCGTTCGGTTTACCAAGCATAATGCGGTGTCACAAGTGCAACGAGCATGGTCGTCCCCGTTCGTGCAGCTAAGTTGCGAGATCGAAGGGCATCCGTTAGGGGGAGGCATGTTGAAGCTTGAACCGAGGGAAGCAGGACAAATCCTAATCCCACAACCCCGAATTGTCCCTGATTTACCGGTGCAAGTCATAGCGGACGCTGTCTTCAAGATGCGTAATTGGAGGCATTATGACACCAATTGAGAACTCGGATCAGAGGGTATGCAAGTGGATAAGTCAGAGGTCGGCCCTCCGCCAGTTTGCAACCTTCAGTGGGACAACTCAGAGTCAACAGCACATCAAGCCATTGCACTGGTATGTTGCATGCCGACTCGTTGTCGAAGGCGGCTTTCACCCCGACGACATTACGCCCCACCCTCCATTTTCTGTAACCCGGAAAGGGCAACAGTATGTCTTGGCTCATACGCCCGAATCCGCGACGGGTGGCGAGGCAACCGTATTAGGCGGTTTGAAGACAAAGAACGTCGATGTCGTTGCTTTGAAAGCGGGACTTGGACCGGTCATGGCTGTTTCGTGCAAAGGGATGACGGGAGCGTTTCGCAATCTAACCAATCGGATGGAAGAGACGATCGGTGAATGCACCAATCTCCACATTACCTACCCCGCATTGGCCTTCGGCTATATGTTCGCGGTTCGCGCGAATCGACGCATTGAGGAGGTAGTCTCCACCGTGCTGCCTGAAGGCACCTCGTCGGGGCGACAGCTATCTGCGAACGACATCGCACTGCAGAAAGGCGGCGATCCGGTGGAATCGATTATTCGATTCCACGCGGCTTTGAGGGAACTGACAGGGAGAAGAGGCATTCGGAATGATGTTAGCCGCTATGAGGCGGTCGCACTTGCTATGGTCGAAATGGCCGATGCTAAGGCAGGGGAGGTTCTCCAAACATTCCCTCCGGCCGACAGCCCTTTGCGGTTGGAAGAATTCTTTAAGACCCTCTACCTTCGATATGACGAGCGGTTTGTGTATAGCGCACCCGATCTGAAATCTGTAACACAACGAATATGTTGGACCCCTAATTCGCCAGCCCTTTCGGACCCGGTCATGGACGAGATTGACTACCTTCCTCGTCTGGATGCCGATCCCGACGTATCGCAGTGAAGAGCGTATGCTTCGATCATTTCGAGAGCGTAGCTCAACTTTTCCAAGAAACTGGGCAGAAAAGAAACCATGCCACGCAGAAATGACATTCAGAAGATATTGGTGATTGGCTCGGGGCCCATTGTGATTGGGCAGTCGGCGGAGTTTGATTACTCCGGAACGCAGGCCTGCAAGGCTCTCAAGCAGGAGGGCTACGAGGTGGTGCTGGTTAACTCCAACCCGGCCACCATCATGACCGATCCCGATCTCGCCGACCGCACATACATTGAGCCGTTGACGCGCGAGTACGTCGAGGAGATTATCCGTATCGAGTCGGAGATGCTGACTCCCGGATCGGGTAAATTCGCATTGCTGCCGACGGTCGGTGGACAAACGGCGCTTAATTTAGCCGTTGATCTGGCCGATGCGGGGATTCTGGACCGCTATAACGTCGAGCTGATTGGCGCGAAACTCGAAGCCATCAAGAAGGCCGAAGACCGGCTGCTCTTCAAAGACGCCATGCTGCGCATCGGTCTTGAAGTATCCAAGTCCGCGCTCGTGAATAATCTACGCGATGGCCTGGAGTTCGCCTCCAAACTCGGCTTTCCGGTACTCATACGCCCCAGCTTCACGCTGGGCGGCACGGGCGGCGGCATCGCTTATAACCGCGAAGAGTTGATGGAGATTCTGGCGCGCGGGCTGGACCTTTCGCCGGTGCATGAGTGCCTCATCGAAGAGAGCGTGCTGGGCTGGAAGGAATACGAACTCGAGGTGATGCGCGACCTCGCTGACAACGTCATCATTATTTGTTCTATTGAAAATTTCGACCCTATGGGCGTGCATACCGGCGACTCGATTACCGTGGCCCCGGCGCAGACGCTCACCGACCGCGAGTACCAGAAGATGCGCGACGCGGCTATTGCCGTGATGCGCGAGATTGGCGTCGAGACCGGCGGGTCTAATGTTCAATTCGCTGTCAACCCCATCGACGGACGCATGACGGTCATCGAGATGAATCCGCGCGTCTCGCGCTCGTCGGCGCTGGCGTCTAAGGCAACGGGCTTTCCCATCGCCAAGATTGCCGCCAAGCTGGCCGTGGGTTACACGCTCGACGAAATTCCCAACGACATTACGCGCAAGACTCCTGCCTGTTTTGAGCCGACGATTGATTATGTCGTCGTCAAAATTCCCAAGTGGCAGTTTGAAAAGTTTCCCGGCTCCGACGAGACGCTCGGGCCCCAGATGAAGTCGGTGGGCGAAGTGATGGCCATTGGCCGCACCTTCAAAGAAGCGCTGATGAAAGCGTGGCGGGCGCTGGAGACGGGCAAGAAAACCGGCGCGGAGGTTCTGGAACCGCGGCGGCTCACGCAGATGCTGGTCACTCCGCGGCCTGAGCGGCTTGGCTACATTCGCTACGCATTCGAGCGCGGCATGAGCGTGCGCGAAGTAGCGCGGCTCACCGGCATGGACCCGTGGTTTCTGCATCAGGTGCGTGAGATCACGCTGGCGCAGATGGCCCTTGCTGAAACGACTCCAGACGCCATAGGCACGGAACAATTGCGCCAACTCAAGCGGCTCGGATTGAGCGACGAGCGCATCGCGACTGAATGGAAGCTGGAAGGTCACGCAGGCATCCAGCAGGTGAGGGAACTGCGCGAAGCCAAAGGCATCAAGCCCGTATTCAAACTGGTGGATACCTGCGCGGCTGAGTTCGAGTCGATGACGCCCTACCTCTACTCGACCTATGAAGAAGAGGACGAAGCGCCGCCGACCGCCAAGCGGAAGATCATCATTCTCGGTTCGGGGCCAAACCGGATTGGGCAAGGCATCGAGTTCGATTACTGCTGCTGCCACGCAGCCTTCGCGCTGAAGGACGACGGTTACGAGACCATCATGGTTAATTGCAACCCGGAGACCGTTTCGACCGATTACGACACCAGCGACCGGCTATACTTTGAGCCGCTGGTGCTGGAAGATGTGCTGGCAATCTACAACCATGAGGCGCAGTCGGGCGCAGAGATTGGAATGATTGTGCAATTCGGCGGGCAGACGCCGCTGAATCTCGCGCAGCGTCTGCGCGCGGCAGGCGTGCCCATTATCGGTACTTCGCCAGAGTCGATTGATCTTGCCGAAGACCGCAAGCGCTTCGGCAAGCTGCTCGACGAGTTGAAGATTCCGCAGCCCGCCGGAGGCACAGCTACCAGCGTGGAAGAGGCGCTGGCCATCGGCGAGCGCATCGGTTACCCGGTGCTGGTGCGTCCCAGCTACGTGCTTGGCGGCCGGGCCATGGTCATCGCGTATGATGCAGAGGCCGTGGCTCAATACATGCAGCAGGCTGTGGAATATTCACAGGAACGGCCGGTGCTCGTTGATCACTTTTTGGAGAGCGCCATCGAAGTGGACGTGGACGCGCTTTGTGATTCCGAGGATGTAATCATCGCTGGGATCATGCAACACATTGAAGAGGCCGGCATTCACTCCGGCGATTCGTCTTGTGTGCTGCCCGCCGTGAGCATCCGCGAAGAGACGCTCGAGGTGATCCGCACCTATACGCGCAAACTTGCCCTGGCGCTTAAAGTTGTCGGCCTGGTCAATCTGCAACTCGCCATCCAGCGCGACGCTGAGGGCCAGGATCACGTCTTCATCATCGAAGTAAATCCCCGCGCCTCGCGTACCGTGCCCTACGTCTCGAAGGCCACGGGAATTCCGCTGGCCAAAGTGGCTGCGCGGCTGATGACTGGCCGCAAGCTGCGCGAACTGCTGCCGGCGCAGCTTGCCAGCGGCAAAGACCTGGAGACTGGCACGCATTTTTACGTCAAGTCGCCGGTCTTTCCGTGGAATAAATTCGCCGGTGTGGATACGGTTCTGGGGCCGGAGATGCGTTCTACTGGCGAAGTGATGGGCGTGGCCGCAACTTTTGGCGAGGCCTTTGCCAAGGCGCAGCTTGCAGCGGGGCAGGTGTTGCCCAGCAGCGGTACGGTCTTCTTCAGCGTCAACGATCCCGACAAGCCCGCGGTTGTTGACTTGGTGCGCCGCTACGTTGATCTGGGCTTCAAGATTGTGGCCACCGAGGGCACGGCCAATGTGCTGGAAAAGGCTGGGATCGTTGTGCAGAGGGTCTTCAAGGTCAAGGAGGGCCGGCCCAACATCGTGGACCTGATCAAGGGCGATCGCATTCAGCTCCTGGTCAACACTCCGCGCGGGCAGGATACTTTCTTTGATGAGAAGGCGATTCGCCGGGCCGCGGTGCTGGCGCGGATTCCTTCCATCACCACCATCGCCGCCGCGCAGGCTGCGGTGGAAGGCATCCATGCCATGCAAAGCCGCCAGACCACGGTCTACGCACTGCAGCAATTGCACGCGAAAAACCGGCGCGTAATGCGCTGGTCTCGGGAAACGGGCACCGGAGGGCTTTCGCATGACTGAGCAGGAGAGACAACAAATCCTGGCGTCTCTGGAGCAAGGGCCGGCGGCGCTGCATGAGGCTTTGCAGGGCGTGACAGAGGAGATGGCTGCACGCGCTCCCGCTCCGGGAAGCTGGTCCATCCTCGGGTGTGTCGAGCATATTGTCATCTCCGAGGATTATCTCTTTGGCCAGATCATTTCGTCAGAGCGCGTCGATGCGCCGCTCATCAACGAGCGGCGCGAAGCCGCCATCCCCGTCCGCGGATTGGACCGCTCCAGGCGCATGGAATCGCCTGCGGAGGGCTTCCCGAGCGGGCGATTTGCCACGCTACCGGAAGCGGTCGAGCGGTTCATGGCCAATCGGGAGCGAACCATGCAATTCGTTCGGGAGAATACGGAAGACCTCCGCTCCAGAATCACGTCGCATCCGATCATGGGAACCGTGAATTGCCACGAGATGCTTTTGTCGATTGCAGTTCATTCCCTGCGGCACGTCAAGCAGATTGAAGAGGCCAAGGCCGCTCTGGTTTGATTCGTTTCTGATCGTTTGCGCTGCGTTTTTCCGTGGTACTGGCATGAATTGGCGAGCCGGTTGTCTACAATACACGTATGTTGCTAGAAGGCATCTTTGCCGCTGTTCCCACGCCGTTTTACTCCGATGAGCGCGTCTATTTCCGGAAACTCGAAGCCAACATGGCCCGCTACTCCCGCAGCTTGCTTTCCGGAATGCTGCTTTTGGGCTCCACGGGCGAAGCCCCGTATCTTGACGACGCCGAGACCAGAGACGTGCTGCGCGTAGCCGCCGAGGCCGCGGCGCCGGACAAGGTACTCATCGCCGGCGTGGGACGCGAGAGCGTAAAGGCCACAGTTGCGCTGGCGGAGGCCGCGGCCGAATTCCGCTACGATGCCGTTCTGGTGCGCACGTCCACCTACTTTGCGAGCCAGATGTCGCCGGCCGTCGTGCTCAACTACTTCCGCAGCGTAGCTGATCGTTCGCCCCTGCCGGTGGTGCTCTACAACATTCCCCGCTTCGTTTCTTACAACATCCCCATCGAAGTGGCGGCTGAACTGGCCGAGCACCCCAATATTATCGGCATCAAGGATTCCTCGGGCAATCTGGAGCGGATTCGCGCTCTGGTCGCGGCAACCGTTGGTGCGCCCCGGCGAACCGCGACGGTGACGCCTATTTTTGAGGCTGTGACCGGACGCATGTTGACGCCTAAAGCCGGCACCGGAGAGGCGCTTGTCTCCATCGGCGGCCAGGGCGGCGGCGTGGCTGTCGCTGCGGCTGCACAAATCAAGACGCGAACCAAAGAAGTGGGATTTCAGGTGCTCACCGGCGCAGCTTCAAATCTGCTTGAGTCGCTCGAAGCGGGCACGTCTGGGGGCATACTGGGCATGGCCGCGTTCGCTCCGCAGGCCTGCCAGGAGGTCTATCTGGCATGGAAAGACCACGACCGCAAGCTGGCCGAAGAGAAGCAGAAGCGCATCAGCGGCCCCAATCAGCGCGTCGTAGGCGAGTTGGGCATTGCGGGGGTCAAGTACGCCTGCGATTTCAATGGCTACTACGGAGGCCGCGCCCGCGCTCCGCTGCTGCTGTCCACTTCCGCAGAAAAGGCGGAGATTGAAGGGCTGTTGGCCGGGATTCGCAACTAGGATTCGGTTTTATTTGCGCCCGGCCAAATGAGATTCTCCGGCCCCAGAAGATTTCTTTCGACAATTGACCCCAGCACCAGCGATGTAGATGTGGTTCCGAAGGGCGTCAGGGAGTCGATGACGTGGTTCAAATGTTCCACCGAGATGACATTCACCTTCATGATGAACGAGTCCGCACCGGTCCCGCGGTGACACTCGACGACCTCGGTCATGGAGCGGATCTGGGCGGTCAGCCTGAGCAGCACGTCGCCCACAATGCTCATGCGAATGAAGGCCGTGATGGGCAAACCCACCTGCAACGGACTGATGTCAGCGCGGTAAGCGCGGATAATGCCCTCTTCTTCCATGCGGCGAACGCGCTGCGCGGCGGCAGGCGTGGAGAGCCCTACGCGGCGGCCCAACTCGGCAAAAGAGATGCGGGCGTCCTTTTGTAGTTCGATGAGCATCTTCCAGCCCACCGCATCCAGCAGTTTTTCCTTGGCCGAATCGGACAATCCATGCCTCCTTTGTATATTGCCTTACGCTCGTTAAGTATAGTCGCGCAAAATCCAATATTCCATCATGGGTCTTTGGCGAAAACGGTGAATTGCCCTTCACTGGCGCTCATCCGCCGTCTGGTTTTTCGGCGCCTTGCTTATCCGGGCCGCTTCATTTAACTTGGACTCCATCTCGCACATGCAGGTGATCTTGTGTCTTTACGTTCCCGTTCCAGCCTTGTGATGCTGTTTTGCGCCGTATGTTCACTGACTTTCGCGCAGTTTTGCTTTGCCCAGCAAGCCGCTGAGGCATGGATCGCGCCGCATTTTTCGCTTGCGCCACAGGCCCTGTATGAAGCGGCGTCGGCGGTGAACGCGCCGGAAGGCGCGAATGTGACCATACTCGTCGATGAAGAGAGCTATTCTTTCGACGAATCGGGACGCATCCAGCACGTTTCGCACGTTATCTACAAAGTGCTCACACAAAAAGGCGCAGAGGGGTGGGATTTTCTCTCGGTGGGCTGGGAGCCATGGCATGAGGCGCGGCCGTCGATTCGGGCAAGAGTGATTATGCCGGACTTTTCTGTACATGAGCTGGACCCGTATACCATCACCGAGGCGCCGGCACGTGGAGGCGATTATAAGTCGTACAGCGACGGCAAGAGGCTGCGCGCGCCTTTTCCGGCGATTGCTCCCGGAGTGGTCGTGGAGGCGGAGTACACGGAGCGCGAGACAGAGCCGCTCTTTGCTCCGGGGCATGTGGGGCGAATCGTCTTTGGTCAGGAGCGGGTTCCGGTGGAGCACAGCCGAGC
>Ga0302187_10005285_pt1 | contig 10224 bp, 7 predicted proteins | sample II_Bog_E1_3_FD_202120 | JGI IMG/M metagenome (GOLD analysis project Ga0302187, IMG submission 202120) | Peat permafrost microbial communities from Stordalen Mire near Abisko, Sweden - II_Bog_E1_3 | ecosystem: Environmental > Terrestrial > Soil > Wetlands > Peat | place: Sweden: Abisko, Stordalen...
AGGTGCTGCAGATCATTTCCCCTCTTCGGCGCACACTATGCATGGAGGAGATCGGCCATGGAGACCACACCCACGCGGGAAAACCCGTGCAGTTTCGCCTTGATTCCCCCAAATGTTAAAAACCCCACCCCTCTGTTTTGCCACATGCCCATGAAAATAAACAGGTTGAACGAAAAATGCTCCAATATTCCCTTTTATCTAAAGGACTTACGCGATTTGTGTTTTTTGCTCTTAGGCGTATCTAAAGGACTTATACACCGCACCGCCGCTGCCCGCTAAGATCGTAGAGTGAGTCTCCACTTCAACCTGCTCAACCAGACCGACGCCGGCGGACGCCGCGCCCAGCTCGTGCTGCCCCACCAGACGGTCGAAACCCCGGTCTTCATGCCGGTAGGCACGGCCGGGACGGTCAAGGCCGTCCCGCAGGATGTGCTCGAGACGCTGGACGCGCAGATCATCCTCGGCAACACCTACCACCTTTACCTGCGCCCCGGCCATGAAGCCATCCGCCGCATGGGCGGGCTGCACCGCTTCATCAGCTGGCCCCGGGCCATGCTTACGGATTCCGGCGGCTTTCAGGTTTTCTCCCTCAGCCAGTTGCGCAAGGTCAGCGAGGAGGGCGTCCGCTTCCGCTCGCATCTGGATGGAAGCTCGCACTTTTTTACGCCCGAGCATTCCATGGATGTGCAGATCGCCCTCGGCGCGGACATTGCCATGGCCTTCGACGAGTGCACCGAATATCCGGCTGAAAGGTCGAGGGCGCAGGAAAGCCTACGGCTTACCATGGCCTGGGGCCGCCGTTCGCTTGAGCACCATCGCGCCCACCGGCATGAGGTGCCGTGGTTCGATGAACAAGGCGTGCGATCGCAGTCGCTCTACGGGATCGTGCAGGGCGGGATGTACCGCGAGCTGCGGCGGGAGAGCGCAGAGCGCCTGGTGGAGATGGATTTTGATGGCTACGCCATCGGCGGGCTCAGCGTGGGCGAGCCCCGCGATCTGACCATGGAAATGATCGCCGAAGTCCTGCCCCTTCTGCCCAAAGACAAGCCGCGCTATGTGATGGGCGTCGGCTATCCGGACGAGATTGAGCAGTATGCGCGCATGGGCGTGGACATGATGGATTGCGTGCTGCCCACCCGCGCCGCCCGCCATGGTCTGCTGTTCACGAGCGAGGGCCGGCTGAACATCAAGGGCAAGAGGTACGCCGAAGACCAGGGCCCGCCCGACCCAGCCTGCGACTGCATGGTGTGCCGCCGCTACTCCCGCGCCTACCTGCGCCACCTGATGCAGGCCGGCGAAGCGCTCTCCGGCACCCTGAACTCGATCCACAACCTGGCCTACTACCTGGGCATCATGAAGCGCGTGCGGAAGGACCTGGACCAGCCAGCGTGAATGATTCCGTTACGCGCCGATCGCTGCGCCAAGGAGCTGTTTGAGTGCCTGCACGTACTCGGTGAGCGCCAGGCGGCCGCTGTCGGTCATGCGGTAAAGGGTCTGCGGCTTGCGCTGGACAAACTTCTTTTCAACGGCCACATAGCCGGCTTCCTCGAGCTTGAGCAACTGTGCTCCCAGGTTGCCGTCGGTCGAGCCGGTTTTGGTGCGCAGCCAGGTAAACTCGGCCTCGTCCACCGCGGAGAGCAGGCTCAGCAGGGCCAGGCGCAGCTTGCCGTGAATGACTGGATTCAGCTCCGGCAGCTCAGGCATGGAAGGCTCCCTGGCCGGCCTCGCTCCGCTTCTGCTTGCTCGACTCGGCGATCATCCCGTAGATGCCAAAGACTATCTGGCAAAAGAAGATAGCCGTCAGGAAGGTGATCGAAGTAACCGTGTCGGAAGTGAAGCAGGCAGCCACCCCAGCGGACCACCACGCCACGGCGCAGGCAAATTGCATCTTCCACTTGAGAATGATGCTGGAGGTGCAATTGGCCCCTCCCAGCATGGCGCCAATAATCGCGACCGACACATGCTCGTCGAGCCTGCCGCTCATCCCCAGCGAGACCATCAACACAAAGATGGAGACGCCCAAGCCCAGCCAGATGGCCATCATGGCCCGGCCGACGGTGGTTTCCGGCCGCTTGCTTGCGGTGCGCGAGGCCAGCACCCCGGTCAGAACGCCCGCCGCCACCATGGTCACCGGCCAGGCCAGCGAGGCTTTGCCCAGCGTCGCCCAGGCAATGGCCACATAGTAGGCCACGCCCCACAGCACAAAGGTCCAACCCCAGCTCTCGGTGGTGCGCCGGCCCTCGGCGATCATCTGCTCAATCAGGCTCAGCCTGTCTTTCAGCTCCTGCGATTCAATGTTGGACGTCATGGAAGCTCCTCCTTGGATTCTCAATCTGACCAGAGTTATCTCTTTCAAGGAGTACTCTATATTGCAGAGTAAAGAAAGTCAACCTGGATTTTTGCTTTTTTCACTTTGTTTCTCAGGCGGAGAGACGCTCGGACGAGCGCGCGCTTCGCGCCGAGCTCCACGGCGGCCTTTTCTCGATCGGCTGCGAGACCAAGGCAAGCTCTCTGGCTGCGCGCTCGACGACGCTGCCCCAGTCGCCGGGGGTCGGCTGGCGCAGCAGTCGCGCGGTGGGGTACCAGGGAGTGGTCTCAACCCGCTGCATCCAACGCCAGTCAGCCAGGTGCGGCAGCAGAATCCAGACCAGCTTGCCCATGGCCCCGGCCAGGTGAGCAATGCAGGTATCCGTGCTGATGACCAGATCGAGTGTGGCCGCCAACGCCGCCGTCTCTGCCAGGTCGCGGTCCCGGCCCGATCCATCCCACACAAACACGCTGCCGATCGCCGCTGCGATCTGCTCGGCAGGCGGCCCCTTCTGTAGCGAGATCCAGGTGACGCCGGGAACGCGCAGGAGCGGGAGCAGTGCGCTGAAGTCCATGGAGCGCTGCCGGTCCGCCTTGTACCCGGGATTGCCCGCCCAGGCCAGGCCCACGCGCAGCGGCCTTTGCCGGCGGATGCCGGGACGCACGTCGGGAAACAGCACGCGCTTTTCTCGCGCCGCCATCGGGTCCGCGCCCAGATAAGCGCCCGCCCAGGGCACCGAATCCGGTGTGGTTTCAAACACGGCAGGAAGGCTCATCAGCGGGCACTCGAGATCGAAGGGTGGCAGCGGCGAGCCGAGCAGCGCGGTCTCAGCCTGACCACCGCGCACCACGGCCAGCGAGCGCAGCAACTGCTCCACCGGCTCCTGCACCTGGAGAACTGGATAGCCTCCGCGTGCCACCACCAGCGTTGCATAGCGGCAAAACTGGATGGTGTCGCCCAGGCCCTGCTCGGCGTGGAGCAGAATGCGCATGCCTGCAAGCGCTTCGCCCTGCCAGCGCGGTTGCGCGAAGAGCCGTGGCGCGCGATGCACCTCGCGGAAGCGCCAGCGCGCCTCGTAGCCGGGCCAGCCGCGCTCCCATTCGCCAAGGCGCAGCTGGGTGAGCGCCAGGTTGTATAGCGCGCCGGCGTGATGCGGATCGCGCTCGACGGCTACCTCATGCGAGAGCAGCGCTTCCTGGGTCCGCCCCATATCGAGCAGCGCGTTGCCGCGATTCGACGGCGCTGCGCGGTGGCCGAGTTCCTCGGCCCGGTCAAACGCCTCAATTGCCTCGGCAGACCGGCCTTCGGTGTGCAGCAGAATGCCGCGCATGTTCACCGCTTCCGGCTGATCCGGATCGCGGGCCAGCGCCCAGCGCAGCCAGCCCCAGGCGCCGGGCAAATCCTTCTCTGCCGCGCGGAACTGGCACCACGCGATATGGGTCTCCACCTGCTCGGGGTTCATCTCCAAGGCCTTGCGCAAATGCTTTTCAGCGTCCGCAGGCCGCCGGCGCTCACGCTCCAGCGTGGCCAGGTTGATCCAGCCCGCCACCAGGTCCGGCCGCAGCTCCACGGCACGCTTGAGCGCCGCCTCCGCATGCACCTCCCGCCCCTGCTCGCGCAGCAGGTTGCCAAGGTTCATCCACGCTGCGGCAAAGTCCGGCCGAGCGACCAGCGCCCGCCGATAGCGCGTCTCCGCTTCTTTCGTCCTGCCCAGGCGCGCCAGCACAAACCCGGCCGCAAACTCCGCCTCTGGCAAACGCGGACGGAATGCAAGCGCCTGACCGAAGCGCGCCAGTGCCTCCTCGTTGCGCCCGCTCACCGCGAGCGCATTGCCCAGGCCCAGGTGCGCGGCCACCAGCCCCGGCCTGCGCCTGAGCGCCAGCTCGAACTCGCCAATTGCTTCGTCGACCTGCCCGGACGCAATCTTCAACTCGCCCAGGCCGAGCCGCGCCAGCTCGTTCATCCCGTCCAGGCGAATGGCGTGGCCATAGGCACTTTCGGCCTGCTCCCGGCGGCCGGCCGCTTTGAAAGCCTGCCCCAGCGCCACCCAGGCATTGATCATTGCCGGCGCCGCTTCCACTGCGGCCGTGGCCATCGCAACTGCAGCGTCGGCCTGGTTGCTGGCCAAGGCCACCAGGCACATGCCCACCAGCGCCTGCGGATGGCGTGGATGAGCCGCGAGCGTCTGCTGGTAGTCGAGCGCAACCTCAGTCAACCGGCCGGTCAGTGGTTGCGGCTCGTCCATCCTGCTTGCCAGTATTGCCATCGCATCAATCCGCCGTCCTCGTGGGCACAGGCAGCCTTCCTGCCTGGACCCTAATGGGTACGGGTCCAGGCCTCAACGGAAAAGCGAGTTCGCAGCGCCTTTCTGGCGGGCAATCTTCCCGATTTTTCCTGCAATTTGAATTTGGAACTCGATTGCGCGCGGGCAGAATTTAAACTGGCGAAGACCGTCAGGCAACGAGGTGAATGTGATGTCCGAGGCAACAACGAATCAAGCCCGCGTTCCACTGATCGAGCGCGACGCGGTTGCGCCCGAGGCGATTGCCCTTTTCGACAAGCTGCTAGCCGATCGCGGCTGCGTCCCCAACATGTTCAAGGCGCTGGCCAATGTTCCCGGGCTCGCCCTGGGGATCGCAGCGCTCATCAAGCCGCTCATGGGCGAGGGCGCGGTTGCCGGCTGGTACAAGGAACTGATCGCCATGCGCGTCGCCTCGCTCAATCAATGCGGCTACTGCATCAGCGCCCACCGCTCCCTTGCGGGGCAGCGTGGCGCCACGCCGGAGCAGGTGGCCAGCCTGGGCGAAACGAGTGCCGATACCTTCGAGACCGGCCCGTTTACCGAGAAGGAAAAGGCCGGTTTACGCTATGCCGGTCTACTCCACATCTCCGGCCATGCCATCGACGACGAGGTATTCCACGTCGTAAGCGCACACTTCGACGCCGAAGAACTGATCGAGCTCACCGCAGTCGCGGCAGCCTTCGAGTTTTTCTCCCGCATCAACTCAGCTCTGCGCATACCCGTGACACCGCTGCCGGGAGCGCCGCTGCCTGGGCAGGCGTAGGCCGACCTTCGGAGCGGGCAGGGAGCGGAGTCATGGCCGGTGGGTGAGCGAGGCGGATTGCGGGTTGTGTTCTCTCGATCAGCCAAAAATAGAACGGGCCGTGGAAACATTTTGCCTCCAAGGCCCGTTGCCGGTGAGCTTGCTCTAGAAGGTGATGCGGCCGGAGAGTTCGAGGCTGCGGGGGCCGGCGCCTTCGGCGGTTTGCAGGGCGGTGATGGAGCCGAAGCCTGCGGAGTCGACCTGCATGTTGGGCGGCTCGTAGTTGTGGTGGTTGAAGAGGTTGGCCGCTTCGATGCCGAACTGGAATTTGCTCTTCTCCGTGATGGCCAGATTCTTCAATAGAGACAGGGAATAGATTTCGGTGCCGGGGCCGACGACGCCGCCAACAGGCGCGTTGCCGAAGCGGCCGATGCCGTTGCCAGCGGCTGTCTCGAGATTGAGATAGGGGAAGGCGTTGGGGTTGAGCCACTGCGCGGTGGTGCGGTTGGGCGCGTAGAGCGAGACGTTGTGGAGCTGGTCGGGACGGGCCTGGCCGACGGTGGTGAGGATGTTGGTGTTGGCGGGGTCGACGGTCTGCTGATAGGGCGTGAGGAAGGGACCGCTCTGGAAGATGGTGACACCGGCCAGTTGCCAGTCGCCGACGAGGGTGTTGAGCGCGGAGCCGGTGGAGAGCCAGCGCTGGCCGCGGCCGAAGGGCAGGTCGTAGAGATAGGTGATGAGGAAGCGGTGACGGCGGTCGTAGATGACGTTGCCGTAGTCGAGGCCGGGATGGAAGCGGTCGGTGAGGAAGCTGCCGCCGGCGACGGCGAAGGCGTTGGGGGTGGCCCCGCCGGCGTTGGAGAGGTCGCGGGTGAAGGTGTAGCTGGCGTCGAAGGTGAGCGACTTGCCGCTCTTGCGGGAGACCTCGACGGCGCCACTGTTGTAGTTGCTCGATGCGAGATTGGTGACGCTCTGGATCACGCTCCAGTCAGGGAAGGGGCGATTGGGAGCGACGGCGGCATATCCAATGGTGTTGGGCGCGACCTGGTTGAGGTCGACCATGGCGTCAAGATTCTGCCCGTGGCTGCCGGTGTAAGAGAAGCGAGCGCCCAGCGAGTGGCCGAAGTCCTGTTCCAGGGTCAGATTCCACTGCTGCACGTTGGGGTCGTGATAGTGGACGGGAAAGGCGTAGTAGAAGCCGGCGGTTCCCATGGCGCTGCCGGCGCCGGCGCTGTAAAAGGGACTGGCGAACGAAATCAGCGGCGTGATCCCGTCGGGTTGATAGCCCTGGTTGTAGGTGGCCACATAGCTCGAGTGCACCGCCCAGCCGGAGACCAGCGCAAAGCCCAGCGGGGACTCGACGAAGCGTCCCCAGCCGCCGCGCAGCACGGTTTTGCCGTTGCCGTAGGGCTCCCAGGCAAAGCCGAGGCGGGGGCCGAAGTCGGTGATGTCGGTGTAACGCAGATCCTCGGGAATGCCTGCGTCCGAGGCGGTGATGACGGGCGTGGGAGAGATTGCGCCCAGCAGAGCGGAAGAGGCTTGCGACACGGCCTGGCCGTTGGAGACAACAACAGCGCCGGTAGCGGTTGAGCCGGCGACGGTACCGGGGCCGTTGTAGGCGGGCAGGAAGGTGGCCGTGTTGTAGTGGGTCTCCTTGATGGGCGGATGGAGCTCGTAGCGCAGGCCGAGGTTGAGGGTGAGGCGCGGAGTGATCTTCCAGTCGTCCTGGCCAAAGAAGGCGTAGGAGTAGCCGAGGCCGTTCATGGTGGGGTTGTTGGTGGAGCTGAACTCGGTGTAGTCGGGATCGCCGAGCAGGAAGCCGGAGTAGGGCTCGCCTGCGGGCGCGTTGATGCCGTTCGATCCGGGGACAATCGAGGATGAGCCATCGAAGACGTACCAGCCGGAGCGGTAGTTGCCAAAGACGTTGTCGTCGTGGTCGGTGATGCGTTTGAAGTCCGCGCCGAACTTGAAGGAGTGCTTGCCGGTGGACCAGGTGAGGTTGTCGAGGGCCTGGATGATCTGGCCGCGCTGCACGCCGGGATTGCCGGCTCCGGTGGACATGAATCCGTTGATGAGCACCTGCGGGGCTTCAGACCATTGAGTATCAGTCTGCAGAGCCGTAGTGCCGGTCTGGGCGAGAAGGGCGGCGGTCGAGTAGCTCTGCGTCTCCGAGGTGTGCTGGGCGTTGTAGCCGCCGCGGAACTCGTTGAGGAGCTTGCTGGAGAGGATGTAGTTGTAGGCGAAGGTCAGGCCTTCGTCGATCTCCGGCGTGTTGTACGCGCCCTGCAGGGGGCTGCCGGCTTCAGCGCAGTAGGTGAAGGTGCAGGCCGCGGAGGGCGCGGTGGTGACCTGACGATTCTTGTAGGAGAAGCGGGCGAAGATGGACTGCTTCGCAGTCAGCGTGCGATCGAGGCGGACATCGCCCTGGTTGGAGCTGATGGGCGAGGGGAAGTTGATCTGGTAGTTGTTGGCGAAGGAGTTGGCATCGCCCAGGTTGGGCGTGGGCATGAGGACGTTGAGCAACCTGGTGGCGATGGCGTTGGGCGAGACGGGCGTGTTGGTGATGGAGTTGGTGAGCACGGAGCCGTCGGGGTTGTAGACGGTGTAGCCGTTGGGACACTGTGTGGCGGGGTCGGGCTCGCAGTAGGTCTGATCGAGGTAATAGCCGATGTTGCCGTTGCGCATGTCCATGGAAGGGACGCTGAGCACGATGGGGGTTTCGCGGGGCAGGCGGAGGCTCTCAAAGCTGATGAAGAAGAAGGTAGTGTCGCTGCCGTTGTAAAGATGCGGAACCTTGACGGGGCCGCCGAGGGTTGCGCCGAAGTCGTTCATGACGATTCTGGGTTTGGAGAGCGCAAAGGCGTCGTTGGAGTTGAAGACGGTGTTCTCGTTGTTTTCAAATGCGCCGCCGTGGTAGTGATTGGTGCCGGCTTTGGAGACGGTGGTGATGTCGGCGACGCCGCCGAACTCGGCGGAGTTGTTGGACTCGGAGACGCGGATCTCTTCGATGGAGTTGAAGGAGGGAAACATCTCGTTGACGGGGCCGGAGTACTCGACGCCGACGGAGGAGATGCCGTCGATGGTGACGGAGAGCAGCGCGGCGGTGGTGCCGTCGACGGCGAGCTGGCCGCTGTCATCGGTCTGCACGCCGGCCTCGGTGGTGAGTGTGGAGATGGGACTGGTGGAGCCGGTGGAGCGGGAGTAGATGGCGACGGGGAGTTCGACGAGCTCGTCGCCGGCCTTGGTCTCGGCGAGGCTGGAGACATCAGTGGTGATGACGGGCGCAGAATCCTCCATGACGACGACGGTCTGGGCCTCAGCGCCGGGCTTGAGGATGGCGTCGAGGCGGCGGGTTTCGCGGGCGGTGAGGCCGATAGCGGGTAGCGATTCCTTCTCGAATCCGGGCGCGGAGATGGTGAGCGTGTAGGTGGCCACGTCAATGTTCTGGAAGGCGTAGTTACCGTTGCCATCGGTGACGGCGGTGCGCGTGGCGCTGGTGCCGGTGTTGGTGAGCAGGACTTGCGCGCCCTGGAGCACGGCGCCGCTCGGGTCGTGGACAGTGCCGAGGATTTCACCGAAAGTGGACTGGGCGCGGGCGGGCGCGGCGGCGAGCACCAGCAGACAACAGGCAACGAGGAGCGGCACAGTCACACGACAGCCGACCCGAATGGGGAAAGAAAAACCACGCATGAAGAGACCTTTCAAGGAAAGAGATGGAAGAGGCGTCGTTGCATCGCCATTTAATTGATTTCAATTCAAATGTAGCGCCTGGAGAGGCGCGGAACGAGGGATTTTTCGCGAAAAGTTTGGTGGGCGAAGAGCGGGCGGCTGGGCATCTCGAGGGTGGGAAGCGGGTTTGGCTGAATTGCAATCTGTCCGTGATAGTCTTCCGGTGTGTTGAGCGACCAAACAGCCAATCGAACATCGGAGATGCCCCGGAAAGCCAGGGGCTTCACGATGTGGCACGCGCTGACGATCGTGCTGCTGGGCGTGGGCTACTCGGGCTACTACTTTTGCCGGTCGAACTTGTCCGTGGTGCTGCCGGACCTGATGCGCGACCTGGCGCAGCGGGGCATTCCGGCGAGCGAGTCGCAGGTGCGGTTTGGCTTTATTGCATCGGCCGGGACGGTGGCCTATGCGGTGGGGAAATTCGTCTCCGGATCGCTGGCGGATCTGTTTGGCGGGCGGCGCAATTTTTTGGCGGGGATGGCGGGCTCAGTGCTTTTCACGCTGCTGTTTGTGGCGAGCGGCGGCTTTCCGCTGTTCACGCTGGCGTGGGTGGGGAACCGGCTGTTTCAATCGACAGGCTGGGTGGGACTGGTGAAGGTGACTTCGCGCTGGTTTTCATACTCGACCTATGGCACGGTGATGGCGGTGCTGAGTCTGAGCTTTCTGTTTGGAGACGCGGCGTGCCGGTGGATGATGAGCGAACTGCTGCTGCATGGAGTGGGATGGCGTGGAGTGTTTCTGGCGGGCGCCGGCTCGCTGAGCGCTCTGCTTTTGGCCAACCTGATCCTTTTGCGCGAGACGCCGGAGGAGCGTGGGCTGCCGTCACCGGAGGCCAATCCACTGAATGTGTACGGGGCTGACGGGGAGCACAAGGATGAGAAGCATCCGGGGCTGGTCGCGATTCTGCGGCCTCTGCTGGGGAGTTTTCCGTTCTGGATGGTTTGCCTCCTCTCGCTGGGCACAACGCTGCTGCGTGAGACGTTCAACTTTTGGACGCCAACGTATTTTGTGCAGTATGTCGGTTTGACGAGCAGCCAGGCGGCGGCGCGCAGCGCGCTGTTTCCGCTGTTTGGGGGCGTGAGCGTTTTGCTGGCGGGCGTGGTGAGCGACAGGCTGGGATTAAATGGACGCAACGTGGTGATC
>Ga0302187_10005286_pt1 | contig 10224 bp, 7 predicted proteins | sample II_Bog_E1_3_FD_202120 | JGI IMG/M metagenome (GOLD analysis project Ga0302187, IMG submission 202120) | Peat permafrost microbial communities from Stordalen Mire near Abisko, Sweden - II_Bog_E1_3 | ecosystem: Environmental > Terrestrial > Soil > Wetlands > Peat | place: Sweden: Abisko, Stordalen...
CTGACCCGGCATACTCGCCCGCACCCACACACTCTACGCTTCACCCGGAGGATCGGTCGGCCTACACAGCGCCGGCGACTCCGGAGTGGCCTTCTCTTCCTCCGGTGGAGTCGATCTATGTTCCGCCGGTCCTTGCCCCGGTTCCGGTGGCCTCTGTCCCGGCGGCTCATGCTTCGGGAGATTATGCGCAGACGGATTACGCGGAGACGGCCTATGTGCCAACTGAGCCGGTCTGGCCGGGGTCTTCGGTTACAGAGCGTAACTCCTTCCCTGATCCCGAGGTGCGGCCGTTCGCTCGAGAGCAATATCGGACTGCGGCACCTGCTGTGCCTATGGCTCAGCCGCTTGTCCAACAGCCAGCGCCAGATCCATCCCGTGATTCAGGTAAGTTTCGGCAGGTTGCTGCGTCTTCGGCTACGCTGGATCGGCTACGCTCCGAGCTTCTTCCAGGACATGCCCTAGCTTCCGATCCCGCGGGCTCCATATATGTGCTGCGGGACGAGGCTACAACTCCCGCTGCCTCGCAGGCCGGTGTTCCCGAAGCGATGACGATCAGCTCAGCCCGCAGCGCTGCTGCTGCGGCGGCCCAGCGCCTTGCGGCCAGGATGGCTGCGGAGCTTCCGGCTGTGCCTGAGGTTGCGCCCTTCCAGCGCCGTGAGGCGGTGATGCCGCGTGCGACTGCGGTTGCTGCGGAACCCGTGGAGCAGATTGCTGCGCCCGAGGTACCACTGGCTGTGCCGGCCAGCGCATCGGCCCTGCCGGTCCCCGCCCCTGCTGCTACCGTTGCTGGTTCCGAGAACGAGATGCCCGGTTGGCTCTCCAGCGCCGAAGCGGACCGCATCCGCCAGCTGCTGGCACGCTTCTCCGATGGCGTCGCGCGCTCGCAGACAGAGGAGCCGGTGGCGAGCTGGTTCGCTCAGCCGCGTACCGCCGGAAGCTCCGAAGCGACAGCATCCGTTGCAGATGCCGGAGCCGCGCTGCCGCCGGTTTCCAGTGTGGCGACGCCGCAGCCCAGCTCGTCAGAGATTCACTTTGGCGTGCCCTCCTTTGAGGCCCCGGCGGTCGTCATCCCGCAAGTCGTCGCTGAGGTCCATCAACCTGTCGCCGCGTTCGCGCCGCCGGCTCAAGAAGCGCAGCTGGCGCACGAGACGCAGGAAGAGGAGCATGAGGCCGCGCCCCAATTGCAGTGGCCCTCCTGGCCTGCTCTTTCGCGCAACGCTACCTTGCTGCCTTCCGACCATGAGGAGGCCAAGTCGCGCCCCTGGTATGAGACCTTCGAGGAGAACTTCCGCGAGTCCGAAGCGCGAGATGTGAAGCTGGCTCAGTCTCAGGTCGCAGCTCCTGATGTTGCCGAGCCAACTGCTGTCGAGCCCGCTCCGTCGATCTGGGCGCACCATGTCGAAGCCGAGCCGATTGCGTCGGCGTTTGCGCCGCATGTCGATCTGCCTGAAGCGCGGATCCTCACCGCTTCCGCGCCGCTTCCGCCGGCGACTGCCTATGCGGAGTCCGCTGCGACGGCTGCTGCTCTGCCGGTTGTGGCTGTTCCAGCTTGGCCCGACGTCCCCGCGAACACAGCGTCCGCCTGGCATGCTGAGCCTGCGCACGTGGAGATGCCAGCGGAGCCCATGAGCGCACCGATTGTGATCCAGGTGCCCGAGCAGGCCGCGCAGCCGATCATCGAGGCTGTCAACAACTCTCCGTCGCATGCCGTGCTGCCGACCAACCCCATCTCGACGCTGTACTCGAGCCACACGGCGTCCGCAGTGTCCCGTGCCTCAGCCGAAGCTGTCCTGGCGCGCACGTTGTCGCAGACGCCGGTGCGCACGTTCGAGGAGTCCGGTCCGCTCTACTTCCACGAATCCCACGCCGCAGCGCCGATGGTGCACGAGGATGCTGGCCAGATGCTGCACTTCAATGGGAATGGCCCAGGCCATGAGCCCGCGATCAGCAACCTTCCTCCGATCAGCAACCTCCCCTCGAGCAGCAACGGTAATGGGACATCCTCGAATGGCAATGGGCATCTGAGCAACGGCTACCATCGGCTGGCTGAGTCCACGCCGTATGAGTCGCTGGCGCGAGAGACAGAGTTCGAAGCGCCGATCCCCTGGAAGACGCGCAAGCCTCCGGTCTCGGCGGCACCGCAGACGACGGCACCGATCCATGAGCTGACGCCGCAGCCAGGGCGCTGGGGTATGCTGAGCCGCTTCGATCCTCAGTCGGCCAGTGCCGATGTGCTTGGACCTTTGAGTGCACGACGCGACGATCCTGAAGAGGAGTCGCAGCGCAAGATGGCCGCGCGCTAGGTCATGAGCATGCTTCGCCAGATCCGCAGCGACTGGATCGCGCATCAGCGCGACTGGTCGCGGCATGGCTTCTGGGCGCTGGTGGTCTACCGTTTCGGAAACTGGCGTTACGGCATCCGGTCGCGTGGGTTGCGCATGCCTTTTTCGTTTCTCTATCGCATCCTGCACTTCCTCTCGATCAGCCTCTGTGGCATTGAACTGCCATGCGAGGTGAAGCTGGGCGAGCGCTTCGTCATTGAGCATGTGGGCGGCATCGTCATCAGTGGGGATGCCGTCTTCGGCGATGACTGCGTGATCCGCAATGGCGTTACGGTGGGGTTGCGTCATCGCGGGGAGCGAGGGTCGCCGCGTCTGGGCGATCGTGTGGACATCGGTGCAGGGGCGAAGCTGCTGGGACCGATCCATATCGGTGACGATGTGGCTATCGGCGCCAATGCGGTGGTGCTTTGCGATGTGCCCGATGGTTGCATCGCCGTGGGAGTTCCTGCACGCATCCTGCGCAGGGGCGGCAACACCATGGCCGCTGTCGAGGTTCCGCACCCCGAGTCGGTGCTGCAATGAGTTCGGCTCTCTCTACGGCAACACAGCCCACTACGCTCAGCGTCGTGATCATTGGCCGTAACGAGGGCGCACGCCTCGTGCGGTGCCTGGAGTCGGTCGCATGCATGGACCGTACTGGCCTGCTGGTCGACGTCATCTATGTGGATTCGGACTCGAGGGACGATAGCGTGCAGCTCGCGCGCGAGCTTGGCGCGCGGGTGATCGGATTGCATCCGGCGCGACCGACCGCTGCGCTGGGGCGTAATGCGGGCTGGCATGAATCGCAGGCAGAATTCGTGCTCTTCCTCGACGGCGATACGATCCTCGACCCGCAGTTTGTGCAACGTGCGATGCCCGAGTTCGCGCAGGCACGGATCGCTTGCGTGTGGGGTCATCGGCGGGAGGTGAAGCCGGCGCGTTCGCTGTATTCGCGGGTGCTCGATCTCGACTGGATCTATGCTCCGGGCATCGTGCCGTTCTGCGGTGGCGATGCGATCTTCCGACGCATCGCTTTGATTGCGGCCCGTGGCTACGACGAGACGTTGATCGCCGGAGAAGAGCCGGAGCTGTGCCAGCGTCTACAGATCCTGGGAAATCGCATCCTTCACATCGATGCGCCGATGACGGAGCACGATCTCGCCATCGATCACTTTGCGCAGTACTGGAAGCGCGGAGAACGAGCAGGACATGCGTACGCCGAGGTGTCCTCGCGCCTGGCTAAGAGCAAGTTCCCGTTGTGGCTGGAAGAATCGCGGCGCAATAGAGTGCATGCGCTCGTCCTGATAGCGATGCCGGTGATTGCGATCAGCAGCAGTGTTCTGCTGCGGTCTTCATGGCCTCTATTGATGCTTGCGCTTGTGGAGTTGCTCTTCCTGCGTTCCGCGTGGAAGGCGCGTTGGAAGCGAGCGGATGTGTTGACGCTGCTGCTGTATGGAGCGCATTCTCATCTGCAGCAGATCCCGATTGCGGTGGGGCAGTGGCGTTACTTCGCCAGCCGTCGCAAGGGAGAGAAGATCAAGCTGGTGGAGTACAAGCGGTCCTAGCTCCTCAGCTTGGGTTGAGGGCTTTATTGTGGCGATCGCTTCTGCAGCGGCTTTGCGGGGACACCGCCCACGGTGGCTCCAGCTGCTACGTCTCGTGTGACCACTGCGTTCGCTCCGATGGTGGCGTGATCGCCGATCGTCACGCCGTTGAGCACAACTGCTCCGCGGCCGATCCATACCTCTTGGCCAAGCACGATGGGCCTTGCGATGTGAGGGGAATCGCGTAGGGTTGTTCCGGGCTCGCGGGTGTGATTCGCATCGCGCAGGCTGGCGTATTCGCCGACCATGCAGCCCTCGCCGAGCACGATGCTTGACCGCGCGACGATATGTACGCCGCTCGATAGCACGACTCCGCTGCCAATCACGATCTCGCCTTGTTCTTCTGTCTCCAGATAGACGCCCGGATAGATCAAGGTGTTCTCGCCGATGCGAATGTTGCCGGTGCCGTAGGCTTGTGGAGCGCCCATCACGACCACGGAAGCGGGCATTGGGTGTTGCAAAGCGGCTGAGAGCTTCGCATGGGCAGAGAGCCGCGTCGCGAGCATGCGCATGCGTCTTGTCCTGCGGAAGAATATGCGGAGTGGAGCGATCAGCAACGGCTTGAAGGGGGAGGCCATCGCGTCACCAGGGCTGCGGCGGTGAGATGCGTCCGCCATGCGTGTCGTGCCAGGCCTGGTTCATTAGTCGGATCAAGCTGTGGAAGCGAAGGGCCCGGTTCCGCCGCTCTTCATTGCGGCTCCAGCGATTGCGCAGCCACGATGCGGTGTAGAGCAGCTGCTCCATGCGCCGGGCCGCCCAAGCGCCCGAACCATGGTGCTTGCGGTAGTAGATCAGCGAGCTTCGCATGCGCCACAGCACGACCTGCGCAGCGATCGAAGAGAACTCCAATGTTTTGAGCTGGCGTGAGCTTTCGCCGCCAATGTGGGTCACGATGAGATCGGGCCAGTAACAGACCTCATAGCCGGCATTCTTGAGGCGGCGGCAGAGATCGACCTCTTCGTAGTAGAGGAAGAAGGCCGGGTCGAAGCGGCCTGCGCGCAGCAGTGCCTCCGGGCGAAGGATGGCGAAGGCTCCAGGGATCCAGTCGACACTGGCTGGTTGCGAGAGGTCGCTCCAGGTGCGATCGAGATGTCCGAAGAAGCGCGAATGCGGAAAGCGATAGGCAAGCCCGCTGAGCACGATCGCGTCCTGGAGCACAGTGTGGAACATGCGGGCCGAGGGCTGCTGGGAACCGTCGCGACCCAACAGGCGAGCTCCGCCGGCAGCGCAGTGGGGGTTGGCGTCCATGTGCTCGATCGCGCGCTCCAGTGTGCCTTCTTCGAGGAACGCGTCGGAGTTCAGCAGGACAAGATAGCGCCCGCGAGCTTGCTCCAGCGCGAGGTTGTTGGCTCGTCCGAAGCCGATGTTCTCAGTCGTGCGTATGAGGTGAACCTGCGGGAACGCCTCCTCCACCATCTCGGCCGATCCATCGCGCGAGGCGTTGTCCACGACGAAGAACTCGGTGGTGAAGGCTGCTGATCGATGTAGTGCCGAGGTGAGGCACTCCCGCAGCAGCTCTCGGGTGTTGAAGCTGACGATGATGATGGAAAGCTCAGGGATGGCTGCCTGAGAGCGAGAGCTCTCAAGAACCGCATCGGAGGATGCGTCCCGGGCCGTAGCCGCGGTGATGTCCGCGGCTGTGTCCGCAGTGAGGGCTGGACTCACGAGTGAGCTTCCTCGCCAGCGAAACATTGCGCGAGCTTCTCCTGGTTGAGCGGAAGGTTGTAATCGCGGACGATGCGACGTCGTGCGGAGCGGCCGAGGAACTGGCGTAAGGTCGCATCTCCAGCGAGCGTTGCCAGTGCATTCGTGAGTTCCGCGATGTTCGATGGAGCGACGAGGATGCCGTCGCGGCCGGTCTGGATCAGCTCCGGGATGCCAGCAATGGATGTGCTGATGCAGGGGATGCCGAGCGCCATCGCCTCCATGAGTGCCACGGGGATGCCTTCGGCGAAGCTGGCGAGGACGAAGAGGTCGGACTCGCGAACGAGGGCGAGCGTTTCATCATGAGGCAGAGACGAGGTGAAGACGATGCGGTCCGCCAGCCCGCGCTCACGAGCCAGCTCGACGAGTCCGATGCGCTCGGGTCCGTCGCCGATGAGTGTCGCGGTGAAGTCGATGCCCCGGTCACGCAGCGCGGCAAGAGCTTCGACCAGAATGCGATGGCCCTTGGCTGCAACGAGACGTCCCGTGCACACGATGTCCAGAGGGCGCTGCTCGCCAGAGTGCGAGGCAATCTCGGGCGTGAGAGCCGCCGGGTCGACGCCGAGGCGCACGACATGGAGCTTGTTCCAATGCCTGGGTGGCAGCAACTGCATGAGCTGGCTGCGGCAGAAGTCGCTGATGCAGATGATGCGCGAAGCCTGTGCGAGCTTCTCGCTGAGATGCTCGGCTTCGGTGTTGAGCAGTTCTTCCGGGCCGTGGATGGTGAGCGAATAGGGAATGCGCCACGCGATGGAGGTGAGCATACCCACGGCGGCGACGGGCCCGCCGAAGTGGACGTGAAGATGATTCAGGCGGCGCGAGCGCATCCATTGGCCGAGCAGGAGCGCTTCGGCTAGGTAGAAGAGCCAATAACCGCGTTCCGCGAACCGCAAATTGCGTATGCCGAGGACTACGCGAAGACCACGCAGCAGCGTTACGGGATGGGTCGCGATGGCGCGTAGAAGCAGGACGAGAGCGCCCAGGGTGTTGCCATCCTTGAGATAGCGCGTCGCGTTGGCTTCACGCACCTCCTCGTCAGAGAGCCGACTGGCGGGGCGGTCCGGAGGATTGATCGACGCGGTCTCGATGTGGAGCCCGCGCGCACGAAGTCCTAGCACCTCCTTGAGGAGGAAGGTGTGGGAGACGGCGGGGTACCGGCTCAGCAGATACGCGTAGCGGGCCACCGTTGTCTTACGGCGGCTCGGCGCTGACTTGCTGGGCGCGGCAAGCCGCATGGGTTTTTTCTCCAGTACCGGCACGTTATCAGCTTGCCTCGGTTTACCGCGGTAAACCATTCAACTTCGGCGCTTGGAACTTCCACCAATGGGCTACTGCGCGTTTGCATTTGTCGCGGTAGGTTGGAATGGCCGAGGTCCGACTTCGCCAGGCGAGTGCACTTCGCGGGACAAATGTTTTGACGACCGACCCAAGTCCGACGCGCGTGGCATCTATCCCATCGAATAATTTCGATGCGCTGCGCCTTGGCCTTGCGGTGCTGGTGATCTACTCGCACGCCTACGCGCTGGGGCTGGGATCCGAGGCCGCGGAGCCTCTGCAGCGGCTCACACGCGGGCAGATGAGCTTCGGAGCGATGGCTGTTGATCTCTTCTTCGTGCTTAGCGGCTATCTCATCACGGCGAGCGCCGAGCGCTCCTCGTCGATGGGCTCGTATCTGAGCAAGCGTGTCCGCCGCATCTATCCTGCGTTCGTGGTCAATGCGCTGTTGTCCGTGCTGATCGTCGTGCCGTTGGCGCATGCAGTTGTCAGGGCACCGGCGATCACCAACTTCATAGGGGAGACGCTGCGGCTGCGGGAGTTTGAATATAGCAGCGCGTTCCTTGGCAATCCGTATCCGGGGCCCATCAACGGCTCGCTGTGGTCGATCCAGTACGAGGTGTGGTGCTACCTCGGCGTAGCGGTACTTGCGGCGTTGGGGCTTCTGCGCCGCCGGTGGCTGCTGCTTGGCAGCTTCATCGTCTCCGTGGGCGTTAGCGTGCTGTGGCAGGTGAAGGGGATCGTGCTGGGCGGAAAGATCCTTGGCCGCATCCTGGGATCGCCACAGCTTTGGGCTCGCATGTTGCCGCTGTATCTCGCGGGAGTCGTCGCTTATGCCTTCCGCGAGCAGATTCGTCTTCGCGCCCGAGGAGCGCTTTTCGCCATCGTTGTCTTGATTGCGGCCTGCTTTCTACCGTGTGGATGGACGCTGGTCTTCCCGTTTGCAGGAACGTATCTCGCGCTGTATCTCGCCTTTGCTCCATGGCTGCGAATGCATTGGTTCGGCCGCTACGGCGACTTCTCGTATGGCACGTATCTCTATGCTTTTCCGATTGCGCAGATCATCATGAGCAGGATCGGGCATCCTGTTTCTGCGTGGGAACTCTTTGCGCTGAGTACTCCGCCGACGTTGCTCGCCGCTGTTGCGAGCTGGTACGGCGTAGAACGTTGGTTTCTTCCCAAGGCCCGGCGTAAGGATGAAGCCAAAGGGATGATGTGTACTCAGACGGTGACGACGGCGCGGTCAGCTACTGGTTCGGTTCTCGAGGCAAGTGCCGACTCGTAGATCGCGAGCATCGCATCGACCTTGCTCTCCCAGTTGAAGTGCTGTTCCACGCGGTCGCGTCCTGCGATGCCCATTTGCTCGCCCAAGTCTGGTCTTTGGATCAACGACAGCATGGCATCGCGAAAGCCGACGATCATGGTCTCGCGATTCGCGGGTTCCACAAGAAGGCCGCAGGTTGCGTCGAGATAGTCGAGCGGCCCGCCCCATGCGGTAGCGATGACTGGCCTGGCGCAGGCCATCGCCTCGAGCACGACGGCGCCGCCGCACTCATAGAGGCTTGGCAACAGCAGGCCGAGTGATCGACGCAGCACCTCGGCACACTCATCCTGCGGGAGCCAACCCAGGAAACGCACACGGTCGCCGAGGCCGAGGTCATGTGCAAGCGCACGCCATGGCGCGAGCATCGGGCCATCTCCGATGACGTCAAGCTCTGCGACTTCAACCTCGCGCAGGGCGGCGAGAGCGATGTCGAGGGCCTTCCAGTCGACGAGACGCCCCATGAAGACGAAGCGTGGCGGAGTGTTCGTCGCGATCTTCGCGTGCTGTGGGGCAGCATTGCTCCACTTCGCAAGGTCCACGCCATTCTCGGGTAGGGTGATGACGCGCGTGTGTCCCATGTCGCCGAGGGCTTTACGGGTCCGATCGTTGGCCACCAGCAGCACTGCTGCTTTGCGCTTGCCGGGAATGAGCCCATTCACGATGTTGCTCATGGCTCTGCCGAGGGCGATGGCCATCCGTCCGGGGAGCGACTCATGGCTGCGGAATGCGGGTGGGTACTGCATGCCGCCATTCATCGGTCCAATGACGACGGGTGCACCTTCGTTGAACATCATTGATGGAAAGCGCGGGGCCACCGGAATTGGTTGATGAATGATCGTGTGGGCATCGGCCAAACGACGGATGATGCGACGTTGCGAGGACTGTGTCAGCATCTGGTTTGCGAGGCCAAACGTGGCCTCGGCTACACGGTGTGGCAGCCATTGGGAGAGCCGATGGAAGAGGCGTTGTACCGGGCGGTCCGCGATGAAGATCAGGCGATCAGGATGTGCGAGGAAGAGTTGTTCGAGCTCTTCGCGGCAACGTTCATGCACGATCAACCGCACATCGATGCCACGCGCGAGCAGCACGCGGAGGTAGTGATACGGAAGGATGGCCTCGCCGCCCCATCGCGTGGAGGTGTTCTCCGCGACGAGCAGGACACGGAGTTCCACGGTCAGGCCCTCCCGGCATGGAAGAGCCGATAGTAGCCAAGCCCGGCCAGCATGCGCTTGGCCCGCTGCTCGGTTTCATACCGCTCACGCGACAGCTCAACGAACGGAAGGGTACGGCCTGGTTCGAGGCAGGTATTATCCTGCTGGATAATTCCTTGCTGCTCTGCGGGGACGACCCATGATTTCGCCTCGCCTCCGGCATGGAAGCATTTGATCGTGCTCCAAGGCTCTGTGCGAAGGAGCGTCTCGCCATTCACACCGAGCTTGCGCGCTACGCGCTTCGCCTGCGTACGCCTCCAGCAGAGCCAGTGCTTTGGATCGAGATAGGAGCCGCCAATCCGCATGGCCAGCGCGGACCAGACGATGGCTTCGACATGCATCATGCGGGGCAGTTGCGCACCGCCTAGTCTCGCGAGCACCCAGTCGAGCCACTCGAGCGTCTCGTCTCCGGGCGTTGCCCATTGCGCAACGCCGATGTCGACGTGCCGGGCGAGCTGGATGTTATTGTCGAGCGCGCGCCGCACGACCTCCTGCGGAAGAAGGCAGTTGGGCTGCTGCCACATCAGTCGCAGACCAGTAGAGGGCGTCGGCTCAAAGCGGAAGCGATTGGGGAAGAAGGTGTCGGGATCGAGCACGACGATCTCTTCGCCCGGTGCACTCATCAGCAGGGGATCGGTGATCTTGCGCCAGCAGCCATGACCCGAGCGAAAGCTGCGAAGGCTTGGCCAGCGCGAAAATCGTGTTGCCTCTGCATCGGAGAGGTCGGCTTCGCTGGTGATGCTGTGCGCCGCGGCCTGCGGTAGCAGATCGTTGAGTGCGTCCGC
>Ga0302187_10005290_pt1 | contig 10216 bp, 8 predicted proteins | sample II_Bog_E1_3_FD_202120 | JGI IMG/M metagenome (GOLD analysis project Ga0302187, IMG submission 202120) | Peat permafrost microbial communities from Stordalen Mire near Abisko, Sweden - II_Bog_E1_3 | ecosystem: Environmental > Terrestrial > Soil > Wetlands > Peat | place: Sweden: Abisko, Stordalen...
AGCTGGCGGGCGTGCTGTGCACCTGGGCATCGTGGATCATGGTCACCGAATGCGTCGCGGCGATCACGCCGACATTGCACAGGCTCAGAATCATCCGCCCCCGTGCCATCAGCGGCAGCGTGACTTGTTCCCACACCCGCCCGTCGAGCGGCCCGGCAACGCGATAGGGCACCCCCAGCGCCTCTGCCCCGGCGCGCGCGCCGGGCGGAACCCACAGCTCAAAGGCGATTCGTTCGGCCAGATCAGCGCGCTCGCGCAGCAGCGCGTGGCATTGCCGGGTCAGCTCTTCGGCGACACGGTGCACCCCGGTCGAACCGCCGAGCAGAAACCTGCCGTTGATGATGACTGTGCGCGGCTGCACCGGGAATCCTGTTGGCGGCGGCAAGACGGTTTGCCCCCCTGCGGCCGATCTTTGTCGCCCCCCCTTGCACAGGCAACCGCGAGTTCGACCATTATCGAGAGGAACCGGCCGCAATCGATCCCGCCCTTGCGCCGGGCTGCCGGGGTCGGATCGGGGTGCGGGGCGACGACTCGCAGGGCGGCGTTGGGTTCAATATCGCGGCTTCGATGGTTGCCGGGCGCGCGCAGGTCGGGTGTTTTGGCGGCGTGATACCCGATACCATCGCCACCCGCGTCGCGGCAGATCTGCCGCCCACCGCGCCCTTGCGCGAAATGCCCCGGCCCGACCGGCGCGGGGTGCGATCGCGCGCAATGGGCGCAGGGGGGCTGGCGTTGGCTCGCGTTGCCGCGCAGGCGATGCAGTTTGCGCTGTTCCTCTATGCCGCGCGGGTGCTGTCGACCGCCGATTTCGGCGTGTTCAGCCTGGCCTATGCGGTGATCGTGGGGCTGACCGTGCTGGCCGAGGCGGGGTGGCGCGAATGGGTGCTGTGCGCAATCGCGCCGCGCCAGATCGACGAGGCAGGCGGCGCGGCGCTGGTGACCGGGGCGATCATCGTGGCGGTCGGGCTGGGGCTGCTGGCGCTGGGCGCGCGGCTGGCGATCAACCCGGCGCTGATCATGATCGCGGAGCTGTTGTTGCCGTGGATCGTCGCACGGCCACTGGTGTCGGTGCAGATGGGGGTGCTGACGCGCGCGGGGCGGCTGTCGCACATCGCCGTGGTGCAATGGCTGTGTGAAGTGGCCGGGCTGCTGACCGGTCTGGCACTGCTGCACCAGGGCGCCGGGCTGGCCGCACTGGCCTGGGCCAAGCTGGCGCTGCTGGCGGTCGAACTGTTCGGCTATACGCTGGGCGCGGGGCGGCTGGGGCTGGCATTGCCGGGGCGCAAGGCGGCGCGCGCGATGATCGGGTTTTCCGCGCATATCACTGCGGCGCGGGTGCTGACCTATTTGCAGGGCAATCTGACCACGCTGGTGATCGGCGCGGTGTTTTCGCCTGCGCTGGTGGGGCTCTATCGCGCGGCGATGCGGCTGGGCGGCACGGCGCAGGAAGTGATTCGCGAACCGGCGCGCATGGTCGGCTGGTCCTGGCTGCGCACCGCGATGGATCAGGACATCGCCGCGCGCGCAGCCGGTCCAGGTGCGCAGTCACGACGGCTGTTGGCCGCCGCGCACCAGTTTTTCGATCTGGCGGTGACCGTCGGTGCCGCGCTGCTGGTGGTGCTTGCGTTTGAAGCGGGCGGCGTGGTGCAGATCCTGCTGGGGGTCAGATGGACCGATGCGGCAGGTCTGGTCATGCTGTTGTCGCTGGGCATGATTGCCCGCCTGCCGCAGGCGCTGGCCGAACCGCTGTTTCCGCTGCTGGGCAAGGCCTGGCTGACGCGGCGGCTGGCACTGCTGACATCGGGCACGGGGCTTGCCTGTTTCCTGATCGCGTTGCCGTTCGGGCTGACCATGGTGGCGTTGGCCGACATGGTCGCCGCGGTCCTGATGCTGGGGCCGCTGCTGCTGACCCTGGTGGTCGATGGCGGGCTGTCGGCGCGGCAGGTGCTGCGACCGTTTGCGCTGGCACTGGTATCGGGCTTGGCGGTTGCGGCGCTGGCCGGCGTGCTGCCGCCGCTGGGCGCGGCGCATGGTCTGGTCGGCGTGGTGCTGCTGGCGCGCAACGGGCTGGCGCTGCTGATCGTGTTTGCCGGTGTGCAATTGGTCCTTCGCCGAACGTTGCCACCCCGCCTGCCTTATCCAAAGGAGCCTCTGTGATGACCCTGTCCTTGCGCGTTGCGGTGATCATTGCCTCGACCGGGCGCCCGGCATGCATCGCCAGCGTGCTGGGCGATCTGCGGCGCCAGACTTTGCCCCCATCGCGGATCATCCTGTCGGTCACCGGCGATCGCGACTTGCCGCCGCCGCACACGCGCAAAGACGCCGAAGTCGTGCAGGCGCGGCGGGGATTGCCGGCGCAGCGCAATGCCGGGCTCGACCGGTTGGCGGGCGATGCCGATGTGGTGGTGTTTTTCGACGACGATTTCGTGCCCTCGCGCCACGCCATTGCCGGATTGGCCGCGCTGTTTGCCGATCATCCGGCGATTGTCGGGGCGACCGGGGTGGTGCTGGCCGACGGGATCAAGACGCCCGGCATTCCCTATACCCGCGCCGAAACGATCGTTGCCGCGCATGACCGCAAGGGCGCGCACCCGCCCGCGCTGATCGTCGATGTGCCCGATCTCTATGGGTGCAACATGGCCTATCGCCTGTCGGCGCTCGATGGCCTGCGCTTTGACGAACGGTTGAAGCTGTATGGCTGGCAGGAAGATGTCGATTTTGCGGTGCAGGTCGCCCGGCGCGGGCGCACGGTCAAGACCGATGCCTTTGTCGGGGTGCATCTGGGCACCAAGGCAGGACGCACATCGGGGGTGCGGCTTGGCTATAGCCAGGTGCACAATCCGCTCTATCTGTGGCGCAAGGGCACAATGCCCCGTGCCAAGGCGCTGCGCCTGATGGTGCGCAATGTGCTGAGCAACCACGCGCGCAGCCTGTGGCCCGAACCCTGGGTCGATCGCATCGGCCGCGTGCGCGGCAATTGGCTGGGCTTTGCCGATGTGCTGCGTGGTCGGTTGACCCCCGAACGGATCGAGGATCTTTAATACGAGGTCGCGCAAAGCGCTGTTCAGACCTCCCACCCCACCTCCCCACCCGACCACCATAGTCTGATGGTATCATTGGTGGTCGGGTGGGGAGGTGGGGTGGGAGGTCTGACTGCACGTCAGTGCAGCCTTGGTGTGACGGGGCGCAAAAAAGGGGGCCTATATACCTAGCTAGCCATGAGGTGGTTTAACCGCGTGGCTAGCAGGTGGGATTGAATACACGAGTCCGAGAGGCCATATGGGACACGGAGACAACTATGCCCTACACACCGCTAGCCTTGGCTAACACGTTCGTGGCTCACCACGGCGGCGTTAAAGGTATAAGCCATATGAAGCTGCAAAAGCTAGCGTTTTACGCTTACGGCTGGTGGCTTGCGTATCACGATGATCCCATCTTGACCGAAGCCCCTGAGGTTTGGAAATTCGGGCCTGTCTTTGATTCTCTTTACAACGCGCTCCGCCCATTCGGAAGTGCGCCAATTACCCAGCCAGTTGCGCCGCCAGTTGGCGCACCCCCGATTATACCTCAAACTGACGCCAACACATTGACTTGGGTTGATTGGGTCTGGAATCGGTATGGACACCTCAACGCGCTTCAGCTTTCGGACATGACGCATGAACCTGGGACTCCTTGGCAGATTGAAGCGCAGGCCAAAGAGTACAGAGTTCCAAGGCATCACACCATCCCTGACGCCACCACCCAAAGATACTTCAAAGGTCTCGCTGCCGATCTCAGCCAATGAGGATAGCGATACTGTTGAAGTATCACGTGATCCTGATTCCAAGTCTGAGCAAAAAGAAGTAGAGTCTCTTCGTGGAGAAACCCTGAAAAATAATTCCTACGAACAAGATATGATCGAAAGAAAGCGTTATGCCGACAAAGCGTACAGCATAACACAATCTTGGATCGGATTCCTTATCGTAATTACCATTTTCCAAGCAATTGTTAAGCCAATGAAAATGGGACTTTCCGAAAAAGAATTTATCACAGTTTTCACAACAACAACTGCATCTGTTTTCGGTTATTGGCTTTTGGTCGGGCAATACCTATTTCCAAGACAAAAATAAATCAACGAGCTTTCGGTTTGGGAAGCGCAAGCGTCAATTGCACAACGGTCTTGCCATAGTGTTCCGCCACCTTTTCCCGAAGTTCTCGCATGTCGTGGCAGGTCTTAGCCATGCCGACGATTTCATAGCACCTTGACACGAGTTGGCGAACGCCAAGGTTTTCGGTAAGTTGGCGATGCCAGTGAACCCCTTTTTCGGGTTTGTTATCCTTGAGATATTTAGCCACGTCAGGGTCAAGGGTATCATAGATCAATTCAATTACCAGTTTGCCCCACCAGCGGGGGCGGCTGTGCAAAGGGCCGGACCAGTTGGTGAGCCTTCCAAATTCCTGCCATATCTCGTCAGGAAACGTCTTCTCCCAAGCGCGCAATTCTTCGGCAATGAATGCGCGAAGCTTAACCTGCAACGCGTCTTCTGAACGCTCATATTGATAGCCCGTCGCCTCATCAACGAGTGCATCCAAGCCCGATCGGATTAAGCCGGCGCTTAGAACTGCGCATTTGAACGCAATTTCGCGCTGGCGGTCAGTTAGTTCGGCCTTTTCATACAACGCCCGGACGTAGGCTCTAAGGATCAATTCAAAGTTTGCCGTGGTTAAACCGGAACCTTTGAATTGCGTGCCAGGAATAGAAAACTCGACAAGTTCCCCCAGGACTAACTCACTGTTAAGATATGATTTTAGTGAAGAGACCCCGATATAATCCCCCAGCTTTCCACTTTCGGTTCCTGACAGCGCTTTGACTGCTGACCTAAGCGCAAGCACGCGTTCGCCAGTATCTAGGACATAGCAATCGATCTGTTCGCCACCTAGGTCAATCCTGCCGGGCCATTGCGCAAAAGGAGATTCTGGCATCCGCGAGACAATCCCGGTTTGCGGATGATCGGAACCAGCGACCATTGCTTTTGCAACCTCGTCGAAAGGAGCATCGATCGGCTGGATCGTCTTTTTGTCGTCAGGCATGGATCAGACCCTTGTAGGTAAGGCGCTTACCGACCGCACGGCGGAGCGTCATGTCGATGAAAGGCATCGTGCCTGCCTGTGCGGTGTTGTGACGAAATGAAAATTCATTGACGTAGCGGTGCAGGTGCTTCGCGCTCATGTAGTGATAGATACCGATGTAGCCGCGCTTCAGGAGCGACCAGAAGCTTTCGATGCCGTTGGTATGGGCCATGTCGCTGACATACTCGCCAACGGAATGATTGACACGGATATGGCTGAAACCGGCGGCTTCAAGGCCGACGTAGCCGCCATGGGTGTCAGTGACGACCGTGGCGCCGGGGTTGGCGTGCGACTTCACGAAGGGCCCTAGCGTGGAAGCCTTAGTATCAGCGACGACAACGGCGCGAACTTCGCCAGTCTCCGAGCGGATGCCCGCAACGGCAGTCTTGCCAACGGTCCCGCGACCAGCGCGCAGCTTCTTGTCAGCGTGCTTGTTCTTTTCCCGGCCACCGACATAAGTTTCATCGACCTGCACATGATCGCCCATGCCGCCGCTCTGACCAGCCAACCACGTTTCACGGATGCGTTGCGCAAGAAACCAAGCGGACTTTTGAGTGATGCCAAGTTCCCGCGCCATTTGAGTCGAAGGGATGCCCTTGCGCGCCGTGGTCATCATGTAGATTGCCATGAGCCACTTGTGCAGCGGAAGGCGCGATTCGGCCAGCACGGTGCCGGTGCGGACGCTGAAATGCTGACGACAATCCCGGCAGCGGTAAGGCATCGGCTTCTGGTTCTTGACTTCAGCAACCGATAGGCTGCCGCAGTGGGGGCACGAAATCTCACCAGCCCAACGGTTGCGCTCAAAGTACTTGCGGGCGGCTTCCTCGTCGGGAAACCGCTGGAAGAACTGATACAGGCTTACGGTTTCGGGTTTGTCGGTCATGAAACCTAACTAGCCATTACCGTGGCGCGGGTCAAGCGATTTTTGGCTAGCTAGGTATATAGGCCCCCAAAAAAGGGGGGGCGGATCGCTCCGCCCCCCGATGGCCCCCGCGATAACGCGGTGGTCTTCCAGGGAATGTGGGCCACAGCAGAGAGGGGGGAACGCTGCGGCCGTCTGGAAATCCTAAAGCAGTTTCCAGGTGATCGGCACGATCACCGTGGTCGCGCCGCTCGGCGGTGCGGGCACTTGTCCGGCGCGGGTCGGCAGCGCGAGCGCTTCCTTGTCGAGCGTGGACGATCCCGAAGGGCTGACCAGTTCGGTGCGTTCGACCGCACCGGCGGCGCTGATATAGATCTTCACTTTGGCGGTGCCTTCCTCGCCGCGCATCTGGGCGCTGCGCGGATAAGTCTGCTTGGCGGCGATCGTGCGCGCGACCGATTTGATCCAGTCGGCTGATTGCGCATTGGCCGCAATGGGGGCGAGGGCCAGCGCAGACAGGGCAATGGTCAGGGCCAGAGATTTGGGCATCGTGTCGTCCTTTCGATGGGGAAGGGAGGGCAAGGGGGCCGGGGACTGGCGCGGGGGACGTTCGGGGGGGGTGTTTTCGAATGACCTGAATCCCTTATTGCAGTCCGGCGTTAGTTTGCTGCCAATCGCGAGCTAGGTATTCGCGCGAGGGTGCCGGTCAGAATTCGGACCATTCGTCATCCTGTGGCGCGGCCTTGAGCGCGGCATTGCCGTCAAAGGCGGGTGCGGCCTGTGCACGGGCCACGGGCGCATCATCCCGCCAGGCGGCACGCGTGGGCGCGGGCATATGCGCGGGGCCGTGATCGGCGTCGCCGACATTGAACCGTTGCAACTGGTCGACCAGCCGCCCGGTCTCTTCGGACAAATTGCGCGTTCCCGCCGAAGTCTGTTCGACCATCGCGGCATTGGCCTGGGTGAAGCGGTCCATCGAACTGACCATGTCGGAAATCTCGGCAATGCCGGTGGCCTGTTTTTCCGCCGCTTCGGCGATTTCGTCGACCAGGTCGGACACCGCGCTGACTTCGCCGACGATCTGCCGCATCGCATCGCCGCTCGATTCGACCAGACTCACCCCGCCGCCGATCTGTTCGGTGCTGGTTGAAATCAGCGCCTTGATATCTTTGGCCGCATCGGCGCTGCGCGCGGCGAGCGCGCGCACTTCGTTGGCGACCACGGCAAAACCCTTGCCCGAATCGCCTGCGCGCGCCGCCTCGACCCCGGCGTTGAGCGCCAGCAGGTTGGTCTGGAACGCGATGCCATCGATCACGTTGACGATTTCGGACATCTCGCGCGATGATCCTTCGATCGATCGCATCGCCTCGATCGCCTTGCGCGCGATATCCTCGACCGATCCGGCGGTGCTGCGCGCGACGCCCAGCCGGCTGCTGGTCTGGCGCGCATTGTCGGCGGTGATGCGCACGGTGCCGGTGAACGTGCCCAGCGTGCGCGCGGTTTCGGCAATCGAGGAGGCCTGCTGTTCGCTGCGCAGCGCCAGATCGTTGGCGGCCTCGGCGATTTCCATCGTGCCGGTCTGGATGGTGGTGCATCCTTGCACGATCTTGGCCAGCACGGCGGTCAGTTCGCCCACCGCGGTGTTGTAATCGACGTGCAGCTTGGCCAGCGCGCCCTCGCCATTTTCGGGTACGCGATGGCGCAGATCGCCCGCGGCCAGCGCGGCGAGCCCGCCGCCGATCGCCTCGATCGTGATCTGGGTCTGCGCGGCGCGCGCCTTTTCGGCTTCGGCACGGTCGGTATCGGCGCTGACCAGATCCTTGAACTGTTCGAGCGCGCGGGCCAGCGCGCCGATTTCATCGCTGCGCCCGACACCGGGCAGATGCACCCGCATATCGCCGCCGACCAGCCGCGCCACCGCATCGCTCATCCGCGCCAGCGGACGCGCGACATTGGCCATCATCATGGCCATCAGCGCGATCGCCGCCGCCAGCCCGCCGACAATCGCGCCGATCAGTACAGTGCGCGCGGCGGCGTAGATCTGCGTGCTGCGGTTCGACACGTCGGCCACCGCTTTGCTGTCCTGATCGATCATCGCCAGGACATTGTCTTCCATGCCATAGAACTGGTCGAGCGCTTCGCCCTGAAACAGCGTGCGGGCCGACGCATCGCCGCTGCGCGCCAGTTTGACGATCTTGGCGTTTTCGTCGGTATAGGCGGTCCAGTTGGCGCGCAACTGGTCGAGCGCGGCCTTTTGCTTGCCATCGGCGTGCTTGGCGTAATCGTCGAGCAATCCGCCGATCACCGCCTGCGCATTGCGCACCAGCTTTTCGGTGCGATCGGACGGGGCATCGATCAGATCGCCCTGCTTGATGCGGTATTGCGACAGATAGGCGTGAACATCGCCCAGCGATTGCGCGGCAGGCAACCAGCGCCCGCGCAGTTCGCCCGACAGCGCATCGACTTCGCCCATCTTCTGCATCGCGAACAGCCCGGTCAGGGCCATGATCGCCAGCAACAGCGAAAAGGCGGTCAACAGTTTGGCGGAAATGTTGAATCGGATCATGGTGGCTCCGGTAACTGACAACCGGCGCGTGGACGATGCAATCGCCGGTTTGCCGGATGTAGCCCACGACCTTTGGCCGAAGCGTAAGGCACCACATGGGTAGATGCGCGAAAGGGGGTGTTAACGCCCTTGGCAGCAGGGCCTCTGCTGCGGCACGGTCGCGCGATGATGATCCGCCGATTCGCCCTGTCGCTCGTTTTCGCGCTGTTTGCGCTGCCCGCCCTGGCCGCCACCGGCCATGCCACGCACCCCGCCCACAAGGCCCCGCCCGAACCTGCGCCGATCCCGCTGGCCGATACCGTGCGCGTGGCGATGGTGACGACGCTGGGCACGATCGAGATCGAACTCGATGGCAAGCACGCGCCGATCACCGCCGCCAATTTCCTGCACTATGTCGATACCAAGCGCTTCGACGGCATCACCTTCTACCGCGCGATGCATCTGGCCTGGGGCGATCAGCCCAATGGACTGGTGCAAGGCGGCATCCGCGATCCGCGCAAGCTGTTCCCGCCGATCGCGCATGAACCAACCAGCCAGACCGGCCTGTCGCACAAGGCCGGATCGCTATCGATGGCGCGCAACGCGCCGGGCACCGCCACCGCCGATTTCTCGATCCTGCTGTCCGACATGACCGGCCTTGACGCCGATCCCAAGAACGCCGACCCCGATCTGGCGCTGGGTTATGCAGTGTTCGGCCATGTCGTGTCGGGCATGGATGTGGTGCGCAAGATCTGGGACGCGCCGATCTCCCCCACCGCCGGCGAAGGCGTGATGCGCGGCCAGATGCTGGCCGACCCGGTCAAAGTGCTGACCGTGCGCCGGGAGCCGGTGGCGTCCTGAGGGGGTGATGTTCCGGCGCATCCTGTTGGCTGCCGCCCTGTCGGTTGGCGCTGGATTGCCTTCATCCACCAGCGGATGGGCGGCCGACCAATCGCATTCGCGGTCCACAGAGCCGATCACCGTGCTGCCGACCGAACCCCATCAATGGCGCAAGGATCCCGATTGCTATGTTGCCAAGAGCGCATTCGACCCGAACAACACGCTGTCACCCATGGCAGATGCGCTCAAATGGCACCGCGGGCGCCATTTTTCAGGATATTTGTTCACCAACTTTGAAGGTTGGACTTTCGTCCCCGCCAAGCGCCGCGAACACCCCAACAGCCTTGGCGAAGGTCGCTATTATGCATCGGTCTATTATGCGGGCACAAAGATAGCGGCGGCGCCGGAGCCACGGATATATTGGGTGCGCTTTGTCGGTCGGGAAGCACTGTGCAATACCCAGCGTCCGCAGGATCGAGCATTCGATGCGCCGTTTTCGCCAAATCTCGTGATTGTTGATCGTCTTGAAGTTCTTGGCCGCGTCCGGTGATGTCGATTGGTGTTGATCGCGAGACAAGGCCTCTTCGTCGTTCACGCAGAGACTGGCCGCGCGTGGGTCGCGGCGGAAGGTCACGCCGCAGTTGCTGCCGTTGACTGCGGTCGAAAAATCCCGATACCTGCTCGTGTGAGAAACGCGATTGTCCAGCTTTTGGCACTCTTCATCGGTGCCGCGTTTGGAGTCATTCTCGTCTTAGAGCGTCCTGCGGAAAACCTGAATCGATGGATTCCCACGAGGCTTGATTTGTGATTCACCGTCATTGGAGGTGGATCATGGGCAAAGCGCATTCGACTGATCTTCG
>Ga0302187_10005299_pt1 | contig 10205 bp, 14 predicted proteins | sample II_Bog_E1_3_FD_202120 | JGI IMG/M metagenome (GOLD analysis project Ga0302187, IMG submission 202120) | Peat permafrost microbial communities from Stordalen Mire near Abisko, Sweden - II_Bog_E1_3 | ecosystem: Environmental > Terrestrial > Soil > Wetlands > Peat | place: Sweden: Abisko...
TGAACCTGATCTTCTTCCCGGCCGAAGACCCAGGAGCGGAATTGCCGCCGGGGCAGCCTGACGTCCAGGCCGCCGCCGTGGCGATCGCCGGCAACTGCGACGATGATCCTGGCATCGAAGTCCGCTACGATGAGCGGTTGGCGGAGATCTGGGTCGTCTCGGAGACGCAAGCGGACCTCGAATACACCGCGGCCCTGGTGCAGGCGTTGCTGGTGCGCTTCCGGCTGGACCGGGTGGTCGGCTTCCAGTGGGCCGGCAGCGCCGGCCGGATGAAAGCCAATGGGTTCGGCGGCGGCGCGGTGGTCATCACGCGGCGCGACCAGACGTGGTTCACCACCAGCACGGCCATGGAAAAAATGTCAGCGGCAGTGGCCAGGCGGCTGGCCGCACCGGAGCGGGAGACCCCCCACATGCCGAAGTTCAGGGTACGGATCGAGCGGATCGAAATCCACTGCCTGGAGGTAGAGGCCGCTACGCGGCGGGAGGCCAAAGAGAAGGCCGGCCTGTTGCCATTGCCCAACGCCCCCGCCGCCAGCTTCACCGAAGTGGTCCAGGTCGAACGCCTGATGGAAGGGCCACCAGCATGACCGGCCGCATCGATGCGACGGTGACGTTCAACCTCACCGTGCATGACCAGCGGGCCTTGCGCCGGGCGGCGTGGGCGAGGGCGAAGGAACTCGGCATCGACGTCTGGGACCACGCACGCTGGCGCCGCCAGGTGGGGGGTGTCGAGGCCGACCTGCTCACTCTCCTGGATGACGGCACGTCGCCGCCGGGCTGCGCCATCGAGAACACCGGCGCAACGCTCTACCATTTGGAGAAAGTGCCTTGACCAGGCTGGAAGCCCGGCAGGAACCGCCCGCCGCGGCGACGGCGTAAACGGTCCTGGTGTAAATACACGGAACGGCAAACCAGGGAGGAGTCGATGCCAGAGTATCTGGTGAAATGGGAGATCGACATCGACGCGGACAGCCCGCAACAGGCCGCGGCGCAGGCGCTGGCGATCCAGCGCGACCGCCACGCCATCGCCACGGTGTTCGATGTCCATGAGAAGCTGGCCGGCAGCGTCCCGACGGAACCCGTCAGGGTGGACGTTGCCACCATCGCCGGCGCCGAACGCGGCCCCGGTCACGCGCCGAACGCGATCGGCCGCGACGAAGAGCAGGACGACGACCAGGCCCTGCTGCCGGATGGGTCGCGCTGTGACTGGGATGACCGCCTCCGCACGGTGAACGCCCGCCGCGTACGCAGGACCAGGGAGGGATTGACGCCAAGGTTCAATGTCATCGGCACCGTGCATCTGGTCGCCGGTCTCGACATCGTCGTCGAGGCCGATAACGCCGCCGATGCCCAGGCCAGGGCCATCCGCTGGGCGGAAGCGCGACCCTGGGATGGCGACATCCAGGAAGTCTGCATCAATACCGTCGAGGCACCGGAGAATGACCGGAAGACCGATCTCGCAGCTGCCGGCGGCAGAAACCCGCGATGAGTCACGCGGCAGCCACCGTTCAGCCGCTCACGTCCATGCCCGATGCCCGGGAAAGCATCCTGCCATGACCGGCCGTCAGACATCGGAAGAAGACAAGACCACATGCGATGCCGAACGCGACATCCGGACCCTGGCCGAACAGCATGGCTTCACCGAACCGGAAAGCGTCAGCATGCTGATCCTGCGGCTGATCGCCAACGGCACGCTCGGCACCATGGAAGCAAGCCGGCGGTATCAAAACTATCTGGATCAAACCACCGGCTGAAGCCGCACGGCAGAGGACCGGCCAAACGACAGCCGGACCTCCACCTCCGCCACGATCAGGCGCTCAGCGAAAACCCGAACAAAGCAGCCGCCTCGGCGTGCGGATCATATGGCGTCCAGACCTCGCCACGCATGGCAATGTCGACCGCCCGGGCAACACCCATGGCTTCCTCCGAACGGACATGCGCAAGCAAGGTCGCTTCCGCAGCACGCTGCCTTGCGTCCTCCACCACCTCCTGCAGATATACCGCCTGGTAGCTGCCCCTGTTCTGCGCCTCGGCGACCTTGGTCTGGGCGTCCATCACCTGCCGGTCCATCGCTTCCATCGCCCGGCAGGCATCAATGGCCGTCACCAGCGCACATATGCGCAACGCATCGAGCGCGAGATCACGCGCCTCGACAGGTGCGGCAGGCACGTTCGCCGCAATGTAGTCGGCCATGCAGCGATCAGCCTCGTCCTTCAGTGCCACCCCCGGCTGATCCAGACCGAACGCCTCGGCAATCAAGTCAATCTCACGTACATCCGACCGCAAGGCGCCGAGCAGTTGCACCGTCGGTCGCTCCCGACGCCGCTTCGGAAAGCAAAAGACATTCTCAGTTCCGGCAATGAGTTCCAGCCGCATGCCAACCTCCCGGAATTCGGCCGCCATATTGCCGCCGCCAGCCTTCTGAGGCAACTAAATATCGAACTCGATTCTGTTTTTCGTGCGCCAGATCAACCTACTCCCGCTAAACGCCACGTTCACCACATCATCATCGCCGCCACTTTCTCAATGACAACGGCCGGCTACGCCAACATCGAAAACATCTCTGCGGTGGCCGCCAACGCCAACTGGATCCCCATCGAGGCGGAAGAGGACGAACGTCTCATCATCGCCTTCAGCAACGCCAACCGATCATTCGCCCGTGTCGCTCGCGACGGCCTGCTGCCTTCCGCTCCTACCGCTACCGCGGTCGTGATCGACAGCACGCCCCAGCCGGTCGCCCTCTATCTCCTCCCAGCGGACGCCGACAGCGGCTGCCGCTGCGATCTCGCTACCCTCGCCGGACAAAGCCGGTTTGCGCCGTGGTTTTGGGATACTTCCGCCGTCACAATGCCAGAGCTCCCCGCCCTGAATGGCTACGCCCCCATGCCAGACCGTCGCAGGCTGATGGCGGGTGCTCCATAATACCGCAAGGAAGCAAGCAAGCGATTGGAAATGGTGAATGAAACGGTGAAAACCAAGGTGAATGAAAGAGTGAATGAAAATGCCCGATGACAGTGAAATAAGGTGAGTGAAAAGGTGAATGAAAATCTTCGGGCAATCGGGTCGCCGTCCAGGTTCGAACGGCGGTAACACCCCGCGCCTTCGGCGCGCCCTCCGGGCTTCGGCGCGCGCCTTCGGGGTATGGATGATCACGCGACGCCTGTCTGCACCGTCCCGGCCGGCGCTGACTGCACCACCATCGCATGTCGGTCAGGTGCCCCGCCCGCGCGAAGCCAAGGGCGACATCGTAGCGCGGGTCGAGCGCGACGGACCCGCATGCTGGCGTAGGCCAGGGTGGCATGTCCGGCACCGCGTCGCCAAACGTGACGGCTGGAAATGTGGCGGGCGCCAGAACCCCGCCACACCGGCGACCATCGCAATCGCCCCTCCGCCGGGGTCCTGCGGCCAGGTCCAAGGTTCCATCTTGCCGCGCAGCGCTTCCATCCCTCGCCGGTGAAAGCTTCACCGTGCACCGCGCAGCTGCAGCAGGAAGCCGCAGCCCAACACCGACCAGGGCAGGCAGGGAGGCCCGCGCCGCTGTCATCCGCCGACGCTGCGGGTCTTCGCCGCCACGTCGTGTCCGGGAGTGGCAACGCGTCCGCCATGCCCTTCACCGCAGAACCGGCCGCCGCGGGGAGCACCGCATGCGAGGCCGCTGCGCAGGGTCACCTCGCCCTGACCTTCTCGCCCATGGTGTCGGCGATCAGCCTGGCATGGGTGCCGTCCTCGCTTGCCGGCGTCCCCGGCGCGGATCGCCCTGGGGTGGAGCGCCGCCGGCGACGATCGCGGCACCTCTCCGTTCGGCACGCCGGCGGCGAGCGCGCCGAAGCGGCAATCCTGCCAAACGTCGGTGGCAGCGACGGGTTTCTTCGCGCTCCGTGGGCCAACGTCCCCACACCCTGCCATCCCACGACGCAGCGATCCGATGCCAGCACATTCCCTCGGATGCGTGCGGTCTGGCAGGGGGCGAAGCCAGGCGGAACCCCCGCGCGCAAGACGCGCGCCTTCGGCTCGGCACGCTCGACTGCGCGGGGCCAGGTCGCGGCAAGCGCAGAGCCAGGGGGTGCGTGCCGCCGAGACCGATGCGCAGGGGGCAGGTTGAGGATAAGGCGCGCCCAAAAGCCGGCGCACCGTATCCTCAACCTGCCCCTTGATCCCCGCCATCTCGGTGGGCCCCCTGGCTCCGCGCTTGCCGCAACCCGACCCCGCGCGCTCGCATGCCTCGGGGGTTCCCCCTGGCTTCGCCCCCCGCCCCAGAGACCGCACCCGAGGGAAACAGTGCTGGCAACCGGCCGGCCGCTCTCGGGGATGACAATGATGGAGACGAAAAATGGCCACGAAGCCCGCGAAGAAGCCCGCCGCCACCCGCAACTTCCGCCAGGATACCCCCGCAACCTTCGAACGCGCCGCCATGGTCTGCCCGAACGAGCAGGTCGCCGCCTCGATCGCCCGCCACTTCGGCCTCGACCCGGTCGACTACGCCGGAATCCGCGAAGCAACCGAGGAAATGATTGGCACCCACGCCAAGCTGCTCGCCGACACGGTCAACGAGAAGGCGATGGCGATCCACCTGCAGCGCATCGTCGGCGCGATGGTCAGCTCCGCCAACAGCGCGGGCATTTTCTACGGCGCCAAGGTCACCGATGCACGCGACCTCACTTCCCGCCTCGCCAACGACGCGCGCGACGAGGACCGCGACGGCCCGCTCGGCTTCGACAGCAAGGCCCAGCGCGCCCGCCACTTCGCCGCCGAGGTCGGTTTGCAGGCATACTCCTTCCTGGCCGCCGCCGAGGGCGCGGTGGACGCCTTCGCCGCGGTCACCGGCAACGCCTGGAAGCCCTACGAGCGGCCGCCGACGAACCCCGAGACCGTCAGCCTCCAGGCTGCCGAGGCGGAGTTGAACGCCTTCGGAGGCTGAGCCGAACCGGCGGGGGTCGTCAGGCCCCCGCCACCTTCGCGGCCTGCCCCACGGCGGCGGCGCGATGACATCTCCCCCCCAGCGCATCCGCCGGCCGGCAGATCACCGGCCGGAATCTCCACCGCCAGGACGCGCACCGGCGCCGGCCGCCGCTCACCGGCAAACGATCCGGCTGCGGAGAACGCCGCAAGCCCCCCCTTCCGGCTGGCCCTCCCGAGGGAGAGCTGCCGCCACCGGCAGAAAGGTCGGGAGACCGGGGTGCGGAAACCCCGTGGCCCCAGCCCGGCGCACGCCGCCTCCCGGGACCGTTCCCTGGATCGCGCCGGACCACCGGCCTGCCACCGACCGCCCGGCGACAGGTGAAGCCGCCAGTGGGCACGCCGCCATTGCCGCCCGGGCCGCTTCACCACCAACCCGCGGTTCCGGCTGCGAAAAAAAAGAAGCGCCTCCGCTGCCTTTCCATTGTCACGCCGGCCAAGTTCGGTGCGGTTCAACCCCGCCTTCGGCGCCGCGCGAAGTGGCGCGGCTTCGGCATGCAACCGGGCGCAGGGCCGGGCCGCGGCAGGCGCAGAGCCAGGGGTGTGCGTGCCGCCAGAACCGGCGCATGGGGCAGGTTTGGGAAACGGCGCGCCGGAAAGCCGGCGCACCGTTTCCCAAACCTGCCCTTCATCCCCACCATCGCAGTGGTCCCCTGGCTCCGCGCCTGCCGCAGCCCGGCCCTGCCAGGTTGCATGCCTCCGGGGTTGAGCCGCCCCGAAGGCCGGCGTGCGCCGCTCCCGTCAGCAATCGGCTGGCATCACACAAGGGAGCCCATCATGACAATCATCCGCACCAGCCTGAACCTCAGCAAGTTCAACGCGCGACGTCTGATCAAGGCCGGCTATGAAATCGAGTACGTCGAAACCTTCCACGGCAAGGCCGGCGATACAAGCTCCATCGTCTGGACCCGGCCCGCACATCCCGACGACATTCCGGAAGAGGAACTTCCGTTCTAGGACGACTTCGCCAGGCCGGGTCCGCAAGGCCCGGCTTTTCGGCTGTACGCACCAGGAGGGAACCTCGCCGCTCACGCTTTCAACCGCCACGAAAACGAAAAGATTGCCGCTTTCGGCGCCAAGCAGCCACCGACAGCACGGCGGCACCACCCCGCGCCTTCGGCGCGCCCTCCGGGCTGCGGCGCGCGCGCGTCGCTTCGCTCCGCGTCCCGGCGCGCGCCTACGGGGTATGGATGGCGACGTTGCGTCAACCTGCGCCTTCTCGAATGCCGCTTCCTTGCGGCGTTCAGCAACACCGCTCGTGCTCTGCGCATTGCCGGCGCCAGGACCCCCGGCAGCACCGACGCGGCCGTCACCCTGCCGGCCGAGCACGGCTCGTGCTCCGCACATCTCCGCCGGTCCTCACTGCGCGGAGGTTGAGCCGCCACGAGGCCCGGCATTCCCGCCGCCTATCAGCAATCACGCTGATGCAGAACTGGAACTCCGCCATGACCTACCGTCGGCGACGGAACCGTCGTCACCGACACCGAAGGCATCACCGAAAATGCCGCCCTCTCCACCCAAGGCTACACGATCCACCACATCGGAACATGGCACAACGCCAACGACCGACCTGCATCGTCAGCGACCGCCCCGAGATCGACGAAGCCGACATCCGTTCTGAGCCACCCGGCGATCCAGGGCCGGCCCGCAAGGGTCGGCTCTTTCGGCATGTACTTCACCCCCAAGGCCAAGTCCGTGCTGGAGGTGAGAAACCCGCGCGTTCCGCGCGCCCTCCGGGCCTCCGGACCCGCGGCCGGCTGCGCCGTCCTTCCAGGCGGGTCCTCCGGGGTGGCGGATTGAACTGGAAGAGCGTACGAAGAACACATAGCCTGACCCGGTGCCAGGAGACCGTCTAATTTCCGGGGGTACCCGGCACCCGTGTCGATCTTCCTTCCGCGCTTCAGTGAACGACCTGCGCTGGCAGGGCAGGAGGGCGACGCCTCGCGGCAACGCGACACGCAAACCGACGGAGTCCGCCGCTTGTTGCCGACCCAGTGCAAGAACACCGTTTATCGAGGCTAGCGCAATCGTTCCGCTTTCCCTGGCGTGCTCAGAGGCAACTCCTCACGCCGTTCGTTGGAGCGGCTGGGCCTGCCGCCTTGATCGCGCCGATAGCCGTCCGGCGCGATCAAGGCCTGCGACTTTGACCGCTTCTGCCAACGCCGATCGCGCGTCGATTTTCTCCCCCGGCTTGACCCGCAGCACCGAGATCCCGCAGTCCCGCAGCACTGCATGTACGAACCTGTCGCGCGCGCACCGGTCCGCCCGGTCATGCGACCGGTCGTGCAGCTCGATCACCAGCGCCACGCGGCCGCGCGAATCCGCAATCGCGAAATCCACCGACTTCGACGCGACCCGCACCAACGCCGGCTGCCGCCGGCGCGGGTCGCGCGCCGTCATTTCGAGCCTGTCGCCCAGCCTGACCTGCGGGCAGGCATGGTAGCCGTGCGGCAGGTCATCCCGAATGTGCCGAAGCGCGGTCAGTTCCCACCGGGTCATGAGCGGCTTCGCGCGATAGTCGCCCGATCGAAAGCCGCCACGGCCAGCCCTGAAGAAGAGCGCGGCCGCCACAACAGCCGAGCCCGCCAGAATGAGCAACAAGAGGATGTCGGGCATCCGCGCGCCTCCTTCGTCAGGAGGCCAAGAGTGGAGGCCCTGCGCGCGAGCGGCGAAAACCGGCTCAGCAAGGACCGAGACGGGCGCCTACCAGGCCAGCACCGCAATCATGCCGACCGCGGCGATCGCGCAGTAGAGGCCCAGCCGCGACAGTGCCTCCGAGCTGGGCGCGAAGCTCAGCGACCCAATGAGGAACAAAACGGCGCTGAGGGCGAACAGGATGGCCCAGAGCGGGACGGGCAAACGCCGCAACAACCGGCCTATCGCTCCGCCCATGCCACCCTCCATTCCTTGTCAGCAGCCAATGTCAGGCAGCGCCGCAGCCGGCGCAAGGGTCAAGCATGGTCGCGCCCCGCGCAGCCCGGTTCCGCCAGGGCGCATGTCATAGCACCGTCTTGAGACGGCTCGGCATACGAAGTCCTGGATCATCCGCCGGACTAGCGATTGGAGTCCACCTTTGGACCGGGGCGTCCATTCGACATCAGCCACGGAGTGCACGTGGCCTTCGGGTTAGAAGGCGAGGACCACGGCTTAAGCCACTTGGTCTCAATCCAGACCAACTGGCCGCCTAACGTAAGCATCTGCTGGTAGGCTTCGCGAGGCTGGAACGGCTCCTTAATGAAAGGGATGATCGACGACGTGCCGACCTGAGTCGCAGTAGGCGAAGGAGCGCTATAAACAGGAACGAAAAACGACCTATCGACAACCTGTTCATGAGAAATTGCCAGGTTCATGCAGACAAAACCAGGGATCGGCTCTACAGCTGTAAGGCCCTGTGCATGAGAATTGGTGGACACGATCTGCGTAACCATCGTAAGCAGGAAAAGAGGGAGGCTGGAGCGCATGAGGAACTCCTAGATCAGGACAGGCTGGGTTGCGGCCGTACCCACCTTGTTGATGATTGTCTGCCGCCACTGTCCAACTGTCGTTGATGGGGAAATGCCGTTATTTGCCAGCTGAGCAGGCGTGTAGTACGAAGAGAGAGTGTCAAACATACTGGCCGTGTCCGGGGCTTGGGCAACTGAAGGCCCGGCACCGGCTCCCCACTGGTAGTACGCTCGGGCGTCTAGGAAAGTGGGGTTGGTTACGCCGACGCTCTGAAGGGCATATACCGCATTCTTAAGATCCTGCGCTGCGGCAATTGCTTCGTTGGCCGGATCCATCTTGCCGGCAAGGCTCGTGTCGATGGTCCCGGCCAGCGACGGGTTTTGCGCCAAGGCCGCCTGGATGTCGGCGAGGTAGGTGCTGTTCGTCATCTGATAAACGCCGCTGACCGTACTTCCACCGACCGCCGCCAGATTCTGACACCCAGACTCCAGCACGCAAGTGGCCGCTATCGCCGTCGCGCTCACACCCACTGCTGTCGCGTTCTGCGACGCCAGCGCGCCCCAGCTTCGCGACAGCATGACGTCATCGGCCGGCGTCCCCCCGGAACCGCCGCCATCTCCGCTCCCGCCGCCGCCACCAGTCGGGGGCGGGACGAACGATGAAGTGCCCATCGGCATTGTGAAGCTGGGAAGCCCCGTTTCCTGAAAGACCGGAACGGGCAGGGCCGGTGGGCCGCCCTGTTGCGTGACAATCTGGAGGTCTGCTCGCGCCAGCGACGGGCCGCCCGCCATGCCGGCACATAGAGCGGCGACGGCGAATCGACGCAGGCTGGCACGCGAACGGGGCGTGTCGGGAGCTTTGTCTGTCGGCTTCACGGTGGAACCTCCTGCGTTGACCCCAACAGGGTTCACGCCGAACGCGCGAGTGGGAAATCCCAGTGTCGCCTTTCCCTGGCCAACCTCACCGAAGCCGACGATAGACGAACGACTTGGAAGACGCGATCACCATCCGCCGGATCTGGCCGGTCTCCATCATCGCGCATACGTGCCAGGAAACCCGATCACGCCGCTCGCCGAGCGCCCGCGCCATCTGCCCTATCGTCCTGTCGCCCTCCCGCAACTGCTCTAGGATCGCTGCCTTGAGCCGGGCAGGGCGGACCTCCTTCGTCCGTGGCCTGCCTTCAGGATCAGGCACCTCGGCTCGAACCGATGTGCGTGCTCGGACCGCACGTAGTGGTACTTGCCACAGTGAGCGACATGGCCCAGCTGCATCAGCGACTGCAGCACGTGGGTGACGGACGCCACCCCGACGAGATCGCCGATTTCGGCCGCAGTCCGCGGTTCGTCCAGCACGCCCAAGATCTTCATATAGCGCGGTGGCAACGGGCGCTCCGACTGATGCCCCAGCGGCGCGTAGTAACCGTGCCCTGGTTTTGACAGCTCCCCATGCTTCAACAGGTAAGCGAGACGCCGGAGGCACGTCGGGCCGTCCACCCCGAAATGCTGGGCCACGTCGTAGGACCGCATTGGTCTGCTGATGTGGGCCAGCAACTCGTCGTCACTCGGCAAGAGTTTGCGGCATCATGTAGCAGCCGCCACCAATAATTGATTGCAATGAAAACAGGGGGTTGTACAATTGCGCCACCTGTGCCAGGAAGGATGCCGAGCTGGTTCTCTCAGGGTGGGTCATCATGGCGCAACACTTTCTGTTTTCCGCAGCGGCGCGTTCGCTCAGCGCCGCCAAGGTCATGCGCATGTCGGACACCGGGGTCGAGAACGTGTTCCTGCGCCTGCGCTGGCCCGCAA
>Ga0302187_10005307_pt1 | contig 10197 bp, 8 predicted proteins | sample II_Bog_E1_3_FD_202120 | JGI IMG/M metagenome (GOLD analysis project Ga0302187, IMG submission 202120) | Peat permafrost microbial communities from Stordalen Mire near Abisko, Sweden - II_Bog_E1_3 | ecosystem: Environmental > Terrestrial > Soil > Wetlands > Peat | place: Sweden: Abisko, Stordalen...
AACGATCTAGGAGGTGGCCCTTGGAAACCAAGCCGCGCTTGATCGCCAACCCGGAAAGAAAGCCGTTCGCAGCGCCTGCAAATCCCCGGTAAGTCCAAACGCCGCGGTTTGATCCTAGCACGCCAAAAATCACATTCGCCGGTCCCATATCTCGGCCTGCGTCATCCACAACCCGCAGCTCGTAGTCCTCATTTGTGAACTGCGTCGTGTCCAACATTACGACCTCCATCAGGCTTTGGATCTCGTCCGGGCATCCGGCGATGCGATTTAAGTGATCGCGCTCATAAGCGTCATCGCGCGCTGTCGCGATTGCGGGAGCCATCGACCGTTTCTTTATCGTATGTGTGGTCGGTAGATTGCCAGCGATTCCGGCAGTGCGCATATGCAAGCGAATCGCCTCGTTAGCCCCAGCGGTGCCCGGTTTTCTTCCTTGATTAACACAAACCTCCACGACCGCGCTATCGAGCGCCTTGTCGATCAATTCATTCAAACGGGAGGTCCCCTTGCCACCATTGGACGAAATCTTTAACATTTCCGTCGCCCGAACATTCTCGGGACCACTTTTGCAAATGCGATTTACGAGGGCGAAAACGAAGTCGGTGCTGCAAGCAAGTCGCTTGGCGAGCGAGCAAACATGGGGGCGCAGCGGTAACGCTTCATCGCGCATGAGGTTTCGGCCCGTCGCCTGATCGAGCACCTCGTATGGTCGCCCGAGGCGTGCCTTTGCAAAAGGCATCAAGACTTGTAGGCGGATTTGTCCGACATCGGCGTCCACCTCGGTTTCATTTCGTCCTTTCGGATTCGCGACGCGCAGATTCTCCGTTCCGAAGATTGGGAGTAAGGATACCCGCGAACCCTTTTCGCTCTCCGGTCTTGCGCTTTCGCCGCAAATATCGGCGCGTGCCTCTTCAGACGCTGAATCTTCTTGGTGTTCTGGAGCTATATTGAAATCGCTGGTCATGGTAGATCTTCACCCTTTTAATACCGGCGCAGGTTCAATTTTAGCCGATAGGTCCAAGATTTTGCTAAAATCGACTCTTGCCTGATGCAGTGCAACGAGACGCCAGATTGCTGCCACCAGTTCCAGCTGTTTCCCGCGCAATGGGCTCATCCCCTGAACCAGTTCTCTCAGACAAATCCCGGGTTCACGCCCGATTCGCTTCAGAAGGTCCTCGTCTGCCAGATGCGGATCGTTGTTCCGGTAACCGAACACGAATTTCATCATCTTGAAGCCGCTTGCATGGACGTCGGACTCGGTCTGGAGCAAGAAATCGAAGCCTTGCTGATTTAGCTCCTCTTCGACAACGGCGTATAACGCTTTGAGCTCTGGCTGTCTCCTGAGTTTTGCCGAATACTTGAATTCGACGACAAGCGGGCGCCTTGCCGCAGATGGTAAGAACTCCACCAACAGATCGCCTGTGTAACGATGCGGCTCACCGTCAGCAGCCCGATAGTGAATGCACGGACGTTGCAGACGAGCCCTTTTGACGTCAGGCCGCATGAGCCAGCGGACAAATCCGTGGCGTTCTAGTTTTGATTTGTAATGCCCGCCGGAATCGCTGTCCCGAACTACCGCGACTCCGGTTACATTTGTGAAGCGATGGTGGTGCACGGAATAAGATTACCGCCAAACACCCGATAATTTTCCGATCGCATCACCTTTTGCCGTTTAATTCTTCGCACCCCCATAAAAAGGGAGAAGTGCCGGTATCAATAACGGCAACACATGATCTCAAAAAGTGAACGTTCCCGCGACCCGCTAGACGGCATTAAAACCATCATCCTCGACGGTCCACCGCTTCCGAGGGATATGGAATTCAAACCCATAACCCCAACCACAGCGCTCAACAAAATTGGCCTCCAGATTGGCAGATGTTTCGGCAGCAAGTCGGGTTATCGAGCAGCTAATCCGCGGGCAATATTCATGCCGAATGCCAATGTCTTCACTGTTCGCCGTGGGAAGATATGGTGGGGCGACCTCGATCTTCGTACGGATAAGGTCAAATTGGAAAAGGCGGCACGGGTTCTGGGTTGCAAATTGTATGTTCTCTCTGAGTTCGATGGACGATGGGAAGAATCCCCTCTCTCTCGAAGCATTCTGATTGAGAGGGCCCGATGGCAAACAGGTGGGCCCATCGGCGTGCCTGGTGTTTCGCGATTCCTCAAACACTCCGGACTAACAATCAGCCAACTGGCATTTCTTGCGAGAGTCAGGCGTGGCCGTCTCATTAAAAAGCTACCTCCTGAAATTGCCTTAGAAATCTATAAGCGTCTCGCAAACCTCGACACTACTTTTAACGAAATCGCTTCAACTCCTGGCCACAAAAAATGGGGTCTTTGGTGGACCACGGCCAACGACAATCTCCATGGTCGTGCGCCTATGGCTGTCCTTCGCTCCGGCGGCTCCATCAAACTCGACACAGTCTTCGATCCAATTTCAGCGCTTTCATGTTATTCACTATTTTTGGCAATTAACCGGAAGCTCTGAGACAAATCGACGAGCGTTGATGTGGAAAGGAAACCCTCATTGGGTGGAGCCTTCCCACTCAGTCAACGGTACAAGGACGTCGCCTTACCAACGGCCAGAATAAGTTGCGAAAGCATCTTCGCGCCACGTGGTGTCCTGTCCCATGCCTCGTTTACGGCCGAACAGAGTTCCACGTTCGTCAACGGAAGCGGCCATGGCTTTATATCTTCTGTCTCGAAGGCTTTGATATCGATGCTTGCATATTTACAAAGGGCTTTGAGGGTCTCAGGTTCACCGCTATACCGTCCATTAACTGTACGGCTAATTTGAGATTGGTCAAATCTAACTGATTGTTGTTTCGTTATTTCCACAGCCAACTCTTTCTGATTTTTGCGAGTGCTTCTCACGAATTTTTTCAGTTCTCTCGAAAGGCTTACCTTATCCAATGGCATACGTTTAATGCTTGCATATGCTAATTAATGCAGGCATTAGTCAAGCCATGAAATTGCCGATTTTCCGGGATGCCCTTGTTGCACTATTCTCGCCTAGTCGTGCGAAAAACGTTAGCGCTCCGCGCGTGCCCCCCTTTTTCATATCTGAGTTTGGAAGAACGCACCTTCCCCATTTCTCGAGAGAGGTGTCATCGTGAAAATTCGTTGCGATGCCATCTCCTCAGGGACTGTCGGGGCGGACCGTGGTCTGGATCCAGAATTTCCAGCAGGAAGCGTCAGCAAAGTGGATCAGACAATTAGTCTGTCGAGAGCGTTCATCGCAGCCGCAACAAGCCAGGCCCAAGTGGACGAATGCCCGCACAACATTTACAAATATCCGGCGCGTTTTGCTCCAGAGTTTGCACGTGAGGCAATTCGAGAATTCACCTACGAAGACGACCTCGTAATCGACGGCTTCAACGGCGGCGGCACTGCGGTAATCGAAGCCGTAGCACTCAAGAGAAGGGCCGTCGGTTTCGATATTAGCAGTCTGGCGTGTTTTCTTGCGAAGACAAAGACAACGCCGCTTTCGATTCACGATGAGCGTGATCTCAACGAATGGATTGAGGTCTTTGAAGACCAAGAAACATCTTTGGTTTCCAAGGCACAATCACATTTACTCAAGGATAGTGGCTATTACCGTCGAAATCTACCCAATCATGTTGTGGGGGTTCTGGCCAGAATTCTGCGAGCCATCGAATCTCTTCCATCTAGACGGCAACAAAACTTTTGCAGACTATCCTTACTCTCCGTTGGCCAGTCGCTACTCGATTGTCGAACCAAGATTCCTCGGTCCAAACGAATCTTTATGGAGTTTGCCCGAATCTTTAGAGAACACCTCATCGCCCACCGCGATTACACATGGTGCCTGTCACGCCGCATCGGCATCGAGCACGCGACCCTTGCTCAGCGCCGCCGAATCATCAACTCGTCAAGCGAATCAGCAGCGGAATGTAGACGTTTCCCGACAAAATGGGGAAAAGCGAAACTCATAGTAACATCGCCACCTTATCCCGGCGTCCACATGCTCTACCATCGTTGGCAGGTCATGGGTCGCCGCGAGACACCAGCCCCCTTCTTCTTGGCGAACTGCCGCGACGGCGACGGAGCCGCCCACTACTGTCTCGCAGGCCGAAGCCCTTCTAGCCTCAAGACGTACTTTACTCGAATAACGAATATCTTTTCGGGATTGAGGCCTCGCTTGCGAGAAGACGCTCTGGTTATTCAAATGGTTGCCTTCAATAACCCGCGAGTGCAGCTGCCGGAATATTTGGCATCGATGGAGGCCGCGGGCTACAACGAGATTAAGGTGAGCACAAAATCACGATTTGTAGTTAATGGTCGGTTGTGGCGCCAAGTGCCTGGTCGCAAATGGTACGTTGCCAGCCGCGGCGATGGCTCGGCAGGAAAAGAGGTTGTGCTTTTCCACCGACCCAAAACGATCTGAATTATCGTTTAGGCATGGCAGCGAGTCTGGATGCCTCCCAGCGCATCGGCGAAAGATTCACAGCCTCTTTGGAATTCTCGAAAAATCGTAGTCGAAGGCCATCCGCGTGTGATGATTTGCAAGTGTACCGAAAACAGCGTTCGCATATGGACTACGGACACGACCAATCCGTTTTAGTGGTATTGAAAAAATACCTTCGGCCAACTTCAGATCAACCGGCAGTTTGAGTTTCTCGCTGACAGAAAACGCGCGATACTTATACGGAAGCACTCCATTTTGAGCGATTGCTCCCGTCAAACCGGAGACCATTTTGATCAGCCGTTTTGTCATCCCCAATAACAATTCGACAGGCAATGGTTTATTAATCTCCAATCGGACGTCGCCAGTCGACGACGACGCGACTGCGTCAAGTATCACAAGGTTAATGGGATACACATAATCAAAACTGGCAAAGCGCACGGTATCGTCCCACTTTAATTCGTAGCACGAATCTGTTGCCTTGTTCAAATGGCATTCCGCGAAAAGCGCTTCTTGGTCTTTTCGCTGTCCGCCAGCTCGAACAGCGAGATTGCATGGCTGCCCCAGGAGAATGAAGGTGCGCGCATCCTTTTCATTGGTGGTCACGTACACATCGCCACAACTAGGTTGCGAATAGCAGCCGTTTACGACGACCGGTGGATCCCAGATTTCCCAGTTGCGCCATTCGTTCATTTTCGGACTTAACTTCTTCTCAACGGGCGGAGTGTAGTTGATGGCCTTGGTTATCCTTCGAAGGCCGACCAAACGCCTTTGGAGTTCCGACTTCATCTGCAGTTCCTCTTGCATGGCGACGCGGCCGGCGAGCATAAAGATTCGAGCCATGGTCTCAATTTCTGCCACGCCGTCGCGCTGCGAAAGGTGAAATATACCTCCCCCAAGATCATCAAACGTCTGGTTCAGCAATTGTCGTTCCGTTGCTCGAATCGCCTTCCCTACAACGTCGATCGCTGCGGCAGAGACGCGGTGGCACCATACCCTGACAAGCGCATCTTGAAGAGCCGACGCTAAAAGACGGTCCTGCTCGTCCACATCATTTCGGTTGCGCGTCAAACGCTCCTTCGAGACAAAAGCGAATACCGCATTACAATCTTGTTTGCTCGAAAATAACTCGCGTTCCTGCAACTCCTCATTTTGCACAAATGAGTGGCTAAAAAGGACAAATGTACCCTTAACCTCGGCCCGTCCAAAGAGATCCTTCAAAATCTCGAATCCCTTGTCGCGGCTATTCGGAATTTCGTAGCTGAAATCGCGATCGACGAGAAATAATACGGAATCGTCACTGGCGCGGATGACGTCCTCTTTATTTCGCGCCCATTCCTCAAAGCTGAATGTCGCCACCTTGTCTTTCCCAAATACCGCCTTAATTAACTCGACTTGTGCTGTCGATAGATCGGCCACAATCGGCGGCGCATCTGGATCTTCGCGACTCTGCTGCGCTGCGACGTTCTCCAAAATCTCAAGAGCCAGAAATTTGTCGCCATCAACAATGGCCTGTACTTCTCGAAGAAATGTCTCTGACCCGGCATTAGCATTCCACTTTGTCCTCGAAAGTGTCGGGTCTTCCAATGTATGGCCGGACTTCAGAAGCGCAGGAATCTTGATGGCGATCTCATTTGCGACCTGGTTTACATTATTATCAAATAAGTCGTCTATCCAAACAACACGCAGGATGCCACCGAGCACAACAACCTCTTTGAGCAGGTTCGGCATCTATTCGATGACGACGGAATCGAAGCTTAGTTCGAACTTGTAACGTCGCTTGTGTTGATTGCGTTCAGGCAAAAGCCTTATCGAACAGCCGTCGGCCGCCATCAATTCGCGTGCGATAAAGAGCCCCATGCCCTGTCCCGTCTCTCCAGATCTTCCACTGACAAATATGTCGAATAGACGATCTTCGAGCCTCGGATCGATTCCGTAGCCGTTGTCACTGAAGATGACCTTCGGTCGCTCGATTTCGACAGTGATTTCAAGTTGTGTCGCTGGCACCTGTTTCCCGAAATACTGTAACCAATAGATCGAATTCCTTACCAAGTTATCGAACACCTGCGTGAGACGACCGCGATTCAGTCGCACCACAAATGGTCCGCCTAGAACCGTGTTAAACTTAATCCTGCTCGAATCGAGTTCGCTTTGGAAAAGCGCCTGAATCGATGAGAAAACATTAGCGATCGCGACATTCTCCTTCCGATTTCGTTGATTGCGCAACATGGGATCCATGAATCGAATTCGGTCTCCAATTTGCGCCGCGTTTACCTTAATGCGCTCAAGAATCTCGTAGAGCCGAGAGTTCTTAATTTGCATTTTTTGAAATATAGTAATGGCCGAATCTACGCCATAGACGGTCTCCGCGATGCGATTCGGCAACTCGTGTATCAATGCGTTGGCTGAAACACCGATGGCCGCGAAGTGATGCAAGTCCTCGATCCGATAGGCCATAGAATCGATTTCCGCTTTCATGGTGTTCACCGCCACCTCCACGGAAGATAGTTCCTCGGCAATTGCAGCTATTTGGCGAGAAAGAGGCTCCAAGGAACTCGTGCGCCGCCGTCTTTGTCGTTTCTTTTCCGCTTCCATTGCTCGTTACCGATTCGCTTAGCGATGCTGCCATCGCCCTTGATTTTTGAAGCGCCCCCGACAATTCGCGGAGCCTTCCGGCTACCGCAGTGGCTGCAATTTTTGCACTCTCGAGATCTGCTTCGGCTTGATCAATTCCATACTCTGGAGGTTTGCCTGCGACCTCATTTTCAATTTCCTTTCGAAAGTCGATATAAGTCCGGCGCAACGCTTCTAAATTCGAGTTAATCGTGTCGCGAAACTCAAAGGTAAGATAATCAAATCCTCGCTTCGCCTTATTATCCACAAAGCCTTCGCGATCCGATTTTTCCACTAATTTTTGATTCTCGCGCGCCGATAGGGCGATCCAGCCAAGTGTATTCTTGGGACGCAGACCATAGTAGGACGCGCCTGTGGTCACATTGGCACCAAGTTGAAGCCAATCCTCTCCCATTCGAATCCGAAAATTATCACGGAATACGAAAACACCAGAATGCTCTTTAACAAAATCGGGAACCTTCGGCAAATCAGCACCCATCGGGGCTCGACGGAAAGGGTCAACAGTAAACGAATAGACGGATCCAGCAAGAGGCCCCGGATCCTCTCGATCGTTGCTATTCAAAAGCTCTCCCAAAGCATCTTTCTTCTTTTCGGTCGCAAATGAGACGAACCACTTTCCCGAGCCTCTGGACAAATTCAATCCCTTTGTGTCCTTGTGAGCGCGAAGAAACGCAAATAATCGCGCGCCGCCATCGGTGACGACATATTGCTCGAAAAAGTCGTCCTTTCGCTTAACCTGGAATAAATCCAATTTGACCGAACATCTTGTCTCTAGGATCGACTGAGCACTATCCCATGTAAGCTCAAACATGTCTAACGCCATTTCGAGATACTCCTGTGCGTCCTGGTGCCTTATGATATTGCCGTCGACTTGAATATCGACCTTGAAACTTTCGAACGAAGAAAACGGCGAGATGAGTGTTGAGAGTTGGCGCTCCAGGCGTATCAACTCCAAATGGGACTGCCAAAACGCAATGTCTCTTAGCCCAATAATAGTTATAGTAGTACCATGGTCAGGCTTAGGCGGTAGCTGGTGAATGTCGACGGGGACCTCAGATAGAGTGCGGCCACTTACGCAATCATCCCAGGAAAACGAGACGTCGGTTCCAAACGTGGCCCCTTCTGTTTGTGTAACGATTCGCAACACAGAACCTAGTTTCATCGTGCCGAGTCGCCCCAGGCCTTTGTCGCCCAGAGGCGTGCGGTGATAGATCTTAGTGAGTTTTCCCTTTGCCTTGAATTCCCGTTTGGCTGAGACGCTAATGACAAGCCACCCGTTCCTTATCGTTTCAGGTGACATACCTTCGCCTAAATCAGCCACTGTAATGTGTCCTTGATACCCGCGCGCACCCCTCTTTTCTTCGTCCGATAATGTAGTGAGTGCCGAATCGTCTTTGGCGTAGATCTTCCCTCCCACGCGGATCCAATGGCTTGAAGTATCGACCCGGATCAAGCAATCAGGACTGTCTGCGTCAAAGGCGTTCTTGACGAGTTCGAGCAACGCCTGACCTGTATCAGTGATCAATTCTTCTCCGAGCTGATGAACAACACGGGAGTCGATATTCAAACGCGGGGCATGGACGTTCGCCGACGGAGGAGGAGTCACTTTTTCAGCCATTGGAATGCGGAGCTGCGATGAGATAACGACCAGAATTTACCCACTGCGAGCATTATTGCCACGGTGCCATCAACCTAGTGAATTCAAATACGACGTTTGGCCATAGTGTTTCTGGTCTCGAACGGGGTTCGCCTTCATTGCCTCTCATTGAGGTGTCGCCACTACTCCGCCGCTGCAGCTTGGGCCTGCATCTCTTTTTGCATTAGGTCCGCTGTCCGTAGAGCCTGCCGCACTTGCATTTGCGCAACCCGAATTCGATCGTTCTCTAAAATCCTATCGAATTCCTCTGGCTCAAGTTTTTCAGGAATCGCGGCGCGCGAGTTCTCCTGTAAAATGGCATGATAGCCAATCCAGACTTCATAGTTCGAGCGAAACAACTCGATGAGTGCAGGACGATCGCCACTTAGATTCTCAAGCGCCAACTTAAACGGAGTAAACACAGTGGAGTAATAGACATTGATCTGTCCTCCTGCCCGCACAGGCTTATAGCCAACTGACGCTAACTCCTCCGCCGTTGCGTCATCGGCGAAGTGCGGCCAAACTATCGCCCATGCGTCCGGATTTTCGATGGGATTGATTGGAATTATCTCGAATGGCGGAATCAGTCCTTTCGCCTTCTTCGCTTTGTCTTCAGCCGCAGCTTCTACCTCGAATTCCGTTTCGTCCACCAATTGCGAGCCATCGGGTTTCGTAAGCGCTACAACGACCTTTCCCGATTCGCCGATCTTTGCGTCCGATTTCGGCCTAAGACGCCAGCGCACTCGTCCGCCGCGAAGCGGCGACTTAGCCGCCACCTCCAGCACTGCGGGCTCAGCACGTATTGCAACCAAGCCGCGCTTGTCGTACTCTCCATCCGCATCCGTCTCTACGAGAACAACCTCAACATCGTTCATCCGGATCGTCATTTTTGGCTTGGGGGTAACGATTTCAAACCGAGTGACCTGTGGAAAGGGTAACGTATGAAGTGGATCGGGATTCACCGGTCGTTTTCCTTGTCGTTTTGTCTGGGGCGCAGCGAGATCGCCAACGCCTGAAGCAGCTGTCGGACCTTCGATTGAGACCAGCAGGCCGGCGTCCTGCAACAGACGCGTCACCTGGCGCTTCACCTCCTCGTTGGTAGATTCTGATTCGCGATGGGCGAGCTTCGCATTGAGCTCACCTTCAATCGCCACTAATTCAGCATCCTCGCCAAGCATCCGACGAAGCACCTGCAAAATCGACGTCAACACATCGCCATCTTTAAATCCCTCGCGCGTCGTAGCGAATAACTCACGTCTAACCTTACGGTCGGCATTGGTCGCGTCCATGTGTATTACAATGTGCCGCGACACCAAACTGAGGTTTAGCTCCCGAAAGAGCTGCCCGGTCAGTTCACCCTGGTTTTGGCCATTGAGGCAACCTACGATCGGATGTCAGCGGCGGTTTGAAAGAGGGCCAATGAAGGCCGCGTGAAAAGGGACCGGAGGTCCCTGGATTTTCTTCCCACTTCCACGAAAGAAATCTTCTTCCGGGTTGGATGGAT
>Ga0302187_10005311_pt1 | contig 10189 bp, 8 predicted proteins | sample II_Bog_E1_3_FD_202120 | JGI IMG/M metagenome (GOLD analysis project Ga0302187, IMG submission 202120) | Peat permafrost microbial communities from Stordalen Mire near Abisko, Sweden - II_Bog_E1_3 | ecosystem: Environmental > Terrestrial > Soil > Wetlands > Peat | place: Sweden: Abisko, Stordalen...
TCGCAAGTTAATTCGCCCACCAACGATCTTGCGCAATTGAGTATCTCTGCCCTGGCGAAGAATACAACCGACCAACCTATGCACGGTATCGTTCGCGGCAGCATCGGCGACGTGCACTTCGAGCAAACCGTAGAACTCGCGCCCGGAGAGAGTAAAGATGTCGACTTCGAAGCCCACGATTACCCGCAGCTATCCATCAGCCATCCTCAGCTATGGTGGCCGGCGCAGATGGGAGAGCCGCACCTCTATCCGCTGCACCTGCAGTTCGAAGTTGCAGGCGCGGTCTCAGACACTGCGGATGCGCTTGTGGGCATTCGCCAAATCACGTCGGAGATTACCAGCGCAACCAGGCGGTTGTTTCGCATCAACGGCAAGCCCTTGCTCATTCGCGGCGGCGGTTGGTCGACCGACCTCCTGCTTCGCGAGGATACTCAGCGATTGAACGACGAGTTGACCTACGTTCAAGACATGGGCCTCAACACTATTCGGCTCGAAGGCCGTCCCGAAACCCAGGACTTCTACCAGCAGACCGATCGCCGGGGCATCCTCGTCATGGCTGGTTGGAGTTGCTGCGATTTTTGGGAGCAGTGGTCCACCTGGACGCCCGAAGACTCCTCCATCGCATCCGACTCGCTGCGAGCGCAGATGTACCGTCTCCGGTCGCATCCCAGCATGCTTGTCTGGCTCAACGGGAGTGACAACCCTCCTCCTCCTGAGCAGGAGCAAGTCTATCTAGGCATCGAGAAAGCACTCCGCTGGCCCAACCCAACTTTGTCCTCCGCCACGGCAAAACTTGCTTCAGAAAACGCGCTGAACGGCGTCCGTATGACCGGTCCCTACGACTTCATCGCGCCTGCCTATTGGCTTAGCGACAACCAGGAAAACCAACCCGGCCACAAGTGCGACCTCGGCGGATGTGGCGGCGCGCATGGCTTCAATACGGAGACAAGTTCCGGCCCCGCCATCCCTCCCATCGAGAGCCTGAGAACAATGCTCGGCACCCCGGTCCCCTGGCCCATCGACGACACCTGGAAATATCACGCCGGCGGCGGTGTCTTCCATGAGTTGGATAACTACAACCACGCACTCGACGCACGATTCGGTCCGCCCCACTCCGTGGAAGATTACGCCCAAAAATCCCAGTGGATGGCCTACGAAGGAACTCGCGCGATGTTCGAGGCCTACAGCCGTAATAAGTACGCATCCACCGGCGTCATCCAGTGGATGCTCAATAACTCCTGGCCTTCGATGATCTGGCATCTCTATGACTTCTATCTTCGCCCCGGTGGTGGCTACTTCGGCGCGAAGATCGCAATGCAGCCCCTGCACCCCATGTACTCTCCGGCCGACCGGTCCATCTGGGTTATCAGCAGTCAATACACCGACGCGCCGCTTCTACAGCTGCAAGCCAGAATCTACAACGCTGACATGACCTTGAAGTTCTCGCGGAGAGTAGCCCTGGACGCCAGTGCCGACAGCACGCAGCATGTGTTCACGTTACCCCGGATCCTCGGACTCTCCTCGGTTTACTTCCTCAAACTCGTCCTCACCGACTCTAGCGGAAAGATAGTCGGTTCGAATTTCTACTGGCTTTCCGCATCGCAGGATGTGATCGATTGGAGCAAATCCAATTGGTATGTGACACCATCTACAACGTCAGCTAATTACACTGCGCTGGCTCATCTGCCCCACGTACACCTTCAACTTGCAGAGACGACCAAGCAGGAAGGTGACCAAACCGTCACCCATGTCCTCATCCACAATCCCGGCAAAGCTCTCGTCTTCGGCATCCGTCTTAAGCTTGATAAAGGACCTCATGGCGATGAAATCCTGCCCGCGGTCTGGCAGGACAATTACATCTCCCTCTTGCCTAACGAGCACCGCGATATTACCGTTACCTACGCAACCAGTAGTCTCGGGTCATCCAAGCCAGTCATCGAAGCCCAGGGTTTGAATACCGACGAGCGCAATCCGTGATCCAGACTCACTGTCCTAACGACAATCGACGGCCACGATTGCAGGTGCTGCAGGAGTGTTTCCAATCACTTTCACATGGATCACGATCTCCAGATTCTTATTCTCACAGCCCTGAGGAAACTTCTTAAGGGCATAGGAAAGCAGGTCGGGATTCGTGACCATCGCGGCAGCAGCTTCTGTTCCATATTGTGTTGCGCCACTCAACAGCAGGAGCACAGAGCGAGTCTCCGGATCATTGACGCGGGCGATAAGTGCATAATCTTCATCAGTCGAAAGGTCTTCGGCTAAGTGGTGTGGGTACCATTCCGTTGGCTTGCCATGATCGGTGATCATGCCGAGATTGCTGTCATCGATGGCATAGCGAAGGCTGTCGCTGAGCGCGCCCCATTTTGTAGAGGCATAGCCAATAAGTATGACAGAGTGCGTGCTCATCTCCCTCAAGTTGATCGCGTCGCTTGGTTTGAGGCGGCCTGCTGTGCCAAGACTATGCATGAAACTAAAGATTTGGTCGCCGGCGAGCATGTCCCCTCGGCCAATGAATTGGTCATTTGTGATCACATAATGGCCACCGGATGAGCCTTTCTCTTGTGGCCCGTTGGCGTAGTAAACATAAACCGGTGCCGGTGAGGTGACAAGAAAGATTGGGCCGGAACTGCTGAGCACCGGCATCCAAAATCCCTGGAAGGCGGAACGATGGCCGATGCGCCATGCGAAGTAGACTCCAATGGAAATGAAGACCGTTAGGACGAGAAGGAGAGTACGGAGTAGTAGCGAATTGAGATGCTTCGTGCGAGGTTGTCCTGTAGCCTCCACGCTCGACGTTCGTCCCGCAACGGGCGACTCAATTTCACTAAGACCTTCGCGCCGATGAAATTGCGGAACGTACCCCCCGGTAGGGAGGGAAATGATAATCTCCGGCTGTCGAACGCACTCGGAGTAATACGCCGCAAGGCGTTTGCGGGTCTCCGTTGCCATAATCCGTACGATGGCATCTTCCCCGGTGTCGTAGTTGTTCTCGCGTCGGAAGACGTTAATTCCGATAGTTCGCTCTTTCAGTTCGTGGCCATGACCCAACAAGGACTGCTCGACCACGAAGGCGAGAAAATCGCAGCAGCGGCGAGTCATCAGAAACGGTTTCGCAGCAAGGATCTCGCGAAGCGCGGCACGCACCTCTTCCGGCTCGAACTCGGTCCCCGCACGAGAACCAGAGTTTTCTGAATCAATGAAGCCCGGCTGCAAATTCATAGATCAACTCTACAAGCGCGAGGACTAAGAGGTAAACGGAAGTCTGCGGTCTAAGCTCACTGCTTTCAGCGCGTGCCAGAATTTGAACCCGTTGCGTTCCCCGTCGCAACCGGTTCGAAACTGTTCGAAACCTTGACCTGAACGTTGAATGGACCTAGGGTGGGTGCACCTCGCGACGAGGCAAATTCAGCTTTCCCCTTTGAGGTTCCCTAAAGATGAAAACACGCCCATGTCTGATTCCGGCAATATTCGCCATGCTACTTCTTCCGCTTGGCGCGATCGCCGAAGGACCGATCCATTTTCATGGACAGTTTCACTCTACCGATGGTCAGCCACTATCAGGAGCACACCAGGTCAACTTTGAGTTCTTCGTGAATTCCTCGTTGAGTGGGATACCCCTTTGGAGCGAAACTCATACAGTCGTTGCCGACGGGCAAGGGAATTACGAGATCGAGTTAGGCTCCGAGACCCAACAAAACCCCTTCAAGGAGTCGAAGGTAATTTACGTAACTGCCGAAACCCAGACGGCGACCGCAGAGATCGTGAAGGTGGAGACGGCAATTACGTCGATCCCGCAAGGAATCTGGTTGAACTGCAATCCCGATAATGGTTCCGATGCTTGCGATAATGGCACCACCCTCAATACGGAGAGTGCGATCAAAACGATCGCCGCGGCCCACTTCCGATACATTCTGAACGCGGACAATCTCTGGGGTACGCAGGCGGAAATTACCGCCTACGCGAATCAGGCAAACACCTCGGGAGTAAAGATCATCTGGTATCTCGGATCTGATTTTTCGCTCAAGTTGTCGTCAACGTCCTACTTGCTCATTTCAAATGACAGCGAATTGCCAACTAATTTTTGCAGTGGTTGTTCCAACACATCCTTCGTGACAGCCCTGGTTGCCTATCTGAAGACATTCCCGGCGACTGCGGGTTATCTCATTGACGATGAGGAAATTCAAGTGGCTGCCAACGGGTATCCCATTGGTTCCTCGGGTGCCAAGGCGGCCACCAAAGATGGGACTGACCTCGGTTCTCTCGCCAAGCTAATCCGTGCGACGGATTCAACGCACCCGATTTATGGCACGGAGGATTACAACGACCTGCCGAACGCGAGTGAGGCGGAGTTGGCGGCCTATTACAGCTATGTCCCCAGTGGGACGTTGACTTATTACGGCTCAGATTATTACCCGGTGGGTGTCCTGACCAACCCACCAACCGATGCCCAACTCGTTGCCGATCAGCAGGCAGACGGAGACTGGTTGGACACTGTCGCCAAGAGTCACGGTGCCACCGGAACCTTTGAGGATCTACAGGCTTATAACTGGAGCGATACCTGGGAGGGAGGTTGCCAATCGTCGAGTTGCGCATTCCCGACGATTGCTCAGCTTGAGGATATTTTGAAAGGTGCAACGCAGACCACAACTCCTCCAGACCAGGTCTTCTGGTGGGAATACACGGATGTCGTCTACAACAATCAGTGGAGCAATCTGGTCACAGCAGCAAATCCACAATAGGAAGGCGGATAGGCCAGTCAATGGCGTAGTTCTCAGTTCAAAAGGAACGGCCGCTTTGAGCGGCCATCCTTCATAGGCAGAGCGCAGCCTCAGGAAGAAGAGAACCTACATCCACTACTGGGACTCACCATGCATCGTGAAGTATTCAAACATCGCCTGGTTGGAGAAGTTTAGTAAGTGCGGCGCTTTGGATTCATCAGACCCGCATCGCTATCGAGGCTCGTCTGCGACGAGGCCAACGAGTGGGCGAGATATCCAAAACTGCGTCAGTCAAAGCCCTGGCCGCCTTTTACGCGACCGTTCTTCACGGTCTCTCCATTCAGGCAAGAGATGGTTCGGCGAGCCATTCATCTCACTGATCGTGATGCGTACACTCTTAGCGTTCTTTACAGCTATGGGGTCGGCGAGAAGATCGTTTCGGTCGGAAGTTCCGACCCACTGACGTCGATTAGGGTCGCACGTACGCCTGACGATCCTACAACCGGCTCTCTCGCGATCGTGCGCGCTCAACTTTCGCCTCGGCCTTCTCCATTATGTGGAGCGGCTGTAACCGGATGCCTCGTACTCTTCATTGCTTTCTTTGCGATCGGTCCGGGTGTCGTGGTCTGGCTCACCCTGTCCGAACTCATGCCGACCAGGATTCGTTCAAAGGGGATGGGCATGGCTCTCTTGCTCAATCAAGGGGTGTCTACAGCGTCGGCAGCAGCGTTCCTGCCGGTCGTGGGCCGTTATGGGAACTCAGCCATGCTGATCATTTGGTCAGTGTGTACATTCTGCTATTTCTTGATCGCAGTGTTCTGGCTACCCGAGACAAAGGGAAAGCCCCTTGAAGAGATAGAACGGCTCTTCGGGTAAGAAGATGATAGACAGCGGGATGCGGAAACGCATAGCGGTCTCCGCAGCGTCTTCGGGCTCTTTGAGAGGGCTAAGCGTTCCGTTTGAGCGAAACCCGCCGGACGCAATTGGGGTAGGTAAAGGCCGTGAATCATCAGAACGAGAATCCGCAGCGTGTTTCATTGATTGCCGGGTTGAACGGAGTTCAAGAAGAAAACCCATGCAGTAGCCGCAAGAAGCAACGTGCTTTACACGATCGTCGGCAAGGGAAAAGTCCGTGGGCTCTTCTGCATAGGATTTTAGAAATGGTCTCATCAACACAATCCGCAGTCTTATCAACCCTCGGCCCCTCACGGATGGAACTTTCGACCTGTCTCAGAAACCATCGGTCCAAATTCAATTTTCCTGATCACTGTCCTTTCGCTCGTCAGAGCCAGGCCAATCAGAGTTGAAGAGCAAGAGTCCGCGCAACTCCTTGCGATAAGACCGCCGTACCGTTGCTTGGCTCGATTGCAGAGTCTCTGCGATCTGTCTCCAGCTATGCCCAGCGAGACGCCATTGGGTAATGTTCCTTGAGCGCTCGCTCATCCTTGCCAGCACCTGATTAATGTACGCCCTTTGCTCGGCGTCAGACCTCGTGGAAAACGCAGTTGCCAAGCTTTCAAGGTTGGAGAGTGAGCCATAGGAGACTTCGCGGTTGTTACGGACGCGTTGTTTAGAAAGCCTTTTGAGAACACTGACGACTCTATAAAAGAGCTGGGTATGAGTTCTCTCGCGCCGGAACCGCTCGTAATAGCTTTCCGCATTGCAAACCGCGGCATCCATCAACTCATAGGCGGCATGAACATCGTGCAGGTAACGAGTAGCGCAGTAAACCGCATACGGCCACGCGACTGCGCACACTCGGCGAAACACATCTTCCACAGCCGGGTCAGGCGAGCCCAAATACCAGTAGTCACTGGATGATAGACGTGGCCTCGAGTCCATGCAGAACCTTTGTTACTTCAAAGAGGCACCGAGAAGGGGAGACGTCGGAGATTGTGTTATGAGCACGGCTCCGATTCTCTGCCGACGCCGGCACCATGTTCCAAAGGAGTAGGAGTTTCGTACAACACCGTGGACTCACCTTGGGAGAATTCATTCAAAGACCGATGAGGCGTCCGGTTCGACGAGTTCCATCATCCTCATTCGTCTCCATTGACACAAAGGACGTTCAGCCTGCACCGAAAGTGTCGCAACTGTCAGCAACGATCGCAACGAAAAGCGGTACGCACCTTGCGACAAAAGCACTGCCTCTTGCGCACTCGCCGACCTTCATATCGAGTTATCCGGACGCTGTAAGTTACACCTCGAATGAATCAACGCGAGGACACATCGATCTTGTAAAAAAACTTTGGAGAGATTGATCCAAACCCCATTGTGAAATGCCTTATATGAGTACGGGGAGGGATGGCTGAGATTCACGCCCGCTCCCCTAAGCACCAGACCGGCTTTACAGGAACACCAGTCACAGAGATGACGCATCATTGTGCTTCTCACCACCTTGCCGGGACTGTGTGTATACGGAGACCGAGGTGCGGTATGGCCACAACCAATGTGCCTGCCACGAAGCCTAGAAGGTACGCTTGGCCTGCGGAGGCGGCGAGCATAGCGGAGAGGAAGCAACATCCAGTTCGTCTGTGTGAAGAACTGATGGCACTAACCGGCCACGACAAAGCCGCCTGCTGGCGATTCCTGAAGAAGCATGGTGTCAATAGGCCCGGATCCGCGACTCGCCATACGTTCGATACGAAAAAGGTCGAGACGATCATTGAGTACATCTCAGAACACGGCATGCATGCGGCATCGCAGCGCTTCCATTGCGAAGCCAAGACCCTTTACAACCTGGTTCATCGCCGGGGTTACACTCACTGCAGTAAAGACCTGCTCAGCCTGCGGCAGGTCTGCGGTCATTTTGGAGTTCGATACAGCAAGGTCATAGGTTGGATCGAGCAGGGCCTTCTGAAGGCCGACTGCCACCGGACCCGCACCGGAAGGCCGATGTATTCGATCCCCTTCGACGCCCTGCAGAAATTCTGCAAGGAGAATCGCGACCTTCTCATTACGCGCCGTTGGTCACCGAACCGGATGCGGTTCCTTGAAGAATATGTGTTTGCGCCGAAGCACGCGGAACTGCTTCGAACCCGTGAGAGCAAGCGCGAACATGAAGCGTACGAACGCGGTGAATATTTGGAAGGCGGAGACTATCAGAAAAGGGCCTGATCGCAGTGGGCTCGGACACCGCATCCGGTGCAGCGCCCACGTTGGGTGTGATTTCGTTTCGCTGCCTTTGCCAGCGGTGCAGCCTTCACCTCGGCGATCGTACGCATCAGCCATTCGCGATTCGCCGTTGTCAACTCCACCCGCCGGACCTGCTGGCCCGCGTAGATGACGAGGCCATAATGGCACCTTTGCCTCCAGTTGTTCCTCGACGAGGACACAATAGGCGAGGTTTTGGATCGTGTGATTCGGATACACTCCACCGCGAGCCGGCGGCTTGTTTGAGGGTTTCAGTTCGACTGGCACAATTCCTTCGATCGTGCGGATCCCGCGACCCTTCTCTGTTGGACAGGGCAGGCCTAACTCACTGCCGGACTGCACGCATTTCGACTCATCCTGAGGAAGATGATGCCGACCTCCATGCCAACCCGATTGCTCGCATCGCCTGGCGGTCATCCCGCCAACGCCACCCCATGGCTTGAATCGACTCCTCATCCCCTCTATGCACGCCGCAGCCTTCTCATCCACCCCAAGGGCGCCCCGGATGGGACCCGTTGCGGTTACCGCCATCCCATTTCGTGCTCAGTCAGCCCCATCGGCTCACCACGAATAGCTTTCAATCCCCATACTTTTACCGCGCTGGCGGGTTAGCGCAAATCCGCGGGATGCGGATCTGAATCATCCGATGTGGCAGGTCACAGTATGCCTAATTCTTCTTTTGAGAATGGAAGGGTGAATGAAGTTTCCTTGGGCTCGCCGTGGACATATCTGCATACCTGGTCCGAAAAGCAGCAGCCAGGATCTTAAGCGCCTCTTGAGAGACAGGATCAGTAACGGTTGAATGCAGAATCACGTCGGAATCAGGCAGCCGAGGAAGCCCATATCGGTGCCCGACGTCGAGAGTTCCAACCGGAGCGACGCTATAGGCTAGCGGTGCAACTGCCAAACCTGCAGAAACTGCTGCCCCGATGGCTGTCATACCCCCTCCAATAAAAACTTCTCTCCAGGGAATAGCCGCTTTATCGAGCAACTTGGTCGCATCAGAGCGCACTCCACAGGATTTCGCTATCGATGCAAGCCGTAGAGGCTGCCCAGAGACTAGCTCCCATTCTGGAGAGGCAAACCACCCAAAACGTTCTTTAACCAATAGCTCGCCATCACGCCGATCATCCTCTCTCCTGACGATTGCTGCATCGATCTCTTCCTTACCAAAGGACTCCATGATGTTAGGGGACGAATTAATGTGGACCTCGATGATAAGACCCGGATCAAGAGCACTCAGTTTTCGCAACAAGGTCGGCAGTCCTGGGCCTGCTATCTGGTCGCTGATTCCTATTGCAATTCGTCTGACCTCCGCGGATAAACCCGCAACCGCCAACTCATGCGCTGTGATGAGGTTTCTCGCTGGTTTAAGGAAGGTCATTCCCTGAGTTGACAACCGAACGCTCCTCGGCGTCCGATCCAAGAGTCGATAGCCCAGCCTGTCTTCCAAGCGTTTGATCTTGACGCTGATCGCGGCCTGAGAAGTATCCAGGGCCGATGCGGCTTTCGTGAAAGAACCGAGGTCGGCAACTAAAACAAATGCGTGAACGGAATCTACATCAAGAGCGCTCATGATCATCCACTTATGTTATGACTGAAATACTTAGTCATAACTGTACACTATTGTCGATCCTCGATAGACTCGTAGTCAAGCTGTTTGGAATCAACGGCAGGGCTGTCGGCGCATGAACATTCCAGATACCTGAGGACAGATGAGTTCATCGACACAAGAACTACGAACCGCGACAACCAAACTGCCAGGTAGTGCTGCTGTACCAACACGATGGCTGGCGCTTGCGGTATTGCTGACAGGCGCGTTCCTTCCGATTCTGGATTTCACCATTGTCAATCTCGCCTTGCCGTCCATCCGTCAAAGCCTCGGTGCCAACTCGGCGCAAGTGCAGTTTGTCATTTCCGCATATGCAGCCACTTATGCGGTCATGCTTATCACCGGAGGGCGTCTTGGCGACCTGTTTGGACGCAAACGAATGTTTCTAATTGGCGTGGCAGGATTCTCCGTAGCCTCTTTTCTTTGTGGATTCGCAGCTTCTCCAACAGCATTGATTCTAGGGCGTATCTTGCAGGCTCTTATGGCTACAATCATGGCTCCACAGGTCCTGGCATCTATTCGCATCCTATTCGGTGGTCCGGAACAAACGCGAGCCCTGGCGTTATATGGGGCAACATTTGGGTTGGCGAACATCTGCGGTCAGTTGTTGGGCGGGTTCCTCGTCTTCGCACACCCCTTCGGATACTCATGGCAATCTATTTTCTTCATCAATATCCCGATTGGTATTGTGGCATTCGTGGGA
>Ga0302187_10005312_pt1 | contig 10188 bp, 8 predicted proteins | sample II_Bog_E1_3_FD_202120 | JGI IMG/M metagenome (GOLD analysis project Ga0302187, IMG submission 202120) | Peat permafrost microbial communities from Stordalen Mire near Abisko, Sweden - II_Bog_E1_3 | ecosystem: Environmental > Terrestrial > Soil > Wetlands > Peat | place: Sweden: Abisko, Stordalen...
GATCAGGACGACGGTAACGGTCGCAATGGGCTTCACTGGACTTCCCCTGGTATGGTTGCCCGAAACGGCCGGGTCACACGATTGTTTGGTTAATGCCAAAATAAGCATAAACCATGCCAGGCAAGGAAGTCCGCGGTTTTTGGTGGTCAAGGCCTGTCGTCTCGGGCCTGCGATGTAAGGTATGCCGACATGGCCGCGTTAATCTTCTGTGCGACCCGGCCATCGCCGACAGCCAGGTCGCATGGCAGGATCAGCGGCGGCGACGGCGCGTCAGGGCCATGCCGACAAAGCCCAGCCCCATCATGCCGAGCATGCCTGGTTCGGGTACGGTGGTGCCACCCGACGACGATGTGGTGCTGCCGCCAGAGGTCGACGATGTGCTGGCGCCGCCCGAGGTGCTGCTCGACGTGTTGCCGCCGGACGTCGAAGAGGTTGTGTTGCCGCCCGAAGTCGAGCTGCCGCCCGAAGTGCTGCCACCCGACGTTGACGATGTGGTGCTGCCGCCCGAGGTCGAACTGGTCGACGTGCCGCCGCTGCTGCTCGATGTCGAAGAAGAGGTCGACGAGCTCGACGACGACGAGCTGCCGCCATAGCACGATGGTGCCTTGGGCGGAGCAGGGGTCCAGGGCGCCGGGGTAATGATCGGGGGCTTTGGCGCGATCGGGGTGGGCAGGACAGGAATGGGCAGGATGCCGGTAACGCAGCAGGCCAGCGCTGCCGAGGCGGTAAGCCCGCCGATGATCACGGTGGTGGCCGATGCAATGCGTTTCATGGTCGCTTCCTCACTGAATGGGCTCGGTCGTGCCGAAGTGCCTGTCTGGTTAAAGACAAACATTGCACGGGCCGTGCCAAATGAGGAACTGCGACAGTTTCAATGGTTAACGATACTCTCGCAATCGCCAAAGCGTAATCAATTTCGACTCATGCGGTTTAACCAAAATTGATTTTTACTTTAAAAACGTACTTAATGCCCTGGGCGTGTTTTCAACCCTGCTGGATCAAGGCCACGTCGTTCATGAACCGCGTGTCGTCGCCGCGTGCCAGCCATTCGGCACCGCGCGCGATCGCGCCCAGCATGGTCACCAGATCGTCGCCTTCGGCCTTGGCATAGTTGCCCAGCACATGGCCGGTGACGCGATCCTTGTGCCCGGGATGGCCGATGCCGATCCGCACGCGGCGGAAATCGGGGCCGCAATGCTGGTCGATCGATCGCAGGCCGTTGTGCCCCGCCGTGCCGCCACCGGTTTTGACTTTCACCTTGAACGGCGCAAGGTCGAGCTCGTCGTGGAACACCGTCAGCGTATCGGGCGCCAGCTTGAAGAATCGCAGCGCTTCGCCCACCGCGCGTCCGCTTTCGTTCATGAACGTTGCCGGTTTCAGCAGGATCACGCGTTCGCTGCCGATCCGCCCCTCCTGCACCCAGCCCTGAAACTTTTTCTGGACCGGGCCAAACCGATGCACTTCGGCAATCGTGTCGAGCGCCATGAACCCGACATTGTGCCGGTTGAGCGCATATTGCGGGCCCGGATTGCCCAGGCCGACCCAGACTTGCATGGCGAACCGAACTCCTTGGGGGATGGGGCGCCCATAGACCCGGCGCGCAAAAAAAGAACCCCCGTCTCGCGGCGAGACGGGGGTTCCGGTGATCTGCGGCAGAGCCGATCAGCCCTTGGCAGTGTCGCCTTCGCTCGACTTCAGCGCCGAAGGGGCAACGATCGTGGCGATCGTGGCATCTGCTTCGTGGGTGACCACTTTGCAGCCCTGGGGCAGCACGATGTCGTGCATGTGGATCGACGCGCCGACATCGAGACCGGTCAGATCGACGGTGATGTCATCGGGGATCGCTTCGGGAATGGCGATCAGTTCGAGCTCGTGCGCAACGATGTTGAGCACGCCGCCCTTCTTGATGCCCGGCGAATCGGCTTCGTTGACGAACAGCACGGGCACTTTGACGTGCACCGCGTGGGTCGCAGAAACGCGCAGGAAATCGACGTGTTCCGGCCGGTCGGTCACCGCATGGAACGCAACATCCTTGGGCAGGGTGCGCACGACGGTGTCGCCGACAGTCAGTTCGACGATCGAATTGAAGAAGTGGCCCGTCGAAAGCGCCTTGCGGAGCGCCTTTTCTTCGAGATGGACGGCCAGCGGGGTCTGATTGTCGCCATAAACCACGGCGGGGGTGCGGCCGGCACGACGCAGCACGCGGGAGGCTCCCTTGCCTACCTTTTCGCGCGGTTCGGCCGACAGATGCAGCGTTTCGCTCATTTGTCTGATCCTTAGATGAAGATATACACGTGTTTCCCGCCACGCCTCCAGGGATGACCATAACGGGAAGCGGCGGCCCTTAGCGGTTCCGGCGAAAAATGCAAGGATCAGGTGACCGGCGTCACGGTCCAGCCTCTGGCGCGCAGCAGCGCAGGCAGGCCGTCGGGCCCGGCCACGTGCGCCGCGCCCACCGCGATGAACGGATGCGCGCCGTCATGCAACAACGTGTCGATCTGCCCGGCCCAGGCGCGGTTGCGCGTGGTCAGCAGCGCCGCGTGGAGCACCGGATCGGCCAGAAAATCGGTGGTCGCCTCGCGTGCCAGGCCTTGCCCATCGCCGTTCAGCCATTTTGCCAGCAGATCGGCATCGTCGTTGCGCGGATCGGTCGCCTCGCGCGCGACACTGGCCAGCAGCACGGTCTGTGCGTGCGGGGGCAGCGCATCGAACACCGCAAACTGGCTGTCGATTGTTTCCAGCCCGGACACCTGCTTGCCCGTCATTGCCTGCCGCAACTGGGGCTCGACCCCGTCTTGCGCATCGGCGCCGGCCTTCTGGCTGGCCAGCGCGGACATCTGCAAGGCGACCGCCCAGCTTTCCTCGTTGGCAAACCGCGCATCGTCGAGCCCCAACCGGCGATAGGCGGCGATCAGCGCGGCGCGCCCGGCGCCATCGAGCCGCTGGCTCGGCGGGGGAAGGCCGGGGGTATAGGCCAGCCGCGCCAGCGCCTTGCCCGCGATGGCCGGATCGATCGGTTCGCCGATTTCCATCACCAGCCGGTCCGCCCGCGCCATCGCCGCATCGATCGCCGGGCGCCGCCAGGATGTGCCGGGCGGCAGGGCGTGGATCGTGCCCAGGATCCACCCGCATGGCGTGCCATCGCGGCTGATCTGCCACAGTGCGACATGCGATGCGGGCACCGGCGCGCGCTGGCATGCGGCGGCCAGCACGATCAGCAAACCCGCGATCCAGCGGCGCATCATTGCACGCGCTCGACAGCAATCCCCGCCTTGGCCAGATCGTCCTGCACGCTGCCGGGACCGGCCAGATGCCCCGCGCCGACGGCCATGAACACCGTGCCCGGTCGTTGCAGGCGCGCGGTGATCCACGCCGCAAAACGCCGATTGCGCTGGGTGATCAGGCGGTCGATCAGCACCGGATCGTCCTTGGCGTCATCCTCGATCATCAGCCGCGCCAGCGCCTCGGCATCGCCTTTGCCCCAGGCGGCGATCATTGCGTCGATCTGGCTGTCGATCGTGTCAAAATCGGTGATCACGCTCTTGAGGTAGCTCAGTTGCGAGGCCTGCGGCAGGCCGTCGAGAATGGCCAGTTGTTCGTCGGGCGTCTCGATGCCCACGCGCGGCACCTTGCGCGCCGCCTCCCGCGTGAACAGCCCGGCCTCGACCCCCTGTTTCGGGTCGAACCCTTTGTGCATCAGCGGCAGCGCCGACAGCATGACCGCGGCAAACCACGGCTTGCGATCGTCGATCATTTCGGGCTTCAGGCCAAAACGGGCGAACCGTTCGGCCAGCGCCTTGCGTTCGTCGGGCGCGATCAGCGCCGACAGATGCTCGCCCGCCGGCAGCGCCGAATGGGCCACCAGCGCGGCGCGCGATCCGCTGCCGTCGGGATCGTCGATTTCGGTGGCGATTTCATCGGCGCTGTCGGCGGCCTGTGCGATCGGGCCATCGAGCCATGGCGTGCCGGGGGGCAGCATGTGGATCGTGCCGAACAGCCAGATCGTGGTGTGATCGCGCGTCACTTTCCACAGTGCGGGGTGCAGCGGTGCGGGGTCGGCCTGCGCCAGCGCGGGGGCCAGCAGCAGCAGCCAGGACAGGCGGCGGAGAAAGGGGATACGCATCATGCACCGGAATGGCGCAGCCGCGCGTCGGCGGCAAGCCCCGCCAATCGTGCCAAGCGTACGCAAAGCGTACCCGCCCCGGTTGATTTGCCGGGGCCAATGGGCCAAAGGCGCGCGCATGGCCGATACTTTGCAGACAGCCCCCAGCTTTCAGGACATGATCCTGCGTCTTCACGCCTATTGGAGCGCGCAAGGCTGTCTGATCCTGCAACCGTATGACATGCGCGTGGGTGCGGGCACGTTCCACACCGCCACCACGCTGCGCTCGCTCGGGCCGGAATCGTGGAATGCCGCCTATGTGCAGCCCAGCCGTCGGCCCACCGATGGCCGCTATGGCGAAAATCCCAACCGGTTGCAGCACTATTACCAGTATCAGGTGATTATGAAGCCGAGCCCGGCGGATTTTCAGGCGCTCTATCTTGGCAGCCTGTTTGCGATCGGCATCGATCCGCTGCTGCACGATATCCGCTTTGTCGAGGATGACTGGGAATCGCCCACGCTCGGCGCCTGGGGGCTGGGCTGGGAAGTGTGGTGCGACGGCATGGAAGTCAGCCAGTTCACCTATTTTCAGCAGATGGGCGGGTTTGATTGCAAGCCGGTGGCGGGCGAGCTGACCTATGGGCTCGAACGGCTGGCGATGTATATCCAGGGTGTCGACAGCATCTACGACTTGCGCTTCAACGATGCGGGCGTGCGCTATGGCGACGTGTTCCTGGAAAACGAACGCCAGATGTCGAAATGGAACTTCGAAGTCGCCGACACCGACACGCTGTTCCGGGGCTTTGCCGCCGCAGAGGCCGAATGCCGCGCCGCGATCGAGGCCGAAGTACCGATTGCCGCCTATGAACAGGCGATCGAGGCCAGCCATCTGTTCAACCTGTTGCAGGCGCGCGGGGTGATTTCGGTGCAGGAACGCGCCAGCTACATGGGCCGGGTGCGCGATCTCGCGCGGGGATCGTGCGAGGCCTATATGGCAAAGTTCAAGGACGACTGGGCGGCCAAATTTCCGGGGTGGAGCGCATGAGCGCCGATTTTCTGCTCGAACTGCGCAGCGAAGAGATCCCCGCGCGGATGCAGGCGGGCGCACGCGCCGATCTGGAACGCCTGTTCCGCAAGGAACTGGTTGCCGCCGGGATCACCCCCGGCGCGATCACCGTATGGTCCACGCCGCGTCGGCTGGCGCTGATCGCGCGCGCTCTGCCGCTGGCCACGCAAGCGGTGCGCGAAGAGGTGAAAGGCCCGCGCACCAGTGCCCCGGCGCAGGCGCTCGAAGGGTTTTTGCGCAAGACCGGGCTGTCGGCAGAGCAATTGACCGAGCGCGACGGGGTATGGTTTGCCGTGCTGGAAAAGCCCGGCCGCGCCACCGCCGATGTGCTGGCGGCGGCAATCCCGGCGATCATCCGCGCGTTCCCCTGGCCCAAGACACAGCGCTGGGGCGCGCAATCGCTGTCGAGCGAATCGTTGCGCTGGGTGCGTCCGCTGTCGGGGATCGTGGCGCTGCTGGGCGGCGAGGTCGTGCCGTTCGATGTGGGCGGGATCGTTTCGGGCCGCGAAACGCTGGGCCATCGCTTCATGCATCGCGGCGCGATCACCATCGATGGCGCCGATGACTATGCGGACAAGTTGCGCGCAGCGCATGTGATCGTCGATCATGTCACGCGTGAAGCCATCGTGCGCGACGGCGCGCAACGCGCGGCATCCGATGCGGGCCTCGTGCTGGTCGATGATGAAGGTCTGGTAATCGAGAACGCCGGGCTGACCGAATGGCCAGTGCCGCTGCTCGGCCGTTTCGACCCGGAATTCCTGGCCGTCCCGCCCGAAGTCATCCAGTTGACCGCCCGCGTCAACCAGAAGTATTTCATCGCCACCAATCCTCCCCGAAACGGGGAGGGGGACCATGCGCAGCATGGTGGAGGGGCCACGCCCCACGCGCCCACGCTCGCCAACGCATTCATCTGCACCGCCAACATCGCGGCCCGCGACGGCGGCGAAGCCATCATCGCCGGCAATCGCAAAGTCCTCGCCGCCCGCCTGTCCGACGCGCGGTTCTTCTGGGACCAGGACCAGAAGACGCCGCTGGCCGAACAGGCCAAAAAGCTGGCGCGGATCACCTTTCACGAAAAGCTGGGCAGCCTGGCCGACAAAGTCGCGCGCGTGGCGGACCTTGCCGAATGGCTGGCGCGCGAAGGCATCGTGCCCGGTGCCGACCCGGTACAAGCCCGGCTGGCGGCAGAGCTGTGCAAGGCTGATCTGGTCACCGAAATGGTTGGTGAATTCCCAGAATTGCAGGGGCTTATGGGCGGCTATTACGCCAGCGCCGAAGGTCTGCCCGATGCCGTGGCCGATGCCATCCGCGACCATTACAAGCCCGTCGGTCAGGGTGACGATGTGCCCACCGCGCCGGTTTCGGTGGCGGTGGCGCTGGCCGACAAGCTTGATACAATAGCTGCGTTTTTTGCAATTGATGAAAAACCTACCGGCTCGAAGGATCCTTTCGCACTTCGCCGCGCCGCTCTAGGTGTTTTGGCGATTATAATTACCAATAGAATTCGACTTAGAATGGATTATGCCGTTTCGAAGTCTATTATTTCGATTATGGTCAATAGGGAAGAGACTAAGGCCTACGAACGTTATCGAATGATTGCAAGTTTGCTGGAAGAATTTGCTAATCCGGTAAGGGCGCGCGAGGGCATGGTCGTGGCGCGAAAAGAGTTGGATGAGAGTTTTCAAAGTCCTAGCATTGACGAGCGAATACTGACTTCGGCTTGGCGCTCCGTGCAGGAAATTATGGCCTTTTTCGCCGACCGACTGAAAGTGCAGCAGCGCGAGGCGGGCGTGCGGCACGATCTGATCGATGCGGTGTTTGCGCTGGGCGGCGAGGATGATCTGGTGCGCCTGCTGGCGCGGGTCCATGCGCTCCAGGCGTTTGTCGGTACCGATGATGGCAAGAACCTGATCGCGGGCTACAAGCGCGCGGCCAATATCCTGAAAAAGGAAACCTGGGAGGCACAGGCGCACGCCTATACCCCCGAACCCGCCGAAGCGGCGCTGGCAAACGCGCTGGCTGAGGCCGGGCCAAAAGTCGATCTTGCGCTGGCGGACGAGGCGTTTACGCAGGCGATGGCCGCGCTGGCCAGCTTGCGCGCGCCGATCGATGCCTTTTTTGAAACCGTCACTGTCAACGATGCAGATGGGCAAAAGCGCGCCAGCCGTCTCGGCTTGCTTGACCAGTTTCGTGCTGCAGTGCACAAGGTCGCCGACTTTTCCCGTATCGAAGGTTAGGCGTCCGGTCCCGACCGGGCGTCGCATGAGCGTAACCGAGGAGCCTTCTCGATCATGAGTGCATACGTATTCCATTTCGGCGGTGGGGCCCAGTCAGACAATCCCCGGTCGCGTGACAAGACCATTACCGGTGGCAAGGGCGCCAACCTGGCGGAAATGGCCAGCATCGGCCTGCCGGTGCCGCCGGGCTTCACCATCAGCACCGAAGTGTGCACGCAATACAACGGCGCGGGCAAGACTTTCGACGCCGATCTGCGCGATGCGGTGGCACGCGGGATTGCCCATATCGAGGCCGCGACGGGCCGCACATTCGGCGATGCGGGGACCCCGCTGCTGGTTTCGGTGCGGTCGGGCGCGCGCGTGTCGATGCCGGGCATGATGGACACCGTGCTCAACCTCGGGCTCAACGATGTCACCGTCGCGGGGCTGGCCGCAGGGTCGGGCGATGCGCGCTTTGCGTGGGATTCCTATCGCCGGTTCATCCAGATGTATTCCGACGTGGTGCTTGGGCTCGACCATCACCGGTTCGAGGATGCGCTGGAAATCGCCAAGGAAGACAATGGGTTCTACGCCGATGTGGAGATGCAGGCCGAACATTGGCAGGCGCTCGTCAAGCAGTACAACGCGATTGTCGAGGAAGAGCTGGGCCGTCCGTTCCCGCAGGATGTGCACGAACAGTTGTGGGGCGCGATTGCCGCCGTGTTCGACAGTTGGGAAAGCGACCGCGCCAAAGTCTATCGCCGGTTGAACGACATTCCCGCCGACTGGGGCACCGCCGTCAATGTGCAGGCGATGGTGTTCGGCAACATGGGCGACACCTCGGCCACCGGCGTGGCGTTCACCCGCGATCCGGCCACCGGTACCAAGGCCTATTACGGCGAATGGCTGGTCAATGCGCAAGGCGAGGACGTGGTCGCGGGTATCCGCACCCCGCAATACCTGACCAAAGCCTCACGCGAGGCGGCAGGCGCCAAGCCGCAATCGATGGAAGAAGCGATGCCCGGCGCCTATGGCGAACTGGCGGCGGTCTTTGAATTGCTCGAAAAGCATTACAAGGACATGCAGGATATCGAATTCACCGTCGAGCGCGGCAAGCTGTGGATGCTGCAGACCCGGTCGGGCAAGCGCACCGCCAAGGCCGCGCTGAAAATGGCGGTCGACATGGTCCACGAAGGGCTGATCGATGAAAAGACCGCGATCCGCCGGATCGATCCGATGGCGCTCGATCAGTTGCTGCACCCCACGCTCGATCCCAAGGCGCCGCGCGATGTGCTGACCCGCGGGCTGCCCGCGTCGCCGGGCGCGGCGTCGGGTACGGTGGTGTTCGATGCCGATACCGCCGAAAAGCGTGCCGAACGCGGCGAAGCGGTGATCCTGGTGCGCGTCGAGACCAGCCCCGAAGACATCCACGGCATGCATGCCGCGCGCGGCGTGCTGACCGCGCGGGGCGGCATGACCAGCCACGCCGCGGTGGTGGCGCGCGGCATGGGTCGTCCCTGTGTATCGGGCGCCTCGGCGTTGTCGATCGACATGGCCAGCCGCGTGGCGCGCATTGGCAATCGCGAACTGCGCGAAGGTGATGTGATCACGCTCGATGGATCGAACGGCGAAGTCATGGCCGGTGAAGTGCGCACGGTCGAACCCGAATTGGTCGGTGATTTCGCGGTGTTGATGGCCTGGGCCGACAGCCATCGCCGCATGAAAGTGCGCGCCAATGCCGAAACGCCGAACGATTGCCTGGTCGCGCGGCAGTTCGGTGCCGAAGGGGTGGGGCTGTGCCGTACCGAACACATGTTCTTCGACGCCGGGCGCATCCTGTCGGTGCGCGAGATGATCCTGGCCGAAAGCGAGGCGGGCCGCCGCTCTGCGCTGGCCAAGCTGTTGCCCGAACAGCGTGCCGATTTCACTGGCATCTTTGAAGTGATGGCCGGGCTGCCGGTGACCATCCGCCTGCTCGACCCGCCGCTGCACGAATTCCTGCCGCAGGGCGATGCCGAATTTGCCGAACTGGCCGAAGTGACCGGGCTGGGGGTCGACCATCTGCGCCGCCGCGCCGATGAATTGCATGAATTCAACCCGATGCTCGGCCATCGCGGGTGCCGTCTGGGGATCACGTTCCCCGAAATCTATGAAATGCAGGCGCGCGCGATTTTCGAGGCCGCGCTCGATGTCGTGGCCAAGACGGGCGATGCGGTGGTGCCCGAGATCATGATTCCGCTGGTTGCCACGCGCAAGGAACTGGAAATCCTGCGTGCACTGGTCGACCGGGTGGCGGCAGACGTGTTTGCCGAACGCGGATCGACGCTCGACTATCTGGTCGGCACGATGATCGAACTGCCGCGCGCGGCGCTGATGGCGCACGAGATCGCGCAGGAAGGCAAGTTCTTCTCGTTTGGCACCAACGACCTGACGCAGACCACGCTGGGGGTCAGTCGCGACGATGCCGCGCGGTTCCTCAATCCCTATGTGGAAAAGGGCATCTATCCGCGCGATCCGTTCGTCAGCCTGGATATCGAAGGGGTCGGCCAACTGGTCGAACTGGCCGCCGAACGCGGCCGCCAGACCCGCCCCGATATCAAGCTGGGGATTTGTGGCGAACATGGCGGCGATCCCGCCTCGATCGCGTTCTGCGAAAAAGTGGGGCTCGATTATGTTTCGGCCAGCCCCTACCGCGTGCCGATTGCGCGGCTGGCCGCAGCGCAAGCCGCTCTCGGCTAAATCCTTCCCGTTTCGGGGAGGGGGACCGCGCGAAGCGTGGTGGAGGGGCAGTGCCCCACACACAG
>Ga0302187_10005316_pt1 | contig 10184 bp, 13 predicted proteins | sample II_Bog_E1_3_FD_202120 | JGI IMG/M metagenome (GOLD analysis project Ga0302187, IMG submission 202120) | Peat permafrost microbial communities from Stordalen Mire near Abisko, Sweden - II_Bog_E1_3 | ecosystem: Environmental > Terrestrial > Soil > Wetlands > Peat | place: Sweden: Abisko...
TACAGGCTACCCAACAGCTGGTCGTGCATCGCCATCGGGTGCATCGTCGCCGCCAGCTGGAGCATCATGCCAGCGTTGAGGTGGTTCCCCGCCTCCGCTAGAGCAGCGTAGCGCGGGTCGATGCCCTGCGCCGCAGCCGCCTTTACGCCGGGCGTCGACACGTCAGGCACAGTCTTAGCCGCCGGCGCGGAAGCAGCCGCCACAACCGCAGCAGGCGCGGCAGGCGCGGCAGGCGCAGCAGGCATAGCCGACGGGCTGTTTATGTCCGCGCCGTTGGCGCGCAGCGCATCGTCCAACGCGGGGAGCGCGCCCGGAGGGGGCTGGAAATTCATCGGCGGCAGCCCCTTGGTTCCAAACGCGTAGGCGAGCCGCCCGCCCAGTGTGGAAAAATCGGGCGGCGCGTTCGGCGCGGGCGGCGCTGGCAGCCCTCGGCCATTCCACCAGTCACCCACCGCCTGCCCGGCCTGACCCCGCGTCTGGCCGATCATATCCGCCAGCTCGTTGGCACGTTCGCGGCTGAACATCCCGGCCACATTATCAGCAAGAGTTCCAGCCATCGTCAGTTACCTTCGTAAGAGAAGCCATTCCGCCCAAAGCCCCACTGGAGCGGCGTGAACATCTTCCGCATCACTTCGTTGCGCGCATTTTTGATGTGATCTTCGAACGACGCGCGGAACTCAGCCGCCCGCTGCGGGTTGCCGGCGTCGTGATCCACGATGCGGAGGGCCAAATATGCGGCCCAGTCCAGCATCTCAATGTGATGATCTTCGGGCAACTCTGGCTCAGCGTCCAGCTGGCGCACATGAAAATTGTCGAGGGGGAGCCGGATGACGCGCATGTTCAGCGTCTGCCCCGCGTAGTCCGCTGTCGGGACAGGGTAGACGCGCAGCGTCATCGCGCCCATGCGCCCGTCGCCATCCAGGCTGATGTAGTCATCCGTCCCGAACGCACGGGGCTTGCCCGGCTGGAGCACGGCCAACTGGCTGGGGTCGAAGAAATAGGAGTCCGGGACGTGGTAGGTGTCGAACTGCGCGTGGCCAGCACGCGCCAGATCGGCGTTGTCCCCCTGGAAACGCACCGACATCACCGCCAGCACCGAGGGGTCCAGTGCATACTCATTCACGCCTGCTTGGACGACGACTTGGCAGCACTGGGGGGTGACGGCATCCCGGATAACAAGGGCCTTGCGCGCAAACCGGCGCTGCGCCTCGTTGATGTACCGGACGAGGGTCTCATCCGACCACAGATAGTCGGATGACCCATCCACTTGATCGGAGCGGTCGTGGAGGATGTTCTCACGGAGTTCCGTGAGTAGATCGCCAAGGTTCACTCCCGCCCCCTTATGTGGGGATTACCCCACGACCCGATAAGGATATTTCTGCCTGTCGCGATACCCTATCACGCGACGCGTGCTGGGATCAATCTGCGGCGCGGACGTGATCGCATGATCGAGGATCTCCTTGACGCCGCTGGGGATGTTTACCGTCTCGCCAGGGCGGATCAGGTAGCCGCGACCGTTGTGGCCAACGAACAGCCCAGTCGGAGGGATGCTGTCATTCTCTTCCAGGATGATCTTGATCGTCTCCGGGAGGCCAACCGGGGCAGCTTTCGCCTTTCCCTTCGGGGCCTCGACATCAATATTCGTCCCAAGAATGTCCGCGTCAGTCATTGTCATCCTCGTCATCGTCATCCTCCGCCACAGCGGCGTCGAAACTCGTCTCATACTCGTCCGCCGGCAACGCCTTGTCGAGGTTCTTCTCAAGGAAGCTGAGAACGGATTTCACGTCCGTAAACACATATTCCCGGCATGGGTTCTTGTAGAGTGTGCTCGGCTTGCGGTTCCGCTCAACGATCTTCGGGTCCCGCACCCTGACCGTGTAGCCATTCGTCAAGCGCTCGATGGTGACATCGTATTCGCTCATCTTCTAGGTCCCCCAGAGAGTTGGGGGGACCGAAGTCCCCCCGTCCTTGCCGGACTTAGAGCTTGATGGCAGCCACGAGCGCAGCGGCCGCAGCGTTCAACCCCGAAGAGAGGGTCAGCGTGAAGTTGCCGAGCGAGCCGTCGACAGCCGCCGCGACAATCGCCGAGGTGGTGTCGATGGTCTGGGTGCCAGCCGCAACGGACTTGAAGCACTTGGTGGCGGCCATACCGCGCAACCACGTCCACACGATGTTGTTGGTCGTGTCGATGACTTCGACCTTGAGGGGTTCGTCACCGAGCGGGATGGTGAGGGTCGTGCCGTCGCCGGTCCAGTACAGCGCAAGCGTCGCGCTGGGCTCGCTGAGGCGGGGGTTGCCGATCAGGGTGCCGGGGCCGGTGTAGCTGGCCGGGAACGACGCAGTGTGTAGTGCGATGTCAATCGTGCTCATTTTCGCCTCGTAATGGTCTGTTTCGTGGGGCGTCCCCACAAAGAAGGGGGTGGGGGCCGCTAGGCCCCCAGGTTATTACGCGGTAGCGCCGACTTCGAGGCGGGCCATGAACGCATCCTGAAGGATGACCACAGCGGTGTACAGCTTCCAGCCGATGGTCCCGCGCTGGCCCAACGGGTCGCCGGAGGACGGCTTCGGATTAACCACCATCGGCGTCATCGAGGACTTGCCCTTCAGCGGAACGAGGCCGAAGGCGTCGCGACCGAAGATCAAGATCGGGTAAACGTCGGCGTTGGTGCCCGAGGTCGAACGCAGCAAGCCCTTCGCGCCGCCCGCATCCGGGAAGGGAAGGAACACGGTCGAGGTCAGGTAGCGGACCTGCTCCACCGAGCCAATCTCGCCTTCGAAGGGCGAGGTGTGCGGGCCGTAGCTGGCAACCGGGATGAAGCCGGTCATGTTGCGGATGTCGGTTTCCAAATCCGGATGGCAGATCGCGAAGTACGCGGCTTCGACCGACTTGGTGTTGAAGTCGGGGTTGGACGCGACGACCGAACTGATCTTCTTCGCGTTCTGGCGATTGAGGCCGGTCGTGACGCGGCGCTGATCGGTCAGTGCGACCGCGGTGATCACCGAGCTGCGGCCAGCGACGGCGTTGCCATAGAACACGTTGGTGCCGGCCTTGAGCACGTTGTAGCGGATGGTCTCGACCGTGACCGCCGCCTGCTCACCGAGAATTTCGGTGGCCTGCTGAAGGATCGAGTCCGTGTGGGTGTCTTCAACCACGTCGGTCGTGGTGATGAAGTCGCCGTACTGAGCCAGGGTGACGGTGTAGTCCTGGTTGGTCATCAGCGAACCAGCGGGCGTCACGCCTTCGATCAGCGCCTGGGTGGCCACCGGGATGTAGAAGGGGTTGGCCGCAGTCGCGTCAGGACCAGCCGTGCCGGTTGCGCCGGTCAGGAAGTAGCGACGGAACTTGGCGGTCTGCGTGGAGTTGGTCGGCAGCGGGTAGCTCTGGCCGAACTTCTCGATATGGAGGTAGGGCATCGCCCGCTTGAGCATCTGAACAACAGAGTACGCAGCAACGGCAGGCGAGATATCGCCATATGATGTAATCGCGGTCATGGTTGGCTCCTGTAGGGCTCACACAAAGTTCTTTGTGTAAAACGTCTAGGGCCTCGCCCATGACCGCTTGTTTGGTCCGGCAGGCAGCACGTTCGACTTGGTGTTGGGACAATACCCTCGTAGATGTTGTCTGTAAAGCGCCGTCACACCTTAGAGGCGAACGCTTCAAACGCGCTGTCGAAGTCAGTCGGCTCAGCCTGCGCCACGCCAGACCGTTTCGAGCTGACCGGAGCCAGCGCCGCAGCTGCCTGCTTCACAGCAGGAGCAGGACCTTTCTGGGCAGGCGCAGCGGCCGGCGGAGCGGCGCTCGCCACAGGAGCGGTGACCCCGCTGTCCCGCCGATAGCGCTCGATCAGGTCGCGCACCTCACCAACGGTGCCCTGCTGCACGACGTGCATATACGCCGGCTTCAAGTAAGCTGGCTGCTTGTCGACCCACTCGACCACCTTGTCCCGAACGTCATCATAGTCGGTGACTTCCTGCCTCAGGTCGGTAAGCTGAGTGCGTTCGCTGAGGGTCTGAACCGTCTGCACAATGGGGGTCAGGCGAGCGATCACCGACTGCTCGATATACTGGGCGAACTGACGGTACTCAGCGCGGCGCATGAGCGCCTCAGCCTTAGCAACATCCGGCCATTCCTTGAGGTAGCCCTCCAGCGCCTTCCGCTCGTCCGGGGAGTACAGCTCGGGCTCGGGTTCCGGCTGAGGCTGCGGCACGGGCTGCTGCGGGACGATCTCCTCCTTCAGCGCCTTCGCGAAGCGCGCAAGCCGGGCGTCGTCATCCTGCGGCGCGGGCGGGGGAGCAGGAGGAGTGACTTCCGGCGGGGTCTCAGGCGGTGTCGTCTCGGTCGCGCCCTCGGTCAGAACAATGCCATCAGCCGGAGGCGGGGCCTCGCCAGCAGGGGGCGTCTCGGGGGCAGTCTCGGTCGTCTCTGGCGCAGGGGCGTTCGCCTGGGTGGTGAAGTCGGCCGGGGGGCTCTTGTCCCCCATCGCGGCAAGCTCTTCAAACGCCTTGGCGAAGTTGTCGTCTTCCGGGGGCATATGTTTAGTTCTCCTGCTTCGTCATCTGCGGCCGAGGCTGGGTGATCAGCTTCAGAACATACGCGTATGCCTGCGCCTCAGCCTGGACGGCCACCAAATTCTCTGGGCTGCTCTTTAAGAACGTATCCTTGGCATTCTCAAGTAGCAAGCCCACCAAAGCGATTACATCCTGCACGTCGGTAGACTCACGCCTTAGATGCAGCTCCGCCGCTATCTCCAGCAGCTTCCTCTTGATCGTCGACATTCGTAAGACCTTTCTCCAGCAGCGCGAGCGCGGCGTCCACAGAGTGGGCGTCGGCTGCGGCCGTGTTCTTCTGCCCTTGGGCGATGTTTTTGTACGCGTCGGACAGTAGCTTGCGGACGTTCGCCTCGGCCAACTCCTGCGCTTGTTTCTTCTGGTCGTCCGCTTCCTGCGCCTGCTGCGCCTGATTACGCGCGAAGTCGGCCGGCGACAGCAGCATGTTGCCGAGATCGCGGACCTTGAACCGCGCGTCCACCAACTTGCGCATGTCTACATACTGCTTTTCCTCTGGCTGCAAGGTAGACGCAAGTTGATCCACCTGCATCCCGCGTACTTCCTTGGCAATGAGGCTCGTAGCGCCTCGGGCGATTACATTGTAATCACCTTCAGGAGCCAGCTCAGGATTAAACTTTCTATTGAACTGTACGATGCTCTGGATCACAGACTGAGTAAACTGATCGAACGACCGCACAATGTCCTTGAATGGGAGCGCCGCGTCCCCTCGTAGCATCGACGCCCCCGCCGCGGTGCGCATCGGCTCGGACGGGGCTTGCGCCATATCCCCACCGGTGGCAGGGCCGACGAAAGTCTCGGCGTCCGCGAATTTCATGAACAGCTCGATGATCGCCTGCAACTCGGGGAGGTGGCTGTCGATCTGAATGTTGCGCACCGCCGGCCACTGCGCCGAGGCGTCCTCGCCCTCGCGATACCAAATCTTGTAGGCCGACGTGCTGGTCAGATCCTGGTCGGCGCGCAGCAGATCGGTGTTAAGTTCGAGGTTGGGGCCACAGACCACGGACGCGTTGTCCAGCAGCATCCTCGTCGCCGCGGCGATGGACATCTGGCTGTCGCGGATGATGTTGGGCAGCCCCTGGCCGATGGGCGACGTGTCATCCTTATCGAACAGGAAGGTGTGGACCGTCTTGACGTCAACGCCCAGCTTCGCCCACGGGTTCATGTCCGCCTTGATCACGTGGCTGTCGAGCAGCCAGACCTCGGCCTCCATGTCGTCCGAGAGCTTGTCTTCCGCGACATCGACGCCGGCCATCTTCAGGTAGTCGCCGGACACCTGCCCGCGCCAGATAATGATCTCGAACTTCGCCGTCTCCGCCTTCATCTCGTTGACGTTGGTCTTGACGCCCATCACGCGCAGCTCCATTTCGAACTGCTGCGGTAGGTAATTGCCTGTGGACTTGCCTGCCAGATATTTCTTGATCACGTCGCCGAAGAAGTCCGGCCGGTCCGCCAGCTTGCGCACTTGGCTCCGGCTCATGACCTTACGCTCGAAGTCGCCGTCCATCTGCGCGAAGGTTTTCGCCGACAGGTCGGGGTAATAGTCCCACACCGAAGTGAACTCGAACTGCGGCTTGTAGACGGTGCGCTCCTGCGGCGCAGGCTGCTGGGTCTGGGGGTCGACACCCCACACAGTTGACTTGACCTCGCGCGCGAACGGTCCGCGCAGCACGCCGAGCCCGTACAGAACGCCAGAGAGCACCACCTCGCGGTTGAGCGCCACATAGTCGTATGTCTGGTCGCCACCCAGCTCTTCCAGCTGGTCGTCGATCACGTTGGACAGGTCGTCGGCGCGCTTGTCGGCCAGCACCTGCACCGCCGAGGTGACGTAGTCCTTGTCGACCTGGGCTTGCACGCCGGCCGCTTGGTCTTTCTGCTGCTGGTCCCGGATGGCCTGCTGCACGTCCGGCACGGACATCTCTGGGCTCGGGGACGCCCGCAGCTCCCAGTTCCGCTCGTTGCCTGGGAACATGAGGTTCATCAAGCGGCTGAGGACGCTGATGCACTTGATCCGGGTGATCTTGGGGTAGGCTTTGGACCGGTTGGCCGAAAGCTCTTTCTCAATGTCAGGGTCGTAGACCCCGAGGTACTGCCGCTGGTTGCGCATCCACCGCAACTCGGCGATGCGCCGATCCGACACATACTGCCGGAACAGCTTATCGAGGCGGTTGCCGAGGCTCTTCAGCCCTTCCTTGTCGATCTTCTTGACCGGCGCGTCGTCGCCCTCGACCTTGATGGCGGGTGGGTCGATATCGGAGCTGGCGTTCAAGGTCATGATCTAGCCTCTGTGGGTATGGGTGGTCGTGGGGACTCCCCACGACCGGTCTTGTTTTAACTTAGGCAGCCGGGGCCGACGGCGCAGCCGGAGCAGCCTCGACCGGAGCGGGAGCCGGGGCAGCCTCGACCGGAGCGGGAGCCGGGGCAGCCTCGACCGGAGCGGGAGCCGGGGCAGGCGCAACCGCCGCATTCAGAGCAGTGACGGTGGCGGCTATCTGCTTGGCCGCGGCCTCGACAGCGGCAGCGTCGCCGTTGGCGTTGTACTGGCTGATCTGCGTCGCCAGCGAAGAGATATCCGCGATGGCAGCGGCGACAGCCGGCTGGAGAGAGGCAACAGCGGCCTGGAGGTCAGTGATTTCCTGAGACATGAGCACGATCCTTTGGTTGAGAAGGGTGATGTTGTGCAGTAGGAGCATCTGATCGACCATCGTGTCTGCTCCATCTCCGGCAGGGACGCCGGGCTTTAATGATTAACACGCCACACGAGGGCAGCGATATAGCCCACGAGAAATGTGATCGCTCCTAAGAGGCCCCAGTCGATATTGAACGGCATTACCTTGGCCCTCCTGGGGTTTGTTTTGCAAGATACGCAGCTGCCGCAGCCTCGATGGCATCCAGCTCCTTCGGCCACTGCTTGTTCACGAATATACCGTCTTGCACACCGCTGTCACCTGCGTCGCCGCGCCCTTGCTCGACCATCCCGAGTTTGCGCTGCATCATGGCGCGCACGATGGGCTCCTCGCCTGTCGGCATCGTTGGCAGCACGCCAGCTTGGCGCATCTTCTCTATGCCCCGGTGAAAGCTCTCGTGCACCATCGTTGAGGGGTACGCTCCGGTTGTCAGGATCTGGTCAGGGTTGGCCGTGTACGCTCCTCCGAGCGTCAGGTCTTTCTCTGGCTGTTGCCCGATGACCATGTTCGCCGGGTCGAACCCAAGCGTCGATACAGCGCTCTTGCGCGCCCCAAGGTACGCGGCGGTCATGTCATCCGCCATGGCGTTCGTCATCGGGTGCGCCGGGGGTAGGATCGGGGGCATCCCCATGGACATCATTTTGTACGTGCGCTGTAGCAAGGGGAACGTGTCTGCCGTCGTCACCTGCCCTGAATACTGCGGGTTCTCGGCAGTAGGGACGGGGAGCCCGTAAGACGGCCCCGGAGGGACAGGTTGAGGCTGCACATACGCCGCGGCCGGCTGGCCATACGACGCGTTGTACTTTCTCGACAGCGCCACGTCATCAGCCGACGGCCACGCCGGCGGGCGGTCGTCTGTGACCGTTGACTTTCCGAAGATCGCGTCCAGCCAGCCCATGATCTACCTCACCGGAAGTGATACCCTGACCCGAAGCTGCGCGGAGGCGAGAACTTCTTCCCTGTAGCGGCGGACCCGTAACGTATCTCACGTTCCGACTGCCGATGGAAGTAGCGGCACCCGTAGCCGAATGCATCGCCGGGGTGCGAGTAGGCGTTCTTCTCGGGCTTGTCGCCCTTGATCATGTCTTTCTTGTTGTCGACCTCGTACCGCCAACCGCCCTTGAGCGCACGAACGAGTATAGGGCATCTGGCCGCGTCGACCCGTAGCGCAGGACCGACTTCAAGGAGCCGTGTGGTGAAATGCTCGATGGCGTCAAGGCGGAGAGGGAGCCGGTTGTTGGTCTCCGTGAAGCAGTAATAGTGCTTCCGGAACTTGGAGACGACGGTTTTTTCATCTGACTGGCCTCTGTTCGCCGCCGCCGGGTCCGGCGCGATCACGATCTTGTTGGGGTCCAGGTTGGGCCACCGCGCGCGCAGGTATGGCTTCAACCGTTCAGTGATCAACCGTTCCGCGCCGTAGCCCTCCTGGATCAGCTCACCGAGGACGTTGAGCCGCCCCTCGGTATCCTGCTGCATGAAGATCAGCGCACTACCCCCGATGCCAGGGTCCATACCGATGATCAGCGGGAGGTGCGGGTTGAGAATGAGCGGCTTGGTGGAGAGGTGGATGTCTGGCTTGAACGTCGGAACCACGGACTTGCCGCTGATCGAGAAGCCCCACTCGGCGTCGATGAACTGCTTGATCCACGCCTCGGACTTGCCCTTCACGAGGTTCTCGTAGTAGCCGCGCTTACCCGGCAGGTTCTCGATGTTCTCCGCCTCGTCAGTCAGCCCGCCCGGCTGGTGGAAGTACACCGCGTTGACGTCACCTTGCTTGGACCGCAGCATCCGGATGTCGGCGTCGGGCTCGTCCTCATAGGGGATCACCGTCGGGCTCGCCGTCAGGTGGTCGAACCACCAGTTGTCCTCGGTGCTCGGGTTGCTCGATCCCCACATCCCCCAGTTGGTCACCGCCGTGCCGTCGGGCAGCTTGTAGCGGCCGCAGCGCGCCGCCAGCGCCTCAATGATCTTCTTCGGGATCTCCACGAACTCGTCGATGATCGCGAAGGTCACCTCCAGCGAGAGCACGCGGGTGATGTCGTCCTCGGTGTCGAGCGGGCGGAACAGGACCTCGCACTCCACGTCACCGAACTTCAGGACGAAGATCTTGTCGGTGGCGTTCCACGTCCCGGCCTGCCCCTCGCGGAACCAGTAGGACCATGACTTGAGGGTGGTGTCCTTGAGCTGAGGCATCGTGTTTCTGACGATGACGGCGCGGGTCCGCCGGGTGCCGTCCGCCGAAGGCTCCTGGAGCCCGGCCATGTAGCACAGCTTGAAGAAGATCCCTGTGGTCTTGCCTGAGCCGACCGGGCCAATGATCCAGTCGTAGAACAGCTCCCCACTCCGGTAGTCCTTGATGAACTCCTTGATGATTTTCGGGGGCGTGTAATTGATGACCGACGCCACTGGCTACCCCAAGTTGATATTGATCTGGAGAGCGTTCTGCGGCCCCTGCGCCGCGGCCTGATCCTTGCTACCGTCCAGCCCCGCGGCGCGGATCGTGAACTTGATCAGGTCGGCCTTCACGTTCGGGGGGACGTCATCGTTGCGTGAGTGGATCAGCTTGAATGATGTGGCCAGCAGGGACTCTGCTTGCAGGCGGGCCTTGAGCTTGAAGCTCATCCCATCCTTCTTCAGGTCCTCGACGTAGCCGGCCACAGCCTTCATGAAGACCGGGTTCAGGCGGAGAGAATTCCACCCATCCCGGTCAATCCCGTAAGCCGCGCAGAGGTCAGGGATGGCCTTCTCCCGCAGCGCCACCTCCAAAGGAAGTGTCGCCGGGAAGCCCAGCAGGGACGGGTCGTGGCTCGGCGTGGTGACAGCGCTCATGGCGCTATCATATCACCAGATCCTATAGCCGCGCCAGCCCTTGGTGGCGTGAAGCTCCCAGCGGCGGTTGCCCAGTCGGAAGCTCATAATGATGTGGCGGTT
>Ga0302187_10005317_pt1 | contig 10183 bp, 9 predicted proteins | sample II_Bog_E1_3_FD_202120 | JGI IMG/M metagenome (GOLD analysis project Ga0302187, IMG submission 202120) | Peat permafrost microbial communities from Stordalen Mire near Abisko, Sweden - II_Bog_E1_3 | ecosystem: Environmental > Terrestrial > Soil > Wetlands > Peat | place: Sweden: Abisko, Stordalen...
GGTGCTCGACAGCGGACGATACGACCATCTCAAGCACAAAGCCGTCGTCACGTACTGTACGGGCGGCGTGCGTTGCGAGGTCCTCTCTGCGCTGATGATCAAACGCGGATTCGAAGAGGTCTACCAGCTCGACGGAGGCGTCGTGCGCTACGGCGAAGCCTTCGGCGACGACGGCCTCTGGGAGGGCTCGTTGTACCTCTTCGACGCACGGATGCATCACGAGTTCAGCGAGCACACGAAGATAATCGGCACGTGCGAACGATGCGAGGCTCCCACGAGTCAGTACCACAACTGCGCGAACCTGGCCTGTCGAAAGTTGATTCTCCTCTGTGGCGACTGCGAACTCGACAACGTCAGTACGAACTGCGCGCCGCAGCACTTTGCGAACTCGGGCGTCGACAGTGCGAGCGAGCTCGCCGACGTACAAAGCGCTTGAAAGGGAAATCCTCCGGCGAGCCAAGCTCGCCGGAGGATTCCTAACAATTACTGGGTACTGGGAAATGAACTAGTGACGATTGTGTCCGAAGTTCTTCCCGGCGCCTTGACCTTGACCGTGACCTTGGCTGTGACCTTGATCCTGACCGTGACCGGATGAGGTACCAATGTTCACCGAACTGGCGTTAAGGCTGCCCGCGGTCGTGCCCGCAATGCCGACGGCACTGATCTGTGCTCCGACAACCACGGCGGTGAGCGATGAAGCCGCGCCACCCGAGGTGTAGGTAGTGGTGCCCGAGACGTTCACCGTGATCGTCGTGCTGTGAAAGCTCGAAAGCGTAATCACGTTGCCGGCGACAGCGGTGACGGAACCGAAGACGCGCTCCAGGCAAATGGTGACCTTGGTCACCGTCTGGGGCGTGGTCGAGGTCAGCGCAAGGCTGACCTGCTCACCGACCGCGAGGTCACCGACGACGCCGGCCGTAGAGCCTTCGAAGTAGGTGGTCGTTGCGGTGGTGGTGTAGGTCGTTGAGGTGCCCTGGTGATCCTTCAGCGTGATCGAGTTCGTGCCCAATGCGGTCACGGTGCCTCGAGCGCCGTTCCACTGACCCTGGTCATGAGAGCCGATGCTGGAATGATCGCGTGAGTGCGAACCTTGACCGGCGAGGGCTACTCCTGATGTACCGAGTGCGAGTGCTACACAAACGACTGCGGCGGATGCCACGCGAATGACGCGACTTGACTTAGTTCTAAACATGATTTGCCCCTTTGACGCATCCACAGAGTGTGGGTGCGTACATCTCTAAGTATCGCGCATCAATCTGTGAATCTTCTGTGAGGCCACTGTGGATTCACACAACTCGGTATGGTGCAGTCGTCATCAACTCGTAACAAACTTCATCACCATCTCGTAACATTTCTCGACTGCGCCAATCTCACGCGTATGGTGCACCAGTCGTTTTCACATTACTGAAACTCTTTTGCGACAACGATCGCCAACATCGAGATAGTGAATATTTGATCTCGAACGAAATACTCTATTTTGTGTAGAGAAGAGGATCGGCACGTCACGCGACTCGAGAAAGGCAACGAGCACCAACGTCGCAGCAGCGTTGAAATTAGGTTCGTCGACTTCCACCTTCGAATTCGAATTGAATTCGTTCGCGCGCGGTCCTTCGTCCGCCGGTCCCACGGCGACGCCAGCTGCCATCGCAGCATCCGCCGTACCGAGCAGTCCGAGGAATCGGGGAATTCATTAGTCCGATACTCCGGTGAAAACTTCGCCCGGTTCGTTGGACTTCTCGACGTAGACATACTTCCCGCCGCGCAACCATGAGCAACCCGCGGCCAAAAGACACGCCAACACGGCCGAGTCACAGGCCGCGTGCAAACCGTTGTGAAAGGGTTTTGTAATTATCGATGGAAAGAAGCTCCGCTTCGCCAGCGCTAATTGCGTGTGCGTTGGCAAGCTCGCGATTACGTGGGGGCTCAAGAGATGCTCGAGTGGGTTGTAGCCGAGGAATGACGCGAACAACGTTGACACCGGCGGCAACGCAGCGACACGACGCGCGTCAGCTATCGGCACGCCGACCGCCGTCAGACCGTGAAAGACCGACGCGGGGAGCGACGACGACAAGCCGATGATCATCAGCGTGAAGAAGATGCCGATGGAGAGCACCTGCCCGGAGTTCTGGAATGTTGAGTTCATCCCCGAGCCGACGCCGCGATGCTGTCGCGGCAGAGAATTCATCACACCCGCGCGGTTCGGCGCCGCGAAGGCGCCCATTGCCAAGCCATTCAAGAGGAGCAGCCCGCCGAACTCGTAGTAGTTGAAGTTTACCGGCAAGAGCTCGAGCAAGAAGAACGACAGCGCCGCGATCAACATGCCGACGGTGGCAAAGGGCCGAGAGCCGTAACGATCCGAGAGAGCGCCCGAGACCGGACCAGCGATCAAGAAGCCGAGTGTCAATGGCAACATCGCAACGCCCGCCCACAGTGGTGTGCGCGCGAAGTCGTAGCCGTGCAACGGCAGCCAGATTCCCTGCAGCCAGATCACGAGCATGAACATCAATCCGCCGCGACCCACCGAGGCCAGAAAGCTCGAGATACTGCCCGCGCTGAAGGCCCGAATGCGAAAGAGCGAGAGACGGAACATCGGATCGGGGGAACGCCGTTCGACTTGGGTGAAGACGAAGAGCATGGCCACCCCTCCCACGAGCGCGGAGAGCACCAGCGGACTGAGCCAGCCCATCGTGCGACCGCCGTAGGGCTGGATCCCGTACGTGATGCCCACCATGATCGCAATTAGGCCGAAGGCGAACGTGATGTTGCCGGGCCAATCGATGTTCGTGTCGGCGCGTCGTGGAATCTCTTTCAGTTTCCGATACGCCCAGACCGTGCCGAAGAGCCCGATGGGCACCGAGACGATGAAGATCAGTCGCCACTGGATCGGTGCGAGGATCCCCCCGAGGACGAGACCGATGAATGAACCGCTGATCCCGGCGATCTGATTGATGCCGAGCGCCATACCGCGCTGATCTTCGGGGAAGGCGTCCGTGAGGATGGCCGACGAGTTCGCGATGAGGATTGCGGCACCGACGCCCTGGAAGATTCTCATCACCACGAGATACAACGCCGCCGCCGTTCCCGACATCCACGTGACACTGAGGAGCAGGGAAAAGAACGTGTAGACGACGAAGCCCATGTTGTACAACTTGACGCGACCGTACATATCGCCGAGACGACCGAACGTCACCACGAGCACGCTGGTGACCACCATGAAACCGAGGATCATCCACAACAGATAAAAGCTATTCCCCGGCAACAACGGATCGAGGTGGATGCCAGTGAATATGTCGGGCAGCGCAATGAGCATGATCGAGATGTCGATCGTGGCCATCAGCATGCCGAGCGTCGTATTGGAAAGAACGACCCACTTGTAGCGGTCGTCGGCTCTCGTCTTCGACTCGCCTCCCGCCGATACTTCGGTGTCGGACACCACTAACTCTCGAGAAGACCCGCGGGCACGCTCTCGAGGGAGCGGAGTATTGCCATAGCCAGTTCGCGCGCCGATTCCGCGTCCAACTCGAGTCCCACTCGAGAACTCGCACCGAGTGCGGGATTGATCAAGTCCACCAACAACGCGTGTCCGGCGCCGAAGTGTACGGGGTGGTCGTAAGAGATCGTGGCGTCCGTCGCGCGAAACCAACCGTCCGCGCCCTTGGCGCTCCCGGTCACGGTGATTCGTTCAGTGTCGTACGTGCACATGTCGACCTACTTCTTGTCCGAGAGGTGGCGGCCGTAGAACTTCCAAATCTCGCCCCACGCTTCGGTCGCCACCTCCGCGCGATAGGACGGCCGATCAACGGCGAAGAAGGCGTGTCCCGCGCCGTCGTACTCGTGGAACGTGAAATCCTTGCCATGTTTCGTCAGCAACTCTCGAAGCGTCACGGTCTGCTCGGGCGACGGGTACTGGTCTTCGATGCCGAAGAGCCCGAGGAGCGGGCACGAGAGATTGGGCAGTAGATCAACGATCGACGTCATCGTGCTCTCGGGTCGACTCTCCACCACAAATGCGCCGTAGCAGTCGACGGCGGCGTCGAGGTTCAGACTGCACGCCGCGAGCACTGACTGTCGCCCCCCAGAGCAGTAGCCGATGACCCCGACCTTCTGATTCGAATTCGCCAGCGCGCGCAAGTATTTTGCCGCCGCGCCGACGTCACCGACCAGTTGATCGTCCGGCACCCCACCACTGGCTCGCGCGGCGGCCGCCGCGTCGTCGAAACTCGCATCGGGAGATTCGCGATAGTAGAGGTTGACACAGACGGCGTTGTAACCATTGGCGGCGAACTTTCGCACAATCTCCTTCGTCGCTTCGTCGTACCCGGGAAAGTGGTGGATGACGACGACGCCACCGACCTTGTGGTCGGACTCGGTGGTCGCGAGATATGCCTCGACCGAATGGTCGTCGTAAGAATCGAAGTAAATCGTTTCGGCACGAAGGTTCGAGGTCATAGGGCTCCGTTTGCTCTGGGATTTTCATCTCATTGTACTGAGGGCCAAAGAAGCTGATTCAGGGCAGCACGATCTCGAAACCGAAGTCGAACACGTCCAGATTCTCGGCGAACGCGCGCAGTCGAGCCAGATCGCCCGTCACTTCGAAGTCCTCTCGCGCGATCAACTCATCGAAGTTCTTCGAACCCGTGGCGAAAACGGCGAAGGCGGCAATGGAGGAAATGACACCGACCGGCGCCGACGTCCGCACGTCGCGACGGGCGTGGAGGACACCGTGACGAACACCAAAGCTCCATCGCTCGTCTCCGCGATCCACGACGACGAGTTCGACCTCGATCTCGAAGTCCGCGGACCTCGGACCGTTGAGACGAACTCCGATCAAGTCGAGCAGCAGTTCGGGCGTCATCGAACTCACGATGCCCGAAGCCAGAGCGTTGCCCGACAGCCCCCGCAAGACCGTGCCGTTCGATCGCAGTTCCATGGCGCCGGTGAGATAGAAGTCTCGCCACGGTCCGGACTCGCTCTGGAAACCGAGTTGTTCGAGGGCGTCGGCTTGCAAGAGGCGAGCCGGTTCATTCTCCGGATCGGCGAAGACGACGTGATTGACGACCTCGACCACCCATCGATAGTCACCTTCGGCGAACGACGCACGTGCTCGCTCCAGCACGGCCTCCGCGCCGCCCATGAATGACACGTATTTCTTTGCGGCTTCGACCGGCGGATGTGGATTGAGGTGAGCGGGATTCCCGTCGAACCATCCGAGGTAGCGCTGGTACACCGCTTTGGCATTGTGCGAAAGCGTGCCGTAATAACCGCGATTGAAGAATTGATCACCGAGTCCGGCTGGCAGCACGAGTTCCTCGGCGATTTCGTCCATCGTCAAACCGTGATTCGCCAAACGCAGGGTCTGGTCGTGCACGTAGCGGTACGCGTCGCGCTGGCTCGCTAAGTACTCCGACAGATCCTCTCGGCCCCACCGGGGCCAGTGATGACTCGCGAAGAGCACGTCGCACTCGTGGGCGTAGAGCTCGAGCGACTGGTCGATGTACTTACTCCACATCAGGGCGTCACGCACTTGCGCGCCGCGAAGCGTATAGACGTTGTGCTGATTCGCGGTGCAATTCTCGGCCATGCACAGCGCGCGCTCTTCGGGTATATAGATGTTCATCTCGGCGGGCGCTTCAGTGCCGGGCGTGATCTGGAAGATGAGTCGCACGCCGTCGACGATCAACTCCTCGCCCGTCGCCTTGATCTCGTGCGTGGGCGCGACGAGCGCGACACTCGGCAACCCGGGCATCCCCTTACCGAGTCCCGTGTCCACGTGTCCCTGCGCGTCCTTCGGGAGCAGCACGCCGTACATGTACATGGCGCGGCGGATCATGACCGTGCCCGCCAACACATTCTCGCTGATTGCCGCCTGGAGAAACCCTTCGGGCGCAATGATCATCACGCGACCATCCACGACATCGTCGGGACTCACGACACCGCGGACGCCCCCAAAGTGATCGGTGTGGCTATGGGTGTAGATCACGGCGCGCACCGGCCGCTCGCCCAGGTGTTCGTTCACCATCGCGAGTGCGGCGCGCGCGGTCTCCTCGGAGGTGAGTGGATCGATGACAATCCACCCGGACTCGCCGGAGATGAACGTCACATTCGAGATGTCCATTCCCCGCACCTGAAAGATCGACGGCGTGACTTCGAAAAGTCCGGAGATGTTGTTGAGTTGTCCCTGACGCCACAGACTGGGATTCACCGTGCTCGGCGGCACAACCGTGTCGGGGTCGTCGAGAAACGCGTAGCCGTCCAGGTCCCAGAGGACCTGGCCGAAGCGTCCGAGCACCTGTCGGGGCGCGCCGGGCGCAATCTTGCCGCGCGTGGCGCGTTCGAAGTCACTCGCGGGAGCCGTGACAATGGACGCGAGGACCGCTCGCTGAAGGTCTTTCGTCGACTCACTCGCCGTTTTTCGCTCGGGCGTCACGTCATCCACACAGTCCCCTCTCGTACGAAGTACCGCTGGCCACCCTATCGAGCCTCGATGCGTCGTCTCCTCGTCGAGAGCCGGGCGACACCGGAGCGCTGTGAGAGCCCACCCCACCTCTTCGCGCGAGGGCTGGACAATCTAGATTTTGGTCATGACACAACGCGAAGTCAATTTTCCAGACCGATTCTCATGGGGCACCTCGACGTCGGGATATCAGACCGAGGGCGGCGGCTCCAATACGGACTGGTGGCGTTACGAGCGCGCGGAGGGCACCCACTGTGCTGAAGTGAGCGGCGACGCGTGTGACTCGTGGAACCGCTACGAACAAGACCTCGACCTGATCGTCGAGCTAGGACTGAACTCGTATCGGCTCTCCGTCGAATGGGCGCGCATCGAGCCGGAGCGAGGGGTAATCGATGCCGAGGCGCTCGCGCACTACCGCCGGATGCTCGAGGCCTGTCGAGCGCGCGACATCTTGCCGGTCGTCACGCTCCACCACTTCACGCTGCCCCTGTGGGTCGCCGACGTCGGGGGTTTCGAGAACCCGGAGATTGCGTCTCTCATGGCACACTACGCACGAGTCGTCGGTGAGTCACTCGGCGACCTGATCGGCGTGGCCTGCACGGTGAACGAACCGAACATCGTGGCGTTGATGGGTTATCTCATGGGTCTCTTCCCGCCGGCGCAGAGTGACTGGGCGCGATTCTCCAAGGTCAACGTCGCCATGCGCGCCTGTCACGTCGCCATGCGCGACGCCCTGCGCTCTACGCCGGGCGACTATCCGATTGGCATGCCGCTTTCGATGCACGAGTACGAGGCGCTGCCGGGCGGCGAGGAACTGGTCGATTCGTTTCGACACGAGATGGAAGACGAGTACCTTCGCTCGGTCGGCGACGACGATTTCATCGGCGTGCAGTGCTACACGAAGCTCGTGTTCGGTCCGGATGGACTCATCGCCCACCCGGAGGGCGAACTCACCGAGATGGGATACCTGTTCTGGCCCGAGTGCGTGGAGTACACCATCCGTCGAACTGCCTCAATGGTCAACATCCCGATCATCATGACCGAGAACGGGATCGGCACCGATGACGACGAGCAACGGATTCGCTATCTGACGGGCGCGCTCGCCGGATTGTCGAATGTCCTCGCCGACGGCATCGATGTTCGGGGCTATTTCCAGTGGTCGCTGCTCGACAACTTCGAATGGACCTTCGGCTATCGGCCCAAGTTCGGCATCGTCGCCGTCGACCGCACGACCTTCGAGAGGTCTCCCAAGCCATCAGCGCGCTGGTACGCCGAGGCGACGCGAAAGTTCACCACGCCCCTCTAGCCCGTCACGAATTCGACACCGGCCGATCGAACGCTCTCGCTAGAGTGACCTCGGCGGCACTAGCCCGACCCCATGTCACGAAGAAGGAGTATCAGATGACCGACGTGCGACCCCGATACCAACTCGTCGGACTGGACTGTCCCGATCCCGTAGCGCTCGCCACCTTTTACTCTCGACTCACCGGTCTCGACGTCGAACCCCTCGGCGACTTCAAGCCCGACGAGGTCGAATGGATTGAACTCGACAATGGTGAACATCCGACGATCGCGTTCCAGAAGGTCCCCAACTACGTGGCGCCGACGTGGCCCACCGGAGCGATTCCCCAGCAACTCCACTTGGACTTTCTCGTTCCCGATCTTGACGAAGGTGAGCAGCACGCGTTAGCGGCCGGCGCCACGAAACACGAGTACCAGCCGGGTACCACGTTCCGGGTCTATCTCGATCCCGTCGGCCATCCGTTCTGTCTCGTGCTTTCGAACGACTGACGTCGCTCACGTTATCCACTCCGCACTGACGAGACGAACGAGCCGGCTCAGCTCAGTATTCCGCTCGGCGAGGCGAGGACATGACTGTCCAAGAAGCGTGTCATGAGTGCCGCGCTCAGACGTCCATACTCCGGGGCCCCATCAAAGGCGTGCTCGAGTCCGTCGAAAACGTGGAGCTCACAATGCGATCCAGCGCCGGTCAATGACTCGCACATGCGCACGCTCTCCTTCCAGTCGACTCTCGCGTCGCGATTCCCGGTCAAGAGCAAGGTCGGCGGGAAATTAGGCCCGACGTAGCTGATCGGACTGATGGATCGAAGACGCTCTTCAGAGACGTCGTCACCGAGTAAATACTTCATGCTCTGGGGTGAACCCTTGGATCTCGCGTCCGCGCCCAAGAAGTCGACCGGCGCGTAAAAGGCGATCGAGGCGGCGACCCGAAGCGCGCTGGTGCCGGCGAGCAGCAACGAGAGACAACCTCCGGCCGAATTACCGGACACCGCCAGTTTCGACGTGGCGAGACCGAGCGACTTCGCTTCGGCGTGGAAGAACCCGAATGCCGTGTGGACGTCATCGAGCCCGGCGGGCCAGAGTGCCTCGCCGGCGAGTCGGTACTCGCACGCGAGTGAGGTGTAGCCCGCACGACCGAGCGCGATGCCGTAGCCGGCGAGCTGTCGCCGGTCCCCTTCCACGAACGCGCCGCCGTAGATGAGCAGTACGCCCGAGCCATTGGGATTCGGCGGACGGTAGAGGTCAGCGAGGAGGTCGCGTCCGCCACCTTGGCCAACCTTGAGTGTTTCGACTTCGACTCGATCAGACACGGCGATTCCTTCCTGGTCACGTGGCGCCGAGCCTATCGACGACGCGAAGGTTGCACTACGCCAGACTCAACAGCGCGATTCCCACGACGACCACGAGTGCGGGCGCCATGATGGCCCGTAGCTTGCCCTCTTTGAACAACACGACGCCGATGGCCGCGGCCCACAGCACACCGGTCTCACGAAGCGCGCTCACGACGCCGAGGGGGGCCCGCGTCTGGGCGTAGAGCACGACCGTGTACGCAATGAGCGACATGGGTCCGGCGAGGAGGCCGATCGTGATGGTTGATGAACTGTCCGTCCAACGCCAGCCGCGACGAACGACAGCGGCAATAAGCCAGAGCGTCGACTGGAGGACGAAGAGCGCGACCGCGTAGCGCAGGGTGTCGTGACTTCTTCGAACACCGAGGCCGTCAACCACGGTGTAGACCGCAATCGCCGCCCCTGTCGCCAGGGCCCAGTAAATCCCGACGCGGTCGAGTCGCGACGAATTTCGCACGTAGGCCAGACTGACGATGCCCACGACGATGAAGAAGATTCCGAGAATCCCCCGGGCGTCAAGGTGTTCGCTCGCGAAGACGAGTCCGCCGATCGAGACCAGGAGCGGCGCCACCCCCCGCGCGATCGGATAGGCGCGAGAGAAGTTCGCGCGTCGGTACGAGCCCATCAAGAACAGTTCGTAACCGAGGTGACAGGCCGTCGAGGCCAGCACGAACGGCCACGCCGCGCCACGCGGCAGTCCGATGAACGGGAGCGCAATCCAGCTCACGAACGCCGTCCCCGAGTTCATCAACGCGAAACTGGTGAATTGACTCGAGATACCCTTGACCATCGCGTTCCAGATCGCGTGGACGAGACCGGCGAGGAGTACCAGGAAGACGATTTCGAGACTCACGGGGACGTCGTCCCGTCGTCGAATCGCACGAAGGGCATCCTAGGAGGAGCGCTCGTTTCGTCGGTATCGTCGGCCACGAGGTGCGAGGTCGACACCAGATAGACTTACGATTCGCGTCTCGGGGTCTCGACCTTGGGAACACCGAGGACCTGTGGTGCAGCTCGGAGTGCACGCCGCCCTGTCAAGGCGGAGGTCGCGGGTTCAAATCCCGTCAGGTCCGCTCGA
>Ga0302187_10005318_pt1 | contig 10183 bp, 9 predicted proteins | sample II_Bog_E1_3_FD_202120 | JGI IMG/M metagenome (GOLD analysis project Ga0302187, IMG submission 202120) | Peat permafrost microbial communities from Stordalen Mire near Abisko, Sweden - II_Bog_E1_3 | ecosystem: Environmental > Terrestrial > Soil > Wetlands > Peat | place: Sweden: Abisko, Stordalen...
GAGCGGGCCAATAGTGGCGCGTTAGACCCACACGTCTCGGAATGACCGCATGGACCAACGGGACACGTCAGTGACAGACGCCGAGCGCAGGAGACTCGCCATAAACCACGGTGTTGTACTCAGTCTGTTGCGCTAGGTTGCGAGGACGCTTCCTAGCTGAGCGTTTTGGCAGATCTCACAGCGATGACAGGAGAGGCATCATGAAGTTACTTCTCACTTCCGCTGGCGTTAAGAACGCGAGCATCCACGACGCGCTGGTCGACCTCCTGGGCAAACCGATTACCGAGGCCAACGCGCTCTGTATTCCGACCGCGACGTACGCCAATCCCGGCGGCGCTGGTTCGGCGTGGCGCTTCATCAACGGACGAGCTTCCACCCCCATGACCGAATTGGGTTGGAAGTCCGTCGGAGTGCTCGAGCTCACGGCGCTACCCAGTATTGGTGAAGCACATTGGGTCCGATGGGTCCAAGAGACCGACGTTCTGCTGGTGAACGGCGGCGATCCCTTGTATCTGAACTGGTGGATGCGCCAATCCGGACTGGCGGAACTCTTGCCGTCGCTGCGCAGTGAGACCGTCTACGTCGGACTGAGCGCCGGGAGCATGGTGATGGCCCCCAACATCGGAGAGGACTTCGTTCGATGGAGGCCGCCCACCGGTGGCGACGAAACGCTGGGGCTGGTCGATTTTGCGATGTTTCCGCACCTCGATCACGAGGACCTGCCGGAAAATACCATGGCCGATGCAGAGAAGTGGGCCGCGGGAATGTCGGTACCGGCGTACGCGATTGACGATCAGACCGCCATCAAAGTGGTCGACGGTGCCGTCGACGTCATCTCCGAGGGACACTGGAAACTTTTCACTCCTTAGTACCGAGAGGCGACGCGGATTCCTTCGCGATGTGTGGTCTTCGTCGCTGAAAACAATTGCTCCGAGAGGGTAGTCAGAAGTTCTGTTTCGATCCAACGCACTACTCGTTCGCTTCGCGATCCGGTCGCCGCCCATCGCTGTCGGAACGCGAGGGAGTTCTCCGCATTCGACATTCGCACTGGCGGTCGTTTTGTTTGAGTGAGAACACTGATGTTTCATCTCACGTACCGAACACGACTTTCCATTATACGAAGTCTTACCTGATGAGGGTTTATTTCTCGGAGCTGCTTTGCGCGAGCCGAGTGAGACGAATTCTGTCGATCTTTCCGACTGACGTACGTGGGAGTTCTTCGATCACCCGGAACTGACTTGGCACTTTGTAGGACGCGAGACTCGAACGACAGTGATCAGTTAAGTGCGCCATGTCCAATGTCGTGTCACGCTTGGCGACTACGAAGGCGACGCCCGTTTCGCCCCAGCGCGGATGCGCAATAGCGACAACCGCTGCGTCGTCGACGTCGACGTACGTCGCGAGAACCTGTTCCACTTCTGCTGGGTACACGTTCTCGCCGCCCGAGATATACATCTCTTTCGCGCGTCCGCAGATCCGGTAGTACCCCGCGTCGTCGCGCTCGGCCACGTCGCCCGTGCGTAGCCATCCGTCATCGAACGCGGCCATCGTGGCCGCGGCATTATTCCAGTATCCGGGAAAGACGTTCGGGCCCTTGATGTAAATCTCGCCGAGCCCTTCGCCCACGATGAACGTGTCCGTGCGGTGGTCGTGCAGTGCGACTTCTACGAACGAGTACGGCTTGCCCACCGTCCCGACATGCGAAGTGGCGTCCTCGGGCGCAAGACAGAGAACGTTCGGCGATGCTTCGGTGAGTCCGTACCCTTGCACGACGTCGACGTCGCGCGCCTGCCACGACTCGATGAGAGCGAGCGGCATCGACGCGCCGCCGACGAGCACCCGCCGAAGACTCGAGAGATCGGCGTCGGCGAATCGTGGGTGCTGAGCGAGCATCAAGTACGTCGCGGGCACGCCCATCATCGTCGTGACGCGACGGCGTTCGATGAGGTCGAGTACTCGTTCGGGTTCGAACGAAGGTTCGAGCACGACCGTTGCCCCCTTCCACCAGGCGAGAAGGGGTTGCACGTTCCAGCCGCCGACGTGAAACTGCGGCAGCACTTGCAAGACGATGTCGTCGCCGCCCATCGGCGCGGCGAGGTCGAAACCGACGTTCGTCCAGAAGCAGTTCGCGTGTGTCAGCACCACGCCTTTTGGTGTGCCCGTCGTTCCCGACGTCGCGATGATGAGCAGTCCGTCGTCGTCGTCGACGTGCGGTAGCTCGAAGTTCGTTGAGACCGGACCTAACTCAATCGAGAGACGCGCGAGGTCAAGGGCCGGTGGCGCACTCGCCATCAAGGCACGAGCGTGATCGACCGCAAGTCGATGCGTGGGTGACGCGCAGACGAGGGCCGGTTCAAATGTCTGAAGTTGTGCGGCGATCTCGGGTGCCGTGAGGCGCCAGTTGAGGGGCGTCAGGATCAGACCGGCCTTCGCACAGGCGAAGAGCAACGCGACGTGCTCGGGACGATTCTCGGTGAGGGTCGCCACGCGATCACCGGGGGCGAGTCCGAAGTGGAGGAGTGCGCGAGCGAGTTGGCTGGACGTCGCGTCGAGTTCGCCGTAGGTCATCGTGTCGCCATCGAACTCAATGGCGCTTCGCCGCGGCGTCTGTCGCGCCCGGTCTTCGATCCATCGACCGATCACGTGAAGGTTCTCGGTGCCCACGCTCATCGACCTAGTCCGCGTCGGTCGCGGTGGTGTCTTGCGTCGGGGACTCGTCATGACTTGAAGGTGAGACCGCGGTGCCGTCGTTGTAAGTGCCGCTCGTTTGGCCACCGAGCATGCGCGCAATGATGACCATCATCTCGTCAAAGACCTCCGGCGGGACCGCCTTCGCTTCGTCCCAAATTATCCAACGAAGTCCGACGGACTCACCTATCGCCATCAACAACCACGCCAGGATCATCGGATCCCCGGGAGTGACGTCACCGGCATCCATCGCCTCGCGCAACGGCGCGATGTAGCCCTCCGCCACCTTTTCGTAGTGATTTCGTAGTGCCCCGGGCGACACGAATTCGGCTTGGCGAATCACCCGATAGAGCGCCGGGTGTTCCGTGGTGAACCGGAAAAACCCAGCAAAACCAAGGCGTTCGGCCTCTAGTCGCGACGTTGCTCCGCGAGCCGCCTCGGACATGGCGTGGCGAACACGGCGATTGAGATCGGCGACGACCTCATCGAAAATCTCCTTCTTGCTACGAAAGTACACATAGAAAGTTCCCTGAGCGACACTGGCCGCTTCAGTGATTTTGACGATCGACGCGTCGTAGTAACCGTAGGTGTTGAACACCTCTTCGGCCGCATCGACCAACTTGCGCCGGGTGCGTGCCCCTTTGCCTTTGCTCGATTGCGGGACGGCGACCTTTGACTCGTCCCGGTCGAGGTCGGGCGGTCCTGACGCCCCCGGTCGAACCGAGAAGTCATCCGTCACGGACACCCCCGAGAGTCACTACGTGCACATCGCGTACTCTATCGACTTACTTTGGGTGGGTGGCCGGAAGGTTTCTGCGCGATTCCCGTGACGGTCGAATGACTTTGACAAAACGGCGTTGGTGGCCGTGACACACGTCACGCACCCTTCTTTAGCAACCGTCGCGAATCGGAGGTCGCGACGTCTCGCGGCTACCGAGTTTGACCCTCGCGTCGGTCACGGCGTGTCGCGTCGCGGCGAAAAAACTCCTTCACGCGAGATACGAGTCGCTATTGTCTGGAACACTTCGCTGAAGACGTGAAGTGAAATTTTGGAGACGCGATGTCGACTGTTCAGGGCTACACCACCGATACTTTTGCGTCGTTGCGTGACGTCTTCGAACGACAGCTCGACAGTGGCGAAGACGTGGGCGCGTCGATCGCCGTCATGTTGCGAGGTGAACTCGTCGCGGACATTTGGGGTGGGTACACCGACGAGACGAAGACCAGGCCCTGGGAACGCGACACGATCGTGAACGTCTGGTCCGTGACGAAAACCATGACGTTCCTCGTCGCGTTGATGCTCAGTGACCGCGGTGAACTCGACTTCGACGCCCCGGTGGCCAAGTACTGGCCGGAATTTGCCCGGGCGGGTAAGGAGTCGATCGAGGTGCGTCACGTCATGGGACACACCTCGGGACTGTCCGGCTTTGACGTCGCGTTGCAGCCGGAAGACCTCGCCGACTGGGATCTCTGCGCAGGCGCTCTCGCGGCGCAAGCTCCGTGGTGGGCGTCGCGAACGACGCCGGGCTATCACCTCGTGACGCAGGGATACCTCATCGGCGAACTGGTACGTCGCATCACGGGCACGTCGTTTGCTCAGTTCTTCAAGTCTGAAGTGAGCGATGTTCTTGACGCTGACTTTCACGTGGGTCTACCGGAATCGGAAGAGCCCCGCGTTAGTTTTGTGATCCCGGGCGACGGGAACGTCCTCGACGGATTGGATCCGAATTCGATCGCGTTTCGCTCGTGGACGTCACCGCCGATCGATTTCTCCTGGCCGCGGCATCGGTGGTGGCGTGAAGCGGAGATCCCCGCGTCGAACGGGCACGGCAACGCACGTTCGGTCGCGTTGATCCAGTCGATCGTCGCGAACAACGGCGATTTCAACGGGACGAGGTTCTTTTCCGAGAAGACCGGCGCGCGAATCTTCGAGACTCAAGCACACGACGTCGATCTGGTACTCGGCATTGAAGTGAACTTCGGAATGGGCTACGGCTTAGCGAGCAGCGTGACGCCACTCGGTCCCCGAGGTTGCTTCTGGGCCGGGCTCGGTTCACTGGTCCTCATCGACCAAGACCTCGACATCACGATTGCCTATACGCCGAACAAGATGCAGTTCGTCCCCGGCAGCACCCGCGGTGCCAACATCGCGCGCGCCGCGGTGGAGGCCGCGCTGCGCTAGACGTTCCGGGTGGCCGCACTCGTAGGAATCGCCAGAATCTACCGGTGATGGCTCACGGGGTTCTCCTGCGTCGATCGCGTCAGTGCGATCAATCAAATTTGGCCGCGCGGCTGGTTTCGGGCGATTTATGGCCGAGACGGTCAAAATATGAGAGGTGATTCACTTGACATTCTTGTGCGACTCTGCTTGAATTTCGCTCACGCGGTCAAGGGGGCGGCGCGTTTCAAGGGGGGAAATGAAAAGAATCTTTCGATTGACGTCGGTCACCATGTCGATTGCCATGGTCGCTCTCGGCTTGAGCGTCAGCGCGTCGCAGCTGTCGGGCGCGGCGACCGCCAAGGCCAAGCCCGCGATCAAGGTGGGAATGATCTTGGAGCAGACGGGCATCTACTCGGCGTATGAGACCGAGTGGCGCCAGGGCTTCAACATCGGCCTGAAGTACGCGACGAACGGCACCGACAAAGTGAACGGTCAGAAGCTCGACATCAACTGGGACGACGACGCGGACAATCCGACGACGGCCGTTTCGGACTTCAAGGCCTACGTGGGTGCTGGCTACAAGATCATCGGCGGTACCGGTGACTCGAGCATCGCCGATGAACTCGCACCCCTGGCTGCGCAGAACAAGGTTCTGTACATCTCGGGCGCGGCCGCGGACGACGCCATCACTGGCGTCAATCGCTACACGTTCCGTTCCGGTCGTCAGACCTATCAGGACGTGCAAACCGCGAAGTCCTACGTGCAAGCCCTCGGTACCGGCAAGACCATCCTCGTGCTCGGTCAAGACTTCGCCTTCGGCCAGTCCTACGTCACCGACGCCACGAACGCGTTCAAGAGTCTCGGCGACACCGTGGATAGTCTTCTCGTTCCCCTGACGACGACCGACTTCACGTCGACGGCCCTGCAAGTGCAACAGGACCACCCGGACATCATCTTCCTCGCGTGGGCCGGAACCACCGGCGCGCCGCTCATGCAGGCGCTTTCGCAAGAGGGTGCCCTCACCACCGCGCACGTCGTCACGGGTCTCGCGAACATCGCGACGTATCCGTTCTACGGCACGATCGGCACGTCGTTCAACTACCTGTCGCTCTACGTGTCAGCCGGTTCGACGAACAAGCCCAACGAATACCTCGTCAAGGCGATGGAACAGAAGTACCAGCAGCCGCCCGACCTGTTCACGCCGGACGGATTCGTATGGGCCCAGATGTTGGTGCGCGCCATTCAATCCGGTGACGGGACGAACGTCAACGCGATGATCAAGGGACTCGCAGGATGGAGTTTCCTCGCCCCGAAGGGTGAGCAGACCATTCGCGTCTCGGACCACGCCATGCTCCAGCCGATGTACCAGGTGGACTTGGTTCAGACGATCAACGGTGGCTACAAGCCGGTCGTGCTGCGCACTTTGAGTGCGTCCGTCACGGCTCCTCCGGTCACGGCGCACTTCAGCAAATAGTTAAAGTTTTCCCCAATGACAGATAGTCCCGGTCCCAGGTCCTTCGCGCTCGACGTGAAGGACCTGGGATTTCGGGTTGGGGGAGCGGACATCCTCTCCGAAGTCGACCTCGAGATCGAAGAGGGAAGTTTTCTCGGCATCATCGGACCCAACGGCGCTGGGAAGACAACCTTCCTGAACCTCATGAGTGGTTTGCTCAAGCCCACCTCGGGCACCGTTGAACTCTTCGGACGCGATTTGGCGGGCGTGAGTACCTCGGGTCGGGCCCGACTCGGCGTCGGGCGCACGTTTCAAACCTCAAGTCTGTTCAACTCACTCAGTGTCCTCGAGAACGCTCGGCTCTCGGCCCAAGCGCGCCTCGGAGGCAACATGAAGTTGTGGCGTCGGCCCCGTGCGGGTGACGAGGCGACGAGCGCCGCCGAGTCGGCCCTCGAAGAAGTGGGACTCTCGAGTCTCGCCCATCAGATCACCGGAGCGCTCAGTCACGGCGACAAGCGCAAGCTCGAACTAGCGATCCTTTTGGCCGCGCAGGCGCGGGTCCTTTTGCTCGATGAGCCCATGGCCGGCGTCAACACCGAAGACGTGCCGCTCTTGACCGCACTCATTGGCCGACTGCACTCCGAAGGGCGCACCGTGTTGATGGTGGAGCACCACATGGCCGTCATTGTCGGTCTCGCCCAAAAGGTCGCAGTGCTCGATTTTGGACGACTGCTCGCGTGCGGCGAACCCGAAGAGGTCATGGCCAACGAGACGGTGCAAGCGGCGTACCTCGGCGAGCCGTTGTGACCAACGCCATCGAGATTTCGGACCTACACGTCTCCATCGCCGGCTCGCACGTCCTCCAGGGCGTCAGTTTCACCGTGCCGACGGGTGGCGTCACGGCACTCCTTGGACGCAACGGCGTCGGCAAGACGACGACGCTGCGAGCAATCCTGGGTCTCGTCGCGAGCAGCGGTCGAATTCAAGTTCTCGGCGACGAGGTTGCCGGTTGGCCCACGCACCGGATCGTTCGACTCGGGATTGGCTACGTGCCCGAAGACCGTGACGTCTTTTCCTCATTGAGCGTGGAGCAGAATCTCCGACTCGCCGAGAGCGGGTCCGGTGCGAACTACGACGAGGTCTTCTCGCTCTTTCCCGAATTGAAACAGCGCGGCCGCCAGCGAGCCGGCACCCTCTCGGGCGGCCAACAACAGATGCTCTCGATCGCGAGGGCGCTCTTGAACAGTCGGCCCCTGCTGCTCATCGACGAGCCCTCCAAGGGACTCGCCCCAAAGATCGTGAGCGAATTCGCGGGCGTCCTCGAACGGGCGGCGCAACACTCGACGGTCCTGCTCGTCGAGCAGAACTTGAGCGTCGTGAAACGTCTCGCCCAGAGCATTGTCGTGCTCGACCATGGTGAGGTCGTGCACCTCGGAGAGGTCAGCGACCTCGACGATCCGACTCTCGTGCGACAGCTCCTGGGAGTGGCGGGGGCCGCGTGAACATTTTCCTCGTCCTCACCTTCAGCGGCGTGGCCCTCGGGGCTATCTACTTCCTCGCGGCGTCCGGACTTTCCTTGATCTACGGATTGATGGACGTCCTCAACTTCGCTCACGGCCTCTTCATGACGCTGGGCGCCTACTCGGGATACGAGATCGCGACGCGGCTCCCGACATCGCTGGGCGCGCCGACCCTGGTGATCTTGGCGATCATCGGCGCCACGCTCTTCGGTGGTCTGGCGGCCGGCGTCACCGAGTTGATTCTCATCCGACCGCTCTACGGCAAGCCGATCAGTCAGATCTTGATCACGATCGGCCTGGACCTCGCGGTGGTCGGCCTCCTCATGGGGGGCTTCGGCAGTACCGCGCTGCAGATCCCTGTGCCGCTCTGGCTGATCGAGCCCACGCACCTCGGTGGACTTTATTTGCCTAACGCGAACTTTCTCGCGATCGGCGCCGGCGTCATCGTCTTGATCGGGCTCGAGTTGTTTCTCGCGCTCACGAGATACGGCATCATCATTCGCGCCGGCGTGGAGAATCGCGAAATGGTGCGCGCGCTCGGGATTGACGTCGGTCGAGCGTTCACCCTTGTCTTCGTCATCGGTGGGGCCATGGCCGGGCTCGCGGGCATCCTGTACACCATTGTCTTCAGTGGCGATCTCGTGTCGCCCAACCAGGGTGACAGCCTCCTGATCTTTGCCTTCATCGTGGTCGTTATCGGAGGACTGGGTTCGATCCGCGGTTCGGCGGTGGCGGCGCTGACCGTGGGGCTCTTGCAGCAGTACACGTCCTTCTATATAGGTGGCCACAGTGGTTGGGCCCAGATCGGCGATCTCTCGACCGTGTTGCTGTTGGCCGTGGTCTTGGAGTTACGGCCCCGTGGACTCTTCGGGAGAGTCGCGTGAGACGGCCCTCACTTCGAGCGGGCCGTCTCACGGTGGCCGTACTCCTCGGGCTCTTCATCGTGCTGCCCTTCATCGGACTTCACGTGCCGTGGGTGCTACCGGGCACCCTCGACATCGTGAACTCGACCGGGACCCTCGAGGTGCTGGCGCTGTGCTTCATGTTCGCGGGAATCGCGGTGGGCTACGACATGATGTTTGGCTACACCGGCCTCATGTCGTTGGGCCCCGTCCTCTACTTCGCGGTCGGAACCTACGTCTTCGACATCGCCCTGACCCATTGGGCGTGGCCGCTCGTCCCGTCGCTGCTGTTGACGTTTGGCGTCTCTCTGGTACTCGCGGTCGTGCTCGGCGCGATTGCCCTGCGAGTGCACGGCATCGCCTTCGCCATGGTGACCCTCGCCTTCGCCCAGGCGTTCTATTTCTTGGTGGAGAGCAATCCGCACAACCTGACCGGCGGCGATACGGGACTCTCCCTCACGTACACTCGACTGCCCTCGTTCCTCTCGGGGGCCGTGTCGAACACGAGAAACCTCTACTGGATCGCCCTCGCGTTCCTCGTCGTGGCGTACCTGATCGTCTGGCTGGTCACCGAGTCGGTCACGGGTCACGTCTTCGTGGCCGTTCGAGAGAACGAACTCCGACTCGACGTACTCGGCGTGCGGCCCTATCGCTTCAAACTTGTCTCGTTCGTCGTCTCCTCGCTCATAGCGACCGGGGGAGGGATCGTCTACATCCTGGTGATCGGCACGGCCGTGCCGAGTGTCGTGGCCTCGACGACCGTGACGTTGTCGATCCTCATCATGGTGGTCCTCGGCGGCGCGGGCACCCGCTGGGGTGCGGTCATCGGTGCCATCGTCTACGTCTATCTTCAGCAGTACCTCGATAAGGTCGGCGCCGAACCCTCGTTCACCCGTCTTCCGGCGGTGCTGCGAGTGCCACTTTCGGAGCCACAGTTTCTGCTCGGGGCCATATTCGTCCTCTTCGTGTTCTTCGCTCCGGGGGGCATCGCCGGCCTCGTCCTTCGCCGCCGGCTCAACCGGGCATCCGCGGCCACACTTTTGTCAGTATTCAAGAAGTCCTGAATGCTCGTTGTGTCGATGAAGATTTCGTTCGAATTGGCGTTCGCCGGCTCGAGAAAGGGAGGTGGCGAATGACGCTGGAAGGAAAGGTCGCGCTCGTTACGGGCTCGACGAGTGGCATCGGGTTGGGCATTGCCCGCTCGCTCGCCGGGGCCGGAGCCTCGATCATGATGAACGGCTTCGGTGACGCGGACGAAATCGAAACCTTGCGCGCACAACTCTGCGAGGAGTTTGGAGTGAGCGTCGCTTTCGACGGCGCCGATCTATCGCGACGCGACGAGGTGAGCCGACTCGTCGGCGAGACCATTGACGTCCTCGGCGGTATCGACGTGCTCGTCAATAACGCCGGCATTCAATTCGTCGCGCCGATCGAGGAGTTTCCCGAAGAACGCTGGGAG
>Ga0302187_10005337_pt1 | contig 10158 bp, 6 predicted proteins | sample II_Bog_E1_3_FD_202120 | JGI IMG/M metagenome (GOLD analysis project Ga0302187, IMG submission 202120) | Peat permafrost microbial communities from Stordalen Mire near Abisko, Sweden - II_Bog_E1_3 | ecosystem: Environmental > Terrestrial > Soil > Wetlands > Peat | place: Sweden: Abisko, Stordalen...
AACGTGGAGTCGGAGCCGCTCTCGTCCTGCCGCGTTGCGACACCCAGGCCATGCAATGGCATCTTGACGAGATCGCCTCCCAAGTGGCCCCCGGAGCCCACGCCGTTCTCATCATGGATCAGGCCGGATGGCACACCACCGACAAGCTGACCCTGCCGCCCAACATCACCATCCTGTCCCTGCCGCCACGCTCGCCGGAACTCAATCCGGTCGAGAACATATGGCAATTCATCCGCGAAAACTGGCTGTCAAATCGCGTCTTCCTATCCTACAGCCAGATCATCGCCCTGTGCTCCTACGCCTGGAACAGGCTCGTCGAACAGCCATGGATCATCATGTCCATCGGATTGCGCAAGTGGGCGCATCGGTTCTGACTGGCGCAGGTTGGTATAATGGGTGTTGGTGTCAGGGGTGTTTATCGAATAGCTGCCGTCCATGCTCAAGTTCCAGCCATCAGCAAGCCAGCTGACGCCCACTGTCGGCATAATCGTCCAGAAACCGTCGCCAGACCCCACGCCTTTGTTGGCGGGCGGATGTGCCGGGGACGAGCTGGCATCCTTCAGGTACAGCTGTAGCCCGGTGCTGACATGGAAGTTGTTCGGCAAGGCCCAGGAGATCTGCCCCGGCACCAGGATTGTGTTGAAGCTGCCCCAATGTGCGTTAGAGGCCGGAACTCCGGGAGCTTTTAAATTGGTGTAGTCGAAGGGCTGGGCCAGGGCGACGGCGTAATCGCCACCGAAGACCTTGAGCCCGGTTTGCCACAGGACAATCGGCACTTCCACCAATGCATCAAGCTTCACTCCCGTCTTATGACCGTGGTTGTCATACTGGTCGTAGCCGGCCCAGTAATTGTCCAGAATGCCGTAGACACCTGGAGGCGGCAAAGCTCCCGCGGCCAAGCCTTCGTTAACTCCTCGTAGATGGGGATCCCATAATTCTTCGGCACAGGCCGCCTGTGAGAAAAAAGCGATGCTGGCTGCCAACAGTACGGCGGTACTAGATAGTTTTTTCATTAAGTTTCCTCCCTGAACGTTTGCTTGCTGCGCCTCAATCCATGGGATGGAGACGCGGTGGCTTGCGGAAATCGTCCCGCTGTTTTGGGAACGGCCCTTCAATCCGAGGAAGCGGCTGATGGGGCATTCGTTTCGGAGCCACATCGCAAGGCGTGTGCCATTTTCTGGGGGGGTGAAAAATTGAATAATATTCTGATATATAACGATATTTTCTTTCTCTTAAATGGATCTGTTAGGGTTTCGTTTTGGACGCTGTTGATCGCATTCCGAACGCCCTCGTCCGGAAAACGCACTATGGATTGACCGCTGGGCGGCATTTGTTGAAGAGGAAAAGGACGGGCATCATTGATCTGGCTTTTTGCCTCGATCGTCCTCTGTTATGCCACGGACTACGAATCTGATGGCTGGAAGTTCGAGTCTTTCCCGGAGCGCTATTGAAGGCCTTTGGGGTTCCAGACCCTAAGGTCTTCGCCATTTCTGGGCCTGCCCACGCCAATCCGACGCGCATTGCGGTCGAGGCAAGTGAATTGGCCGGTATCCCCAATTCACAAAGACCATCCTGCCTGCGGCAGGTATATTTTCTCCGAACACCAAGTCCTCCCTTATATGTCGCCGTAAATCGCTTAGAGTATGGATGATGGCCATATCGGATTGGACGAAACAAACCCATGCTGAAACACGGGCTGCGCAAACGCTATTTCGTCGCCGCCTTCGTCGGCGCCGTGCTGGGCTGGATCGCCATTATCGGTTCATCGGCACCGTTTGGCAGTAAACAGGCCAGCGAACGCGGCCCGATCCGTATTGGCATCCTGCATTCCTTGAGTGGCACAATGGCAGTCAGTGAGCGCCCGGTGGTTGACGCCGCTCTGTTCGCTGTCGACGAGTTGAACCGTCAGGGCGGCGTATTGGGACGCAAGGTGATGCCGATCGTGGTGGACGGCAAATCCGACTGGCCCACCTTTGCCGCCGAAGCGAACCGGCTGATCACGCATGATAAGGTTTCAGCGGTGTTCGGCTGCTGGACCTCGGCCTGCCGAAAGACGGTCAAGCCGGTGTTTGAAAGGCTTGACGCCGTACTGTTCTACCCGGTGCAGTATGAAGGGCTGGAGCAGTCGCCCAATATTATCTACACGGGCTCGGCGCCCAATCAGCAGATCATCCCGGCCATCAAATGGTCCATGGACAACCTGGGGAGCCGTTTCTATCTGGTTGGCTCGGACTATGTCTTTCCACGCACCGCCAACCGCATTATCAGGGCCCAGTTGACGGCGCTGAAAGGAGATGTGGCGGGAGAGGATTACGCGCCTCTTGGAAGTCAGGACTTTCGGGCCATCGTTGAACGGATCAAGGCGGCTCATCCCAATGTCATTCTCAACACCATCAATGGTGATTCAAACTTAGGATTCTATAAGGCTCTGCGGGCTGCCGGCATCACCTCGCAGGACATTCCGGTGATGTCCTTCAGCATTGCGGAGGGCGAGATCAAGGCCATTGGTCCGGCAATTGCTGCCGGAGACTATGCTACTCGCAATTATTTCCAGACCGTTGATAGCCCTGAAAATCATGCCTTTCTGGAGCGTTTCAAGGCATCGCACCCGCCGGGAACCGCCTTCACCGCTCCCATGGAGGCCGCCTATTTCGGGGTGATGATGTGGGCCAAGGCGGTGAGCGAGGCCCATTCGGCAGATTATAAGGACTTTCGCAATACTCTGAAGGGTCAGAGCATGTCGGCCCCGGGGGGCATCGTTTCTATCGACCCCGAGACCCAGCATACTTGGCGCACCGTGCGCATTGGCCAGATTCAACCCGACGGCAGCATCAAGATCCGCTGGGATTCCCAGCGTCCGGTACGACCGGTTCCGTTTCCCAGCTTTCTGTCTCGGGCAGAATGGCAGGCGTTCCTCGATCAGCTTTACGCCGGCTGGGGAGGGAATTGGGCCGCCCCCAATCCTCCGGCAAAAGGAGCCGGGCCATGAAGCGGCTGTTGCGCGGCCTGATGCGGCGTGAACGTGGGCTGTCCCTGGAGATCGCCACCGGCGCCCTGCTGGTGGGAAGCCTGCCGCTGATGCTGGTGGTCTGGCTGCTGTTCCATGCTGCAGAGCAGACCCTGACCACTCAGGTGGAGCACGACATTTCGTCGGTGGCCGATCAGAAAATGGCTCAGATCGAAGGTTTCGCCAGCGATCAGTTGCGCCAAGTCTCTGCTTTGGCCTACACCCCGTCGATCATCCAGGCTATGCAAAGTTACTCGGCGGCCTTCAAGGTCAATCGTCTGGATTCTGCCGATTATCTCCATGCCGATGAGGATTCCCGCCGGCTTCTGACCCGTTACGCCGATTCTTTCGGAGCCTCGGACCTCTTTCTGGTGTCGATCACCGGCGACGTGCTGTTCACCATTTCGGGTCAGGAGTTGGGCGCCAACCTTCTGGATGGTCGTCCGAGCCACCGGGATTTCGCCGAAGTATTTCAGCGCACACGCACTCTGCTGGAGGCGGAAACATCTGACGCCATTCCAGAGCCGGGGCATTTGGTGAGCAGTATCGTCGCTGCTCCCATTACTCGTGACGGCGCTCTGTTGGGTGTTCTGGCTTTGCGGACCAACCGGCAGTCCCTGGCCGCTCTGGTCAGCAACGCATCCGGCCTGGGGCAAAGCGGCGAGATCATGCTGATCGGCCAGGGGGATCCGGGGAAGGTGGCTATATATGGCCCGTTGCGCTACGCCGAGCAGTTGCCGCAAGACCGTCAATTGTCTGTCAGCGAAGGCATGGGGTCAATCCTGACCCGGGCATTGTATGGTGGGCGTGGCATCGAGACGACCCAGGACTATCGGGGCCAGCCCGTGCTTGCCGCATGGCGATATCTGCCGTCGTTCGGGCTGGGCATGGTGGCCAAGAGTGACTTGTCTGAGACCTTGGCCGGGGTGAGGCGACTGAAGCAGTTGGGGCTTTTGACCACCCTTTTGTCGTTGGGCATGGCCTTGGTGGTCTCGATCTTCATCGCGCGGGGCATCGCCGCCCCGCTGGGCGAGTTGGAAGATGCTATCCGCGCCCTGTCACGCGGCGACTTCTCTGGTCCCCTGGAGGTCGAGGGCAGCGGCGAGATCGTTTCCCTGGCCGCCTCGTTCAACGACATGGCCCGCGAGATTCAGTCCTATCAGACCGGCCTGAAGCGTATGGTCGAGGAGCGTACCGCTGAATTGCGCGGCGCCAAGGAGCTGGCAGAAGCCGCCACCCGCGCCAAGTCGGAATTCCTGGCTATGATGAGCCACGAGTTGCGCACGCCGATGAACGGCCTGATGGGCATGGCCGAACTGTTGGACCATCGCACCGACGACCCGGAATCCAAGAGTTATATCCGCACCATCCGCCAGTCGGGCGAGACTCTGTCGGTGCTGCTGACCGACATTCTGGACATCTCAAGGGTCGATGCCGGACAGGTGGCCTTCGATAGCCGGCCCTTCTCGCCCCAGACCCTGGTCGACAGTCTGGCTTCGGTGATGCGCTTCCCGGCCCAGGACAAGGCCCTGGAACTGACCACCGAAATCGATACCGGCATTCCCTCAATCCTGCTGGGTGATCCGGCCCGCATCCGCCAGGTGCTGCTGAACCTGCTGGGCAATGCCATCAAGTTCACCGAACAGGGCGGCATTCTCTTGAAGCTGGAACTGTTGGAAGGCGATGGGCCCGATGTTCGGGTGCGCTTCTCGGTGGAGGACAGCGGCATCGGCATTCCCGGCGAAGCCCTGGCCTCGCTGTTCCAGCCCTTCTATCAGATCGATGGCTCCTATTCCCGTCGCCATGGCGGCGCGGGTCTGGGCCTTGCTATCTCGCAGCGGCTGGCCGAGGGCATGAGCGGCGTCATCCAGGTGGTCAGCACCCCCGGCGAAGGCAGCCGCTTCAGTCTGATCCTAGAGCTGGAGCAGGCCCAACCGGAAGCCGGCGAGGAAAGCCCCGCCATTCCCCCGCGCAGTTTGACGGTGCTGCTGGTCGAGGATGAAGAGGTCAATCGTCAGGTCCTGACCGGCCTTTTGAAACAAGCCGGCCATCGCACCACCATCGCCAAAAACGGCCCCGAGGCGGTCAATGCGGTGGAGCGGGAAGATTTCGACGTGGTGCTGGCCGATTTGCGTCTGCCCGGCATGGATGGTTTCGAGGCCACCCGGCGCATGCGGGCCCTGTCGGCTAAGCGGGGCAAAGCCCTGCCAGTGGTGGCGGTCACCGCCAATCTGATGGCCGAGGATATCGCCGCCTGTCACGAGGCGGGAATGGTGGCCGTGGTCGGCAAGCCGGTGGATCCACGGCGACTGCAAGCCGCCCTGGCCGAAGCCATGGAGGCCCAGGCCCAAGGCCTGATCGCCTTGCCCGCCCCTGAGCCGGAGGAGGGGAGTTTCGCGCCGGAGGTTCTCGAAGCCGCTTTCGAAGCCCTGGGGGCCGAGGAAGCGCGGCGGCTGGTGGAGTTGGGGCTTCAGGTGATTCAGAACCACGTCACCTCGCTGGGCGAAGCAACCCGGGAGCGGAACTGGCAAGAGATGCAGGCTGTCGCCCACAAGCTGGCCGGCTGTGCCGCCAGCTACGGCCTGACCACCCTCAAGGACCGGGCCCGCCAGATCGATAGCTTGTTACGCCAGGAAGAGCGGGAACAGGCCGCAGTCTTGCAGCATGGCATCAGTGAGATCGCCATCCGGGGGCTGGAGCTTCTGGAAGATTGGCTGGAGACTATTCCCCGCGCCTGACATCCGCGACGAAGCGATAACCATGGCCGCGACAGGTCTCGATCATGCGGGCTGGGTCCATATCGCCCAGTTTCTTGCGCAGGCGGCTGATCAGGATATCGACGCTGCGGGTTCCCGACTCGCCTTCGTCCGAGCCTAAGGCGCTCATCAATTGCTCACGGCTTTGCAGCCGTCCAGGCCTGCCGACCAGAGTGGCCAGCAGGTCGAACTCGGCGGGGGTCAGATCGACCCGCTCCGCCTGATCGTCCATCAAGAAGCGGTTGATCGGGTCCAGGCTCCAGCCATTGAAGCGCCAGAGGTTCTGGCCGTTGCCACCAACGGGGCGGGCAGCCCGGTTGTCCAGAGCCTTCTTCAGGCGGGCCAGCAACTCACGGGGAAAGACCGGCTTGGGCAGATAGTCATCGGCCCCCAGTTCCAGACCATCGGCCCGGTCCTCGGGGCTATTGCGCTCGGTGACCATGACGATGCTGACGCCGAAGCGGTTCATCATCTCGCGGGCCAGAACCATGCCGTTGGCGTCGGGCAAATTGAGGTCCAGCAGCACCAGATCGATGCCCCCCAGCTCCAGCAGGCTGCGGGCGTCGGTGGCATCCGGCGCCTCGGCAACCCGATAGCCGCCGCTTTTGACATAGGCGCAAAGCATCGCCCGAACCGCCGGGTCATCGTCCACCACCAGGATGCGTGCCGTCTCCGTCATGCTTCAACCCCTCTGCCTGCGTAATTCTTCATCACGCCCCCCTTTGGAAAAATATCAGAAACGAAATTCTCATATAATCACCCTTGTCGAAGTTTCCACCTCTCCCACTTAGCCCCAGCCGGCAGAGATGGGCGGGAGGGTTTTTCCTTATTTGGAAAATATTCGGAAACAAACCTACCTTTCATGATGCCGATATCTTGATGAATTCGCTTTTGAATCAGGCTCTTGCCTGATCATTTCCAGGCTATCACTGGAATGTTTCTGCTTGTTTTCTGATAATAGCAATGATAGCGTGTTTAATGTGCATATGATTATTTTGCACATTAAATAGCCATGGCTCTGCCTTCTTCTGCGGCACAAGCGAAAGATTTCCGCTTCATTTCTGGCTATTTTCACGAATAAAATCAGCCATCTAGGCGCCTTTTCTCGATTGGCCCGGCTTTTGCCTTTAGGACAGGCATCTGTCAATCGAGTAAGGAATCGACCCCATGAAACTGTTCCAGACCCTTGTAGGAGCCGGCGCGCTTATGGCGGCGGGCAGCGTTTCCGTTGGTGCCATGGCTGCCGAGGACACCATCAAGGTGGGCGTTCTGCACTCCCTGTCGGGCACCATGGCCATTTCCGAGACCACCTTGAAGGACACCGTCCTGATGATGGTGGATGATATCAACAAGCATGGCGGCCTTTTGGGCAAGAAGGTCGAGGCCGTGGTGGTCGACCCCGCCTCCAACTGGCCGCTCTTCGCCGAAAAGGCCCGCGAGCTGCTGGAGAAGCAGAAGGTCTCGGTGGTCTTCGGCTGTTGGACATCCGTGTCGCGCAAGTCGGTCCTGCCGGTGTTCGAGCAGGATAACGGTCTGCTGTTCTATCCCGTCCAGTACGAGGGCGAGGAATCGTCGCGCAATGTCTTCTATACCGGCGCAGCTCCGAACCAGCAGGCCATTCCGGCTGTCCAGTATCTGATGAGCAAGGACGGCGGCGAAGTGAAGCGTTGGGTGCTGGAAGGCACCGACTATGTCTATCCCCGCACCACCAACAAGATCCTCGAAGCGTTTCTGAAGGCTCAGGGCGTCAAGGACGAGGACATCATGGTCAATTATACGCCGTTCGGCTTCAGCGACTGGCAGACCGAAGTGGCCAAGATCAAGCAGTTCGGCGCTGCCGGTAAGAAGACCGCCGTGGTCTCGACCATCAATGGCGACGCCAATGTTCCCTTCTACAAGGAACTGGCCAACCAGGGCATTAAGGCCGAGGACATCCCCGTGGTCGCCTTCTCGGTAGGCGAGGAAGAACTGGCCGGTATCGACACCAAGAATCTGGTGGGCCATCTGGCCGCCTGGAATTACTTCGAGTCGGTGAAGTCGCCCGAGAACGACGCCTTCATCAAGGAGTGGCACGCCTACACCAAGAACGACAAGCGCACCACCAACGACCCCATGGAGGCCACCTATATCGGCTTCAAGATGTGGACCCAGGCCGTCGAGCAGGCCGGCACCACCGATGTCGACGCCGTGCGTCAGGCCATGTACGGCCAGAAGGTCAAGAATCTGACCGGCGGCACCGCCGTGATGAACACCAACCACCATCTGTCCAAGCCGGTCCTGATCGGCGAAATCCAGGCCAACGGCCAGTTCCAGACCGTCTGGAAGACCAAGGACGTTATCAAGGCCGAGGCCTGGAGCAGCTATCTGGCGGAAGACAAGGGCAAGATCGCCGATTGGACCTACCCCTGGGTCTGCGGCAATTGCACCACTGGCAAGTACGCCGCCCAGTAAGTTTTAAGCACCTTCCTGTCCCGACTGGCCCCCGTTTTGGCGGGGGCCCCTTTTCCCCACCTTTTCGGGAGACTGACCTTGAAATTCGTCCTGGCCCTGATGCTCTGTCTGTTCGCCGCCTTGCTGCCTCAGCCGGGCTGGGCTGACGAGGATGCCTTTGCCACTGCCCTGCGCTCCCTCAATGCCGACAGCTATGCCGAGAAGATTTCGGCGGCCCAGACCTTGGCCGCCTTGGGTGACCCCCGCAGTTCCGTCGTGCTGACGGCCCTGGGCGACGGCATGCTCTATGCCCGCGCCGATGGCTCGTTGCTGATGGAGGCTGGCGGCTCTTACATCGACCCGATCAGCGGCAAGGCCGTGCCGGGCGTCGCGGCCTCGGACCTGACCGCTCTGACCGTCAACAATCGTCTGCGCGGCATCTTGCGCGGCCTTCAGGCGACCCTGGACATTTCCAGCCCCGACCCCGCTGCTCGCCTTAAGGCCATCCAGGCGGTGACAGCCCTTGCCAGCCCCGAGTCCGCCGAGCTATTGCACAAGGCACTGGATCACGAGAGCGATCCCGGCGTGAAAAAGGCCCTGCAATCGACCCTGGCCGGCCTCGATCTGGTCTCGCCCGACAAGGACCGCCGTCTGGCCGCCGTCGCCACTCTGGCAAGCTCTACCGACCGCGGTGTGCAGGCCCAACTGCAAAGCCTGATCGCCGCCGAGCCAGACCCCCAGGTCAAGGCCGCCGCACAAAAGGTTCTCTCCTCCATCGACGACAAACTGGCCGCCATCGGCTTTGCCGCCAATCTGTTCCAGGGCCTGTCCCTGGGCAGCGTCCTGCTGCTGGCCGCCATCGGTCTGGCCATCACCTTCGGTGTCATGGGGGTCATCAATATGGCCCACGGCGAGATGATCATGCTGGGCAGCTACACCGCCTATGTGGTCCAGGAAGCCTTCCGCGCCTGGATGCCGCCGGCCTGGATCGACCTTTATCTGATCGTCGCCCTGCCGGTGGCTTTCCTCTTTACCGCCCTGGTGGGCATCATTCTGGAGCGGGGCATCATCCGCTTCCTCTATGGCCGGCCTTTGGAGACCCTGCTTGCCACCTTCGGCATCAGCCTGATCCTGCAACAGGCGGTGCGCTCGGTCTTCGGCGCTCCCAACAAGGAAGTGGCCAACCCCGGCTTCATGACCGGCGGCTTCGAGCTGATGGGCGGCTTCACCGTCACCTGGAATCGGCTGATCATCATCGTCTTCTGTCTGGTGGTGCTGGGAGCCCTGGCGGCCCTGCTGCGCTGGTCGGCCTTCGGCCTGCAGATGCGCGCCGTCGCCCAAAACCGCCCTATGGCCGCCGCCATGGGCATCCGTACGGGCCGCATCGACGCCTTCACCTTTGGGCTTGGCTCTGGCATCGCCGGTATCGCCGGGGTGGCCCTGTCGCAGATCGGCAATGTCAGCCCCAACCTGGGCCAGGGCTATATCGTCGATAGCTTCATGGTGGTGGTCTTCGGCGGCGTCGGCTCGCTCTGGGGCACTCTGGTGGGAGCCATGAGCCTGGGGGTGGTCAATAAGTTCCTGGAACCCTATGCCGGAGCCATGCTGGGCAAGATCCTGATGCTGGTCTTCATCATTCTGTTCATCCAAAAGCGTCCCCGTGGGCTGTTCGCCCTTAAGGGCCGGTCGGTCGAAAATTGAGGAGCCGACAACAATGATTCTTTCCTGTCTCGTCTCCTCGCAATCGGATCGCCGCTTCTGGCCGGGCTTTATCGCCGCCGCTCTGGTGCTCTGCCTGCTGGTGCCTTTGCTCAATGCCCTGCCGGAAGGTTCGGCCCTGCATCTGCCCAATTATATGATCCCGCTGTTGGGCAAATATCTTTGCTATGCCGTGCTGGCCTTGGCCCTTGATCTGGTTTGGGGCTATTGCGGCGTGCTGTCTTTGGGCCACAGCGCCTTCTTCGC
>Ga0302187_10005339_pt1 | contig 10157 bp, 6 predicted proteins | sample II_Bog_E1_3_FD_202120 | JGI IMG/M metagenome (GOLD analysis project Ga0302187, IMG submission 202120) | Peat permafrost microbial communities from Stordalen Mire near Abisko, Sweden - II_Bog_E1_3 | ecosystem: Environmental > Terrestrial > Soil > Wetlands > Peat | place: Sweden: Abisko, Stordalen...
CCCGGGCCGGCCCAGGCGCCTGGGCCTGGACCTGCTGGTGGACTGGCGGGAAGGCCACGGCGCCATCCACGGCGACCGGGTGGTGGCGGAGCTCACCGGCCTGACCTACGACGGCCGGCCCAAGGCCCGGGTGGCCAAGGTCCTGGCCCGGAACCCCAACCCCATCCCGGCCCACCTGCAGCAGCAGGCCTGGGGCTGGAGCGCGGTGCCCCTGGAGCCCCGGCTCAGCCAGATCGTCAGCGTCCCGGCCTCGGACCTGGCCCAGGACGGCGACCTGGTGAGCATCCAGCTGGACCCGGACCCCCAGGCCCAGCAGATCCGCGGCGTGGTGCTGGCCCGCCTGGGCCGGCTCACCGACCTGAAGATCGAGAACAAGCTCACCGCCGCCCTGTACAACCTGCGCACCGAGTTCCCGGCCGCGGTCATGGACGAGCTGGCCCCCTTCCCCACCGCCATCCCCGAGGCCTGGATCCAGGGCCGGGAGGACCTGCGCCAGCTGGCCACGGTCACGGTGGATCCCCCCACCGCCAAGGACTTCGACGACGCCATCAGCCTGGAGGCGCTGCCCCCCGAGGAGGGCGGCGGCTGGCTGCTGGGCGTGCACATCGCCGATGTGAGCCACTACGTGACCGAGGGCGGGCCCCTGGACCAGGAAGCCCAGCTGCGCGGCACCTCGGTGTACTTCCCCGACCAGTGCATCCCCATGCTGCCCGAGCGGCTGTCAGGCGAACTGTGCAGTCTGCGCGAAGGGGTGGACCGGCTCACCATGACCGCCTGGATCACCCTGTCCCGGGACCTGGAGGTTCTGGAGACCCGCCTCAGCGAATCGGTGATCCGCTCCCGCAAGCGCCTCACCTACGACCAGGTCAAGGAAGCCTGCCTGGACGGCGCCAAGCCCCTGCGCCAGGAGCTGGGCCCGGAGCTGTGCACCCTGCTGGACGAGGCCCTGCGGGTATCGCGCAGCCTCACCCGGATCCGCCTGGGCCGCGGCGCCCTGAACCTGGACAGCGAAGAGACCGAGTTCCTCTTCGACGCCGAGGGCCGCCCCGTGGACGCCCGCCGCTATGCCCACCACGACGCCCACCGGATGATCGAGGAGTTCATGCTGCTGGCCAACGAGGCCGTGGCCCGCTACTTCACCCGCCGCAAGCGGCCCACCATCTACCGGATCCACGACAGCCCCGACCCCTTGAAGCTGGAGGCCTTCAAGGAGGTGGCCAGCGCCTTCGGGCTGCTGCGCCTCTACGACCAGCCCACCCCGGACGTGCTCAACGCGCTGCTGGACAAGATCCGCGGCGGCCCTCTGGAGGCCATGCTCAACACCCTGCTGGTGCGCAGCCTCAAGCGCGCCGAGTACAGCGCCGACAACATCGGCCACTCGGGCCTGGCCCTGGACGACTACCTGCACTTCACCAGCCCCATCCGCCGCTACCCCGACCTCATCGTCCACCGCCTGCTGCGCCAGGCGCTGCACGGCGAAAAGGTCCCGGACACCCTGCCCAGCCGCCTGGCGGTGCTGGCCAAGAGCTGCAGCGATCTGGAGCAGACCGCCACCGAGGCCGAGCGCGAGAACGACCGCTGGAAGACCTGCCTGATCATGAAGACCAAGCTCGGACACCGGTTCGACGGTCGGATCCAGGGCTTTTCCCTGAAGGTGGCCTTCATCCGCCTGGACGCGCCCTTCCTGGAAGTGGGCGTGCCCCTGGGTGCCCTGGGCGGCAGCTTCACCGTGGACGCCAACCGCACCAAGGCCGTGGGCCAGGGCGCCAACGTGGTGCTGTCCATCGGCGACCGGGTGAAGGTGGAGATCACCGGCGTGGACGAGGATCTGCGCCGGGTCTCCGGCTGGGTGGTGGAGGCCACGGCCCAGGACGGCAAGGGCAAGGCCCGGAGCTTCGTGCCCAGCCTCGCCGCCCCGGCCACCCTGCGCGAGGCCGATTTCGTGCCTGAACCCCGGCGTCCGGCCCGGAACCAGCCCGGCGCCAGCCCGCGCCGCGGCGCGCCGGCCCGGCCCTCGGCGAAAGCCGCGCCAGCCGGCCCGGACGCCCCCGGCGCGCGCGGCCGGGCCGGCGCGGCCGCCCCGCGCCCCCCCGCCAGCGGCCGGCCCCCGACCCGGGCCAAGCTGCCCAAGGGCAGCGTGCGCACCGGCCGGCCCAAGACCTCGGCCATCACCGGCTTCGGCAAGCCCCAGGCCAAGCGCAAGAAGGGATGAACCTGGCGACCCTTCCGGCGGCATGATGGTGCCATGACCCCAGCCCCCGTACCCGCCATCTGCCTGGGCGTGGACCCCGGTTCCCTGGCCTGCGGCTGGGCCGTGGTCACGCGCCTGGGCTCGCGCATGGAGCTGGTGGACGCCGGCGTGATCCGGCCGGTCCGGGGCGCCGCTTTCGATCTGCGGATCCTGGACATCCACCTGAAGCTCAGCGAGGTGATCGCCCGCACCGGTCCCCAGTTCCTGGCCGTGGAATCGCCGTTCGTGGCCAAGAACGCCGCCACCGCCATCAAGCTGGGCCAGATCCGGGGCGGCATCCTGCTCACCGCCGGACTGCACGGCCTGCCCGTGGGCGACTACAACCCCATGCAGGTGAAGAAGGCCGTCAGCGGCTACGGCTGGGCCGACAAGGACCAGGTGGGCAAGATGGTGATGGTCATCCTCAACCTCAAGACCGCCCTGGCCGCCGACGCCGCCGACGCCGCCGCCGTGGCCATCGGCCACCTGCTGGCCACCCGGAGATGAGCCCCTGGACCGCCGGCCATCCTGCACGGATCGGTCCGTGGGGATGCCACGCATGCGTGGCATCGCGCTCGCGTTTTTGCCGCACCCCGGCCACCCAAAGGAAAACCCCGCTCTGGTAAGCAGGGTTGCAGGATCTTGGTAGCCCGCCCCGGGGTCGAACCGGGATGCCTCACGGCGAAGCATTTTGAGTGCTTTGTGTCTGCCATTCCACCAGCGGGCCACGGCGTCCAGCCTATCACAGTGAGCCCGGCACCGGGTTTCCCGCGATAGCGGATTCTTGGCCCCACCACCTTGAAGGCATCCAGACCGAGTTCAACTGGCGAGCATCTTCCTGCTCGACTGAAGCGTCGCCGTAGCGCCCACGGAAACTTCCCACGAGCCGGGGCCACTCCTGAACTGGATGGCGGGGCAGGAGGAAACTCATGGAGGCATCCACGCAGACATCGGGAAGCGTTCAAAGGTTCCGCAGCGTATGCTGCCAGTGCGGCGGGACAGTCAAGTCTCGGTCGTGTGCAGGCATGCAAGGTCGAGGTATCTGAAGCAAAAAGCCCGACGCGGAGGTCCGGAGAACCGCTGGAGGCGCGGAGGAAGCAGGTGGTTGCCGGGGACCCCGGCCCGATCGAAAGCCGCTGATCATCGCCCAGAACTGATCCCCTCCGCGCCTCAAGTCCTTGCTCCGGGCCTCCGCGTTGAGCTTTTCGCCCCAGGCGCCGAAACGGACGTAGAAGCGATGGAGGCCAACCAACCACTCGCCACCGCACAGGGTGAAGCCCTGCAGAAGACAGTTCCTTGTCCGAATCTTGCATGGCAAGTGGATCTTTCTCATTATTAAAGATATCTAGCGAACTCCGGGCTAGGGCCTTCGCACTCCCAGGATCTCCAGATGCGTCCTCCCCGCGGGCCGCTGCCAGGCCACCTCGTCGCCGGGCTCGGCGTCCAGAAGCGCCTCCGCCAGCGGCGACAACCAGCTGATGCGGCCAGTGCCAGGCTCCGCCTCGTCCTCCCCGACGATGGTGAGCGCTTCGGTGCTGCCATCCTCGTGGCGGACGTCCACGGTCATCCCGAAGCGGACCCGATCAAGCGCCTGGACGGCGGGATCCACCGGAATGGCCCGCTGCAACCGCCCCTCCACCCAGCGCAGGTCCCGCTGCAGGAGTGCCCGTTCGTGCGGATCCGCGGAAGGGCCGATCGACCGCAGGCGGGCGGTCAAGTCCGCGGCCTGGACCCGGAGCCGCTGCAGTCCCGCGGGCGTGACGTAGTTGGGACGGGGGCTCTGGGGGCGCTCGGGAAGCACCTCCGGGCGGTCCGCGTCGTCGGAATCCTTCATGAAGGCTCGGTTCACAACCACACTCCGGAATCGAGGGAAGGCACTCTGTCCAGTCCAGGGCGGCTATGATGATCCATCCGCCGGCCGAAGGGCAACCCCCACGTTACGCTATTGACATGATTTATTTTATCGTCCGAGGATCCCCTTGCTCGCAAAAATGAAGGTTTCCACGCGGCTGTTCCTGGCTTTCGGCTTCGCCATCGGCCTGATGCTGGTCATGGCCCTGATCGACCACGGCAGCATGGTGGAGATGCAGGACATGACCCGGAACATCCACGACGTCAACCTGGCCTCCGCCACCGCGGCCCAGGCCATGATCGTGGCCGCGGACCGGATGCGGGTGGGCTACCGGGACATGACCATCGCCCGGGAGTCGGCCGACTACGAGCGGGCCAGGACCAACTACGGCAAGGCCCGGGCCGGCTATGGCCAGGCCGCCGAGGCCCTGGCCAGGGTCAATGCCGGGCGCCGGGAGGCCATACCGGCCAGCGAGCAGGAGGTCCTGGACCAGATCCAGGCCAACCAGGCCAAGGCCTTCCCGGCCATCGACCAGCTCATGACCCTGCTGGAGCACGGCAAGAAGGACGAGGCGGGCAAGTACATCCTGGGCGTCCTGCGGCCCATCTACGGGACCTGGATGGAGTCCCTGGACGCCCTGGGCGCCCAGATGACCCGGCGCGACGACGAACAGATGGGCATGATCGCCCACACGGTCGTGGTCGCCATGCGGATCCAGGTCCTGTTCGTGGGGCTGGCGGTGCTCCTGGGCCTGGCGGCCTCGCTCCTGGTCACCCGGGCCATCGTCCGCGGCCTGGGCGGCGAGCCCCAGGATGCCGCGGACCTGGTGCGCCGGATCGCCGACGGCGACCTGTCGGTGTGGGAAGCTCCCTCAACCAGCTGACCGCCACCTGCAGGCAGGGCCTGGACGACGTGGTGCGGGTGCTGGAGGCTTCGGCGAAGGGCGACCTGTCGGAACGGATCACGGCGGCCTACGAGGGCGATTTCGCCCGGCTCAGGGATGCCTCCAACACCACCTTCGACCGGCTTGCCGCCACCATCGAGGATACGGTGCGGGTCCTGGAGGCCGCCGCCCAGGGCAATCTGGCCGAGCGCATCAGCGCGGACTACGAGGGCGAGTTCGCCCGGCTCAAGCTCGCCTCCAACACCACCCTCGACAAGCTCGCCGCCACCATCGGCGATGTGATGGAGGCCTCCCACAACCTGGTGGCCGCCTCGGAGCAGCTCAGTTCCACCGCCCAGTCCCTCAGCCAGGGCGCCTCGGAACAGGCGGCCAGTGTCGAGGAGACCAGCGCCTCCATGGAACAGATGAGCGCCTCCATCGCCCAGAACAACGAGAACGCCAAGGTCACCGGCAACATCGCCACCCACACCGCCGACGAAACGCTGGCCGGGGGCCAGGCGGTGCGCGAGACCGTGGTGGCCATGAAGCAGATCGCCCGCAAGATCGCTATCATCGACGACATCGCCTACCAGACCAACCTGCTGGCCCTGAACGCCGCCATCGAGGCGGGCCGGGCCGGAGAGCACGGCAAGGGCTTCGCCGTGGTGGCGGCCGAGGTGCGCAAACTGGCCGAACGCAGCCAGGTGGCGGCCGAGGAGATCAGCCAGCTGGCCGGGGACAGCGTGGGGCTGGCGGAAAAGGCCGGCAGCCTGCTGGAGGCCATCGTGCCCTCCATCCAGAAGACCGCCGACCTGGTCCAGGAAATCTCCGCCGCTTCCAGCGAACAGAACTCCGGGGTGGGCCAGATCAACAGCGCCATCAGTCAGATCAGCCAGTCCGTGCAGCAGAACGCCGCCGCTTCGGAAGAGCTGGCGTCCACTTCCGAAGAGGTGAATGCCCAGGCCCTGGAGCTCCAGGCCACCATGGAATTCTTCACCCTGGCCGGCGACCGGGAGCCCCCGCCCCGGGGTCTCCCCAAGGCCAGCGCCAAGCCCCCGGTCCACCGGAGCGGACTGCGCCCCATCGCCCGGGGCGCCGGCAAGACCAGCGGCGAGTTCACCCGGTTCTGAGCAGCCACGGGGTGGCGGGCCGGAAGGCCAGTCACCCACCTGGCACAATGCAACCCCAGGATCGAGCACCCCCCTGGGCTGCTTCCCCAAGGCTCCTGGTCCCCAGGCGTGGGAAGCCAGGCTGACAACCTTGCGCCTAAAAGCATCCGGCCGCAGATGCCGCAGACGGGCTCCAAAAGGCATTTACTTATTCATATACCTATAAATTATGAGATAATAAGAATTCTCTATCGTGTTACCCGCATGGAGCCGGCATGGATTTCCCCCCCCAGATGCGCCATGGCCGTAAGCCATTGCTAGCCCTGGTCGGGTTGGGTATCGCAATCAGCTTGCTCTTCCTCATGGGCCTGGGGAATCACTCCCTATGGGAGACGCATGAGCCGTACGTCGGCGGGATCATCCGGGACATGGCCGCATCCAGGGATCTGGTGGTGCCGACCCTGAACGGTCATCCGTACCTGGAAAAGCCGCCCCTGTTCTATGCCCTGGCGGCGTGGGGCTGCCGCCTGTTCGGGACCACGGCGCCCTGGGCGCTGAGGCTGCCCTCGGCCCTGCTGGGCATCGTCACGGCGTTCTGGTGCGGCTTCCTCGGCTGGCGACTGCGCTCGGCCAGGGCCGGCGGCTGGGCCGCGCTGCTGGTCGCCACCAGCTACCTCTTCTTCAAGGCCGGCCACATGGCGGTGGTCGACATGACCCTCACCGCCATGGTCAGCCTCAGCCTCGGCCTGGCCCTGCTCGCCAGCCTGGAACCGCGGCTCGCCCGGCGCTGGAGCTTCTGGTTCTGGGCCAGCCTGGGTCTGGTCTTCCTGGCCAAGGGCGTGTTCGGCCTGGTGCTGGTCCTGGTCCCGGTCGCGGCCGTCGTGGTCCTGGACCGGGACCCGAAGTCGGCGCGGCCTTTCCTGGCTTTCAGCTGGGGCATGGTGGTGGCCGCGGGATTGATCACCGCCTGGGTCATCCCCTTGGCCATGCGCGGAGGCCCGGCGTTCCTGGGCGAGGTGTTCGTGCGCAACACCTGGGGCCGGTTTGCCGCCGATCCATCGCTGGTGCCGCACACCGGCCGCCTGCACGAGCATGCCAACCCGTTCTATTTCTATATCCTCAATACCCCCGGCAGCGTCCTGCCATGGTCCATCCCCTGGGCGGTGGCGCTCTGGACCTGCTTCCCCCGCAGGCCCGGACTCCTGGACCTGCGCAAGCAGTTCATCCCGCTCGTTTTTGTCATCGGGGCCGTGATCCTTTCCTGCTCCACGGCCAAGCGGAACATCTACCTGCTGCCGATGCTGCCGCTGACCCTGGTGCACACGGCCGCATGGCTGGACGGACAGATGCAGGACCGGGCCAGGGGGCGGATGCCGGGGACCGGCAAGCTGCTGGTGGCCACCCTGGCGGTAGTCGGCCTGCTCGGCATCATCGCCCCGGTCACGATCGCATGGAAACACGAGTCGTCCTGGACGTTCGCCCTGGGTTGGGCCGCCTTCTCCATCGGGCTGAGCACCCTCTGCGGTCTCGTCTGCATGCGCCGCTCTGCCCTGGCCTTTGATGCGATCCTGCTGCACTGGTTCGCCATCCTGTTCGTCTTCACCGTCTTTGCCGTACCGCACCTGGACCAGCCCTGGCTTCCGGTGCGACGACCCTACCAGGTGGCCCAGAGGCTGGAAACCCGGGGGGTCCGCGTGCTGGCCGGGAATCTCAACGAATCCATGCTGGGTTATGCGGGCCTGGAACTGCACCATGCGGTGCCGGAAGCCAACAGCCTGGAGGCCATCGAGCAGGCCCTCGCCTCGCCCGGGCCCGTGGCGGTCCTGGCCGATGGCGCCTTCTGGACCCACGGGATCCAGGGCCAGGTTCCCCTTTCCGAGTTCCAGGTGTTCGATGCGTCGCTGGAATCCAGGCGGAATCCGCGACTTGCGGGACGCACGCCCCGCTTGCTGCTCAACCAGGCGGCCAAGGCCTTCGTCAGCGGGCCTTCCGGGGCGGGAATCCTGGGTAGGCCATGACCCCAGGCGGGCGCCTCTGCGGGTCAAGGGGAAAGGCCAGGTCAGAAGTCCTCGTGGACGGGGGCAGCGACAGGGGGGGCCGGCAGCAGGAGCCGCACCACCTCGCCGAGGGTCCAGGGCCGGTTCCGGGTGGCTCCGTTGGCGCTGGGACGCTGCGGCCCGGTGCTGGCGTCCGGCAGGCTCCTTCCGGTCGGGGCCGGACCGTCGCCCACGAGCGGGGCTTCCGGCGGGTTACCGATCGCACGCCCCGAGCTCGCAGAACGCTCGGTCGGCACCGGGGGCGCCGTGCTGGACAGCGGACCGGGCGCCGCGCTGCCCGTGCCCGTGCCCGAACTCGAACTCGAACTGGAGCTTGAGCTTGAGCTGGAACTGGAAGCGAGCAGCAGCCGGCGCGCCTTCCGTTCGTCCATACGGGTCCGGCTTTCCGTGTTGAAGGCCAGGGTGACCTCGGCCTTCACCCGCCGGGACCAGGCGGCGAGCCGCAGCAGATCATAGCCGTCCACTTCGAGCGCATAGCCGATCGCGATCAGGCTGTTTCGCGTCGTGGCCAGGCCATGCACCTGGGTGAGGTTGCCGGCCAGTTCCGCGGCGCTTCCGGCCAGCATGAGGCCCACGGACCCCGCGAAGAGTCCGTTGGCGACGGCGAACGCAACGCCGGAAGCCGCGCTGATCTCCGCGGCAAACGCGTCGAAGGTGGCGAAGGTGTCGCTGCGGATGCGCGAGGGTTTGGCCTCGCCCAGGGGCGCCTTCGAACAGGGGGCCTGGTTACCGGCGAGGACGCCGGAAGCCAGGCAGGGGATCTCGGTGAAAAGCTGCGCGATCGTGCCGTTCCGCGCCCCGAAATCGGCGAGGGAGTCGGTGAGGCAGACCGGGAGGACCAGGGCGTGCCTGGCTGCGAGCGCGCACCCCGCCACCAGCTGGAGTTCGGCGTCCGCCAGGACGGAAAAGGGCGCAACGGAATCGGGGGCGCTGGCCGCGCCGGGCGCCAGCGCCGTGGGGGCCGGGACGCCCGTGCAGTTCTGGAGCAGGACCGGGCCCTGGCTGTTGGCCCACTTCTGGTAGCCGGCCTGGTAGGAGCCGGCGAGGCTGGAGACGCTGCCATAGAGGCTGCTGACCGCCTCGAAGCCATAGCCGGCGGCGATGAGGCTGCCGCCCGCCTGCCCCAGACTGAACGCGGCCAGGGTCGCCACCGGGCCCGGTTGGGCCGTCATGAGGATCTCCTGCTCGACCAGCAGGCCTGCGCCCACGGTCTGGACCGCGGCACCGTCCCTGGCCAGCTGGTTCTGCAGGACCGCGGCATCGGCGGCCAGGATGCCGAATTCGGCCAGGCGGTCATTCTGGAACAGGGCGATGTGCTCCTTGGCCTCATGCCTGGAATCCCCCGGCAGGCACGCGCCTGCCCCCAGGGTGGCGGGGGCCACGAACCGGGCCGCCATTTCGGCCTGGACCAGGGCCGCCTGGGCCAGGATGGAGCGGCGGTACCCGGAGGCGCAGGGCGCCGGGGAACGCCCTGCGGGCAGGGCCGCCAGGCAGGCCGGGCCCAGCCGGTCCAGCATGGCCTCCAGATCCGTCAAGGAACGGGCGCTGAACGGCGGCGGCGCGGCGCCGGTGCCGGTGCCGGGCGGCACCGAGGCCTGGGCCAGGGCGCCCAGCAGGGCAGGATCCGACAGGGCGCCCAGCCCCAGCACGACCAGGGCGCAGCATCCACCCAGGACCCGCCGGGGCGTGGCCCGGGTGTGTCCGGAAGGGGCCACGGGCGCCGGCTGCGCGGCGAGCCGGGCCAGCTGGGCCTGGACAGCTTCCTCGTCCGCCCGGTCACGGATGGCCTTCAGCCGCGCCGCGCGCTGGGCCTGCTTGCAGGCCCGGATTTCCAGCTGCAGCGCCCTGGCATGGGCCAGGCGCTGCTGCTTCGGGGTGAGCCGGGTCCGGGACGGGGGGCTGGCCACCCACCAGGGGCCGGGGCCCGGGGTCGGCGCGGAGGTCGCCACCCGCCGGGGGCCGGGGTCCGGGGTCGGCAGGGAGGTCGCCACCCGCCGGGGGCCGGGGTCCGGGGTCGGCAGGGAGG
>Ga0302187_10005343_pt1 | contig 10153 bp, 3 predicted proteins | sample II_Bog_E1_3_FD_202120 | JGI IMG/M metagenome (GOLD analysis project Ga0302187, IMG submission 202120) | Peat permafrost microbial communities from Stordalen Mire near Abisko, Sweden - II_Bog_E1_3 | ecosystem: Environmental > Terrestrial > Soil > Wetlands > Peat | place: Sweden: Abisko, Stordalen...
CTTTGCTGGCTTGTCTGCTGTGGCTTGATTGAAAACGAACCGCCGCTGCCAAAACTATTTTCCAACCCGCACCTCAACCCGAACCTAAAGCTAACCATCACGTGAAAACACAAAATCAGTTCTCGGTCACAGCCGGCCTCCTCCTGGCCCTGCTGTTCGCCTTCAGCCAGACCAACGTGCAGGCTTCGCTGACCTGGGATCCCAGCACCGGCACTGGCACCCAGCCGAATCGCGACGGCACTGGCACCTGGGGCATCACCACTCCGGCTAATTGGTGGAATGGCAGTGCGGATGTGAACTACGTCAACACGGCGCCTGGTTCGGACGTGGTTTTTGGCAACGGCGGCACGGCCGGGACGGTTACAACTGTCAACCTGAACGTGAACAGTTTCACTTTTAATACATTTACCGGCACTTACATCTTCGACGCTGCGTCTGCGATTAGCATCACTCTCAAAGGCAATCTCACGATGAACAGTGGAGCCGGAGTGGTGTCCTTCAACTCCAACGCAAAAGTCGCGCTCGGTGCGGATTCGACGTGGGACAATGAAACTGCCAATGCTTTGACGGTCAACAGTGTTATCAGTGGCGCCTTCAACGTCACGAAGACCGGTCCGGGAACGCTCACGCTTATCAATCAGAACACCTGGATCGGTGCAGGCAAAACCTTCGAGCTTGCGGCTGGCACGTTGAACATCAACCATGCCAAGGCGCTTGGCACGGGTAACACCACTTTCCAAATTGACGGTGGCACCACTATTGACAACTCAAGTGCGGCTAGCATTACTCTTGGCCAGCCCTACCCAATCAACATCAACGGCGATTTCACATTCACTGGAACACAGAACCTTGGCACCACCGCCACTACTCCGGGTGCAATAACTCTAGGCACCGCAGCCGGAACAACGCGCACTATTACCGCCAGTGCCGGCACTTTGACGCTTACGGGACCTATCGCAAACGGAACCACGGCCACCAACATCACAAAGGCGGGCGCAGGCACACTGACCCTTTCCGGCACGAACACTTACACCGGCAACACGACGGTCAGCGCAGGCACATTGGCGCTGGGGGCGAACGGTTCCATCAGCAACTCGGCATCAATTTCCATCGCGGCCGGCGCGACGTTTGACGTGTCCGCCATAACCGCCTTTGCCTTGACCAGCAGCAACAGCTTGAGCGCCAGCGGCACGGCCTCGGCCGCCAACCTCAAAGGCAAGTCCGGGGGCACCGTCAATCTTGGTTCGCAGCCCATCACGCTCACCTACGACGGTTCGCATCCGGCCCTGACGATTTTGCAAGGCACGCTCAGCCTGAATGGCAATGCGTTCACCGTGAACGGGACGCCCTTGGCCAACGGCACTAACATCATCATTCAACAAACTACCGGCAATATCACCAGCGCGGGAACGTATAGCGTCACCGGCACGGCCATTGATGGCAGCCATCAAGGAAACATTTTGGTCAGTGGCGGAAATGTGAATCTGATTGTAACCACGCTTGTCGCGGTGGATCACTTTGCGATCACGGGCATATCCGCGACCCAGACGGCGGGGACGGTAATCACTAACTTCACCATCACCGCGCAAGATGCTGGCAACGCCACCGTGACAGCCTATGCTGGAATTGTGACGTTCGGTGGCACGGCGGGAGGGACAGGAACATCTCCGGCGTTTGTTAACGGTGTATGCACCAATGCCAGTGTGACGCCCACGAATGCCGGCAGCGGCTTAACCATTACGGTGACGGATTCCGGCCACGCTGGCACGAACTCGGTCACCGTTAATCCTGGCCCGGTGAGCCAATTTACCATTGCGCCCAATCCGATCGCCTCGGCCACGGTAAACGTGCCATTCAATTTGACCAGCATCACCGCCAAGGATGCCTACGGCAATGTTTGCAGCAACGGTCCGAACGTCTTCACCGGCACGGTGGACTTTAGCGGCACGGCGGGAGTGGGCGGAACTTCGGCGGCCTTCACGGCCGGCGTGTTGACCAGCCCCAGCGTGACGGCCATCCATGCCGGCACGATCATTGCCACCAAGACTGGTGGTGGGGCAAGCGGCACAGCTACGCTCACCGCCATCATCACCGGTCCGGCCACCACGCTCTTGCTGACCTCGGGCAACAACCAAGCCGGCGTTCTTGGAGCCGCGCTGGCCAATCCGTTTGTGGTCACAGTAACCGATAGCTACACTAATCCGGTTTCAGGAACCAATGTTACCTTTGCGATCGCTAGCACGCCGGCCGGCGCGACGGGCCAGTCATTGAGCACCACCAGCACGACCTCGGCTGCGAATGGCCAGGCCTCGACCATCTTGACGCTGGGAAATCTCCTTGGCAATTATACGGTCACGGCGACTTCACCCGGACTAAGTGGCAGCCCGGTGACTTTTACCGCTATCGGCGGTGCCGTCGTCAAGGCCTCCACCAACAACGACCTCACCGCCGGAACTGCCTGGATAGGCGGCACTGCGCCCGACGCGACACATACGGCCACCTGGGCCAGTGGTTCGTTGGGCGCCGGGCTGACGATTGGCAGCGCCGTGGCGTGGAACGGAATCTCGGTTTTAACTGCCGCAAGTGATATCGCCATCACCAACACCGGCCCGCTCACGCTGGGCCTAAACGGCATTGATATGTCGGGCTCGGCCGTGAACATGACTTTGGGCGTGCCGGTCGCGCTCGCCGGGAGCCAGTCTTGGAACGTCAACACCGCCAAGTCGCTGACCGTCACGAATGTCGTCAGCGGAAATACGTTTGGCGTCACTAAGCTTGGCCCGGGCACTTTAACCCTCAATGGCTCGAACACTTTCTCCGGCGGTGTGAGCATCCTGTCGGGCACGGTGGCCATCGGAGTCGCCAACAGCACCAACAGCTTTTTGGGCACGGGCGCGATTACGTTGGGTGATAACTCTGGCAACAACAACGCCACATTGTATGTCAGTGCCGCCAGCAACGGGACTGGTATCACCAACGCTCTTACTGTAGCTGCTGGCACTACGGGCAACCTGACCATAGCGGGGAACAATTCCGGAATTAACTTGCTCGGCTCCGTCGCCCTGAACAACAGCCTGACCCTGGCCAATGCGAACATCGGCAAGGTTATTAATATATCCGGCGCGCTGACCTGTGCAAATTCGCCCGCGCTCACGATTACTTCCGCCGGCGGCAATACCGGTCCCAATACACTTTCCGGTGGAGTGGCAATCGGCAACAGCGGACTGATCTTGGCTAACAACAGCAGCCGGACAATGACAATCGGCGCGGGGAACATCAGTGGCAGCGGCTCCGTAACTTTCAATGCGAACAGCAACGGCAATTTCATGATTTCTGCTGTCAGCATCAACCACAGCGGCAGCCTCACGAACTCCGGCACCGGCGGTGGCACGACGACCATTAGCGGCAACCTCGGTAGCAACGTCACGAACGTCGTCCAAAACAGCGCCACCTCGGCGTTGGTTCTCTCCGGGACTAATGCCAACAGCGCAACCATCATCAGCCTGGGCACGCTTGTTTTCACTGGCGGCTCCTTGTCCAACTCGCCGGTCACGGTGGCATCCGCCACCACCAATGACGTGGAGGCCAATATCGCCATCGTCGGTTTGAAAGATGTCAGCGGCTCGGGCGGCATTGTTTTAAACAATAATAACAACTCCACCAACACGCTGACGTTGGTGGGCTCGGGCACATATAGTTTTAACGGCAGTCTACAGAACGGCACGAACGGCGCGGCGACGGCTCTGGCCTTGACCTTGGCCGGTTCCGGCATCCAAACATTAGGTGGCGCGGACACTTATACCGGTCCCACCGCCGTCAACGCCGGGACACTGCTGGTCAACGGTGCCATCAGCAACAGCCCTGTGACGGTGAGCGCCGGCGCGACCCTTGGCGGCGCCGGCGCGATCGGCGGCGCAACCACGGTGAATGCCGGCGCCTATCTCGCCGCCGGCACCAACGGCATCGGCACGCTGACCATCAACAGCAATCTCACGTTAAATGCCGGCTCCACCAACCGGTTCGTCGTGACCACCGGTGGCGTGGTCAGCAATAAGGTGGCGGTCGCCGGAACGCTGTCGCCCAATGGTAGCGTCATTGAAATCAGCACCGGCGGCGGACAGTTGGTCGTGGGAACCTACACGAACCTGTTTACTTATGGAACCACTAATGGAACGGCCTTTGCCGCCGCCCCGGTGTTTGACACGGTTCAGACCGGTGGCAACACCGCGAGCATCGTGGACACTGGAGCCGGTCATATCAACCTGGTGATAAGTCCGGCCATCACGCCCAGCACGAACGCGTATCTTGCCGCGCTGGTCATCAGCAATAGCACGTCGGCGCTGGCCTTGAGTCCCGGTTTCACGACGAACGGGTATTTCTACTCCGCGACGAACGCCTTTGGTGGCGGCGCGGTGAATGTGCTGGTGACGAATGTGGATGCGACGGCGACGAACACCTTGTTCGTGGGCGGCAACACACAAGGGCTGCTGACCAATGGAATCGCGAGCGCGCCGCTGACGTTGGCCGTGGGGATGACGAACGTGGCGGTGCAGGTGGTGTCGCAGGACTTGACGCAGACGAACACCTACACGGTGGCGTTGACGCAGCTGGGCTCGCCGGTGAGTTCGGACGCGAGTTTGAGCTATCTGGCGGTGACGCCGGGCACGCTGAATCCGAGCTTTAACACCGGGACGACGAATTACGCGGTAACGAACGCGTATGCGGGAAGCCCGGTATCGATGACGGTTACGAACACGGATCCGAACGCTACGAACGTGCTGTATTTGGACGGCACGGCGCAGGCGACAAACGCGGGCTCGCTGACGGTGGGTTCGCTGTCGCTGGCGGTGGGCTCGGGCAACGTGATCACCGTGGTGGTGACGGCGCAGGACGGGGTGACGGTGAGCACGAACACGGTGGACGTGACGCGGCTGGGAAGCACGAACGCACTGCTGTCCAACCTGAGCCTTTCACCGGGAGCCTTGAGCCAGACATTTAACGCCGGCCTGACCAGCTACACGGCGACGAACACGTATCCGGCGACCAACGTGACGGTGACGGCGACGAGCGGGGACGGGACGGCGGCGCTGGCGTTGAGCTTCAACACCGGCAGCACTTACGGCATCCTGCTGACGAACGGGCTGGCGAGCGTGACGAACACGATGAGCCTGGCCTCGCCGGCGAACGTGCTGGCGGTGCAGGTGGTGTCGCAAGACCTGTCGCAGACGAATGTTTACACGGTGAACGAGCTGCTGCAGCCGAGCCAGAGTGTGCCGCATTTGACGAACAGCGTGAACGGGAACAGCCTGGAATTGAGTTGGACGACGGATCATCTGGGCTACCGGCTGCTGGTGCAGACGAACAACCTGAACAAGGGCGTGAGCGGCAACATCAACGACTGGGGGACAGTGGCTGGCTCGATCAGCATCACGGCGACGAACATCGCGATAATCAAGAGCGGCGTGACGAACGAGTATTACAAGCTCGTCTATCCGTGACGATTTGACGGGGCATGGATAAGTGTCAGGGGCTGGGGCGGGACGCCGTTGATTTGCCCGGCATCCCGCAGTAGTTTGGCATGGCAAACAATTTAAAATGGATAAAAAGACTGAACCAACCGTGGCGAGGCCGAGGCGAACCGGGTTCACCCTGATTGAACTGCTGGTGGTCATCGCCATCATTGCCATCTTGGCGGCGCTGCTGCTGCCGGCGTTGACTAAGGCCAAGATTCGGGCGCAGGCCGCCCTGTGCATGAGCAACAGCAAGCAACTCGGCCTGGCCGTAATCATGTATGCCGGCGACAACAATGATGTCCTGCCTTACAACGATGATGGCTCTTCAGCTTTTGCCGGAAAACCTGCGTGGATTTCGACATCAGCAGCAGCTTGGGGGTTTTCTAATTTGGATTGGACTATTGGTTCCTATAACACAAATTCGGCCGGCCTCGTTGATGACAGGTATTCCGAGCTGGGCAGTTATCTGGGGCGTAACGCCAAGGTGTTTGCCTGCCCGGCGGCCAATTTTGTGAGCCCAGCCCAAAGAGGTGCCGGCTTTGATAATCGTAACCGGAGCGTGGCCATGGATGCGGGTGTCGGTCCAGGGAATAAGCGGAACCACTACCCGAATTCCACCAAATGTTATGTGACAAAGTTATCCGGTTTCCACACGCCCGGCCCGACTGATGTGTGGCTGTTTCTGGATGAACACCCGGACTACATAGACGATGGAATATTTTATACTCCGACCAATCCTGCCACCGGCAGCCTAGTGGAATTCCCTGGTTGCCAGCACGGCGGTGGTTCGGGCATCACTTTCTGTGACGGTCATGCGGAAATCCATGTTTGGACGGTCAGTGTTTTTTATAGCCAGCCGGTTACATACCAAAATCTGGCGGGAAACGGCCCCGCTATTCCCGCCAACGACCCGGGTATGGCTTGGCTGGCACAACATACCCCGGTGAATTAAACGAGGGTAATTGCAACAATAGGATTTAAGGCTCAGTCTAATTCACTCTGGTTGCCGCCACAGTTTTTTCTGCCTGCCAGATTCTAAAGTGGCAGCAGTGTGGTTGCATCAGCAACTGGCAAAGAAAATCATGCGAATTATCAAATCACCAATAGTCATATTGGCCGTTTACACGCTATCGTGGGCGGCGGCTCAGGGGCAATTTTCCTTGAACAGCTCCCCTTGGAGGCTGGCCGCGCAGGCGGACGTAGCGGAGACGGGGGAACAAATCTCCGCCCCGGGTTATGCCGCCGACAAGTGGTATCCCGCCGTCGTGCCAGGAACCGTGCTGACCACGCTGGTGAACAACAAAGTTTATCCCGAACCGTTGTATGGCGAGAACAACCGCCCGGATAAGATACCCGAGAGCCTGTGCCGCAACTCCTATTGGTATCGGACGCCATTCACCGTGCCGGCCAGTTATGCCGGGCGCAGGGTCTGGTTGAACTTTGACGGCATCAATTATAGCGCCGAGGTCTGGGTAAATGGGAAAAATGTGGGACTTATCAAAGGCGCATTTGCCCGGGGAGTGTTTGATATCACATCCATCGCGAGACCCGGCGAAGCCGCCACGCTGGCGGTGCGCGTCAGTCCCCAGCCCAATCCCGGCAACCCGATTGAGCACACCATCGCCCACGGCCTCGGCAAGAACGGCGGCATCACGGCGGTTGACGGAGCCACCTTCCTCTGCACGATTGGCTGGGATTGGATCCCGGGCATTCGCGACCGGGACACCGGCATCTGGCAGGATGTGTTTCTGTCAGCCACCGGCCCGGTGCTCGTTCAGGAGCCGCTGGTGACTTCGGATTTGCCGCTGCCGCGCCTGGATTCCGCCGACATCAAAATCCAAGCCACGCTGAAAAATGTCAGCGCTCAATCCCAAAAAGGGTTGCTGAAAGGCGCGCTTGGCGACATCCATTTTGAACAGGCGGTTGAACTGGAGGCGCACGCCACGAAAGTGGTCGTCCTTGATTCCGTCTCGACGCCGCAGTTGAAGATCAAGAATCCCAAGCTCTGGTGGCCCAACGGCTACGGGCCGCAGAATCTTTACCCGGTTCATCTCGCCTACGAGACTGGCGGCGTGGTCTCTGATGCCAGGGATTTTAACATCGGCATCCGCAAGATTACTTACACCGTGCCCGACACGGAGAATCTGACCTTGTCTGTCAACGGCGTGCGCGTCGTCTGCAAGGGCGGCTGCTGGGGCATGGATGAAGCCATGAAGCGCATCCCGCGCGAACGGCTGGAAGCGCAGGTGCGGATGCATCAGCAGGCGAACTACACCATGATCCGCAATTGGGTGGGGCAGAGCACCAGCGAGGATTTCTATGAGCTGTGCGACCAATACGGCATCCTGCTCTGGGACGAATTCTTCCAGCCCAATCCAGGTGACGGCCCTAATCCGACGGACTTGGAAACTTACCTGGCCAATTGCCGGGAAAAAATCGTCCGGTTCCGCAATCATCCTTCGATTGCCGTATGGTGCGGGCGGAACGAGGGGCGTCCGCCCGAAAACATCAACAACGGTTTGCAGAAACTGATGGACGAACTGGAGCCGGCGCGCCACTACCAGCCGAGTTCCACCGACGGACACGGGGTTCATTCCGGCGGGCCTTACCGCTGGAGAACGCCGCAAGAGTATTATTCAGTGGATGCGCCCTTCAAGACGGAGATCGGCAGCGTCTCCGTTCCCACGCTGGAAGCCGTGCAGGCGATGATGCCGCAAAAAGACTGGGAGACCATCAATGACGACTGGGTGGAACATGATCTTGGCCGGGGCGCGCAGGCGGGAGATGTTTATCCAGGCGAACTCAATCGGCGTTACGGCCAGGCGCTGAATCTCGCGGATTTTGTGCGGAAAGCCCAGCTGGCAAATTACGAAGCCTTCCGGTCAATGTATGAGGGGCGATTTGCCAGGCTCTTTCAACCGGTCGCCGGCGTGCTTACTTGGATGAGCAATCCGGCGCAACCGAGTTTTGTCTGGCAGCTTTACAGTTGGGATCTGGAGCCTAACTCCTCGCTTTTCGCAGCGCGCAAAGCCTGCGAGCCGGTTCACATCATGTTCAACGAGTCCGTCTCCAAGAAACGCGGGGACGGCGGCGGACAGGTGCAAGTCATCAACAATCTGGGGACGCCGCTTGCGGGAGCCACGGCCTCCATCGCAGTTTACAATTTGGATGGCAGCGTGGCCTGTCAGCGCGAGATCAAGGTGGAAGCGCCAGCCAGCGCCGCCACCGATGTGGGTGACTTGGCGCTGCCGGCGGCGCTTTCAAAAGTTTATTTCATCAGGCTGAAGCTCCTTGATGCTGCCGGGCAAATCATTTCCGAAAATTTCTATTGGCGCGGCGCTCCCAGTCAGGAAGATGATCTACAGGATTTGCAAAAACTTTCCGTCGTGAAACTCCAAGCGACCGTCAAGCGCCATGACGCCGGCGGAAAATGCCTGCTGGATGTGACGCTGCAGAATCCTTCAGAAAAGGTCGCGTTGATGACGCATCTGCAATTGCGGCGCAAGAGTTCCGGCGAACGGGTGTTGCCCGTTTATTACTCGGACAACTATATTTCCCTACCCCCGCAAGAATCCAAGACTGTCACCATCGAGGCGGCGAGCGCCGATCTTCACGGCGACCAGCCGCTTGTCGTGTTGGACGGTTGGAATGTGGATGTGGCTCCGGTTTCCGCGAGCGATTGCGCCGTCGAACTTAACAAGAATGCACAGGTCGCGAACTGGCCCGTGACGGACATTGCCGTCAAATGGTTCGATAGTCCGCTCGAACAAATTAAGATTCACTGCGGTGCGCTTTCGGTAAAAGATTTTATCGCCGATGCAGGTTATGACGCCGGCGTCAAAACCGGGAAGCGGGAAGATGTGGATGCCAGTGCCGTGCCGTTTGCGCCGCCGGGTCTATACCAGCTCGCGCGTTCCGGCGATTGCACTTATACCTTGCCGATGAAGCCCACCCAAAAGGGCTATGTCGTCAGGCTCTATTTTGCCGAATTGGTCGGCGATTGGAGCGCCAAGGATGCCGGCAACAACCTGTCCGGTAAACGGGTCTTTGACGTTGACATCAACGACCAGCCGGCGCTCGTGAATTTTGACATCTATGCCGCTGCCGGCGGGATGAATAAAGCCGTGGCCAAAGAATTAAAAAATATTTTTCCGGACAAAGATGGAAAGATCCGCATCCATTTCCGGACGGGAATGGCCGGCAAGCCGAAGATCAACGCGATCGAAGTTGTGCCCGCAGGATGACATGAAACTTAATTCACTACTCACCTTACTTGCCTGCTCGCTCACGTTTATCGCACCAGCGGCTCCCGTCTTCGGTCCATTTAATGCGGCAGCGCGCGGCGGCGGATCTGGACATATCGAATGGTTTGCCGGTCCACCGCCCACCGAACCCGGTAATGCGTGGACCATCGCGGCCTGGGTAAAGCCGTCCGCCGCCATCACTGCGCCGACGCTCGTCGCGGGCTTCGGCGATGGTGTTGACTTTCACGGCGCGCAGCGATTTCTCGCCGCCGACGCAAAGGGTTGGTTTTTTTGGTATGGCAACTGTCAGCCGAGCCGAATAGATCCGCAAACCGGGAAGTTTCCCGTTTTGCCCGAGCTGCCGGATCGGATTTTATTTAATGCAAAAGTCAGGCC
>Ga0302187_10005347_pt1 | contig 10149 bp, 6 predicted proteins | sample II_Bog_E1_3_FD_202120 | JGI IMG/M metagenome (GOLD analysis project Ga0302187, IMG submission 202120) | Peat permafrost microbial communities from Stordalen Mire near Abisko, Sweden - II_Bog_E1_3 | ecosystem: Environmental > Terrestrial > Soil > Wetlands > Peat | place: Sweden: Abisko, Stordalen...
GGCACCGGCTGCGATCGCGCGGCTATAAATTGCTGCGAGACCACTGGGGGCGAGCGACAACACGAACTTGCCTTTGACGTCCTTGCCTTCGAAGTCCTGTGCGGTGCCTTGTCCCACGCTGACGAGGTCGCCGCTGATGTCTCCATTGGCGTTGGTCGAAGCCAGGGTCTCGGGGATGTCGCGGAAGTCGTAGATCTTCACACTCTTTGGCGTGGTCATCCATAACTCGCCGACGGTAGGCTGGTAGGTCTGTCCGGTCGGATAATCTTCGATCGTGACGTTGCTGAAGCCGTATTCCTTCGCGAGCTTCGCGACGACCTCCGCTTCGCGAAAGTGGCCCTGGTACTCCGATGGTGGCCGGACGAACTGGTAAGGCACCTGCTCGAGCACATTGTGCATCGCGCGTTCGCCCGAAGCTTCGTTAATGATGGCCGTCATCTGCTCCTGCGATAACAGCGTCCGGTCTTCCTTCTCCTGGCCGATCAGATTCGTTGCAGCGTATGCCTGAAGAAGTATGCCGGTAAAGACAATCCATTTCGCGTTCAAGTTTCGATCCTCAATATGTCCATGCCAGCGTTACCGGTGATTTCCGTGGGAGCCGATCTATCGCAGCGACTCCATTGATCGTGCCGTGAGTTCAGGTCTCCAGGGTCAGCGCCTGGGGAATGGGTCTCCAGCTTGGCAAATGTGGTTTTCAACTGCGTGTCCGTATGAAAACAGACGGGATGAAAATCGAGCAAGTTTCCACGCATCGTTTTGACAGGGAGCGAGCGGCACCGCAGTGGTTGAACCGTGCGAGCGTTCGAAGGGGACAGGTGACGCGCATGCCCGAAAGTGTTGTATGGAACCCGTCTCAAAGTCTCTTTGCATGACGCGGCTCCTCCCCTAGACTCACCGCAGGAACGTGGGCTTTGCCGTCGCACGCTCGATCTCCAAGACGACAGGTGTCTCGACATGTGGAAGCGGTCTGTGTTGATTCCAATTGCAGTCCTGGCTGCGGCCGGCGGGCTGTTTGCCGCCATTCGGCTGGGATTGCCGGCCTGGGGAGCCGATGCGAGGGAGCAAGAGACCGATGATGCGTATGTGCGCGCAGATCAAACTCCGCTCAGTACTCGCATAAGCGGAACGGTGCGCCAGGTAGCGGTTGGAGACTATCGAAGCGTCCACGCCGGCCAACTGCTGATCCAGCTGGACGATTCGGATTACCAGGCGGTCGTGGCCGAGGCCAGGGCGGGGCTGGAGGCAGCCAAGGCTGAGTATGCGGCAAATCAGAATGCCAAGCATGTCGCAGACGCTGCGATCAACGCTTCGCAACAGGGGATCGTCGCTGCTCAAGCGGCCGCAGTGGCGGCGCAGGCTGGCATCGATGTGGTGAAGGCTGATCTTACAAGAGCCGATAGTGAGTTCCGGAGGCAGCAATCTCTTCTATCCAATAGAGCAGCTACCAAGCAGCAGTTTGAAGCTGCGCAGCAAGCACGGGACACCGCGACCGCTGCGCTTGCGGGCAGGCAGGCTGAACTGTCACGCGCTGACGCAGCCATCGCGAGCGCTCGATCGACGCTGGTCGAGGCCACGCAGCAGCGAGCAGCGTTGGACTCGAAGGATGCCCTGCTGCGCGCGCAGATTGACGCAAAGACGGCCGCGATTACCGTAGCCCAGGTCAACCTCAGTTACACCAAGATCTACTCTCCTTCAGACGGATCGCTCGGCGAGCTGCGCGTGCATCCAGGTCAACTGGTAGGCCCAGGTCTTCAGGTGGTGGAACTGGTGCAGAGCGGAATTTGGATCCAGGCCAATTATAGAGAGACGCAGTTAGGCAAAGTTCACACAGGAGATAAGGCCGATGTGCATATCGACGCTCTTCCCGGACATGAATTTCATGGACACGTCACAGAGGTGGCTCCAGCGAGCGGGTCGCAGTTCGCACTTCTCCCACCGGACAATGCGACGGGGAACTTCACGAAGATCGTTCAGCGCATTCCAGTTCGAATTGCATTAGATCCTGGAGAGGGGCTGGATCAGCTGCGTCCGGGATTCTCCGCCGCGGTGGTCATTCATACGTCCAGCGATGCTGCATCCGGGGCGAGCGCTGCCGCCTCCGTTGGGATCAGGTGATTCCATGACAGAAGGGACGCCGACCGACCGCGTGCCATCCACTACCTATCCTGCGCTTGGAATCGTCGCGGTCTTACTCGGCGCGATGATGGCTACCTTTCTCGGCAGGCTTATCAGCGTTGGAATCGGGGACCTCCGCGGCGCGCTGCATCTGGACTTCGACGCTGCCTCGTGGATAAGCACCTCCTACAACATGGGCCTCATGTTCATTGGGCCGTTCTCGGTATACCTGGGAGGGCTCCTCGGCGCCAGGCGAGTGCTTCTATTCTGTGCCGGAGCTTTCTCGCTGGTCTCGTTGCTGCTGCCGCTCGGTGCGCCTCACCTGCCGGTGATGCTCTCGCTTCTTGCGCTTGCAGGGCTAACGGCGGGTACGTTCTACCCACTCACGCTCTCGTTTGTGCTTCGCAACTTGCCGCAGCAGTACATCCTCTTCGGCATTGGCGCGTATGCCATGGACATCGTTGTGACGACGCACATCGCACATTCCTACGAAGCATGGCTGATGGATGTCCTGTCCTGGAAGTGGATCTTCTGGACGCAGGCTGTTCTTGCGCCAGTGATGATGCTGCTTGTTTACTTCGGCATTCCCAGGCAGCCATTGCCGAAGCCTGCACCGGGGCAAACTCGTCCGAGCTGGCGCGGGTTTCTTTACGCGAGCGCTGGATTCGCTCTGGTCTATGCTGCCTTGGATCAAGGCGGAAGGCTGGACTGGTGGCGCTCCAGCCTCTTCATTGCCTTGGCGAGCGTTGGTGTCTTCTTGATTCTGGCCGCAGGTATCCGGCATCTGCTTGAGCCAAATCCACTGATCAACTTCCAATTTCTGAAGCAGGGCAACACACCGCAGCTGGCTATGATCCTGGTTCTGTTCCGCTTCGTGCTCCTTGCCACGGTCGTGCTGGTTCCGTCGTTTCTAGCGAGCACGCAGGGTTACGCCGCCGAGCAGATCGGCCCCGTTCTGCTTTGGGTTGCGGTCCCGCAAGTTCTGACGATGGGACTGGCCATCTTCCTGCTGGCTCGGCTTGACTCGAGATTGATCCTCGCCATCGGGTTTTCTCTGGTCGGCATCGCGTGCATCGGTGACGCGCACCTCTCGTCAACGTGGGCTGGGACAAGCTTCAAGACGACCCAGTTCGTGCTGGCGACAGGTGAGGCTTTTGCGTTTACAGGACTCGTCGGGACCATCATTCTGGAACTCACCAACTCTGGCGCGCTTAGTCGTGGAGTGGATGTATTGACCTTCAGCGGAACCTTCCAGACGGCGAGATTGCTGGGTGGAGAGGTCGGCGCAGCCTTCATTCAGTTCTTTCTGCAACGTCGTGAACAGTTCCACTCCAACATGCTTGGACTTCATTTGCAGCGCGGAGCGTATGAGACCGCGCAACGTAGCCTCGCGCTCACCGCAGGGATGCTCCCATCTGCAGGCACACCCGACGTCGCGTCTGGACGGGCCTTTGTTCTGCTGGGGCTGACCGTTCGCAGGCAAGCATTCACTCTCGCGATCTCCGATAGTTTCGTGGTGATCGCCTACGCTGCGGTCGCATGCCTTGTCGTCATCGCGTGCATGAGCACCTTGAAGCTGCAATATAAGCAGGTTGCGTCCCAGGCGCCTGCCCCCACGAAGTAGATGGATCGCTGGAGACCCACGATGGGCACTATTCAATTCGAGACACCACAGAGATCTCGTTCAGAGAGGCTGGTACAGGATGCACTGAAGCCCTCTGTCGTTGCGGCAGCTGCTTTGTGTCTGGCGATATGTGGCATTGCACGAGCGCAGAAGACCAGTGAACAGACAGTGAGCATTGCAAGAGAGCAGCGCCCTGTCGTCATGCTGACGCTCCCACGGGCGCTGGCGATGGCCGCGGAGCACAACCGACGGCTCATGCTTGCGGGGTTGGCTGTGACCGACGCAGAACAGAAGAAGGACATACTGCGTTCCGAGTACTTCCCGCATATCAAGAATGAATCGACCGCGCTACATGTAACTGCTCTTGAAGGCGTCACCATTCCCGCTGGAGCCTTTTCGCAGGCTTCGACGACGGGACTGATTCCCGCACAGACCCTGCACATTGGCCAGGGAGCGCAGGATACGTTTACGAGCGGCACAGGACTTGTTCAACCCATCACTCAGCTTCTCAAGGTTCACGCCGGAGTCAAGGCGGCGGTAGCTGATGTAGATATCGCGAAGTCGGACGCGAGCGGTGCGGACGACTCGATCGCTCTCCTCGTGCATAAGCTGTACTTCGAGATACTATCTCGCGAGATGCAGCTCAGTGCGGCTGACGAATCAGTGAAAGCCGCCGTGGTAACTGAGGACGAGAGTCGCCAGGGGGTCAAGGATGGAAAGGCGCTCGAAGCCGCAAGTCTGGAAGCGCAGGCGTTACTGCTTCAGCAACGGCAGGCAAGCCTTACGGTGCAGCTCGCGATCAATGATCTGATGATGCAGTTTGACGATGTTCTTGGGCTCCCACTCGGGACGAAGCTGCAACTCGATCCCGACGCGACAGGGGAGATCCCTGCGCTCCCTACGGTCGAAGAGGCTGTTCGCCTGGTAAAGGAGACCAATCCCGCGGTGCAATCGGCGATGTTCACCGTGGAAAAGGCGCGTGCCGCAGTAGCCGCGGCGAAAGATGCCTACATTCCCGATATCAGTGGAATGGCGAGATATAGCTACCAGAGCGGACTTCCGTTTCTGGTGCATAACTTTGGCACCTTTGGCGGTGTGGTCTCTTATGATCTCTTCGATGGTGGAGCGCGTGAAGCTAAGTTGAAGCAGGCGAAGATTCAGCTCCACATGGCGGAGCTGCAACTGGCGCAGACACAGGCCGATGTGTCCGTACAGATCTATGCCGTCTATGACGAGATCGAGAAACTGCAGCAGTTGAGTGTCGTCGCTTCGGAGACGCTGGCCGTGAGGCAGGAGCAGACGCGTGTGGCTCGGGAGCGATTCAATGAGAGTGCCGCCCTCGAGTCAGAGGTGGCGCGCGCGCAGGCGGGTGTCGCGGAGGCAAAGGCTTCTGCTCTGCAGACGAAGCTCAACCTTCTATTGACGCAAAAACAGGTTTTGACCATCCTCGGCAAGCGTCCCAACTAATTCTGCTAGTGCGCCGGACTCATTGACTGATGGCATTGCATCCGTTGCCAGGGAGATTCTGATGAACCGCAAGGGCAACCGAGCTTCAATCCGATCTGTGTGCCCGCTTATCCTCTGCCTCGGGTCATTGATCTTCGCCCATGGCCTCGCAGCGCAGGAGGCGCATCCGAGCGTTCCGGACCCACAGGTCGGTGCGGTGTCGACGGGACACTATGCGGCGTTGGCAGGTGGACGGAAGAGTATCGGCCTTGCGCTCGAAGGCGGCGGAGCTTTGGGCATCGCTCACGTGGGCGTCCTGAAGTGGATGTATGTTCACCACGTTCCGGTGGACAGGGTGGCCGGAACCAGCATGGGAGCGCTTGTGGGCTCGCTTGTGGCCTCCGGATATTCCCCGGACGACATCGAGCGCCTGGTGTCCGGCGGAAACTTTGACGATCTGTTTACGCTGAAGCCTTCCTTGAGCAAAGTCAGCTTTCGTCAGCGGGAACAGCGGGACACGCTGCCACAAGCGCTGACTCTAGGACTGCGAGACCACAAGGTTTCAATCGGGTCTGCGCTTATCGCCGATGATCAGCTCAACGCCTTTCTTGCGCACGAGTTAGTCGCGTATAACTCGGGAAGCCTGAAGTTCGACGATCTTCCTATTCCATTTCGATGCGTGGCGACCGACTTGACAACCTTGAATCCAAAGGTCTTTCGATCAGGCTCGTTGCCGTTTGCCGTTCGTGCGTCCATCTCGATTCCGGGGGTATTTCCACCGATCAATGACAATGGGCATCTACTGGTCGATGGGGCTATCGTGGACAACCTTCCGACTGACGTTCTTCGGAACGAGCTTCATGCGGATGTTGTGATCGCGGTTCATCTCAGCGATGCGCCCTTCGATGCGAAAGATGGCTCGTCCCTCCTTGGTATCTTCGCTCGCGCCTTCCAGGCGGGAACCAATCGCAACGAGCAGATCAGCCGGTCGCTGGCTGACCTCGAGATTCTTCCCGAGGTGAGCACCTTTGTTGCGACGGATTACAGCAAGGCGGCAGCACTGGAGAAAGCAGGTTACGATGCTGCGGAAAAGCAGCGGGACCGCCTTCTGCCGTATGCCCTCGGCGATGCGGAGTGGGAGGCGTATCTGTCGTCCTTGCGGACAAGTCGACGCGCTGTGCCGAAGGAGATCAAAGTCGTGAAGGTGGAGGGTGCGGACCGCGCTACCTCCGCAAAGATTGCGCAGATCGCTGAAAAGCTTGCGAACAAGCCATTCGATCCTGCCCGCGCCGAAGCCAAGGTTGCCGAGGTGCGAGGCGGTGGAGCATTGGACGCCTACTACGAAACTTTCAACACAACTCCGGCCGAGACGCCGAATCAAGTTCCCGAGCCGGATGATGGCATCCTCCTCCACTGGCGTCCGAAGGTGGAAGGGCCACCGTACCTGCTTCTGGGATCGGATGTTGTCGCGATGAACTCGAATGTATCCAGCGCGATCTTCGATGTACGTCTACTTGATCAAAATCTCGGGGGCTACGGGTCCGAGTTACTCTCCGACGTCCGCGTGGGGTACCTGACCCAGTTAGACACCGAGTATTACAAGCCAATCGGAATCAAGGGCTTCTTTGTGCAGCCCCGCGTAGAATTGATTCGCCAACCCGTGTATTTCTGGGCAGACCAGAAGCGTGTCTCCGAGCGTTTCCTGCAACGCGCTGGTGGTGGCTTCGAGATCGGCACCACGCTTAGCCGGAACTTTCAAACGGGGATCGAATACCGTGTGTCCACCATTCACTGGAACCTCTTGGACGGTGTGGATGACAGCCCGAATCAGCATCTTTCCGGCATGACACATTCGATCGCTGTGCATACTTTCTATAGCAACAGGGTGGCGGAGATTGCATCTCCGCACGGCAGCCAGATTGACCTGACCGTTGGCCACATCCTCAGCGCCACCAGCAGCCGCGATGCACCGTTCATGACGTTTGCTGGCAGGCAATCCTTTAGCCTGGCGCAGAAGAACGTGATCAGCCTCTCAGCAGAAGCTCACAGCTACTTCCGCAGCGTAGTCGCGGACCCGTTGCGGTTCACGCTGGGCGGTCCGTTGCGCCTCTATGCCTCCTCGATAGACGAATATCGCGGAACCGACACGGCGCTGGTGCGCGGGATGTACCTGCGCCGCATAGCGTCTCTGCCTACCGGTTTAGGCCAGGGAATCTACCTAACGGGTGGCTATGAGGCCGGTAGTATCTGGTCTCCAGAGCGGCATTCCATCCTCCGACAGGATGTGGTCGGAGGCTTCCTTCTCAGTACCCCGCTCGGAGCCATTACGGTAGGAGGAGCACTGGGTGACGACGGCCACCGAAAAGTGTTCTTCACGTTCGGAAAGCTCTTCCAGTAGAGTCCTCCACGACAGAATGCGGAGCAGCCGCTGCGATGAATCCTGCGGGGATCTACGCGGGACAGCTACCTGGCTGTAGCACCTTGACTGTCTACAGCGATGTAGGAAAGACGGGGACTGGCGGAAGGCTGTAGCAAAACGAATGCGGTCGTACGAAGACCTTCGTTGACAAGTACGAATGTCTTCGGATATTGTCGGACTCATGAAGAAAGCGAAGAACACTCCGAGGCCGACAGAAGGGGAGCTTGAGCTCCTCGCCATCCTGTGGGAACGCGGTCAAGCTACTGTGCGTGATGTATTCGTCGAGGTCAATGAGCATCGGCCTGTGGTCTATACCGGTGTGCAGAAGTTGATGCAGATCATGCTTGAGAAGGGGCTTGTTCTCAGAGACGATACCGAGCGCGCGCATGTGTACCGCGCCGCCATCGCGAAGGAAGAGACGGAGCAGCGCTTCCTGCGTGAGTTGAGCAACCGCTTCTTCGCGGGGAGCGCGGGCCAGTTGGCGCTGCGCGCCCTGGAGATGGAGCAGGCAAGCGAAGAAGACCTGAGCGAGATTCGAAAGCTGATCGCTCGGAAGCGTTCGTAAGCAAGGGAGGCAGGGAAATGAGCGCTCTCAACGATGTTCAGGCAGGGGAGATGGTCGCGCTGGGCTGGACGCTGCTGCATTTCTGCTGGCAGAGCACTGCCATCTCGATCGTGTATGCGGTGGTCGATCGATGCAGTGCGCGTTCCTCCAGTGCGATGCGATATGGACCGCATTGGTCGCGCTGGCGCTGATGCCGGTCGTGTTTGCTGCAACGTTCCTCGAGCAGGAGCGACTTGTTTCACACGTGCGCGATGGCGGACAGCAGGTCGCTGTCTCCCAGCTGGGCGCGATGCATGCGGCGTTGATCGAGCAACTGCCCATGGCGGCACCAGCGGTGGGAAGCAGCGAATTATGGGTCGCGGAGCACGCGAGTCTACTTCTTCCGAGCATCGACGCGGTGTGGCTCGCCGGTGTGCTGCTCCTTGGTCTTCGCGCAGCTGGAGGCTGGTTAAATCTTCGTTCGTTGCGACTCAGGGCTGAGGAGAGCATTCCACATGGCTTGCGGATGAGCTTTGAAAAGCTTGCCGTCCAGTTTGAGTTGAGCCGCCGAGTGGTGCTGCTCGTTTCTGATGAGGTGATCTCGCCGATGGTCTTTGGCATCTGGCGCACGGTGTTGCTGGTACCGCTGAGCGCTGCCATGGCCATGGATCCTGAGCAACTGGAGGCTGTGCTTGCCCACGAGCTCGCGCATGTGCGGCGGTGGGACTATCTGTGCAACCTGCTGCAGACCTCGGTCGAATGCCTCTTCTTCTTTCAGCCTGCTGTGTGGTGGGTGAGTCGAAGAGCGCGGGAGTTCCGCGAGTTGTGCTGCGACGAGGTTGCTGCAAAGGCCTGTGCGGATCCTGTGGTGTATGCGGCAGCACTGCTTCAACTGGAAGAGCATCGCGCGCAACATCTGCAACTCGCTATGGGGCTGCACGGCGACGGTGGAACGCTTTTGAATCGAATTCGAAGGGTGATGGGAGAGAAGGCAATGGAGCAGAGATCAATGAGCAGTGTTCGGATAGCAGCAGTGGCAATGGCCCTGGTGGGCCTCTACATCGCACCTCACCTTGCACATGGCATGAAGGCCGCGCCCACGCAGGCAGACACTCGTGTCGACCGAGCGCTGCCGGCGGCAGAGGCAGCGACGACGAGGCAGACCCAGCTTGCGGATGTGGTTGCGGCCCCGGTGCCTGCTCCCGCACCAGCTCCAGCGGAGACGCCTGCGGCAAATCCCTCTCCCAATGCGATCCCAATGGCCAATCCAAACCCTGAGCCCGCGCGATCCGCAATATCCGAACAAACTTCGGAGCAGCACGGCAGTGGGTTGGACTACCTGCAGAAGATGCGCGACGCCGGTTATGCGCTCGACCTGAACACGGATCTTGGCCAGATTGTTGCCCTGCGCTCCGTTGGTGTCACGCCGGAGTATGCGAAGAGCATGGCGCTGGTCGGACTTGGTACGCCGACGCTTCACGACCTCATGACCCTCAAGTCCGTCGGAGTGAGCCCAGAGTATGTTGCGAGCCTGAAGGGGACGATACTTGCTCCGACCAGCTTTCACGACGTCGTTTCGTTGAAGTCGCTTGGCATCACGCTGGACTATGCGCGGACCATCGAGTCGATGGGACTCGGGAAGCCGACCATGCATGACGTGGTTCGGATGAAAGCGATTGGTGTCACACCGGAATACCTGGCCGGACTGAAAGCCAGCGGGATTGGCCCCGCGAACCTGCAGGAAGCCTCGAGCATGAAGGCGGTAGGCGTCACGCCGGAGTACGCAGCCGGTATGGCTGCGGTTGGATTTCCCGGCGTGACGGGGCATGAGCTGATCTCGATGCGCGCGCAGGGTATGACGCCGGAGTATGCGACGTGGCTGAAGGCGACCTTCCCGGAGGCGGATAGTCATCTCATCCGGCAGGCGGCTATCTTTCACATCGACGCGGAATTCGTTGCGAAGGCAAAGGCCAACGGCTTCAACAGTGCCAGCCTTGAGAA
>Ga0302187_10005348_pt1 | contig 10148 bp, 7 predicted proteins | sample II_Bog_E1_3_FD_202120 | JGI IMG/M metagenome (GOLD analysis project Ga0302187, IMG submission 202120) | Peat permafrost microbial communities from Stordalen Mire near Abisko, Sweden - II_Bog_E1_3 | ecosystem: Environmental > Terrestrial > Soil > Wetlands > Peat | place: Sweden: Abisko, Stordalen...
TGAGGTGGTTACCCATGGCGTCGAGGGTGTAGGTGATCTGGTCACCGGCGTTGTCGCTCAGGGTGGTCAGGCGGTGGTCGGCGTCGTAGGTGTAGCTGAGGCTGTTGCCATCGGGCAGGGTGACCTGGATGAGCTGGCCGGCAGCGTCATAGGTATAGCTGGTGGTCAGGCTGCCGGTGCTCTGGCTGAGCAGGCGGTTACGGAGGTCGTAGCTGAGTGTGGTGGTGGTCCCGTTGGGGTCAACCATGGTCTGCGGATAGCCGCTGCCGGTGTAGTTGCTGAAATGGGTGACCTGGCCTAAAGCGTTGGTGAGGGTGCTGAGGTTGCCGCTGCCGTCGTAGGTATAGGTGGTAGTGCTGTTGACATCGGTGCGCGGGGCCTTTGCGGTGAGCACCTGACCCAAGGCGTTATACGTCCAGCTCCAGCTCTGGCTGCTGCCGCTGCTGGTGTCCGCGATAGTCTTGCTCAGGCAGTTGCCATTGCTGTCGTAGGTATAGGTGGTCAGTCGGCCCGGTTCGGCGATGGTGAGCGGCAGACGGTAATTGGGGTTCCAGGTGGTGGTGGTGGTGCGCGCCTGGGCGGTGCCGCTGGCCTCGGTGCGGCTGGTTTCGAGGTTGCGGGTGAGGTCGTAGGCATAGGTGGTTACATTGCCGTTGAAGTCGGTGTAGCTGGCCATGTTGCCGTTGGCATCGTAGGTGTAGCTGGCAGTGCCGCCGGTAGAGCGGGCAACTCCGCTTAACTTGGGTACACCCAAGACAACTGAAAAACTGTAAAGATCCTGCTCACCAAGGGCATTGATGATTATAGTATTCGAGTAGTTGTTGACAGGATTGTTGGGGGGTGCGGATTGCATTTGCCCACCGCTACCGATGGGGAACTGCGCATAGACTGGATCTTGGAAGCTGCCATAGACGCCGGGATAATAGAAGTTAGTGACATCCGTACTACTACCACTACTGCCACCCATAGTATAAGAAGCCATACCATTGATGTCGTAGTTTGTAAAATCTATATTCGTGCCATTTTCGTCCGCAATGGCAGTAAGGGCAGACGGATAAGCACTAATGGTATACCAATAGGTACGAACCTTGGCATCCGGGCCGGTTACAGATATCAGATTGTTGAGAGCGTCATAGGCATACTGCCACAGCTTGCCATTGGGATCCGTCAGGGTACTCAGCAAGCCATTGCTACCGTAAGCCAGCTGCAATGTGTGACCAAAACTGTCGGAAATACTGCTGGGCAGTGCGCCAGCGCCATAGCTCATGGTCTGGGTGATGCCGCTACGGCTGGTAATGGAGAGTAACTGGCCGCCAGCATTATAGGTTTCGGTTTCATCATCCGAGTTGACATAAGTCCAGCCGAGAACATTGCCGTTGGCATCGTTGCTCATGCTCAGACGATCAACGATATCAGCCGTAGGGGACACCCAGCCTCCACTGCTTGCGCTCCAGACAAAGAGGTAGGCGTTGCCATCTGGCGTATTGACCTGCACATTGTAGGCCGTAGGGTCGGTGCCCAGCGGTGTTGTAGCACTGGCACTGATAATGGGGGTCAATGTTGGCGCAATTGAAGTGGCACTTGTCGGCGAACTGAAGGTATTGGTCCCCGAGCTGTAGTCTATGAGATAAAGCCCCGAGGCTGGTGACACAAACGTCAGGCTACGGTCATAGTTGCTACGCCAGTAGGCACCCAGCATGCCACTGGATGCCATTGGCGGGGAGCTGTCATAGTGGCGAGTAAATCCCATCGGCGAAGAGCCCGCCACCTGAAAATCATTGAAGGTTTCATACTTGTTGCCCGTAGCCGTATCCACCGGCCGCCCGCGCCCCTGCATCGGCCGCCCAGAATTTTTCATACACGGGCAGTCAGTCGTCTTGGGAAGGCCATGTTGCTTGGCCATATTGACTGCGATGGTCGGCGTACTGGGCGGTGGCGGCGCATAACACTGTACCGACGGGCCAGAAGACGAACTGGAATTGGAAAAGGCAAGCGCAGTATCTGCCGACGGGCAGTCCATTGTGCTAACCCACCCCAAAGAAATATGGGGGCTATACCAAAAGGCAGAAATGCCTCCCCAAATGGTATATCCAGAGGCAGTGCATGTATGATCCCAGTAGGTTGCCTCGGTACTGCCATTGGCAATATCATCGGCAATAGACGCACTGCATGCCGCCATGGGCGTGGAGAAAGAGACTGTACGTGTGCCACCATACTGCAGTGTTGTGCTGTAATAGGGTATCTCGTTGTCAGCTTGTGCCTGACCAGCCAGCAGACCACCAAACAGGCTCACCAGAACCAGAAACCTCAACATCATTACGCGCAAACACTGCCTCATGAAAACCTCGGCAAAGACTAAAAATATTCAGGGTTGGAACAGCTGCAGACAAGGTGCCAGCGAACCGAGGCAGCAGACACCACAAAACAGGGCCGGCAAAGCAGTCAGTGGCTTTTTTTGCACGCGATATGAAACCTGAAAGTCAGAGCATTGTCTATCCGTAGTAACCGCACTTTCCAGACTTGTTGTTCAATATTCGGCAGCTGAGGCTTGACTGAAATTGCCTGGCCACAAACAAGTGCCGCTACGGGGAGAACCACCCGCTCAATGCCCCTGAACAACCGGCGCCACACTCGCGCCCTGCCACCCAAACACCCAGTCACTGTACTTGCTGGCCCCCTCAAACGCCGACTCGTCAGGATCAAAACCACTCTGCTTTAGTGGCTTCTTCTCCGACCGGGAATAAATACCAACGATGCGATCCCCCGCCCGTTGCAGGCCCCAGTCCTTGCTGCCTGTCATGGGATCCACGAATATCTTGCGCAGGTGCCGGCGTATGGTGGGCACGCGTTTGTCTTCCAGCAGGTCGTCGAGGCTGGTGGGGTAGGCAGTGAGATTATTGGGCCCTCCCCCGCCGGATTGCGCGTAGCTGGCCAGGGCGGACTGGAATTGCCGGCCGATAAACAATAATTCGCGCTGCTGCGCATATCCGGGTCACGACGCTTGCCCCTCTGACTGCTTGAGCAGGCTGTCGGCACGCCATCGGCGACCTGCAGGGCAGTTAGCCTTTGAACGGGGACAAATGCACGTGGGCCCAGGGAGATCCCCTGTCCATCCATCCAGTGCCGATAGTAGAATGGGCCATGCCGAACCCCATTCGCCGTATCGCCCATCTCGACATGGATGCCTTCTACGCCGCCGTGGAGCTGCTGCGCTACCCGCAGCTCAAGGGCCTGCCAGTGGTGATCGGCGGCGCGCGGCGGCGCGAGGACGATGCGATATTGCAGGCCGCGCCCGGCGGTGTGCTGGGCGCCATTCCGCTGGAGGCCTTTCCGCTGCTGCGCGACTATGTGGGGCGCGGCGTCATCACCACCGCGACCTATGCGGCCCGGCAGTTTGGCGTGGGCTCGGCCATGGGGCTGATGAAGGCGGCAAAGCTCTGCCCGCAAGCGATCATGCTGCCGGTGGACTTCGACGAGTACCGCAAGTATTCACGCCTGTTCAAGGCCGAAATACTCAAGCTGACGCCGCTGATGGAAGACCGTGGCGTTGACGAAGTTTATATCGACCTGACCGACGTTGCCGGTGGCCAGGAAGAAGGCGGCCTGACACTGGCCGGCCAGTTGCAAAACACCATTCGTGAAGTGACGGGCCTGAGCTGCTCCATCGGTGTGGCGCCCAACAAGCTGCTGGCGAAAATGGCCAGCGAGTTCAACAAGCCCAATGGCATTTCCATCGTGTTCGAGGCCGATCTGGAGCGGCTGGTGTGGCCCCTGCCCTGCCGCAAGATCAACGGCATCGGCCCGCGCATGGAGGCCAAGCTGGAAGGCTTTGGCGTTCATACCATCGCCGATCTGGCGGCGCGCGAGCGCGAATGGCTGATGCAGCAGTTTGGCAAGGCGCACGGTGGCTGGCTGCACGATGCTGCACATGGGCGTGACGACAGGCCGGTGCAAACCGGGGGCGAGCCGGTGTCGATCAGCCGCGAAACCACCTTTGGCCGCGACCTGCACGCCGTGCACGACCGGGCCGAGCTGGGCGCCATCTTTACCCGCCTGTGCGAGCAGCTGGCCGCCGACCTGCAACGCAAGGGCTATGTGGGCAAGACCATAGGCATCAAGGTCCGCTACGACAATTTCAAGGGCGCTACCCGCGACCACACCGCCGACTTCTTTACCGCCGATGCGAAAACCATACGCGAGCTGGCCGGGCAATGCCTGAAGCGAGTGCCGCTGGACCGGCGGCTACGCTTGTTGGGGGTGCGAGTGGGCTCACTGGAAAAGGCCGGGAATGTGCGCGCCGTACTAGCAATCAGTCCTGCCGGGGCGGGCACCATGGGCAATCCACAGCTTTCCTTGCCTCTGTCTTTTGATGCTTGAGCCAGCGCCCAATTTCCGTGCAAGCGCCCTGCCCGACTCCTGGATTCTATGAGAGTATTGGCCGGGTTTTCGTAGGGTGCGCTGTGCGCACGCGTAGCAGGGGTCACCAAGCCATGGGCCGGTGCGGGATTTGAGCCACCTACGCGTGCGCACAGCGCACCCAAACCGGGCAAGTGACCGTAGCGCATGGCCCACCCAATAAAAACCGTCTTACCCATTTTGCGCAGGCTGTTGAAACTATGGATCTGGCGATCAACAAGAATGACATCAAGGTCTGGACCTTTCCCATTCCTGACTATCCCATCAAGGGCTTCAAGGCGACTACCGTCGTAAAAAGCAGCCTGGCCGGGCTGACCAACCTGATCCTGGATACCGAACACGCGCCGGACTGGGTGTTTCGCACGCAGCGCATCGAGCTGCTGGAAAAACACGAGGCCGAGCAGACCTTTCTGATCCGGGTGGAAACCAGCTTTCCCTGGCCGCTGAAAGATCGCGACATGTATGTGCGCGGCAAGGTGGCGCAAGACCCGCAGACCCTGACGGTGCATATCGACAGCGAATCCACCCCTTTGGGCGAGCACCCGGAGCGGCCCAATTTTGTGCGTATGCCGGACATGCAGGGGCAATGGGCGTTCAGGCCGCTGGGCGGAGGCATGGTGGAGGTGACCATGTCAGGCCGCGCCCACCCCGGCGGCTCCATTCCCGAGTGGGCGGTAAGCCTGGTGATACAGGAAACGCCCTGGCAGACGCTGAAGGCCCTGCGCCGTGTCGTCGCCCGCCACAGCTACCAGTACGCCCCCCTGCCGCAGATTAAAGAGCCAGCGGCCTGAGTTGCCGCTTGCACACAATATTCTTGCGCACAGTGGCGCTGCCGCCAGGCTTGATAGCAGTGCCCTCCCCCTGCCCAATATTCTGACCAACGAGAAAACATCATGACCAGCTTTGTGAACTATGAACTGAAAGATGGCGTTGCCACCATCGCCATGGACGATGGCAAGGTGAACACCATGTCACTGCAAATGCTCTCCGAGCTCGGCGCGGCATTCGACAAGGCGGAGGCCGACAAGGCCATCGTCGTGCTCACGGGCCGCAGCGGCGTGTTTTCGGCCGGCTTTGATCTGGCCGTGCTGAAAGGCGGTGGCCAGCCTGCGCTCGACATGCTGACTTCGGGCTTCAAGCTGGCGGCGCGCCTGCTGGCCTTCCCCACGCCCGTCATCGTCGCCAGCAACGGTCATGCGCTGGCCATGGGCGTGTTCCTGGTGCTGGCCGCAGACTACCGCATCGGGGTGGATGGCAACTACAAGATTGGCGCCAACGAAGTGGCCATCGGCCTGACCATGCCGCAGACGGCGGTGGTCATCTGCCGTCAGCGGCTGGCGCCCTCGCATTTCAACCGGGCGGTCATCATGTCGGAAATCTACACACCCGCAGATGCCCTGGGCGCAGGCTTCCTGGATCAGGTGGTGGCCGAGGCTGACTTGCCGGCAGCGGTGCAAGCGGCAGCAGCACGCCTGGCCAAACTGAACATGGCGGCGTTCAAGGGCACCAAGCTGCGTGCACGCGAGCCGGCGCTGACGGCAGCGCGCACGGCACTGGAGCTGGATGAGGCGGATTTCCGCGCGATGGTAATGCGCTAAAGCAGACACCCAATGTGGACGCCGCCGGAGCGGTGTCCACAGAGAGGCTTAGTGGGCTTCCTGACGCGCCGAGCCCTGATTTTCCAGGAACCAGCGGTAAGCATCGCCCAGACCGGTCTTGAGGTCGATACGGGCACGCCAGCCCATATTGGCCAGACAGGATACGTCGAGCAGCTTGCGCGGGGTGCCGTCTGGCTTGCTGGTATCAAACACGATGCGACCCTCATAGCCGGTGATCTCCGCTACGGTTTCGGCCAGCTCGCGGATGGTCACATCGGTGCCGGTGCCAACATTGATATGCGAGAGCATGGGCTGGGTGTTGGCCAGGTAGCGCTCGTTATCAAGATCCAGCACAAACAGCGAGGCGGCAGCCATGTCGTCGACATGCAGGAACTCGCGCATGGGCGTGCCGGTGCCCCAGATAACGACTTCGGCGGCGCCCTGCTGCTTTGCCTCGTGGAAACGGCGAATGAGCGCTGGCACCACGTGGCTGTTCTGGGCGTGGAAATTGTCATTCGGCCCGTAAAGATTGGTGGGCATGACCGAGCGGTAATCGACGCCATACTGCCGGTTGTAAGACTCGCAGAGCTTGATGCCGGCAATCTTGGCAACGGCATAGGGCTCGTTGGTGGCTTCCAGTGTACCGGTGAGCAGGGAATCTTCACGCATCGGCTGCACGGCCAGCTTGGGGTATATGCAGGAGCTGCCGAGGAAGAGCAGGCGCTTGACGCCAGCCTGATACGCCTGATGGATGATATTGCACTCCATCATCAGGTTTTCATAAATGAACTCGGCCGGCAGCGTGCTGTTGGCGATGATGCCGCCCACCTTGGCGGCGGCCAGAATGACAATATCAGGCCGCTCGGTGGTCATGAAATGGCGCACGGCCTGTTGGTCAAGCAGATCAAGCTCGGCATGGGTGCGCAGCAACAGCTCGCAGCCCGGCACATCTTTCAGCTGGCGTACGATGGCGGCGCCCACCATGCCACGGTGCCCGGCGACAAAAATCTTCCCGGAAATAGTCATGTGTGCTTACTCCAGGCTGATGGCAACAGCGTAGCCTTCGCGCTTGAGCAACGCATGCTGGCGGGCATGGCTGAGGTCGTGGGCAACCATTTCGGCGACCATTTCGGCCAGCGTGGTTTGCGGCACCCAGCCCAGGCGTTCACGCGCACGGGTGGGGTCGCCCAGCAGGGTTTCGACTTCGGCGGGGCGGAAATAGCGCGGGTCAACCTGCACGACGATATCGCCGACTTTCATACCGGGAGCCTTGTCGCCCTTGATATCGGCAACACGGCCTTTTTCATTCACGTCGCTGCCTTCCCAGGCCAGGGTAACACCCAGCTCGGCGGCGGCCAGCTCGATAAACTGGCGCACGGAATATTGCACGCCGGTGGCAATCACGAAATCTTCAGGCTTTTCCTGCTGCAACATCAGCCACTGCATCTGCACGTAGTCTTTGGCGTGGCCCCAGTCGCGCAGGGAGTCGAGGTTGCCCATGAACAGGCATTGCTCAAGTCCCTGGGCAATATGGCTCAGGCCACGGGTAATCTTGCGGGTGACGAAGGTTTCACCACGACGCGGGGACTCATGGTTGAACAAAATGCCGTTGCAGGCATAAATGCCGTAGGCCTCGCGATAATTCACGGTAATCCAGTAGGCATACAGCTTGGCGACGGCATAGGGCGAGCGCGGATAAAACGGCGTGGTTTCTTTCTGCGGAATTTCCTGCACGAGACCGTACAGCTCGGAGGTCGAAGCCTGATAAAAACGCGTGGTTTTTTCCAGGCCGAGAAAGCGGATGGCTTCGAGCAGGCGCAAGGTCCCCATGCCGTCGACATCGGCAGTATATTCGGGGCTTTCAAAGGACACGGCCACGTGGCTCTGGGCGCCAAGGTTGTAGACTTCATCAGGGCGGATTTCGCTCAGGATGCGTACCAGGTTTGAGGTGTCGCTGAGGTCGCCGTAGTGCAGCTTCAGTTTGGGATTGGGAGTATGCGGATCTTGATAAATATGGTCGATACGTCCGGTGTTGAAGCTGGAGGCACGACGCTTTATGCCATGAACCTCATAACCCTTTTCAAGCAGAAACTCCGCCAGATAAGAACCGTCCTGACCTGTAATACCGGTAATCAATGCTTTTTTCATTTCCATACCATCGGGTTGAAAAATAGAAGTGTTGAAAACATCAGGGCGACGGGTGTCGGACATACCGCACGCCTGTAAAAAAATTCTGCACAGCCAACCGTCCGCCTGCAAGCGTCCCTCTAAAGGACAATCTTTCGGCTACGCGGGCATGAATGCATGGCAGGTGGATAACGATGCTTGAGGGCGATGTCAATCCCGTGACTCATGCAGCTCGCCGGCAGCCAGATTTTCTGGCACTACGCAGGCATTGTGCAGCTACTCATCGTTGTGAAGATAGTGCAGACAGGCGTGGGCACCTTCCTGGTCAGACTCCTTTAAAGACCCGGATTGTAGCAAGGTATCGTGCCGCTTCACAACCGCCCGCCTACCCGCCGGCAAGCGCCGAAAGCGGCCCGCACCCTCCCCCGCGATGCTACAATCGCGCGCTCCTTATGAGGCCCTCATGCACCCATCTCCTGCTAGGCAAGAACTGCGCCATCTGGCCATCCTCCTCGCCCCCATCGTACTCAGCCAGCTCTCGCAGGCGGCCTATGGCGCAGTCGATACGGTCATGGCCGGGCAGGCCTCGGCACTGGATCTGGCCGGCGTTGCCATGGGCTCCAGCCTGTGGCTGCCGGTGCTGCTGCTGATCTGGGGTATACTCATGGCGACCACGCCGCTGGTGGCGGCAGCTTGGGGCGCACGCCAGCCGGCGCAAATCCCCGGCATCGTGCATCAGGCACTCTGGCTGGGGCTGGGCCTCGGCATCGCCGGGTTTTTCCTGCTGCGCGGGCTGGAGCCACTCTTCAGCGGCCTGGGAGTGCCGGCCAACCTGCGCGACATTACCCAGCGTTATCTCGAAGGCATCGCCTGGGGCCTGCCGGCCATCGCCCTGTTTTCGGTGCTGCGCTGCTACTGCGAGGGCCTGGGTCGGCCCGCCCCCATCATGTTCATCAGCATGTTGGGGCTGCCACTCAATGCCCTGTGCAACTACCTGCTTATCTACGGCCACCATGGTTTTCCAAGGCTGGGCGGCGCTGGCTGCGGCTGGGCCACGGCCATCACGCAGTGGGTGCTGCTGTTGGTGCTGCTGGCGCACCTGCTGAGTGCACGTTTCTTTGCCTCCGTACGCCTGCTGCAAGTGTTCAATGGCCCCGAGCGGGCAGCACTGCTACATTTTTTGCGCCTGGGTATTCCTATCGGCATTGCCATCTTCTTCGAGGTCAGCGTGTTTTGCGTGGTAGCACTGCTTATCAGCCCATTGGGGGCGCAGGTGGTGGCCGGGCACCAGATCGCCTTTTCGGTCACCGGCCTGCTCTTCATGTTCCCGCTCAGTCTGGCACTGGCGATGACCATACGCGTGGGGCAGGCCTATGGCCGCCGCGACCTGGCCGCCATCCGCCTCACCCGGCGTGTGGGCTTGCGCGCGACCACGGCGATGGCCTTGCTCAGCTCGACCGGCATCGTGCTGCTGCGCTGGCCGCTGACCGCGCTGTACACGCCCGACCCGGTGGTGCAGGCGCTGGCCGGCAACCTGCTGCTGTTTGCTGCCGCCTACCAGGTGTTCGACGCCTTGCAAGTGGGCGCCGCCGGTATCCTGCGCGGCATCCAGGACACGCGCGGGCCCATGATCATGACCACCATCGCCTATTGGGTCGTGGCCATGCCGGTGGGTTACACGCTGGGCCTGACCCTGCTGGTCGGCCACAAATGGGGCCCGCAGGGCCTGTGGACGGGACTGGTGGCCGGCCTGTTCGCCGCCGCGCTGCTGCTAAACTGGCGACTGCGCACACAGTTGCGGAAGCTGGAGCGGCGCTGGGAGGGGCAAGAGGTGCTGGCAGAGGCTGGGGCGGCTGCCTGAGGGCTTGGCAGGCTGTGCCGGAAGTCCAGGCCTTCGCAAGACCAGACGCAGATACCGTCTTGCCGGCTACCGCGCAAGCCCCAATTTTGGATCAAATGGCTTTCCTGATTTCAGAATCCCGAAGGCCATATGCACCAGCTTGCGCA
>Ga0302187_10005361_pt1 | contig 10137 bp, 8 predicted proteins | sample II_Bog_E1_3_FD_202120 | JGI IMG/M metagenome (GOLD analysis project Ga0302187, IMG submission 202120) | Peat permafrost microbial communities from Stordalen Mire near Abisko, Sweden - II_Bog_E1_3 | ecosystem: Environmental > Terrestrial > Soil > Wetlands > Peat | place: Sweden: Abisko, Stordalen...
AGGGAGCGGTAGCTGGATAAGGATGCCGTCGATGTCGTCGCGGCTGTTGAGGGCGTTAACCAGGTCGAGCATCTCTTCAGTCGTGACCGAGTCCGGCGGTTCGATGAGCTCGCTGAACAGGCCCAGCTCGGCGCAGGCCTGCACCTTGCTTCGAACGTAGATTTCCGATGCTGGCACGCGACCCACCAAGACGGCCGCGAGGCCGGGACGGATTCCCTGCGCGGCCAGCTTCTTAACTTCTTCGGCTACTTCTTGTTTGATGGCGGCTGAAATGGAAGCGCCGTCGAGGATTTGTGGCATTATCCGCTCCAAAGAATCATGGTATCGCTTCGGGGTCTTTGCGACGCCAATGTAATTCACGTCACATGACTTTGTGAGCACGCGCACATACAGCCCTATCTCTGAGGCCTAGTTTTGGGCCATCGAAAGTGTCCCAAATCACAACACGAATCACAGTTCGGATCACGGGGCAACTTTGGCAGGCAAGTTAAGGGGCGTCGCTGGATGAACGGTTTAAAGGATGTAGGGCACCTGTTCAGGTTTCTTGGGCTATTCGTTATCGCGTTCCTGGTGTTTTGGGTAATTCGCGGATTCGTAGTTCCCAAGAGCTTTGGCGAGTATGGGCACTATCGGGGGGCGGCGATCACTGAGATTGCAAACCACCCAATAAAGTTTGCCGGGCACCAGGCGTGCGAGCAGTGCCACACCGACGAGGCCGCCACCAAGGCAAAAGGCGCGCATAAACATGTAAACTGCGAAGCCTGCCACGGTGCGATCTACCAGAGACTGCCAGCTGCTGAGGCGCCTCCGGAGAGTCTCTATCAACGCATGCTCGCCTTCGCCGGCTTGCGGCTGCCGGCCGATCCACCGCTGGTGAGGCACGCAGACGATCCAATGTCGGTAACGCCGGTCAAGCCCGACTCGGCGGTGTTGTGCGCGCGCTGTCACACGGCGAGCGCGGCCAAGCCCAAGGAATTTCCGCAAGTTGATCCGGCAGAGCACTCAGGCGGCGTTCCGTGTGCGACCTGCCACAACCCGCACAGTCCGGTTATCGGTTCTGACACAAGTGCAACGGCCACGACCGGAGGTGCGAAATGAACATCAGCCGGCGTCATATTCTCGTTCTTTTGCCTGCGGCGGCGGTTGCCTGGAAGCACGTGCTGGCCGGGACGCCTGAAGACTCGCCCAACTACAAAATGAGCGACCACTGGTGGGGCATGCTCATCGATATTCCCAAGTGCATCGGCTGCGGAAACTGCGTGCGCGCCTGCCAGACCGAAAACGATGTGCCGGATGGAAACTTCCGCACCTGGGTGGAGCGCTATCACGTTTCCGACTACCATCTCGAGAATCCGGAAGTGATTTCGCCCGATGGCGGCAAAGAGGGATTTCCAGCGGTGAAAGTGGGCGACGAAGGCAAGTATTTCTTTGTGCCCAAGATGTGCAACCACTGCTCGGACTCGCCCTGCACACAGGTTTGCCCGGTAGGCGCAACATTTGTGGCACCCGATGGTGTGGTGCTGATCGACCCCAAGTATTGCCTGGGCTGCGCCTATTGCGTACAGGCATGCCCATACGGATGCCGCTACATTCATCCCACCAAGAAGGTGGCGGACAAGTGCACACTGTGCTACCACCGGATCACCAAAGGGCTCACAACTGCTTGCTGCGAGGCGTGTCCGACTGGAGCACGGCAACTTGCGGACTTGAAGAATCCCAAAGATCCGATTCATGAGTTTTTGAAGACGCACGCGGTGCAGGTATTGAAGCCGCAGATGGCAACCGGGGCCAAGGCCTTCTACAACGGGCTTGATGGATCGGTGCGGTAAAAGCGGGGAACAAGGGAACATGGGAGCAAGGGAACGCGGGAACGAGAGCTGGGAGCTGTTTTATGAGCGGTGTTGAAGGTTATATGTATCCGAACGAAGTTACGCTCTACTGGAGCGTGCTGATCGTTCTTTACCCATACATCACGGGACTGGTTGCGGGCGCGTTCATCCTGGCATCGCTGGTGCGCGTGTTCCGGGTTCAGGCGGTCGCCCCTACCTACAGGCTGGCGTTGCTTACGGCACTGTCATTCCTGCTGGTTGCGCCACTTCCACTGCAGTTTCACCTTGGCCACCCCGAGCGCTCGCCGGAAATGTACTTCACGCCCCACGCAACCTCGGCAATGGCGATGTTCGGCTACGTATACCTGTGGTACCTGATGGCGGTGCTGGTGTTTGAGATCTGGCTCGATTACCGGCGTGAAATCGTGGTGCGTTCGCAGCAAACGAAAGGCCTGCTGCGCCTGATTTACAAGGTAATGACGCTGGGCTCGAACAACATCAGCGAGCGCTCGCTTCATATCGATGAACGAGTAGGCTGGGTCGTAACGCTGATCGGCATACCCTCGGCATTTCTGCTGCACGGCTACGTGGGGTTCATTTTTGGATCGATCAAGGCCAACCCATGGTGGTCGTCGCCCCTGATGCCGGTGGTTTTTATCTTCTCCGCAATGGTTTCGGGCATTGCAGGAGTGATGCTGCTCTACATGGCCATGACCAAGCTGCGCAAACAGACCATCGACATCAAATGTGTCGATACGATTGCCATGTACATGTTCTACATCTTCATTATCGATTTCAGTCTTGAGATGCTGGATCTGGTGCATCGAATTTACGAAGCCGATGAGTCGTTCCGCAGCCTTGATTTCATGGTGCATTCCAAACTCTTCTTTTCGCAGATCGTGCTGCAAATTTGCCTCGGCACGCTACTACCGTTGGTTTTGCTGTTCCTTGCGCAGGTGGTCAAGTTCTCTGAGATCGTACGCAAGCGCATCTATGTTTTCTGCGGCAGCATGATCCTGATCAGCGTGTTTGCCATGCGCTGGAACGTGGTGATCGGCGGCCAGTTGTTTTCAAAGAGCTTTCTCGGCTACACCACCTACAAAGTTGACCTGGTAACGAAGGAAGGCTTGCTGGTGGCTATCGGATTCCTGATTTTGCCGCTGCTATTCCTGTGGGCACTGCTTAAGTTGCTGCCGCCGTGGCCCGAGCCGTCGAGTCATCAGGCGGCTTCGGGAGATTGATCTCTACGCGACAGGCGCATGTCGAGGTGGGAAATGATAGATCTTCCCGATGCAATCGACCAACTTGCCAGGCGCGTGAACGCGCTGGAAGGCCGTGTCGAGGAGCTGGAGCGTTCGACCTCGCCTCGCCTGCCTCGCGCGACGATCGAGGCGAGAACTCCTCCCGGGACGCTTGAAGCTGCTCTTCTCGAAAACAACTCATTGGCACAACCGGGCAGCATATTTTCAGTGCTGGGCAAAGCGATGTTGGGCATTGCCGGAGCATATCTGCTGCGTGCCGCGGCAGAAGCCAGCATTGCTCCGAGGCCGCTGGTGGCGATTCTTGGAATCGCTTATGCGATGTTGTGGCTTTTCATTGCAGCGCGAACTCCCGCGAAGTTGCGCATTGCGCGCGTGGTGTACACAGCAAACTCGGCCGTGATTCTGGCGCCGTTGCTGTGGGAACTAGCAATACGATTCAAGATATTTCCCGCGGCGGGGATCGCCGCCGCGCTGGCTGCATACGAATTGGCGGCATTCTTTCTGGCATGGAAACCAGAGCGAGCGGTTGTGCTCGAAATTGGCAACATTGCCGTGGCGGCTCTTGGAGTGGCCCTGGCGATCGCTACTCACGAAACATTGCCATACCTCGCGGTTCTTCTTCTGACTGCAGCTCTTTGCGAATATCGGTCCGCGGTGGGGATGGGCCATTCGGCGCGAATGATCGTCGCGCTTGCGGCCGATGTTGCCACATGGTTGCTGATCTATATCTATGCGAGCCCGCAAAACACGCGCGGCGATTATCCGTCACTGGGAATGGCGGCGCTGCTCGTGCCGGGCGCGCTGCTCTTTCTGATTTATGCGTCGGCAGCGACATTCAACACCATCTTCAAGGGCCAGAGGATCAAAGTTCTTGAAACCGCCCAGGCCACGATTGCGTTTCTGCTGGCGGGCGTCGCCCTGATTGAATTCGGGCCGGCTTCGAGCAAGGTGATTCTTGGCGTAATTTGCGTAGCGCTCGCAGTTGCCTGTTACACAGGAACGCTCGTGCTGCTTAGCCGGAACGCGCCGTGGCGCAACTCTGCGGTCTTTTCAACCTGGAGCGGAGGCCTGCTTTTGAGTGGCAGCTTTCTCAGCTTAAGGGAACCGTGGGCGGCCGCCTGGTTGTGCGTGGCTGCACTGATTGCGGTTATTGCCGGAACGCGTTTTAGTCGGGTCATTCTGGAGTTTCACGGAACCGCATTTTTGTTTGCGGCGGCAGTTGCCTCGGGGTTGGCGGAATATCTTGGCCACTCCCTGACTGGTTCGCCGATTGGCGTACCGGGAGGATTGATTTTTCTCGCTATGGCCAGTGCGGCCCTATGCTATTTAGCTGCGGGGCGAGACCGATCAGAAGTGTGGGAACGACAGGCTCTGCAATTATCGCTGGCGGCGATAACGGCTATTGCGTTAACTGCGCTGCTGGTGCAGGGGCTGATTGCGATCATGGCAGTGGCGATGGTCCCGGCGGCCCATCATCTTGCGTTTATTCGCACCCTGACACTGTGCGCCGTATCGCTGGCGCTGGTGTTTGGCGGAGCGCGCCTGCGCCGGCCAGAACTTAGCCGGTTGGGCTATGCCGGTATAGCGCTGGTAGCCGTGAAGCTGATCATCGAGGATCTTCGCCATGGGCACCTGGAGTATATTGCCGCATCGATCTTCCTGTTTGCGCTCACGCTCATTGCGGCGCCACGGCTGGCGCGCGCGACACTGAAAGCGTGAGACGCAAACAGAAAAACCAATGCGCAATCGCAGATTGCCGTCGATCAACGGATTGGTTCGACCGGGATGAAGTTTGGTCTTGGTGAGGGCGGTGATTCGCGCCATGCGCTTTCGCCGCCGTCGCGCAGCTTCATCATGCTTATGTGCACTCCGTAGTTGGTGTTGGGCAACAGCGACTCAAGAATAAAGGTTTCTATCATGTCGCCATGCAACTCGCTGTAGCGATACACACCCGTATCGCCTTCGCTGGTAACGTGGGTCCCCGTGGCCGACACAAGGAAGCGCTGGGCGTCCGCAACGCTCGGCGCGTCGTGATCTCCGGTTTCCGTCACGCTTTCGGCTGCGTACGAACGCACGAGCTTGGTCCAGTAGCGCGAGAGCAGATCGGTATTGGCAAATAAATCGGCCCAGATGAGCTTGCCGTGCACCGCGACCACTACACCTACGGCGTGTTCCTCGCGCAATTTCTCGAGCACCTTTGCCCGATCTTCATTGGCGGGGGCGGCGGCCTCATCCACCTTGGCCTTGATGGCGTCGTTGTTGATTGCCTGGGCGTAGCTTGAGGTGCTGAGAGCTCCGCCGATGGCTGCGCCGGTTACCGTTACCGTCTCAGAAACCGAGCCAACAGACGCTGGTGCTGAGGCGACAACTTGCATCTGCGATATCGTGCCGTGCACAGAGTTCCAAACCTCCTGCTGGTCTTTCTTTGCCATGGCGTTGACGCGAACCGAGGGTTGCACCATGAACGATTCGGCAGACGACTTATTTGAAGCGCCAAAGTTGTCTGAGGCTCCAGTCCAGCGGCCCGGCTCGATGCAGAAGACCGATAGATCGATGGGGTCAGCATTGGGAGGGACGATGCGATCTTTCGCGATCACGCGGTCCTGTTTGCCGCCGGTCACAATTTCGCCGGCCAGCAGCAGGAGCGGCTTCTTCGAGTGATTGACGAGCACCAGCGTGTTGACCTGGTCGCCGCGAACGGAATTGCGTTGCTGCGCAAAGTAATGATCGTTCGCTGCGCCGCGTGGCCGCACAAGCCCGCGAACGTTGCCTGCCTCAGTGACCTCGACCTCTCCGGATTTGATGCCTTCGTCGAGAGTGATAAACGGAGTTTCGGCGGGAGCTTCGCCGCTGCCGCGGACCACTGGAAACAGAAGCAGGTGGCCGCTTTCAATGGGGGCCAGGACGCGGTATTCGCTGGTTCCGTTATTTGGGCCGCCGGCCGCTCGAACCAACCCGCTGCCGGCAAAGGCAGCCAGCACCGCAAGCAGCACGGCATCCAGCAAATACCTGAGTGTATTCTTCATGACTCGCTCCTCAAAAATTCGGTTTTTGGGCCGGCGCAGATTGAACCGGACTCTTAAGGAACGGATCAGGGAAGACTTCTTGCACGGGTTTTGATGAGAAATTTTTAAGGAAGAACTGTTCTATGTCGATTAACGAATCAGCGAATGAATTGAGGCTAGAGAAAACCTGCAACCCAGCCGAAGAGATTAATACGTCAGTCCTTATTTGGCGTAGAAGTGTTGGTAGAAGTCGTGGCGCAGACTTACTTCAACTCGAGACCCGAAGACGCGGCAGGAAGCGAGACTGCGCGGGCCAAGCCCGGACCAAATGGGCCGGGCGAGGAAAAGCAGCGAAATATGCCATGGGCCTATCTGCGTTTGCCGCCCTTTCCGCAGGTTGCGGTTCGGGTTTTGCAATTGGTGACGAACGAGAACGTACAAATGCACGAACTTTGCGATTTAGTGAGCTCGGATGCAGCGTTTGCCAGCGAAGTGCTCACCGTTGCCAACTCGGCGCTTTACGCTCCCCGTTATCCTGCCAGCAGCATTCTTCAAGCGATTGCGGTGCTCGGCGCCGATACTCTGCAGGGGATGTGCATTACGGTTGGCGTGCGTGCCTACCTTGGCAAGGCCATGAACCAACCTGCCATGCGCGCGCTGTGGCGTCACAGCCTGGCCTGCGGATTGATTGCGCAAAAGCTGGCAGCAGGCGGGCTGGTGGATCAATACACGGCCTACACGGCCGGAATTCTGCACGACATTGGCCGGATCGCGCTTACGGTGATTCAGCCAAAAGACTATGCCGCGCTGCTTGGGACGCATCACGGCCAGGCGGAGAGCATTCTGGAGTGCGAGCAAGGGTTATTTGGCTGGAACCACTGCGAAGCCGGGTTGAGGCTTGTAGCGGGTTGGAAGCTGCCCCAGGAATTCGGGGAGGTGGTGCTGGATCATCACACTCCGCGCCGAACCGACGGGGCGTGGGGGCTGGGGGAACTGGTGAAGATGAGCTGCGCAATTGCCGATTCAGCCGGATATGCGGCGTTTGCGGGATGCGAAACATCTCTTTACAGCGAGCTGCTTGAGAAACTACCCGCCCGCGAGCGACGGCTTTTCTATCCTGAGATTGACAAGCTTACCAAGGAAATTGCGGCGGGAATCACCGCAATTGAGTCGGTGTGACCGGTCGCGTCTGCTCTGGATCTGCTGAAATCTCAATCGGCGCCATACACCACAAATTGAAGTGATAAGATACGGTTGCTCAGAGAAAAAGCATCTCCTGCGCCTTGAATCGGGAATGACCCGGCGCAGTTCGGAAACCGTTTTCTCTGAACCACCATTTTCGAGGTTTTGCCATGATCAGAATCCGTTTCACTTTTCTTGCGATGTTCGCGGCCGCTGGATTGGCCGCAGTGGTTACGCAAGCGCAGAATGCCCCTGCCAACCTGACAATTCACGCAGATCAACCGGTCGCAAATGTGAGTCCGACTCTTTATGGATTGATGACTGAAGAGATCAACCATTCCTACGAGGGGGGCCTGTATTCGGAGCTGATTCAGAACGAAACATTTCGGGGTGACTGGTCGGGAAGCCTGAACTGGTACCTGGTTGAGGGCGGTAATGCGAAGGCAAAGATGATGGAGGATCGCACTACAGGCCCCAGCACGGCGCTGCCTTACAGCCTGCATTTGGAGGTTGACAGCGCCAGCGCGAAGAGCCCCGCGGGAGTCTTGAACGATGGCTTCTGGGGCATTCCCGTCAAGCCGAACATGACCTATCACGGGTCGATCTATGCCAAGGCGGACTCCGCTGACATTGGACCGGTGACGGTGAGCCTGGTCGCCGACCAGAGTGGAAAAGTTCTTGCGTCGGCTGTGATTTCAGACCTGGGGACGACGTGGGCAGAACACAAATTCACCCTCAAGGTTGCAGCGGTCGAAGGGGTGTCGGCGGCGAATCATTTTGAGATCACGGTTGCCCACGCCGGATCGTTATGGCTGAACCTTGCCACGCTCTTTCCGCCGAGCTATCACGACCGGGCCAACGGCACGCGCGTCGACCTGATGGAAAAGCTGGCGGCCATGCATCCCGCGTTTTTGCGCTTCCCCGGCGGGAACTATGTAGAGGGCAACCTGATTACCGACTGGTACGACTGGAAGAAGACTGTCGGTCCGCTGGTTGACAGGCCCGGCCATAACAGCCCATGGAGCTACTGGTCGACCGACGGATTTGGCTATCTTGAGTTCCTGGAGTGGTGCGAGGACCTGCATATGCAGCCGGTGCTGGCCGTCTATGCGGGCTACTCACTGCGCGGCCAACACGTTACACCCGGACCCGACCTGGATAAATATGTGCAGAGCGCGCTCGATGAGATTGAATATGCAACCGGCGGCGCGGATACGACGTGGGGAGCGCGGCGTGTGGCCGATGGGCATCCTGCGCCGTTTCACATTACATATGTCGAGATTGGCAACGAGGATAATTTCGATCACTCGGGCAGCTATGACGCCCGCTTTACCCAGTTCGCCACGGCGATTCGGGCGAAGTATCCCACGCTGCAGTTGATTGCCACAATGCCGGTGAAATCAGGCAAGCCCGATGTGGTTGACGATCACTACTACTTGAGGGCCAACCAGTTCTTCGCCGATACGGCGCATTACGACAAGACCGACCGGAGCGGGCCGAAGATATTCGTTGGCGAGTGGGCTACGCGCGAGGGCACTCCGACGCCGAACCTGGGCGCCGCTCTGGGTGATGCCGCGTGGATGACCGGGATGGAGCGCAACAGCGACCTTATTGTGATGGCGTCGTACGCGCCACTGCTGATCAATATCAATCCGGGTGCGTCGCAGTGGACTCCCGACCTGATTGGCTATGACGCGCTGCGCAGTTACGGCTCGCCCAGCTACTACGCGCAAGTGATGTTCGCCTCAAAACTCGGCGACAAGAAGCCGGCCTCTGAAGTTGACGGCGGTGGATCAAGGTTCTTCTACTCGGTAACGGAAGACACGGCAAAGAAGCGGCTTTACATCAAGCTGGTGAACGCATCGTCAGAGTCTCAGCCGGTGAAGATCAGTTTTCAGGGTACCTCGGCTGGGCCGGAAGCGCGGGTTACAGTGCTGAGCGGCAAAGATACTTCAGCAACCAACACCATCGATCATCCGGCGAGCATTGTTCCCGTGGAGAAACCGCTGGCGATTGCCGGCGGCAAGCTGACATACGATGCTCCAGCTTACTCGGTGCAGATGCTGGATGTACCGTTGAAGAAGTAAAACAGGCGAGCTAGATCAGGGTTGATTTAAAGGCTTCGTGCCGGCGGCGAAGGTAAACTGTTCTCCAGGCTACGCGGAGGTTGTATCTGCTGATCTGGACGACATTTGTGCTGGCATTCAGCGCGCTGCTGCCGATGATCAACCCGGTCGGGTCGGCGCTGACGCTGATGGGTGTTGTTGGAGTGGTTCCACCTGCCAGCTATAAGTACCTGGCCCGCAGGATTGCCATCAATAACGTGTTCTTTCTGACCGTGATTGAGGTGACCGGGTCGGCGATTCTGCGGTTCTTCGGCGTCTCAATTCCAGTGGTGGAAGTGTCGGGTGGATTGGTGATTGCGGCCATTGGCTGGTCAGTGTTGAATGCCCCGGCCACACAGACCGAGGTTCAGTTCAAGAACAGTGACGTTACTGCGAAGACAGATGACGGACACAAACTGGAACAGATGATGTTTTATCCACTCACGTTTCCTGTGACCTCTGGGCCGGGAACGCTGGTAGTTATGCTGACGCTGAGCGCCCATGTTTCAAACCCGAACCTCACGCGGAATTTGCTGGGGCATCTTGGCATATTTATTGCGACGGTTGTTCTGAGCTTGATGGTGTATCTGTGTTACGCGTACGCTCCAAAGCTGACCTCCGCTGTCGCTCCTACAACGGTGCGCGGAATTCTGCGGGTGGTTGCGTTCATCCTGCTCACAATCGGCGTGCAGATTGCGTGGAACGGGCTTTCGGTGCTGCTGAAGAGCGTCATCGGCAAGGGCTGATATACAGA
>Ga0302187_10005392_pt1 | contig 10107 bp, 3 predicted proteins | sample II_Bog_E1_3_FD_202120 | JGI IMG/M metagenome (GOLD analysis project Ga0302187, IMG submission 202120) | Peat permafrost microbial communities from Stordalen Mire near Abisko, Sweden - II_Bog_E1_3 | ecosystem: Environmental > Terrestrial > Soil > Wetlands > Peat | place: Sweden: Abisko, Stordalen...
TGCAGTAATGATGTACGGCGTGGTTCCCGGTGGCGACACGGAAAGGCTGCCTTTGCCGGTGGCATCGAACGTCAGCGGTACATTGCCAGGAGAGAGGGTTGCCACCGTCGCGGGGGTTGCATTGGCGATAAGGTATTGCAACTCCGCACTTTGTCCGGACGTGATCGTGGCCGGAGTCGACGTCATCACCTGAATCTCTAATCCATTTCCTCCGAGCGTGGCCGTGAGGGGGCCGCCGGGTCCATCGGCCACAAGCGTATAGGGCAGGTTGCTGCTCACCTGCGATAGCTGAACGTTCTGCACATAGAACGAGAAACCGGATTTTGTGAAATCCGTGTAGCGGAACCACAGAACTTGCATGGGCGCGAAGGTTACGGTTTTGGTTGCGGTAGCGGAGGGGCCATAGCCTGAGGCAGTCAGAGTAAAGATGATCTGGTTCTGATCCGGCACGAGCGGTCCTGGTGTCGGGATCATCAGTTGCCCGCTCGCGCCTACGAAGGGAGATCCACTCTGAGGCTGGATCTGCACGGAAGAGGCATAGGTCGTCTCCCATTTCAGCGTAATCGTTCCTGGTATAGCAACACCGGAGTTTGGAGTTGCTGTGAAGAAGTTGATCTTTGGTCCGGCCAAAGTGATCGTGACGGGGGTGTCCGCCGTTGTTCCATCCGCCGCCACTGCGGTAACGGTATAGACCGTGGTCGTCTGATTCTGTAGGGGGATAACCATGGTGTTGCCGGCCGGCACTGGATAATGGGTCGAAGGCCCCGGGGTGATCGTAACGTAGGCCGCTCCGACAGCAGTCCACTGTATCTGTGAGCGCTGTCCCGCTCCTACCGTGGATGGCGTCGCAGTCGCGGTGATGGTAAGAGCGGCCTTGATTGTGATGGAGAGATCCGGGGCATTCTGCGCATTGCCCTCCCGCGTTTCCACGACGGTAAGCTGCGCGATGCCGGGCGCGCCCACTACGGTCGCAATGGAAAACACTAGCTGTAAGCTGCCATCATTTGCCGGGATGGTGGTGGGTGTGGTGACGAACGCCTTCAATATGTTCGATTGAAGCGTGAAGTACCAATTTCCACTGGGCTTGGTTGGTGTAACCGCCCCCGCAGTTAGCTGCGTCAGTTGGCCGATGCGGATACTATCGCCGCTGTTGAAGGTTACAGGCGATGACGTTTTGTTCATTGCGGTCACGGTAAACGAAACGCCGGTGGCGCCTGCGCTCACGCTTGCTGGAGCAATAGTGTACGTGAGCGATGGGCTACCCATGCGGCATCTCCTTTGCTATAAGCGCGTCGCTGAGGACCAGCCATCCCTCGCGCAGTGACGGCGGTGTCTGTGGAAGGCGAGCCTTTTCGTCTGCGGACTTCAGTGGTCCCTGTTCGTTCCAGAATGTAACTCCGGTCCGTTCTATCCAATTCCATTTGCCCTGTACGTTGGCGGGCAGCGGCACTTTGATGTCGTTGGAGTTCAGCAGCAGGGGGCCCATGCGAAAGTTCGCCTCCATGGCTTTCAGCGCGGAATCGATCGGCCCGGAGGGCAGCATCACCTGCTCCACGGGAACTGTACCCGTTGCCGCTGTGATGCCGCCGCGCGGGTCTACCAGCACGGTGAGCATGGCTCTTGCGCTCCCATCGGCCGGAAGCGCAAGTACCGGGCCTGGTTGGACGTAACTATCATTGAGCGTCATGTCGGTGATATCTGCCGCAGCCATACTGGCATGAAGGCCCGCGAGTCCATGCGAAGGAGAGGTGAACAGCGCACGCCGCACGGCTCCCATCTTCGGCGTGTAGTTGTACATGCTGTAACAGCGGCTGTAGTCGTCATCAAGAAAGTATCCGAATGAGCCGTTGCCGGCATACTTGAAATCGCCGATGCGCAGGGGCAACGGAACGGACGGGAAGCCGTCGTCGAGGCAAAGCCCGGTGCTGGCCCAGTCCTGTTGGTAAGCGGGATCGCCTTCGAGTTGAAATCCGACGGAGGCACGCACGACGGCAATGGGCCGGCCCAGCAGTAGCGCCAGATTGCCGGTGTGCAGAGGTCCCAATGGATCCGTGCTCCACAGCGTCACGTCGATCAGGTCCAGCAATCTGTCTAGCGGATCGGTACTGGCGATGCCAAGCCGCAGCAGCACCTTCACCATGTTCAGAAGGTGGCGGTTGGCAATCTGCGGGGGGCCGCCGAGAACGCCGTTCAAGCCCGGCGTTGGGTCCCAGCGCAGGCGATTGCCGGTGTCCGTTACAACACGCAAAATCTCCCCAAGTGACTGGCCTGCATCGTCGAAGACCGCTAGGCTCTGGTCGAGATGATTGGGAAGAAGCCAGCCGCATATGGGGCTGGTTGCGTCGGCGCTGGTGGTAACGATGGTGTCGTCATCGCGATCCAGAAGCGACAGGTCCACCTGCATGGGCTGCGCGATGCGCGGAGCGATCTGCATGATCGTCTGGTCCGAAGTGCTGAAGCTTGGGAGCAGTGATGCCGCGCGGATGGGAACCACGCTCCCGCCGGTGCTGCCAGTCATCACCTGGCCGAATGCGTCCACCACCTGTAGGTTGGTGATGCGGAAGTGCCCGCCGCGCAGCGGATCGAAGACGGGAACGGACCCGTCCACGATGGAGTTGTCGGGGACCCAGTTCGGCACTCCGGTCGTCCACGGTTGTACCGCAGCGTTGGACACAGGTAGCATGCCTTGCGGCACGCGCGAAAGCATCCACTCATTGAAACCGGTGAGCGACTGCACCATGACATCGGTGTTCTGCAGCGTATTAACGGTCGTCTGCAGATCGCGCAGGCGAAACACTGAGAGGTCGGGATCCATCGCCAGAAAGCTTTGGATCTTGGCGACCAGGCTGGTGGGGTAGTTTGACGTGAGTTGAGAACGCATGCTCAGCGAAGTGCCGCTGGACGAGGGTCCTGTGCCGGTAAAGGTAAAGTCAAACTCGCCAAGCTGCCACTGCGACAGCATGCCCTGCGGGGTGGTGGCGGAAGGAAACCAGGCGATCTCCCAGTCCAGGTAGAGCGGCGTCCACGGTGGAGACCACTTCGCAACCGCGCGCATGCTGGGGACATGCACGACCTGGCCGGAAAACATCGGGAGTAGTCCAGCGGCTTCCGCGATGGTTGCCTGATCCAGCACCTGTGCGGTGCCGTTCCATACAAGCGTCTGTTGCGTGGCGATCACGCCGGCCAGCGTTTGCATGTCTGCTGCGCTAAGGCTGATGCCAGCCTTAGTAGCGGCCAGCTGTGCCATCCAGGCACTGCTGGTCGGATCGAGCAGCAGGTTCTCCGTCCATAGATTCATGGCCTCTTTCGGCAAACCGCCGGGCGCGGCACCGTTCTGGAGCACGCCTTGGAGCGCCGGCGCCAGGTCGGTGACGAGGAGGTTCACGGAAGGCGTTCCGGGTGAGAGCGAGCCAAAGCTTACCGTGAGACCCGCCACGGTCTGTCCGGTGAAGCGTGTAAACAGATCGTTGCCAAGGTCCACTGGAGGGTCAAGCTTTGTATCGGAACCGATGGCCGCCAGAAGCACCACCGGATCTGCCGGCCGGGTGAACGCATCGTCATCGCTCTGCTGCAAGTTGAACTGCTGTGTTGGCAGCAGCGCCTGTAATGCTGTCAGCGCCGAATCCCGTGCCTTAGTCGCGGTCGTGACAGCCGACTTGGCCTGGGGCAGCGTTGTGGCGGTCAGGCTGTTGAGATAGTTCTGCACCTGTGGAACCGGCGAGTTGCCTGGAGGAGGCGGATTGAACTGCATGACCTGCAATTTGACGTAGGCGGAGAGCGCCTCCCACTTTTTGGAAGTGAGGCTTGTCTCCGCGGCATCCATTGCGGATTGCGCGGCTTGGAGCGAGCTCAGAGCGGAGGTTTGCGCAGCATCCAGTGGAACTCCGGGGAGTCCAGTGGGTGTCTGGCCGTCGGTGGCCCCTGCTGCCGCGACCGTCCAGACCTTCCCCCCAGGGGAGCGTTCGAAACGGTTCGCATGGCATGCAGCGCGATAGTCCGCGGGGTCTGTGATGAATTTGAAAATTAGGTCGTTCTGAAAGGCCAATAGAAGATCTTCGCCACCATCCTGTTGCGGCAGTATCTGCCCCATGTAGGCGGCAACTGCTTCCGCCGCATTGCTGCCTACTGCCACCCGCGGCGCGACGCCGGCCTTGGTATACACCGGCGCGGGATACTCCGTGTTGGCGCCGCTCCAGTTCAAACCGAACAGCATGCCGTGGCAAAGGCTCTGGCTGGCCAGAATAAGTTGCTCGGGCGTGGCCTGAGGTGCATCCGTCTGCGGAGAGACCGCGATCCATTGCGCGAAGGCGGATATGGCATCGGTCGTGCGCGCTTCTTGATCGCTTGCGCTGCCCAGCGCCCAACCGTGCGCAGTCATCAGGTTCTGCCAGTCTGCCTGTGTCTTGAAGGGGATGCCTTTATCCCCAAAGAGCGGATCGTTGGAAGGTGAGGCATACCAACCCATGACGGCATACGTGCAGGAACCGCTTTGGACGTCTGCCAGCGAGTCGTAGAAACCGAAGACGTTCTCGACGTTGTCATAGACTGCGGCCCAGCCGAGATCATTGGGGCCCTGCGCTTGCAGGAATGCGGTCGTCGGCGAACCGGGTTCCGTCCAGCTACTTAGGTCGAATTTCGCGCCGATGGGAACGATGTTCGACGGGGTTCCGGGCTGCGGAAACGTGGATTCCCCTGCAGTGGTGGCATTCAAGCTGTCGCTGCAGAGGACCCAGGCGGTTGCTACAGGCGCGGCCCCGGCCGGCGATGGAGGTGTCACAAAGCGAGTCACCAGCCAGCGGTTGGGCGCGAAGGGAAATGTCACTTCGCCGTCTGCCGTCTCTGCCTGTCGTCCACGGCGCATGCCATGCGGCAGGGTCCAGTGCAGGTGGACTCCCGTGGCTGGGTTGCCATTCACACGGCCGGTAAAGGGTGTCGGTGCGGGATTCGCGGCCTGCGTTAGGTTGATGTATTGCAAACCGACCTGCGCCCAGGTCTGCTTTGTCTGGTTAGGCGTGCCAATCATCAGCGCATCCAGGTGCATCGGGGTATAGAGGCAGGGACCGCCCCACAGGGAGTTCGTCGCGCTCATCGTCGTTCCTCTCAACTCTGGGTGAAGCTCTGTAGCCCGGCTGTGAGCACCATCTCAATGGCGAACTCGGCCGAAGTAAAGGCACCGGGCAGGGCACTTCCCAGGGCGGTCTTGATGTTCTGCGTGGTGGCGTTGGTCTTCATTACTCCGGGGTACTGGCCGTTGCGAAACGACACGTTGGCATGGGGATCGTTCGGCAGGGGCATCCCGGCGTTCTGACCCGACGTGAGCCCCCGCAAGTGCGTGTAGGGTGCGCTGCTGCCCACACCCGCTACACCGAAGTGAAGAGTCTCTGGAGGCTGCATGATGCTTACCTGATGCAGCGGACCGTTGAAGAGGCAAAGCAGCACGTCGGGCGAGAGCCGCTCCATCCGCAGCAGCGGCAGGGCATTGTTACTGCTGTCCGTGGCCGTCACCTCCATGCCGGGCCAGTACTGCACCGCGCACGAACGGAGCAGGAATCCGCTCCATCCGCCGGCCATTGGCGTGCCTGCGGTTCCGGCTTCCAGCGAGAGGGTAGCCGTCACCCCGCGGTCGAGACTGCGGATCTGCGTCGCTGCCTGAAATAACTGGCCGACCGACTGCTCAAGCAACTGCAGCGTAGCAATGGCATCGCGCGACGACCCCACCCCCGCGCTGGCCGCGCCTTCAATAGCGCGCAGTATCCAGTTGCCGTCCATCACGAAGAAACGGATCGATTCCACGGGGAGCATATCCGGATGCGGAACCAGGTATTCGAACGGAACCTTTTCCAGCAGCAGTAGACGCGCCATCCATTGCACGATGGCGGGAGGAATGGGCTGCGAAGTCGACGCCGTACTCAATGCACGCTGGACTAGATCGTGGAAGCTAGCGGTGCCTTCGGCCAATGCGTTGACGCTCATTTCGACCCTCCTTCCGTTTGTCGGGAGAAGGCGTGCCGGAGCAGATTCGCCAACGGATCACCCGGTTCGGAGAACACGATTTCCATTTCCGGTTCGGAAAGCACGCCGGGCAGTGTGTGCGCCATGCGCTCCTCATGCGGCACCTTTTTCGGCAGCTGCGTGGAAACATTCCCCAGCTTCATCAGCGCGATACTTACTGCGGATCTCCCGGTCCGGAGTGTCAGGCGACTGCCGCCGGGCTCTACCTCGGAAGCATCCGGGAATAGCGCTGCCTGGGCCTCGGCTGTCGTTCCAGACCCCGTAACGGAGGCAAACCGGAAGGCGACTGCCGCTGCGGCAGATTGGTCGTTTTGCACGGCGGCGAGATTTTGCCGCCAGCTCATGAGCGTCTTGCTAAACGCCCCGTCAGCTAGAGCGGTCAGCCTGCCGATCTGCCAGGCACAGGCATAGCTTAGGTCGAACATGCCGGTCGCCGTTGCCGTGGTCGCGCCGGAATCGTAGCGCACGGCCGCATCGCTAAAGAGGTAGGGGCCATACGGATCCGCCGAAGCCCACACGGGAACGCATGGGCCGCGATACCACGAGGTAGTCTGCTCGCCCGAACGCGTGTTGTTCTCCAGAGGCACATAGCCCCAGCCAAGTGCTTCGGAGGCAATAGCTTGTTCCGCAGTCGGTGTTGCACCTACCGTATAGGGCAGATTCAGCAACGTGGTCGCATCCACCGCAGCCATCACGGCGGCGAAATCGAGCGGCGTTGCCGAGCACTGAAAAGTCCAGCTGGCTAGCACGGCAAGACGGACCACGGTGCTCGACGCGGGTGGTGGTGTAGCGTCGTCAACTGGGAGCTGCGCGCTCAAGCCCTCCAGCGACACCAGAAGCACAGTGTTTTCCGTCGTGGTTCCCGCTTGTGTTTGCGGAAGCCGGTTTCCGACTACCACGGAGAAGTAACCGTCCGCGTCCATTCCCAGAATTTCCTTATTGCCGGTGTTGACCTGTCTCGCATGGGAGAGATACGGCAAGTCCAGCAGAGTGGGAGCAATCCCGAAGAAGGTGGTTTGCGGCAGTTCGATGTAGAGGACGGGCTCCGCCTGTTGCGCCACGCTCAACCCACTGAGTGGGATATTCGGGGTAATGACATTTGTTGCCGCAGTCAAAAACGCCCCTACAGTACCGGTCTGCACGGAGATGGCACCGTTGTTCAGATCCGCGGGGTACAGCGTCAACAGGGCGACCCATGGCGTGGACACAGTCCCCGCCGGCGTCACGCTGCCGTCGATGGTGCGGGACCATGGCAGCGTGCGGTCGCGTAGTACGACATGCGGCAAAACCTCGTAGAAGACTCCATTTTGGTTTGCAGGAGGGTACACCTGCTGCACCTGGTTGGCCTGCAGGCGGAAGCGCGGACCATTGATTGCGAACTCCGCCTTGCTGGTGTAGACGGGAGCTTCCGCAGTGAGCTTGATGGTCTGATTCGCCACTAACTGGTACGAGGCGCTGGGCAGCGGCGGCTGGATCGACTCGTAGAACTGGATTTGCCCGGGCTGCAGGTCGCCCCCGGAGGCCAGCGGCAAGGCTCGTGCTCTTGCTCCGCTACCACCCTGAGACGAAATTGCTTCTGTGGTTTTGGTTACGGTCATCTTTTTACCTCAATCTCCGGCGGGGCCTGTTCACCCACAATGCCAAATGGTGCGGATTCCGCGTCGGCCGCATCCACTGAAATGAGTGCCATACCTGCGGGTGCTTGTTCCATCTGTTGCCCCGGATGCAGCAATGCGACGCCACAAGACGGTGCGACCAGAGATTTCCAATCCTCCACCGCAGCCGCTGCGGAACCCGGCACGCCCCATACACCCTCCACCGCAGCGGCAAGCGGTCCGGCAATGAGCACGCCGAGCCAGCGTGGCTCTGTGCCTGCGGGCACGGCGGGAAGATCGAAGTGCAAAACAGCTCCGCCCTGCACCTTCTGCACAAATGATGGGACTGCCAGCCCGGCATATGCCGGGGTCAGCTCTTGGTTCTGGATATAGCCCCACGCGAGTCGAACCTCGAGCGATTCAGGGAGCGTCGCCGCATCCGCTGCGGCGACCGAAATAGCGACGCTGCTTGGGCCAGCCTGCAGCAAGGTCTCCAACCATCCTGGCGCCTCGGCGTTGGCAATGGATACCCGGTTCTTTCCTAGTACCGCCGCTGCTTCGACCAGCCCAGGCCGGAACGAACGCCCACGGTCCCGCCACACCGGGCTGGCCTGTGGGCGTAGCGTGCATCCAGAGCCGATAAAGTTGTAGCGGCCTGCCTGTACCAGCATCGAGTCACGCTGCCACCCAACAATCTGCTGGCTCTCCTCGTCCTCCGGCAGGCCCAGCACGGCAAGCTCTACCGTTTGATCGTGCAGCGCCGCGCGGGTGCCGGCGTTCACAATGTGGTCGTCGATGGCTTCCTCGTACTGGTTCAGTTCCAGAATGCGAGTGCGCACGTTCCCGGCGAGGTCCATACGGGCTTTCGATCCGGAAGGGATGCTCAGGTGCAGCAGAGCGGCGCTTCCCGCCATTACTCGCACGGTTTGCTGGCTGCTAGGCACACCGTCCACGTCAGGAGTTGGAAATCCGGGGCCGCGTAGCAGTTGCAGTGAAGGATGCGGGGCGCCTGAGGTCGTTCGCTCGATCCAGCGGCCCGTGGTACGAACCGACGGCAAGCGGAGCATTGCCGTTTGGACGGCTCCGGTATGCGTATGCGCCAGGTTCCCACTCCTGTATCGATTTGCCCCGCCAATCAACTCAACCGCTGCGACCTTCTGAGGAACGGCGTGCTTCCCGGAAAGAGAGAGTGGGGGAGCTACAGGTGCAGGGGAGCTCGACAGCGTGGGCGGCGTGGCGGAGACGAGGGTACCTGTGGCGGCGAGTACCGGCGGAGCTTGATAAATCTGATCGGCGTATGCGGCGAGGACCGTCAGGCTCGGTTCGCGCTCCGCCGGGAATCCCTGAGTGCGGATCGCAGCCAGCACAGCGGTGCGAGTTTGAACTACAGGCGCGGCCATGACGGTCGACATCAACTGTGCCAAGGGCGTGGTCTGCGGATAGGCTGCTGGCACCGCCCAGGTGGGCATGGCCGGAAAGTTGCGCGGCGCGCTCGGGGTGAAAGAGAATGCCGTCTCTATGTCGATGGGACCGATAGGGTCGGTAATGGTTACGTCACCGGCCGTCAGCGTCAGCGCGGTGAGCGTACTGGGGAGGGTGGTTGCTCCGCTGGGTGGAATGTCCAGGTTCAGAGCTGTTTTGGCCCACAACGCATTAGGTGAATCGCTGACGACGGCTGCGGCAGTTACGCTAGTCGACGCGAGCGTCAGCACCGTCCAGCCGTTGGTACCCCACGCGTTCAGCGTCACATCCAACTCAGTGGTTACATTGCTGGCGCTCATCGGCCGCACGCCCATCGCTGGGCCGGTGGCGATAGGTGTGGAATTAGTGTTGATGGTAGTTGCTGGAATGGCGGTGGAAACCTGCACCTGCCATCCCGAGCTTGTCAGCATCCAGGCATTTGGGGTGTTTCCATCCGGGCACAGGCCGGGATCTCCGGACATGACGCCGGCTGTTCCAGCCAGCGTAAGTACCGCGCCGGGCGGCGGCGGCGTGGGGGGCGCTGCAAGCACTCCGGACTTCGCTTCTAGCATCGTCTTATCCGCTGCGCTGACGGAGGAAGTTTGCGTGGGTGGAAGGAAATTCGTGGCGAAGTCACTCCACGTCCCCAGGAAGTTGGTGTTCGAATTGTTGCTCTGACTTCCAATGGGGATACTGAAGGAAACCACGTACCAGTCGATTTCGGCATACCCGGAAGTGGACGGCCCCCACAGGTGCAGCGATGCGCCCAGCGAGACGGACAGGGTGATCGATACCCCGAGAATGGTCGTGTGAAAGGCCACGCCAATCGAAATGCCGATGGAGATGTCGTAGTAAAAGGGTTTCCACTGGATCAAGAAGTCCGCGCCCGCGTTGAGCCATGCCCGAATGGGGCCGAGCGTAAAGGCCACATTCAGGTATCCGCCTGCCATAAATGCGGTAGGGGTCAGCGCGAAGTAGGCCCCGCCGGAGATGCTCAACGATCCCGCCGAGACGCTCACGGGCCACATAAAGCCGAGCC
>Ga0302187_10005403_pt1 | contig 10096 bp, 5 predicted proteins | sample II_Bog_E1_3_FD_202120 | JGI IMG/M metagenome (GOLD analysis project Ga0302187, IMG submission 202120) | Peat permafrost microbial communities from Stordalen Mire near Abisko, Sweden - II_Bog_E1_3 | ecosystem: Environmental > Terrestrial > Soil > Wetlands > Peat | place: Sweden: Abisko, Stordalen...
TCCGTCCGCTGCTCTCAAGCTGACCTGCGACGCGAAAGGCAGCAAATGTCATGCTACCATGGATGCCAATGCCGATCAGCTGAAGTCGGCACCGGATTACAAATATCCCAACATACCGGAACGATTGAATAGCGTTTGGCAACAGCTGCACGCTCGAGCCGCTATACCAATTGCTACTGGGACCAACGGTCTATGGTGACCCGCACCGGGCGAACCGCTTGCAATGCGGCCGCAGCGGCAATCCCGAACGCCAACTTAGATGCAAAAGTAATTGCGTAAGGCAGAAGGTGCACGAAGCTTGGGCTAATAACCGGCAGAACGACGAAAAAATTCATCGCCCACACAACGGCGAGACTTCCCATCATGAATGCCCAGATTGCTACATCGCGGGTTAGCAGGGCCACCAGACTCTGTACGGTGGCGCTCAGGGCGATACCAAGCACTACAGCTAGACCTATGTGAACCGCTATACCGCCTGCCACTGATGCTCCGTTAAGTCCGACCGCTGACGCGACGTGGCGGGCGATCATGGAAGCGTCTCCACCCGTGGAAGCCGAATACAGGCAGACGACAAGGATCTCGGCTAACCCACCGGCCAAGCCAATTAATACCCCGGTTGATAGAACACCCTGTACTACTTCTGGCCGGTCTAACGCGCTGTAAATGGACATTTGAGCTCCGATATTTCTGAAACGGTTTGCGGTGTGGCCTACGCGTTCGCAACGGGCGCCCGGAACACGTCGATTTCGGGCGGTTTCCCCTTGTATTTCTCCACGTCGCCAACGGCGGTGTGGCCGCAATTGCCCTGCGCCAGCTTCGAGGTGCCGATGCCGATCGAAAGGTTGTTGACGTCGCCGTAACGGTCGAGGCTGCCAGGCTCCCGCGGGTCCTCGGGATCGAACCATCCGCCTTCGTTGACGCAAATCACGCCGGGACGAATGGTATCGGTGACATGGGCGCCGGCGAGGATCTGGCCGCGGTCGTTGAACACCCGGACGATGTCACCGTCGCTGATTCCCCGCGCGGAAGCGTCCTGCGGACTGATCAGGCAAGGCTCGCGCCCGGCGATGGCATAGGTGGCTCGCAATGCGGTGCCGCAGAGCTGGGAATGCAGCCGATATTTCGGATGCTTCGAGTCGATGTGCAGCGGATACTTAGTGTCAGGGCCGCCGAGTCGCTCTGCCGGCTCCATCCAGGTTGGGTGGGGCGGACAATCGTCGTAGTTCATCTTGGCGATATTGTTCGAATAGATTTCAATTCGGCCCGATGCGGTCCCGAGCGGATTGAGCAGCGGATCGTCGCGGAAATCCTGGTGCTGGATGTACCCCCGGCCCTTGTCGGTGATGGGAAACGCCAGCGCATCGTCGCTGTTCCAGAAGGCATCGAACACCGGCATCTCGGTGTTTTTGCCGCGCGCCTCGACCCGTGCCGCTTCGTAGAACGAGCGGATCCAGTCCATCTCGCTTCTGCCCTGGGTGAAGGCGTCGCCCTTGCCGAGCCGATCGGCGATGGCGGCGAAGATGTCGTAGTCGTTACGTGCCTCGAATACCGGCTCGACAACTTTTTTCATCGCCAGGATATAACTCAGCGAATAGTCGCCGATCTGCTCGATGTCGTTGCGCTCGTAACTGGTGGTGGCCGGCAATACGATGTCGGCATGGCGGGCGGTGGCGGTCCACTGGAAATCATGGACGATGAAGGTCTCCAGATGGCGCCAGGCCTTTAGCATCTGGTTACGGTCTTGCTGATGGGCGAACGGGTTGCCGCCGACCCAATAGGCGAGCTTCATGTCCGGGTAGTTTGCCCGCGTGCCGTTGAAATCGAATGGCTTGCCCGGATTCTCCAGCGCCTCGACAAAGCGCGACACTGGAATCGACGCGGCTCCGCTGGTCGACAGCCACGCCGGCCCCTGCGCCGTCTTGCTGCCTTCGGTAATGCCGGTCAGCACCGGGCTATTGGCCGCCGGGCTGCCGCCATTGCCGTAATGGTAGCTCAACCCGTAGCCGCCGCCGGGCAGCCCGATCTGCCCCAGCATCGACGCCAGCGTGATCAGCATCCAATGGACCTGCTCGCCGTGCTGCTGGCGCTGCAGCGACCAGCCGCTGGCCAGCATGGTGCGGTTCTTGGCAAAGCGCCGGGCGAGGTCGGTAATGGTCGCCGCTGGAATCTCGCAGATGGAAGCCGCCCATTCCGCCGTCTTCGGCGTGCCGTCGGTTTCGCCGGTCAGATAGGACTGGAATTTGTCGAATCCGACGGTGTATTTTGCGAGAAATTTCTCATCGTGTAGCTTTTCCCTATAGAGCGTGTGGGCGATGCCGAGCATCATTGCCACATCGGTCTGCGGCCGCGGCGCCAGCCACTCCGCGTTCAGATAGAGGCAGGTCTCGGTCTTGATCGGATCGATGCAGATGACCTTGGTGCCTTTCTTCTGCAGGGCGTCCAGCCCGACGTAGGCGCCGTGATCGGGAATGACCCAGCCGATCCGGTTATTGTTGATGGGGTCGGCGCCCCAGAACACCATCAACTCGGTGCTCTGCACCACCACGGGCCATGCCGTGGTCTGGTCGTAGACCTCCAGCGACCCGACCACGTAGGGCAACACCACCTGCGACGCGCCGGTGGAATAATCTCCGGAGGAGTTCACGAATCCGCCTTTGAGGCTCATCATCCGGCGCAGCAGGTTCTGGCAGTTGTGCAGCTTGCCGGGGCTCTTCCAGCCATACGAGCCGGCAAAGCTTGCGGCAGGGCCATGGGTCTGATCCACGCGTTTGAGTTCTTTGGCGACGAGGTCGAGCGCCTGGTCCCAGCCGACGCGCACGAAATCTCCGTCGCCTCTTCCCTCGGGATCGGCGCCAAAGCCCTTTTCAAGGAATGCCCGGCGCACCATCGGATATTTGATCCGGGTCGGCGAATAGACCGAGTCCATCACGCCTTCGAGCACCGGTGCGGGGTGTGGATCTTTTTCCCATGGCCGGATGCCGACGAACCGTCCGCCTTCAACCTTGGCGCGGAACGCGCCCCAATGCGAGCCGGTGAGTGTCTCGGACCCCGGAGCCGGCGCGGCGCGCGCCCCCGAACCCAGGAGCGACGCGCCGGAAAGACCAAAAGCGCCGGCGGCGAGTCCCGCCTCGAGCACTGCACGTCGCGTCATGCCGGCGCGGCTCAATTGGATCGGCATAGCGTCACTCCAGTTCTCGGTTTAGTGGTCCGCTGCAGCGGGAGCGTGCCCGTTGCGGGGTGAGAAAGGCTATCAGGCGGCGGTCGGTTCAATGCAATGTTCTCTACGCGTTCGCGACGGGCGCGCGGAACACGTCGACCTCGGGCGGTTTCCCCTTGTATTTCTCAACGTCGCCGACGGCGGTGTGACCGCAATTACCCTGCGCCAGCTTCGAGGTACCGATGTCAGGGGTCAGCGAGTTGATATCACCGTAACGGTCAAGGCTTCCGGGCTCGCGCGGGTTCGCTGGGTCGAACCAGCCACCCTCGTTGACGCATATGACCCCGGGACGAACAGTATCGGTAACGTGAGCACCGGCCAGGATTTGACCACGATCGTTGAACACCCGAACGAGGTCGCCATCAGCGATCCCGCGCGCGGAAGCATCCTGCGGACTGATCAGGCAAGGCTCGCGCTCGGCAATGGCATAGGTTTCGCGCAACGCGGTACCGCAGAGCTGAGAGTGCAGCCGATATTTTGGATGCTTGCTATCGATATGGAGAGGATATTTTGTAGTGGGACCGCCGAGCCGTTCGATCGGCTCCATCCAGGTCGGATGAGGCGGGCAGTCATCATAATTCATTCGGGCAATTGCCTCCGAGTAGATCTCGATCACCCCGGACGCGGTCCCAAGCGGATTCAGTAGTGGATCGTCCAGAAAATCCTTGTGCTGGATGTATCCCCTTCCTTTATCGGTGACGGGAAACGCTAACGCTTCGTCGCTCGCCCAGAAGCTATCGAAGACCGGCATCTCCATGCCCTTGCCCCGCGCTTCGACCCGGGCCGCTTCGTAAAACGAGCGGATCCAGTCCATCTCGCTCCTGCCCTGCGTGAAAGCATCACCATGACCAAGCCGATCGGCGATCGCAGCAAAGATGTCGTAATCGTTGCGCGCTTCGAATACCGGTTCGATGACCTTTTTCATCGCCATAACGTAGCCGAGCGAGTAGTCGCCTATTTGTTCGATATCGTTGCGCTCGTAAGAGCTGGTGGCGGGCAACACGATATCCGCCCGACGCGCGGTGGCGGTCCATTGGAAATCGTGGACGATGAAGGTTTCCAGTTTTTGCCAGGCCTTCACCATGCGGTTGCGGTTCTGGTGGTGGGAAAACGGATTGCCGCCAACCCAGTAGGCGAGTTTCACATCGGGGTACTTCAGATTTGCGCCATTGAATTGGAATGGTTTGCCCGGATTCTCCAACATCTCGACGATGCGCGCGACCGGAATGATCGGCGAACCGGCGGCAGCAGGCCACGCCGGTTTGTGTTGGGTATTGCCGGCATCGATGCCGGTCAGCACAGGGCTATTGGCCGTCGGTGCGCCGCCGCTGGCGTAGTGGTAGCTGAGCCCATAGCCACCGCCCGGCAGACCGATCTGACCCAGCATGCTGGCGAGGGTGACGATCATCCAATGCGCCTGTTCGCCGTGCTGCTGACGCTGAATCGACCAGCCTGCCGCGATCATGGTGCGGCTCTTCGCGAACCGCCGTGCGAGATTTTTGATGACGTCGGCTGGAATTTCGCAGATCCCGGATGCCCACTCGGCCGTTTTGGCGATGCCGTCTGTCGTGCCGTTCAAGTAGGGAAGAAACTTGTCGAACCCTGTGGTGTATTTCGCCATGAATTTCGTGTCGTGCAGATTCTCGACGACCAGCGTGTGGGCAATTCCCAGCATCATAGCCACGTCGGTCTGTGGCCGCGGCGCCAACCATTCTGCGTCCAGGGAAAGGCAGGTTTCGGTTCGCACCGGGTCGATGCAGATCACCTTGGTCCCCTTTTTCTTCAGGGCCTCTAACCCGGGATAAGCGCCATGGTCCGGTATAATCCAGCCGATCTGGCAATTGTTTGCGGGGTCGGCGCCCCAGAAAACCATCAACTCTGTATGTTCCGCGATCACGGGCCACGCCGTGCATTGGTCGCTGGTGGCCGAGGAACCTACGACGTAGGGCATGATCACCGTGACCGCGCCGGTCGAATAGGTACCGGAGACGTCGACGAAACCACCCTTGAGACCCATCATTCGACGCAACTGCGTTTGGCAATTGTGTAGTTTGCCTGGGCTCTTCCAGCCATAGGACCCGGCAAAGTTACCGCTCGGACCATAAGTCTGATCGACGCGCTTGAGTTCTTTCGCGACGAGGTCGAGGGCCTGGTCCCAGCCGACGCGCACGAAATCTCCGTCGCCTCTTCCCTCGGGATCGGCGCCAAAGCCCTTTTCAAGGAATGCCCGGCGCACCATCGGATATTTGATCCGGGTCGGCGAATAGACCGAGTCCATCACGCCTTCGAGCACCGGCGCCGGATGCGGATCTTTTTCCCACGGCCGGATGCCGACGAACCGTCCGCCTTCAACCTTGGCGCGGAACGCTCCCCAATGCGAACCGGTCAGTATCTCTGACCCCGGCGCCGGCGCGGCACGCGCGCCCGACCCCAGAAGCGATGCGCCGGAAAGACCAAAAGCACCGGCGGCGAGTCCCGCCTCGAGCACCGCGCGTCGCGTCATGCCGGTGCGGCTCAATTGGATCGGCATAGCGTCTCTCCCGTTCTCGGTTTGGCGGTCCGCCGCAGCGGGAGCGTTGCCCGTTGAGCGGTGAGAAAGGCTGTCAGCACGTGCGCTGCGCCGGCGTAAAAATCGGTCCGATCGTATTGACGACATCGGTCGGCAAAAGCCGGCACCCAGACCAGCAGATGGTCATCGAGCAACGCGGCCTGCGCCTGACGGTCAGCGTCATGACGGATCGACCGTGCCAGCAAGGCCAGTTCGATCGACAGATGGTCCGACGGTTCGCGAAACGCATCGTCGGTCGATACATCCGATTGCCGCAGCAATTCTTCCATCTCGCCGGTAGCCGCCTGGAACAGCCGGCCCGATACGCCGACATAAGCGCTCTCGTACAGCGACGCTGTTTTGGCGCCGCCGACGCCGTCGAACAGCTGTGTGAACGCGATGGCAAGTTGGCGCGCAACCGCGGTGGCGGACATTTCTGCGTTTAGTGCCGACTGCATTCGCTGCGCGCCAGCGGCGCATCCCGGCTCTGCCGCGAGGGCCTCGAACAGCGTTGCGCCCATTTCCCCGCGGTAGCTGATGATCGCATCTATCGTCAGGGGTGCCACGAATATTCCGGCCAGCCACTCGGCGATCGAAGCGTTCCAGCCTAAATCCAACGGTACGCCCGCATGTGCGAGAGCCGCGTTCACAATTTCCTACCGACCGTCGCTGTGCCAACGTCCTTCGAATGGAATTGCAGATAGGTCTGAAGCAGCCGATATTGCCCATCGTCCAGTGAGGTAAAGCGCTTCATCGCCTTCAGGCTGCCGATCCACTGATTTGCCAGGTAGCTATCGGTGGGATGCAGTGCATGACAGGCGCCGCATGACGAGGCGTAGAGGTTGCTGCTGTAAGTCCAGATCTTCGCAATGTCGGGATTGAGGCTGTCCTTGCTGATCCACACTGTGAGGTTGCCGGGGAACCACTTCAGCTTGGTTGCCGCATCCTCGACACCCGGGCCGTGCTTGACTTTCGCCACCGCCGTCGGGTCGAGTGCGGCTACCAAAATTCTTTGACCTTTTAAGGCGTCGAGCGCGGCCGGCGATCCGTCCTGCTGCCAGCCATCGACCCGCACCTGCAGCCAGTCGCCGTCGCGCGCCACCACCGCGAGTTTTGCGGCCGGGAGCAGTTTACCATCGCCGGCGGCAGTCGGGCTGGCCGCGGCACGATCGAGGAAAAACGGCTTTGTTGCCACCGTGTACAGGGTGTTCGCCTGCGCCAGCGCGTCGGCCGGTGCGGCGAGAGCGCTGGTTGGCGACTTTTTATCGCCGCTTGCCACCGGAAGCATCCGGATGGTTGGCGTCCGATTGAGCGGCGGCGCACCCGCATTCGGTGCATCGATTGCCGGCAGCGACTTGATGTATTCAGCCATGTCGGCCCGATCGTCGGGCGACAGATGCGCTAGGTTGGCGATTACCGCAGCCATCGATGCACCGGCCTGGGTGTTGATCGGTGTCAAGCCGGTGCTGAGATAGTCGTCGATCTCGCGCTGGGACCAGTAACCGATACCGGTGTCATCCTGGGTAATGTTCGGTACATAGCCGTGTCCTTCCGGATCCGGCGCGCCGGAAAAGCGCTTGTTCGAAATGATCGCGCCGGCGAGGTTGCGCGGTGAGTGACACTCGGCGCAGTGGCCCGGGCCTTCGACCAGATATCGCCCGCGATTCCAGGCCGGACTTCTTTTGGGGTCGGCGGCCAGCGGTTCGCCGTCGAGAAAGGCCAGCTTCCAGAGGCCTACGCCGCGACGCATCGTGAACGGAAATTTGAGATCGTGGTCGCGCGCCTTGCCGGCAACCACGGGCAGCGTCTTGATGAAGGCGAACAGGTCGCGCAGATCGTTCTCGGTCATGCGCTGGAACGATGTGTAGGGAAAAGCCGGATATTCATTTTCGCCATGCGCGGAAACGCCCTCGCGCATCGCTCGCACAAACTGAGGCATCGTCCAGTCGCCGATGCCGTCGGCCTTATCCGGGGAAATATTCGGCATGTAGAAAGTGCCGAAGCCGGACGTCAGCGCTAGGCCGCCGCCGAGGTGGGTCTCGTCCTTCTGGTTCGGGGAGGCATGGCAGGTGCCGCAGCTGCCGGCGTAGAACAGCGAACGGCCGTTGGCGAGATCGGGCGAGCCGGTGTCGGCAACATCACGCTTCGGGTGCACAGCGGACCAGAAGAACGGTGCGGTCAAGACCAGATAGCCGGTAAAACCGACAACGATCAGCAGTCCGGCGAGGACTATTAGTTTTTTCAGATGCGCTATCCTCTCGCGCTCCGTCGCAGAGCGCGTGATCTCGATCGACCGAACATGCAGCCGTCGGCTTAGCTCGGAGGCAAGAAGCAGGCTCGACCGCTTCCGGATGATGCACTTGAAGGAGCGGGATTTCGCCCCGGTGCTCTCAACCTATCAAGATGTCTGACTGTAACATGAGCAATACTGCTCACTTCGCGAATTAAATTCGGAGGCCGGTGATCCGCCACAGAACTCGGTTACGTTGTGCTGGCATAAGCACTCCGTTCGCCGCGTAAAGAATCGCCCGGCACTGTGGAACCTTTGCCAATGCGAAAAGCTATGTCCGGTGCGCGACAAGCTCGAAGGATTCAGGCTGACGCGATCCGCCCACTCATTGCGATAAAAAGGGTGACTGCATCTCATCCTTCAAGCGCGCCGCCTTATCCAGCCCCCGCCACGTTCACCTAATTCGGAAGAGATACCGCAACAGCGTCTTGAAAGAAGTATATGAACGTATTGCACCGCCTGGTTACGGCAGAACCGCTGCTTGCCCTTTTCGTCACCATCGCGCTCGGTTACCTCGTTGGGAAAATCAAGATAGGCAGCTTTGTTCTTGGCGGAATTGCCGGAACTCTGCTGGTCGGCGTCATCATCGGACAGTTGGGCGTAAATATTGATAGCGGCATCAAGAATATCTTCTTTGCGCTGTTCATATACGCCGTCGGATACCAGGGCGGTCCGCAATTCTTTCACGCGTTGAACCGGCGTTCGCTGAACCAGCTGGCTTCCGCGTTCGTCATGTGCTTCGTCGGCCTATTGTGCGTTCTCGCCGCCGCATGGATGTTCGGCCTCGATCGTGGCATGGCAGCCGGACTCGCTGCGGGTGGACTGACGCAGTCTGCGATCATCGGAACCGCAGGTGATGCGATCACCAAGCTTGGGTTGTCACCCGAGTTGACGAAGACCATGCAGACCAATGTCGCGGTTGGTTACGCGGTTTGCTACATCTTCGGCTCGCTTGGTCCCATCATCATGGTTAGTTGGTTCCTGCCGCTGATCATGAAGTGGAACATCCGCCAGGAAGCGGTAAAGCTTGCGAAACTTTTGTCGGGCGGGCACGCCGAACTCGATCCGGGTCAATTCAACGCGGCCCGGCAGATTTCTACCCGGATTTATGAAATCGCCGCCGGAAGCGAGGCTGCCGGCAAAACCGCACTATCGATCGACCAGGCGCTCTCCAACGCGTCGGTTGAAGCCGTTTATCGCGAAGGCAAAGCGCTCGACCTGACCGACACAACAGTCATTCAGGTGGGAGATCGCGTCGCGATCACCGGTGTTATTGGCGTGATGGAGTCGGCTTGCAGCCTGCTCGGCCGAGAGATGGCCGCGGCGAATGGCTCGCTATTGGTACAGGAAAATCGAGAAATCATCCTTACCAACCGAGCACTGAACAATCGCGAAGTCGGTGAGATCCGCGAGCATGTGAAAGTTGAGACCCGTCACGGCGTGTTCCTGACAGCGGTCAAACGCATGGGGCACGACCTTCCGGTGCTCGACAAGCTGGAGCTTAAGCGAGGCGACGAACTGCATTTTGCCGGTAGCCCGACCGACCTCAACCGGGTGCAATCGAAGATCGGCTACAAGATCACCGCCGCGGCTGTAACCGATTTCATCTTCTTTGGCATCGGAATGCTGATCGGCATGCTTCTGGGTTTGATCGAGTTCAAGATTTGGGGAATACCGATCTCTATCGGCAGTGGCGGCGGTTGTCTGTTGTCCGGTCTGTTTTTCGGCTGGCTGCGGAGTGTCCATCCGCGCTTTGCGGCGTTGCCAATCGGTGCCTCGAACTTCTTGCGGGACTTTGGTCTCGCGGTTTTTGTCGGAATCGTCGGTATCGCCGCGGGCCCGCAAGCACTGGTCGCTATTCAAAAGTACGGCCTGACCCTGTTTTTCCTCGGCGTCGCCGTAACGCTGATACCGCAGGTCATTACGTTCTTTTTCTCTTATTACGTCCTGCGAATCCAGAATCCGATCGAAGCATTGGCCTGCGTCGCCGGCGGCCGGAGCGCGAATCCCGCTTTTGCTGCACTCCTTGCCAAGGCAGGCA